>Ga0315270_10001304_pt1 | contig 13235 bp, 13 predicted proteins | sample C1_bottom_MG_FD_204932 | JGI IMG/M metagenome (GOLD analysis project Ga0315270, IMG submission 204932) | Sediment microbial communities from Yellowstone Lake, YNP, Wyoming, USA - C1_bottom | ecosystem: Environmental > Aquatic > Freshwater > Lake > Sediment | place: USA: Wyoming | collected... | reverse complement strand
ACGCGGATGGCGTAGGTGAGGAAGCCCGCGCCTGCGGCGAAGATCAATTTGCCGCGCGGCGTGGTGGGGCCGCTCACCGGGTCGGTGAGGATGAAGAACGCGCCCAGCATGGCGGCACCCGCGGTCAGGTGGAACAGCGGCGAAACGTAATGTGCGGCATCGGACAAATGAAAAATTTCTGCGGTGACGAACAGCGAGCCAAAAAACGCGAGCGGAATATGCCAGGTGATGATGCGCTTGAACAAGAGATACGCGCCACCGATGAAGAAACCCAGCGCCACCAGCTCGCTGCCCTTGCCCGCGAGGCGGCCATAGATCGGCATGTTGAAAATATCCGCAACCGGGCGCTCGAGATGCAGTTGCGTCTTCAGCGTGTCCAGCGGCGTGGCGGTGGTGACCGCATCCAGCGTCAGGCTGCCGGGCAGGTGGCCGCCGAAGATGAACGCCAGCTGGTCGGCGAATGACAATTCGGTAGCACCCAGGCCGTGCGGCGTGAGCCAGTGCGTCATCTGCGAAGGGAAGGAAATGATCAGCACCGCGTAGCCTATCATCGCCGGGTTGAACGGGTTGCTGCCGAGGCCGCCGTACAGGTGTTTGGCGACGGCGATAGCGAAGGCGGTGCCGACCACTACCATCCACCACGGTGCCAGCGGCGGGATGGACAGCGCCAGCAGCCAGGCGGTGAGCAGGGCGCTGTTGTCGGAGAGGAAGGGCGCGATTGGACGGTTGCGCAGCTTGAGCATAGCCGCTTCGGTGCCGAGTGCGGTGAGGCTGGCCAGCGTGAGCGAGACCAGGATCGCTGGGCCGTAGCACCAGACATACAGCGCGATGCCGGGCAGCAGCGCGAGCAGCACGGTGAGCATGATGCGGGAGACGCTGTCGGGTTTGCTGATGAAGGGTGAGGACAGCATGGCTTTATTCCTTGGGCGATTCGGTGGGCTGGTGCGCGATCTCGCGGATGTGTGCGCGGCGCGCTTCGATCTCGGCGATGTCGGCCTGCTGCTGCGGCGTCAGGTGATCGGTGTTCTTGGGCTGGATCTGTGCGGCTTGCTGTTTGGCGCGCTCGATGGCGGCGGCAATGACAGCTTGCTCGGGTGAGGCTGGTGCAGCATCGTCGCTGGATGTGGGTGTTGCTGCCACAGGTGCAGAATCAGCCGGTGCAGCAGACAGGGCGGCCTTTTCTTTTTGCGCCAGCTTCTCGGCTTTTTCGCGTTTGTCGCGCTCGATGCGTTCCAAGCGGAATTCGTGGCGGATGCGCGCGGCGTCGGCGGCATTCTTTTCTTTTTCGCGCGCCCAAATTTCGCTCTTGGCAAAACGGTAATACTGTACCAGCGGAATGTGGCTGGGGCAGACGTAGGCACAGGCACCGCACTCGATGCAGTCGAACAGGTGGTATTCCTGCGCCTTGCCGAATTCTTTGGCCTTGGCGAACCAGTACAACTCCTGCGGTTGCAAATCGGCGGGGCAGGCCTGCGCGCAGCGCGTGCAGCGTATGCAGGGCAGCGCGGGCGGCGGTGCCGGAAACAGTTGCGGCGATTTGACAATGATGCAGTTGGTGCTCTTTACTACCGGCAGTTGCGCATCGCTGACATGCAGGCCCATCATCGGCCCGCCGAAAATGTAGCCATCGGCACCGGGCAGCGCGCTGCCCGCGCATTGCACCAGTTCCGCGATCGGCGTGCCGAGCAGCACTTCAAAATTCTGCGGCGATTTCACCGCGCCGGTGACGGTGACCAGGCGCGAGATCATCGGCTCGCCGTGATGCACCAGCCTATGCACGGCATAAGCCGTCGCCACGTTGCCGCAGGTCACGCCGATGTTAAACGGCCTGCCGCCGGAAGGCACTTCCTTGCCGGTGAGGATTTTGACGAGCTGCTTCTCGCCGCCAGTGGGATACAGCGTGGGCACGGTGACCACCTCGATGCCGGTGTTGGCACAAGCCTGCTGCATGGCGGCGATGGCCTGCGGCTTGTTGTCCTCGATGCCAATTACCGTCTCGCTGGGACTCACGAGGTGGCGCAAAATTTCTATGCCCTGCACAATCTCGGCGGCGCGCTCGCGCATCAGGCGATCGTCGGTGGTGATCCACGGTTCGCATTCCGCGCCGTTCAGCACCAATGTCTGCACCGGGCCGGAGGCGAATTTCACATGCGTGGGAAAAGTCGCGCCGCCGAGGCCGACGATGCCGCCGTCGCGCAACTTCGCCAGCAATTCTTCTTTGGGCAGCGCGCGGTAGTCGAACGGTGCATGGTCTGCCCATTTATCCGCGCCGTCCGGTGCGAGCGTGATGCACAAGTCGGGCAGGCCGGAAGGGTGCGGCACGGTGTGCAGTTCCACCGACAGCACCGTGCCCGAAGTCGGCGCATGGATCGCCGCGCTCATATTGCCTTCGGCGCGCGCCAGCATCTGGCCTTTCAGCACCTGGTCGCCAGCTTGCACCAGCGCCTTGGCTTTCGCGCCGATGTGCTGCTGCAACAACAGGGTCAGTTTCGAGGGCAGCGGCGCGCGCGCGCTGGGCAGCTCGGAAGATTCCCGCTTGTGTTCGTCCGGGTGTACGCCGCCGTGGAAGCGATGCAGCAATCTCATTTAGCTATCCCTTGGGTCATGCCGCCTGCCTCATGGTGTAAACCGGGTATTGCCATTTCCAGGTCTGGATGGTTTGCGGCAGCGCCACCATGCTGATGCAATCCACCGGGCAGGGCGCGATGCACAGTTCGCAGCCGGTGCATTCCGCCGCGATGATGGTGTGCATCTGCTTGGCCGCGCCGGAGATGGCGTCCACCGGGCAGGCCTGGATGCACAGCGTACAGCCGATGCAAATGTTCTCGTCGATGAAGGCGACCGACTTCGGTTTCGGTTGCGCCGCGCCTTCGCCGAAGGGCTTGAATTCCACGCCGAGCAACTCGGCCAGTTTGCGTATGCCGTCCTCGCCGCCGGGCGGGCATTTGTTGATGTCGGCGGAGCCTTCAGCAATCGCCGTGGCGTAAGGCTTGCAGCCGGGGTAGCCGCACTGGCCGCATTGCGTCTGCGGCAACACGGCATCTATTTTGTCCACCAGCGGATTGCCCTCGACCTTGAAATGGATCGCAGAATAACCCAGCACCGCGCCCAGCACGAGGGCGATGCCAGCCATGACGTACAGTGCGGTGAACATTATAGTTTGACCAACCCGGAGAATCCCATGAACGACAAGCTCATCAATCCGGCGGTGACCATGGCGATGGCCGAACCCTTGAAGATGTCCGGTATATCCGCGCCTTCCAGCCGTTCGCGGATGCCGGCGAACAGCACCATCACCAGCGTGAAGCCGACCGAGCCGCCGAAGCCGAACAGCAGCGATTCGAAGAAGTCATGCTTCTGCTGCACGTTGAGCAAGGGGATGCCCAGCACCGCGCAGTTGGTGGTAATCAGCGGCAGGTAGATGCCCAGCACCTGATACAGGGGCGGGCTGATTTTTTCCACCGCCATTTCGGTGAACTGCACGATGCCTGCGATCACCACGATGAACGACAGCGTGGTGAGATAAGCGAGATTGGGGCCGAGCAGATACTGGTTGATCAGGTAACTGGAGCCGGAACCCAGCGTCAGCACGAAGGTGGTCGCCGCACCCATGCCGAGCGCGGTTTCAAGTTTTTTGGAAACGCCCATGAACGGACACAGGCCGAGGATTTTCACCATCACGATGTTGTTCACGAACACCGTGCCGATCAGGAGGAGCAGGTAGTTTTCCATGTTGAATGCGGATTAGAAGGGCGCGATTATCCCCTGTATTCCGTGCCGCTTCAACCATGCGCGGGTTATATGGATATGCCTATCCAAAAATAAGGGCGCTGCCGACACCGGATGGCGCGGGAACCAAAATGCCCGCCGCGAGTCCGATGCTGGCAGGTGTGGCGCGCCAAACAGGCGGACAGGGCCTGCCGATTTGGTTTATCATTTGCAGATATATGAATTTTACAAGGAGTGATTTGATGATGTTGATACGCCATCTGCTAGCCGTTTCCCTGTTAACCGCGAGTTCGGCAATATGGGCCGACGCTTTGGATATCAACCTGAACAATAACACCGCCCAGTTCCAGTACAGCACAGCCAACGGATTCAACGCCCAGGGCAAAGCCGACATTCATCTGGGCGTTCTCTATAACAATGTGAACAGCGTGTTGATTAACGCGGGTCTGATGGTGGCAAACAATCTGGAAGGCGCGCCCGGTCTGAGCATAGGCGTGGGCATGGAAGCGCTGGCTGCGACGATCAAGGACAATCCCTTGCTCAAAAGCAACGCCTCTGCCGTGGCGGTGGATGCCATGGTGCGTTATTCGCCACCCGGTGCCGGCCAACTCGGCCTGGTCGGCGAGTTGCACTATGCGCCGCGCATTCTGACCTTCGGCGACGCTGTGCGTTATGCCCAGCCGGGCGCGCGCGTGGAATTCGAGTTATCGCCGCAGGCCATGGTTTATGTCGGGTATCGGCGCGTATCCTTCGGCATCAAGAACGCTCCGGCTGCGGTTTTGGATAACGGCGGATTCGTGGGCTTCAAACTCGCATTTTGAATTGTCTCTGCAATGCGGACAGCAAAGAGCCGGGCGATGCCCGGCTTTGCTTTTGCGAAAACATAATGACGCTGCGCTAATCTGAATTGCATGGACAAGCAATCCGAACAGGACAAAGCGCGCATAGACAAATGGCTGTGGACCGCGCGATTTTTCAAGACACGCGCCCTCGCTGTCGCCGCGATAGAAACGGGCAAAGTGATACTCAACGGCGCGCGCATCAAACCCGCCAAAGCGCTGGCCGCAGGCGATATGCTTACCCTCCGCCTCGGGCCGTACACGCAAGTGGTGGAAGTGCTGGGGCTATCCAACAAGCGCGGCCCCGCAGCCGAGGCGCAGAAGCTCTATCAGGAGACGGAAGAAAGCCGCGTCCAGCGCGCGGCACTCGCGCTGGAGCTGAAGGCGCAACCCCAGCCATCGGAACAGAAAGGGCGACCGACCAAGAAAGACCGGCGCGAGATCGAGAAGGTCAAGGGCGGGGTTTGGTGATCCCGCAAACAGAGCTTACCTGACCTTTATTTCCACGCGGCGATTTTGCGCTTCGGCCACACCATCTTGGGTGGGCACCAGCGGCTCGCGCTCGCCGCGCCCGGAAACCTGGATGATGGATTCCGGGATACCGATCAACACCAGCAGTACTTTCACAGCTTCGGCGCGGCGCAATGAAAGTTTATCGTTTGATTTTTCCGAACCCACCCTGTCCGTGTGCGCGATCAACACCACCTCGCCGGCCGGATAATGCTGGAGTTCGGCCTTGACCTGCTCAAACAATTTTTTCGATTCGGCGGTGAGCAGGATGTCGCCGGATTCGTAGAACAGCAAAAACTTCTTGGGTCCCGGCGGATCGGCGGCCAGCAACTCGGAAAATTCTGCCTGCACCTTTTCGGCAGTGGTTACACCGGAGATAATATTGCCCGCGTCAATTGTGGCGACCATATAGGGCCGATCCAGCACCATTTCCTTGCCCGCGCTGCTGACCACCACCGCGCTGGGCTGCCCGTCAGGCTGCGGCAACAGCGTAACGCTTTCCTTCGCTGCGGGCGGTGGGACGGGCGGCGCAGGCGGTGCGGGGGGAGGTTCGGGTTTGGTTTCCGGCATCGGGGGCGGAGGAGGGGGCGCTGTCGCACAGCCAGCCAGCAACCCCGCTATCATGGCGACCAATAACACGATAGCTGTTTTATTGTTGAGCATTGGTTGCTTATTGCGCATGGGTGCCTCCCTCTATGTCGCCAACGGACACGATGAAATCCGTGCCGCGCACGCCTATCGTGGAAGACGGCGTTCTGATAGAAACCGATTGCGGGGACGCTTTCCCCAGCAGCCCGGTCACAAAACGCATAGAGCCTTTCAGCATGGATACGATGAAACTGCCTTCGCGGGTATTCGGGTTGTAGACAATTTGCGTGAGCCGGAAAGAAGAGGAAGAAGCCAGCGCAATTCGCGTATCGTCATTGAGCGTGATGCCGACCGAACTGGCGGTGCCGGTAACGATACGGTCGTTCTGGTACACCTTGCTGCCCACCGTCAGCGTTTGCATGGCCGAGTTGCGCTCGACCATCACGTCGCCCTTTTGGGTTTTAACGATGCCTGCGACATCCCCCTCCACGCCGATCGTGTCCGCGCTTACCGGGAAGCTGGTGGCCAGCGCACAGGCGAGAGCCAGTAATTTCAATAAGAACCAATTTTTCATAATCAGCGCACCTGTAAAAAATGTACGGGATGGAATGTAAATGGTAAAACGGAGCTTATCGTAGCACGCAGAGGGCTACGGAGCGAGGCATTCGGTTTTTGAAAGCAGTGGGGCGGCGACCAAGAAGGACGGACGCAAGAGTGAGCGGTTCGGGAGTGGGGGTTGGTGATTCCATGGAGGTCTCAAACCGACCCGTATCGGTCATCGCGGCTAACCTTGTAGGATGTGGTGAGCTTGCAAACCGCATCAATCGCGAACGACGCGGTTCCTTTGTCACCGCATTCTGCGTGCTACCTTAAAAATGCTGCTTCTGCGGTACTCGCGAGATTTGTTAAGGAATGCATTGCCAGCGGCACCAGAAGCGAGCCAGTTTGCATGCGAGCCGTTCCAAACATTAATCCAAGACAAAAAATCTGCGCGACAATAAAAGCATCGTACTGGATATGTACCATTGCCCAAAGAGCCGCAGTTAGGACAATTGCTCCCGCAGGACCAATGAAGCCCGATGTAAATCCTTTAAACAGGAAACCGCGGAAGAATATTTCCTCAAAAAGTGGCGCAGCCACAACGAAAGCTACCCAAATAATCCAGACCGGGTGTGCAGACGCGTATGCCGTTACTACGAATTCCGGAACGATGGGGCGTCCAAGAAACATGGTTAGGGAGTCGGACGCTGCGATGAAAACAGCAAGAAATCCTAGCCACTTCAGAAGTATCTTCAGAGGAACTGGTCTGATGGCAATATAGCTCGCTAGACTCAAGCCACGTTTGAACTTGATAATCCCGGCGACGAGAGCGCAACATATAATTGTAGTAACAAATGTAGATAGCGAAATTACGCCCCCATCGCCTTGAGCAGACATAAGGAAATTATAAATCTGCTTCTCGGTGAGATTGTGTTTGCCTCTCAACACTACAGTAACCATCGTAATAACTTGAAGAATAATAAAAACAGCCGCGATTACGAGGCCCCATAGGGCGGTGCCTAAGAAACCCCAGTGAGCGGGAGCCTTGCCGGTATTCTGAACGGGACTAATCTGCTGATCCATTAGTTGGTGCCTTCTAGCTATGCTGTAGCAAAATATTTACTAATAAACTTTAACGGCCTGCTGTGGAGCAAATGCGCGAATGACTCTGTATTGGCACATCTGAGACTATCGCCTCACTGGCAAGAGCATTCTAAATTAGAAACGACGGTGATGTGCATGTCGTTTCAAACCCTCGCCAGCGCCTGTTCCGGCGCGAGTGCCGGGTAGCCCAAATCTTCCGCGAGGCTGGGGTGGGTGATGCGCCCCACGCACAGGTTGAGTCCGGCCTTGAGTCCCGCATCCTCCAGCATGGCGCGTGCCACGCCTTTGTTGGCGAGGGCCAGCGCGTAGGGCAGGGTGGCATGGGTGAGCGCTTCGGTGGAGGTGAGCGCGGTGGCGGCGGGGAGGTTGGCGACGCAGTAATGCACCACGCCTTCCTCGATGTAGATCGGCTGGCTGTGCGTGGTGGGGTGCGAGGTTTCGGCGCAGCCGCCCTGGTCTATGGAAATATCCACGAGCACCGAGCCGGGGCGCATGGATTTGACCAGTTCCCGGCTGATCAGGCGCGGCGCATGTTTGCCGGGAATCAGCACCGCGCCGATGACCAGATCGGAGCCGCGCACGCATTGTTCGACGGCGGCGGGATCGGAGTGGCGTGTTTTCAATGTCGCTCCGAATTGTTCCTCCAGTGCGCGCAGCCGCGCCGGATTCTGCTCCAGCAGCGTGACATCCGCACCCATGCCGACCGCGATGCGCGCGGCGTTAGTGCCGACCACGCCGCCGCCGAGTATGCACACTTTGCCGGGCGCGACACCCGGCACGCCGGAGAGCAGCACGCCGCGTCCGCCGTTGACCATGGTTAGCGCCCACGCGCCCATCTGCACCGATAGCCTTCCCGCAACCGCCGACATCGGCGTGAGCAACGGCAGGCCGCCCTGCGCATCGAGCACGGTCTCGTAGGCGATGCCGATCACGCGGCTTTGCAGCAGTTGTTCGGTGAGCTCGCGCACGGCGGCGAGGTGCAGGTAGCAGAACAGGATCAGTCCGTCGCGGATCAGCGGGACTTCCACCGGCTGCGGCTCCTTGACCTTGATGACCATGTCGCAGGCCCAGACTTCCTGCGGCGTGGCGACGATGGATGCGCCTGCTTCGGCGAACAGCGCATCAAGATAGCCGATGGCGCTACCGGCATTGGTTTCGACGCGTACTTCATGTCCGGCTGCGCGCAAGGCGCGCACGCCCTGCGGCGTGACGCCGACGCGGAATTCGTGGTCTTTAATTTCTTTTGGAACGCCGATGCGCATAATTATTCCAAGGCTAAATTTGAATGTTTGCGTTGCCCCTAATATCCCCTCCCCCCTGCAAGGGGGAAGGAACTTAAACTTATTTTTTTGCGCGCAACGCCGCCGCGCATTCCGCGATCAATTGCGGGCCGCGATAAATCATGCCGCTGTAGACTTGTACCAGCGAAGCACCTGCCTGGATTTTTTCCAGTGCATCTTCGCCGTTTAATATGCCGCCGACACCGATGATGGGCAGCGCGCCTTGCAGTGCGGCGGCGAGTTCGCGGATCACGGCGGTGGATTTTTCGCGTACCGGGGCGCCGGAGAGGCCGCCGGTTTCCTGGCCGTGCGGCAGGTGTATGACGCCGACGCGTGACAGGGTGGTGTTGGTGGCGATCACGCCGTCGATGCGGTGCTGCATCAGCAGCGCGGCGATCTGTTTGATCTGCTCGCTTTCCAGGTCGGGGGCGAGCTTTACCGCCAGAGGCACATATTTGCCGAGCAGGTCGGCCTGCCGGGTCTGTTCTTCTTTCAGTTGCGCCAGCAATCCGGCCAGTTCGTCGCCGCCTTGCAGCTGGCGCAAGTTTTTGGTGTTGGGCGAGGAGATGTTGACGGCGATGTAGCTGGCATGGGAGTACACCTTGCGCAGGCCGATCAGGTAATCGTCGGCGGCGCGCTCGATCGGGGTGTCGGCATTCTTGCCGAGGTTGATACCCAATATGCCTTTGAACTGCGCGCGCTTTACATTGTTAACCAGCGCATCCACGCCGTAGTTGTTGAAGCCCATGCGGTTGATGATGCCGCGCGCCTCGGGCAGGCGGAACAGGCGCGGCTTGGGGTTGCCCGGTTGCGGCTGCGGGGTGACGGTGCCGATTTCGAGAAAGCCGAAACCGAGCGCGGCCAGCGCGTCTATGTGCGCGCCATCCTTGTCCAGCCCTGCGGCCAAGCCGACCGGATTGGGGAAGGTGATCCCCATTACCTGGCGCGGGTCGTCGGCGATGCGTTTGCTGAGCAGCGGCAGCATGCCGAAGCGGTATGCCTTGTCCAGCGCATCGAGCGCGGCGTGGTGGGAAGATTCCGGGTCCAGCTTGAACAGCAGCGGATTGAACAGCGAGTACATCAGGATTCCTTTGTTGAGTGCGGGGTTTCGGTGGCGGGGAGGTTTTGCCACACGCCTTGCACCAGCCCTTGCAGGGGCTGGAAGTTGGCCTTGTAGGCCATCTTGCGGCTGTGCTTGATCCAGTAGCCCAGATACAGATAGGGCAGTTGCAGCTTGCGGCACAGTTCGATTTGCCACAGCACGTTGTAAGTGCCGTAACTCGCCTGCGCCATGTCCGGCTCGTAAAAAGTGTACACCGACGACAAGCCATCGTTCAGGATGTCTATCAGGCTGACCATGCACAGCACGCCGTCCTCGCGGAATTCCACCAGCACGGAATCCACATGGCTTTGCAGCAGGAAGTTGCGGTATTGCTCGCGGCTGTCCTGTTCCGTGTCGCTGTCCAGATGGCGCGCGGCCTGGTAGCGCTGGTACAGGTTGAAATATTCTTCGCTATCTTGCAGGGGGTGCAGCGCCGCCGCCAGATTGCCATGGCGGCGCAGCGCGCGGCGTTGCGTGCGGTTGGCGGCAAACTCGGCGACGGCGATGCGCGCCGGGATGCAGGCATGGCAGACATCGCAACGCGGGCGGTAGGTGAAAGTGCCGCTGCGGCGGAAGCCGCGCTGTACCAGTTCGGAATAGACGGAAGTATCTATCAGGAGCGCGGGGGCGGCGACTTGCGAGCGCGCGGACTGTTCCGGCAGGTAGCTGCACGGGTAGGGCGCGGTCAAATAAAACTGCAGCGCGGAAAGCGGAATGTCACGCAACAAGGTCATGCTCGAACTTCCAGGGCGATTCTCGGTTTGTGTAGTGTATCAATTCCTGCGCCCGGTTGATGAATTCCTTGCGCGGGATTTCGCGCGCACCCAGCGAGGCCAGATGCGGGGTATTCATCTGACAATCTATCAGGCCGAAGTTCCAGCGGCTGAGTTGCGCGGCGAGATGGGCCAGCGCAATTTTGGAGGCGTCGCTGCGGCGGCTGAACATGGATTCGCCATAGAACATGCGGCCAATGGCTATGCCATATAGCCCGCCCACCAATTCGTCATCCATCCAGGTTTCTATAGAGTGCGCGTAACCCATACGGTGCAGCGCGCTATAGGATGCGATCATCTCCTCGTGTATCCATGTGCCATGTTGCGTTTTGCGCGGAGCGGCGCAGGCGCGCATCACCTGTTCGAAGGCGCTGTCGGTGCGCACCTCAAAATTTTTTCGGGACAGGGTTTTGCGCAGCGAGCGCGAAATTTTGAACTCCTGCGGCAACAGCACCAGACGCGGGTCCGGACTCCACCACAGGATGGGATCGTCCTCGTTGAACCAGGGGAAAATGCCGTGGCGGTAGGCGTCCAGCAGGCGCGCGGGCGATAAATCGCCGCCGATGGCGAGCAGGCCGTCGGGTTCGCGCAAGGCGCGGTCAGCGGGCGGAAACGGCGTGCCGTCTTGTAGCAGCGTGAGCATGAATCGCCAGTGTATAGGCCGTCTGGCATATAGCCAAGGGGATTGATTAGGGTTATATTGGCGGCGCAGAGAATTGAAAAATATACAGCGGAGAAAATCAAATGTTGGGATTGTTCAGCAAGAAGTCAGATCACCCAATGGCGGATGTCAAATCGGCGCAACTGTTGCTGGCAGATTTGCCGAAAAACGATGCCTTGAAGGCACTGCAGGAAGTGAACGGCTGGGTCGAGTCGGTTCGCGGTGACGAGAGTATCCGGCTGGATGACCGGTTTGCCGTGTTGCGCTTGCTGGACGAGACCGTTCGCCCGCATGAGCTCAAAGTAACGCGCGAATATTTTTCCGTCACCATGCCATCCGCGTTCCATGAAAAACGCCTATGGACGGCGCTGAACGAATATTTCACCAACTTGGCGGAGGCGTACCACAATGTGCTGGTCGGCTGCCGCAATGGCGACAAGGGCGCGTCCGCGCTCAAGTCACTGCGGCCGCTTATCGCGGCGCGCGGCATCAATGCCACCGCAGGCAGGCTGAAATGCGCAGCGGTGCATTATATTCCGGTTGACCCGGCAATATGGGAGCAACTGGAGGAATATTATACCGAGGCCGAGTCGCAAAAGTGCCTGGACGAGATGATCGAGCTTTATCCGGGGCTGCGCGCGGAAAATACCGTGCGCCACCAATTTGCCGGTATGCTGTTGTGGTGGGGTACCGGTACCGGCTCGCTCAAGCCTTTGCAAATCCATCTGGCGGAGCGGCTGACTGCGCATCTATCGCGCAGCCTGACCATGGGCGGGGAGCCTGGCGCGGATTGCCTGTTTTCTTTCGATTTGACGCAGCCCCGGCCTCCGGCGCGCTATAGCGGAGATGCTGCGGCGCAGCCCAACTTGTGTTTTATCGGGCATGGCGGTGTGCAGGCGCAGCTTGATCCGCTCATCGCGAAATTGGAAAAGAAAGTGGTGCCGGGCGAGATTAACCTCGGCGGAAGCTATGATGCCGAAACGGTGTGCGAGGTGGCGAAGCGCCTGGCTGCGGCTTGGCTATCCGCACCTCCGGCGCGGCGCACGGTACGGCGCAACATCAACGTGAAACTGAGCGTGGTGCGGGGATTTTCGGGACTCATAGACCAGGCATACGAAAACAATGCGCCGGGCAAAGAAGATGGCAAAGTCTGGGAGGCGGAAGACATTAGCGCCACCGGGTTCCGCTGCGTTCTGGAGGCTGCGCAGGGCGGATGGGTAAAGGTCGGCTCGCTGATCGGCTTCCGGCCTGAGAATGTGCAGCACTGGGGCGCGGGCATCGTGCGCCGTTTGCGTCGCGATGAACAAAATAAGCTGGATGTCGGGGTGGAAATATTGGCCAACAGGGTGACGGGCGTGAAGTTGTGCGAAGAAAACGGTGCCCCCGGTAGCGACGACAGCTTTGCGTTATGGCTGGGGCAGGCCGCGGGCGAGGGTGAAGCGCGCGTATTGGTCAAACCGGATAATTTTGAGGGCAGCCGCAATTTGCAGATGAGCGCGGCGGGCAAGCGCTATTTGCTGATGCCGCAGAGCCGGATTGAAAAAGGCGACGACTACGACCTGATGCGCTACCGTCTGGTCGCGAAGGAAGCTGCTTAAGCCCGGCTTGCCAGGCGTTGCGCGAGCCAGTGTTCGATGTCGCGCACTTCCTCCGGGCACACCGAATGCGGCATGGCGTATTCGTGCCACTCCAGCGGGTAATTCCCTGCGATTAATTGTTGCGCCGAGGCCCGTCCCAGTGCATAAGGGATAACCGGGTCGCTGCGCCCATGCGCCATGAAGATCGGCGCGTGCTGCATCGCGCTGCTGGCTTCCTGTGGCAACGAGCCGGACAGCGGCAGATAAGTGGAGAGCGCAAGCAGCCCGCCCAGTTGCTGCGCATGGCGCAAGCCGGTGTGCAGCACGATCGCGCCGCCCTGGGAAAATCCCGCGAGAAAAATATTTTGCGCCGCGATGCCGCGCTGTTTCTCCTGCGCGATGAGCTTCTCGATTTCTGCCTGTGAAGCGCGGATACCCGCTTCATCCTGCATTCTGCCGCTTTCCAAATCAAGCCCGCCGGTAGGCGCGGCGGCAAGGATGTCATACCACGCCCGCATCACGAAACCGCCGT
>Ga0315270_10001302_pt1 | contig 13244 bp, 11 predicted proteins | sample C1_bottom_MG_FD_204932 | JGI IMG/M metagenome (GOLD analysis project Ga0315270, IMG submission 204932) | Sediment microbial communities from Yellowstone Lake, YNP, Wyoming, USA - C1_bottom | ecosystem: Environmental > Aquatic > Freshwater > Lake > Sediment | place: USA: Wyoming | collected... | reverse complement strand
GACGGCCATCTCGCCGCTGACGTGCGCCCGCTGGTGCGCCTGTCGCTGCAGGTCATCGCCGAACAGGACGGCCGCCGCGAACAGGGCAGTGGCGGTGGTGGCGGTCGCTTCGACTACAGCTACTTCAGCGACGACATCCTGGAAAAATATGCGCGCCAGGCCGTGCATCAGGCCAGCGTCAACCTCGACGCCCGTCCCGCGCCCGCGGGTACCATGACCGTCGTGCTCGGCTCCGGCTGGCCCGGCATCCTGCTGCACGAAGCCATCGGCCACGGCCTCGAAGGCGACTTCAACCGCAAGGGCAGCTCGGCGTTTTCCGGCCGCATTGGCGAGCGTGTCGCCGCGCCCGGCGTCACCGTGGTCGACGATGGCACCATCCCTTTACGTCGCGGTTCCTTGAACGTCGACGACGAAGGCAACCCCACCCAGCGCACCACGCTGATCGAAGACGGCATCCTCACCGGCTACATGCAGGACATGATGAACGCCCGCCTGATGGGCATGCCGATCACCGGCAACGCGCGGCGCGAATCGTATGCGCATCTCACCATGCCGCGCATGACCAATACCTTGATGCTGAACGGCGACAGGAACCCGCACGAAATCATCGCCTCGGTGAAGAACGGCCTCTACGCCGTCAACTTCGGCGGCGGCCAGGTCGACATCACCAGCGGCAAATTCGTCTTCTCCGCCGCCGAGGCCTACATGATCGAAGACGGCAAGATCACCTACCCGGTCAAAGGCGCCACCCTCATCGGTAATGGCCCCGACGCACTCACCCGCGTGTCCATGATCGGCAACGACATGGAAATGGATTCGGGCGTGGGAACCTGCGGCAAGGAAGGGCAGAGCGTGCCGGTCGGCGTGGGGCAGCCGACGCTGCGGATCGATGGGTTGACGGTGGGCGGAACGGCGTAGGAAAGCTTTCGTGAACGTCGTGTACCGAATCACCTACCCAAACGGGAAGATATATATCGGTCAAGACCGAACAAACAGCATCAACTACTTCGGTAGTGCTTCTGACGAGCTTATTGCACGAGATTTCACGCCTGAGCAACGTCGAAGTTTTACGGTTACACGGGACATCCTGTGGGAATCAGAAACAGCCTCGCGCGCAGAAGTTACGCAAAAGGAAATCGAGTTCATCCGTCTTTTCAGGTCGAACAGGCCTGATGTGGGATATAACCAAACCCCACCTTTCGCTCAACAAAACAAATAAGAGGCGTCGTGCTTGCGCTTTATCCCATAAGCGCGCTATTCGAAGGGCTATCACCGCCCTGGTTTTGACTTTTTTCCCCTTATAGCCCCGCCGAAAATAGAGCCTGCCGGGCGGATCAGCGGCGAAGGTGTTTGAGTCACGCTCACAAAAAACAAATTAAAAACAGCAAAGCGGGGCGAGTTCTTCGCCGCCCGTCCGGCAGGCTCGATTTTTGGGAATTCGGGGATGTCGGGGTCGCCTTCTTTTGGTTACTTTTCTTGGCGAGACAAGAAAAGTGACTAGCAGCCGGGCTACCCCCGGTCAACGGTCAGCAGTCCAATGAAGTTCCAGACTATTCCAACAGCACGTTTTGTGCGTACTTACTTCGGCAGCAAGGTCAGCCGCAAGTCTTCACCAATCTGCCGTACATCAGCCAAGCGGAACCGTGCGGCGTCAGCCAGTGAGGTGAGCGGTGGCTGCGCGAACAGCCCACGCGCGCTGTCGCCCACCGCCATCAGTGCAACATAGGCCACCCATTCGTCGACCAGCCCGGCGGCAAGCAGCGCACCATTGAGTGCAGCACCTGCTTCGACATGCAGCTCGTTGATGCCGCGTTGTGCCAGCAGGGTGAGCAAGGCCGCCAGATCGACACGGCCTTCCGCCCCCGGCAGTTCGATTACTTCCGCGCCCGCCTGTTCGAGCGGGACGCGCGCAGCAGGATCGGCGTGGTGACAGGCGATGAGCGCGGGCAGGATCGCCGCATCCACCGGCGTGCGCAATCCGGAATCGACTATGACCCTGAGCGGTTGGCGGCCGATGTCGAGGTCGCGCACGTTCATGCGCGGGTTGTCGGCCAGCACGGTGCCGCTGCCGGTGAGGATGGCGCAGGCGCGCGCGCGCAGGTGCTGCACGTCGGCACGCGCCGCCTCGCCGGTGATCCATTGCGACTGGCCATTGGCAAGCGCGGTTTTGCCATCCAGCGAACTGGCGGTCTTGAGCCGCACCCACGGGCGCTGCCGCGTCATGCGTGAAATGAAGCCGGGATTGAGCGCACGCGCTTCGGCTTCCATCAGCCCGACTTCTGCGGTGATGCCGGCCAGGGTCAGCATGTCGATGCCGCCGCCTGCGACCAGTGGATTGGGGTCGGTCATCGCCGCCACCACGCGTGTTACGCCCGCCTCGATCAGTGCCTCGGCGCACGGCGGCGTGCGGCCGTGGTGCGAGCAGGGTTCGAGCGTGACGTAGACCGTCGCGCCGCGCGCTGCTTCACCCGCGGCTTTCAACGCGTGGATTTCGGCGTGCGGCGTGCCGGCGCGTTCATGCCAGCCTTCGCCGACGACGCGGCCATCCTTGACGATGACGCAGCCGACGCGCGGGTTGGGACTGGTGGTGTAAAGTCCGCGCGCCGCGAGTTGCAGCGCGTGCGCCATGTGCGCGTGGTCGGCGGCGGAGTGGCGGGCAGTGCGCACGGCGGTCTATTCGAAGAGATCGTCCACGCCCGGGGGCGGCGTGCGTTCCAGGTCCTGCAGCATCTCGCGGAAATCGTCCGGGTCCTGGAAGCTGCGGTACACCGAAGCAAAGCGGATGTAGGCGATCTTGTCGAGCTTCTTCAGCTCGGTCATCACCAGTTCGCCGATTTCGCGCGCGGGTACTTCGCGCTCGCCCAGCGTCAGCAGGCGTTGGCGAATGCGATCAACCGCGGCGTCGACCAGTTCGGTCGAAACCGGGCGCTTGTGCAGCGCGCGGCGAAAGCCCTCGCGCAGCTTGGTTTCGGAAAAGTCCTCGCGCGTGCCGTTGGTCTTGACGATCTGCGGCGGTCGCAGTTCGGCGGTTTCCCAGGTGGTGAAGCGCTTGTCGCACGCAGTGCAGCGGCGACGCCGGCGAATCGCGTCGCCCGCCTCATTGACGCGGGAGTCGATGACCTGGGTGTCGAGAGAACCGCAGAAGGGACATTTCATTTGGGGTGAGCGGTAAGTGGTGAGCAGTGAGCGGCAAGTAGGTAGTGGTGAGGGTTTTCCCGCTCACCGCTACCTGTTCACTGTTCACCCATACACCGGAAACTTCGCCGTCAGCTTCGCCACTTCGCCCTTCACCCGCTCGATCACCGCCTCGTCGGTCGGTGCGTCGAGCACGTCGGCGATCAGGTGGGCGAGCTGTTCGGCTTCGAGTTCCTTGAAGCCGCGCGTGGTCATCGCCGGGGTGCCGATGCGGATGCCGCTGGTGACGAAGGGTTTCTGCGGGTCATTCGGAATCGTGTTTTTGTTGACCGTGATGTGGGCGCGGCCGAGCAGCACTTCGGCTTCCTTGCCGGTGAGGTTCTTGGCGCGCAGGTCGACCAGGAAGACGTGGCTTTCGGTGCGGCCGGAGACGATGGCGAGGCCGCGCTCGACCAGCACTTTGCACATCACCAGCGCGTTGTCGATCACCTGCTCCTGGTAGTGCTTGAATTCCTTGGTTGCGGCTTCCTTGAACGCGGTCGCCTTGCCGGCGATGACATGCATCAGTGGACCACCCTGCAGGCCGGGGAAGATCGCCGAGTTGATCGCTTTCTCGTGCTCGGCGCGCATCAAAATAATGCCGCCGCGCGGGCCGCGCAGGGTCTTGTGGGTGGTCGAGGTCACCACGTCGGCGTGCGGCACCGGGTTGGGGTAGACGCCCGCCGCGATCAGCCCGGCGTAGTGCGCCATATCGACCATGAAAATCGCGCCGATTTCCTTGGCAACCTTGGCGAAGCGGGCAAAATCAATCCGCAGCGAATAAGCCGAGGCCCCGGCGATGATGAGCTTGGGTTTGTGCTCGCGCGCCAGCGCTTCCATCTTGTCGTAATCGATTTCCTGCTTTTCGTTCAGGCCATAGGCGACGACGTTGAACCACTTGCCCGACATGTTCAGCGCCATGCCGTGGGTGAGGTGGCCGCCTTCGGCCAGGCTCATGCCCATGATGGTGTCGCCGGGCTTGAGGAAGGCCATGAACACCGCCTGGTTGGCCTGCGATCCGGAGTTGGGCTGCACGTTGGCGGCTTCGGCGCCGAACAGCGCCTTGACGCGGTCAATCGCCAGTTGCTCGACGATGTCCACATATTCGCAGCCGCCGTAATAGCGCTTGCCGGGGTAGCCTTCGGCATATTTGTTGGTGAGCTGCGAGCCCTGCGCCTGCATCACCGCCGGGCTGGTGTAGTTTTCCGACGCGATCAGCTCGATGTGATCCTGCTGGCGTTTATCTTCTTTCTGGATCGCTTCCCACAGGTCGGGGTCGGTTTGGGATAGGGTAAGAGGAGCAAACATGGGGAAGCCCGGAACGCGAAAAGGCGTATTTTAACAAAGCGCGGGCAGAACTCGTGACCTCTGTTCAGCCGTCAGTTTTTTCATCGCCGATCTGATTTCCGCGCGCCTCGCTCAACTGCTCCCGCAGCTCGGCCATTTCATTGCGCAGGGCTTTCAGGTCGTGATGCATTTCCAGGCGCATGCGCCTTTCTTCCTGTCCGACGAAAAAAGCCGCAATCGAGGCAGTCACCAGTGACATCACGCCATAGGTCAGCACTATGACCACGCTGGCGAACAGCCGCGCCGAATGGGTGGTGGGGACGAGATCGCCATAGCCGACGGTCAAACCGCTGGTAAAGGCCAGCCAGACACCGTCCCAGTAGCTGTTTACGCTGGGTTCCAGCCAATAGAATCCCGCGCCCGACAACAGCATCAGGCCAAACCCCAGCAGCAGGATGTAGGGCGTGGAACCCGGAGTCAGCGTACGCAGGTTATGCGCCACCCGGGCGACGAGCAGTCCCGAGATGGCGAGCCGCAGCAGGCGCAGCAGGGCCGACAATTCACTGGGTAAATGCGCAATCAACAGCGACAGCACGGTGGCGCCGATAATGGCCAGCGACAGCCAGTTGTGCGTCAGGTAGGTTTTTTTCTGCGTGGTCACCCGCAGCATCAGCAGCAACTCGGCGGAAAACGCCAGCAGCACCAGTCCATCCAGAATCCGGCCGAAAATCCTGAGATGTGGATCGCCCGCCAGTTCTCCCAGATAAAAAGCCGGGATGGCCAGCAGGGTCGCGGCCATCATCGGCCAGTACAGGCGTTTTTCCCAATGGTAGGCACGCTGGTTGTCGTGGGGCGGCACGCCCCCCAATCCCATGGCAAGTCGGATATTGAACGGCATGAACGTTGGCTCGGGTAGTAATCCTTATAATTCTAGTCCGTTGTCCTCTTTTTCCTGCGAACCGGAGTGTCCATGAGTTTCAACCGCCGTGACTTCCTGACCGGCGCTGGCGCGGCGGCTATGCTGCCGCTGGCCGCCGCGCACGCTGCTCCCGCCGAATCCGGCCAGCTGCCCACGATCCGCTGGCGGCTGGCGTCGAGCTTTCCCAAAAGCCTGGACACCATCTACGGCGCGGCCGAAACCCTGTCCAGGCGCGTGGCGGCCTTGACCGGCGGCAAGTTCCAGATTCGCGTGTTTGCCGGCGGCGAGCTGGTGCCCGGCCTGCAGGTGCTCGACGCGGTCGGCAACGGCACTGCCGAATGCGGCCACTCCGCGGGTTATTACTATGTGGGCAAGAACCTGGCGCTGGCCTTCGATACTGCCGTGCCGTTCGGCCTCACCGCGCGCCAGCAGAATGCCTGGATGTACGCCGGCGGCGGCATCGAGGCGTTGCGCACGCTCTACGCCAAATACAATGTGCTGCAGTTTCCCGGCGGCAATACCGGCACCCAGATGGGCGGCTGGTTTCGCAAGGAGATCAAGTCGCTGGCTGACCTCAAGGGCCTGAAAATGCGCATCCCCGGCGTCGGCGGCAAGATCATGGCCAAGCTCGGCGCGGTGCCGCAGACGCTGCCCGGCGGCGACATCTATCCCGCGCTCGAACGCGGCGCGCTCGACGCTGCCGAATGGGTGGGGCCGTACGACGACGAGAAACTGGGCTTCTACAAGATCGCCCAGCATTACTATTACCCCGGCTGGTGGGAAGGTGGCCCGCAGCTGAGTTTTTACGTCAATCAGGCGAGCTGGAAAGCGCTGCCCGAACAATATCGCCAGGCATTCGAAGTCGCCACCGCAGAGGCCAACCAGCTGATGCTCGCGCAATACGACGCCAGGAATCCGCCCGCGCTGCTGCGCCTGGTGGGGCAGGGCGTCAAGCTGCATCCCTTTCCCAAGGACGTAATGCTGGCCGCGCGCCGCGCCACCTTCGAACTGTACGAGGAAGAAGCGAAAACCAACCCCGACTTCGCCGCCATCTACCGTCCGTGGAAGCTGTTTCGCGATACCGAGTTCCAGTGGTTCAAGGTGAACGAAGCGGCGTATGCCAATTTCAATTACTACGTGAAATGAAGAGCGCGCTCACTCCAAAATCCGTTCGCCCTGAGCTTGTCGAAGGGTCAGCGGACTTCTCGTTCTTTGCGACAGAAAACTGAGGCACCCATGAACAAACTCGACCAACTCATCACCACCTTCGACCTCGGCCTGCGCACCGTCTTCGCCAGCCCGCACGCCGGTCGCCCCTATCCCGGAGCAGGTCCGGAAGCGGAGTTGAGCGAAGCCGAACGTGCCCACGCCGCTGCGCTGATGCGCGTGAACCACGTCGGCGAAGTCTGCGCGCAGGCGCTGTATGCCGGGCAGGCGCTCACCGCGAAAAACGAACAGGTGCGTGACGAACTCGAACAGGCCGCGCGTGAAGAAACCGATCACCTCGCCTGGTGCGAAACGCGCATCAACGAACTGGGCGGCCGCAAGAGCCTGCTCAATCCACTGTGGTTCGGCGGTGCCTTCGGCATTGGCGTCGTCGCCGGGCTGCTGGGCGATAAATGGAATCTCGGCTTTCTTGCCGAAACCGAACGCCAGGTCGAGGCGCACCTCGACGGCCATTTACAACAATTGCCGGAAGCCGACGCCAAGAGCCGTGCCGTCGTCGAACAGATGAAACAGGATGAAGCTCATCATTCGCAGACTGCGGTTGACCACGGTGGCGCGCCGTTACCGCTGCCGGTGAAACAGGTCATGCGTTTTGCCGCCAATGTGATGCGGCAAACGGCGAGCCGGATTTAGGACGGCTGCTGCTCATTCACGCATACTTGAACTTAAAGCTGCCGATATTCGCGTAACGGTCTATGATCTGCCTGTGTTGTGTTCGCAGGGATTATTCAAACCCAGCCCGACACTTCTGAAGCCACTGCAAGGAGAATCATCATGGCAAAAGGCCAGGTACGTGGAAACAAGGAAGCAAAGAAACCCAAGAAGCCGAAGCAGGTTGTGGTTCCGGTGGGATCGTTCATCACCCCGCCCAAAGCTGGAACACCAGCCAAAACCCAGCACTGATTGTTGCGAAGCACCGAGCAAACGCCACCGTCGAGGTGGCGTTTTCACATCCGGAGACTTCTATCGCGGCTGCGCTGACGGGTTTTCCGGAACCCTGCAAATGGCGACAATAGCCGGCATATGGTCACCGCCACTTTCCGCTTTTATGAAGAACTGAATGATTTCCTGGCGCCGAAACGGCGCAAGCAGGAATTCACCGTGCCGTGCGCGCAGGCGGCGACCACCAAGCACATGATCGAGGCGCTGGGGGTGCCGCACACCGAGGTGGAGTTGATCCTGGTGAACGGCGAATCGGTGGATTTCAGCTATCTACTGCAGGACGGCGACCGGGTGGCGGTGTATCCGCGCTTCGAGGCCATGGACGTGACGCCGCTGCTGCGGGTGCGCGAGCAGCCCTTGCGGCATCCCCGTTTCGTGGCCGACGCGCATTTGGGCGGGCTGGCGCACATGCTGCGCATGCTGGGATTCGACACGCTGTATGACAACCATTTCCATGACGACGAAATCGTGGCGATTGCCGAGCGGGACGGCCGCATTGTGCTGACGCGCGATCGCGAATTGCTCAAGCGGCGCGCGGTGACGCATGGCTGTTATGTGCATGCACTGAAATCGGAGGCGCAGTTGCGCGAGATGGTCGAGCGGCTTGACCTCACGCACAACTCGCGGCCATTTACCTTGTGCCTGCACTGCAACGCGCCACTACGCCCAGTCGACAAGGCCAGCGTGCTGGATCGTTTGCCGCCCAAGGTGCAGGCCCATTACGAGCGCTTCAGTCTCTGCGATGGGTGCGGGCGCGTGTACTGGGAAGGCTCGCACTGGCGCAACATGCGGAAGGTGCTGGACGGGCTGTTGCCGGGCGGGCATTCAGGCGGAGCCGAACGCGAGGGATGACCCTCCATTTATTTGTTCGTTGCAGGGGGGCTTTGTCTGCCGGCCAGGATGAGCGGGTAAAATAGCGCCATTGAATCAACCCAAATCAGGAGCAAACCCATGAGCGAATACGGATTCGACACCCAGATCAGCGGCCCCTTCAATGCAGCGGTCGACAAGGTCACCGCCGCACTCAAAACCGAAGGCTTCGGCGTGCTGACCGACATCGACGTGCAGGCCACCATGAAGGCCAAGCTCAACGTCGACGGCCGCCCCTACCGCATCCTCGGCGCCTGCAACCCGCCGCTCGCGCACCAGGCCATCACCGCCGAACCCGATGTCGGCATGCTGCTGCCGTGCAACGTCGTGGTGCGCGAGGAAGCGGACGGCAAGGTGACCGTGTCTTTCCTCGACCCCGGCATCATGGTCAAGCTGGTGAGCAACACGGCGGTGCATGGTGTCGCGACGGAAGCACGTGCGCGGCTGATGCGGGTCAGGGACAGCCTGGCTGCCTGAGCGATTCAGGCCCGAAAAAAGCCCGCTTCGGCGGGCTTTTTGTTTCCGGGTCGGATTCGGGAGGCCGATAACGGGTGTTGATTGGCTGGTTAGTCCGGAACGACAGCCTCTGCATGGGCCGTATGGATACGATTCCTGCCCTGTTTCTTCGCTGTGTAGCATGCCATATCAGCCATGTTGAGCAGATGTGTGATGGATTGTCCGAATTGAACCGGAACGACGCCGACGCTCACCCCGATCGAAAAGCGCTCCGAGCGCCAGTGAAATTCGAATTCTTCTATGGTCGCCCGAATTTTCTCGGCAAGGAGAAGGGCTTTGTCGAGGGATGCGTGCTCCATCAACACAGCGAATTCATCGCCACCGATACGCGCCAGGGTGTCGCGCGACCGCACCAGTCCTGTCAGCAATGCAGCGATCTCGCGCAGCAGTTCGTCGCCGGCAATATGTCCACAGCTGTCGTTGATGATTTTGAACTGATCGAGGTCGAGAAAACACAGGAAGTGCCTGTCTGCCGGGTCGGAGTCCCTTTCCAGCAATTGCTGGAAACGCCGCTCGAATTCACGCCGGTTGAGCAGGTTGGTCAGCCCATCGTGGGATGCCTGATGCGCAAGCTTGTCTTCCAGATAGCGCTTTTCAGTAATGTCACGGCAGATGATCAGCAGTCGTTGCGCCGCCGAACCCGGCTCCAGGACGGCGCGCTGGTGCACCCAGAATATCGAGCCGTCTTTTCTGACTTTTCGGTACTCGATATCGAGTTTCGCTTCCGGGTCGGCGAACAGCTTTTCAACGCAAGCGAATACTGCGCGCTGATCTTCGGGGTGGATCACCTTTGCAGCAGACTCGCCTATCAGCTCATTGGCCTCATATCCGAGCATGCGGGCCCCCGTCTGGTTGATGGACAGGAACTCCCCGCTTGCGCTGATGGTGCTGTAGATGTCGGGCGCATTCTCGTACAGGGCCCGGTAACGCGCTTCCGTGATCTTCAGCGCATTTTCCACATTAACGGTATCGGTAATGTTCTTGAATATCCCGCGGGTTGATATCACGCCGCCTTCCCTGATGATCGACCCGCAGTCTCCCATGAGGTGGACGGCTTCACCCGTCCGGGTCACAAACTTGAACTCGATGCAGCTCAAGGTTTCACCGTTCATCAACCGTCCGAAACGGTCACTGCAGCAGATCATGCTGTCCGGGTGCAGGATGTCCAGCAGGTTGAGCGACCGGACTTCCTGCTCGGTATACCCCATGACCTTTCTCCAGGTGCGGTTGGTGAAGGTGATGGAGCCATCCGGCGCAACGCACTGGATCAGGTCGCTGGTGTTGTCGAAAACATCGAGAAAGCGTTCCTCGCTTTCGATCAGTTTCTTCTCGATCTGACGCCGGGCATGGTCTTGCTCGGCACGCTCGAGCAGGGTGTCGACCAGGCGGGGAAGGCTGCTCAGGTGTTGTTCGTCACAGCGGATAAACTGGCCTACACCCAATTCAAGGCAGCGAAAGGCAATGTCTTCGGAACCCGTTCCCTTGATGACGACCAGGGGAATATCCAGCGCTTTCTCAGAAATCAGGTTGGCCAGGTCAACCGCAGAAAAGTCCGGCAACGCCAGGTCACTGAATATCAGGTGCCAGTCCGGATTTTCGAGGGCATGCTGCAGGTCCCGCGCTGCATCAACACGGCGGACAAGCAAACGGTTTCCGTGATTGATCAAAGTCTGTTCGATGGCAGCGCTTGATTCAATGGAGCAGGCCATCAACAGCTTGATAACATTTTCCGGCATACGCCCTTCCCCTGGATTGTTTGGTTGAAGTCATGATCCACCACAGCGATGTATCGGCTGTTTCGGGAAAAACTGATGCTGTTTTTATGTTGAATCACCACCGGCATTTCATTCATGATTTTGACGGTGGACTTTAGCTTCGGGACGCTGTGCGCTCAAAGCCGGATGCCGGACTTTTCTACTCCGAATCGAGTTGCTTCAGCGCTTCCTGCACCAGCACCCACGGCGCCACCACCACCGCCCAGAACATCGGCTGGCGTACATGCCAGTCTTCGGCATCGGGCATCGCGGCGCGGGCGATGCGGCCATCGGCGAGCCAGGCTTCCACGGTGGTGGCGTCGTTTTCGGCGATGTGCAAGGCAGCGTCGATCAGATCCACGCCAGTGGCGACCTTGACGACATCGCCGCGTGCGAAGTGGCGTTCGAGTTCCTTCCAGCCGAGCTGGGCGGTTTCCAGGTTGAGCTTGGCGCGCAGAATCTCGCGCTCGGTCATGGACGGCTTTTCCCGCCGCCACGGCGTTGGCTCAGGGGATGCTTGGGCACTTGCGGCGGACGACCGCGCGTGGGCGGCGCGACACGCGGCTCGCCCTTGACCGGAACGTCGCGCAGGATGCGGGCGCCTTCGGGACGCTTGCCGGTGCCGGCGGGTTGAAACAGCGGGATCAGGTGCTTCTTGCTGTTGCCGATCAACTCCTCGCGTCCCATTTCCTTCAGCGCCTCGCGCAGCATCGGCCAGTTCTCCGGGTCGTGATAGCGCAAAAAAGCCTTGTGCAGGCGGCGGATGCGCCCCTGTTTGACGACGTCGACCGACTCGCCTTTGCCGCCCAGCACCTTTTTGAGCGGGTTCTTTTCGGTGTGATACATGGTCGTCGCCAGCGCCATCGGCGTCGGCAAAAAGGTCTGCACCTGATCCAGGCGGAAGTCGTGCTTCTTCAGCCACAGCGCCAGATTTAGCATGTCCTCGAGGGTGGTGCCGGGGTGGGCGGCGATGAAGTAGGGGATCAGATACTGCTTCTTGCCGACGGATTTTGACGCCGCCTCGAACAGGGTTTTGAAGCGGTCGTACGCGCCCATGCCGGGCTTCATCATTTTCGACAGCGGGCCCGCTTCGGTGTGCTCGGGGGCGATTTTCAGATAGCCGCCGACGTGGTGCTGCACCAGTTCCTTGATGTATTCGGGCGAGCGCACCGCGAGGTCGTAGCGCAGTCCCGAACTGATCAGCACCTTCTTGATCCCGGGCAGCGTGCGGGCGCGGCGATACATGTGGATCAGCGGCGTGTGGTCGGTGTTGAGGTTGTCGCAGATGTCGGGAAACACGCAGGAGAGGCGGCGGCAGGCCTTCTCGATCGTTTCCGACTTGCACGCCATGCGGTACATGTTGGCGGTGGGGCCGCCAAGGTCGGAAATCACGCCGGTGAAGCCGGGCGTCTTGTCGCGGATCGCCTCGATTTCCTTGATGACCGAATCTTCCGAGCGGCTCTGGATGATGCGGCCTTCGTGTTCGGTGATCGAGCAGAAGGTGCAGCCGCCGAAGCAGCCGCGCATGATGTTGACCGAGAAGCGGATCATTTCCCACGCCGGAATCTTGGCGTCGCCGTAGCTCGGGTGCGGCGCACGCGCGTAGGGCAGGTCGTAGACGCCATCCATGTCGGGGGTCGACAGCGGAAGCGGCGGCGGATTCAGCCAGACGTCGCGTTCGCCGTGCGCCTGCCGCAGCGCGCGGGCGTTGCCCGGATTCGATTCGAGGTGCAGCACGCGCGAGGCGTGCGCATAAAACGACGGGTTGTTTTTGACTTGGTCGTAGTCGGGCAGGCGGATCACGGTGCGTTCGCGCACGTCCTGCCGGGCAGCGAGCCGCTCTGCCCGGGGGATAATCCGTACTGGCGCTGCTTGAGTTAAAGCGGCGCCTTCCGGGGTTTGCGCGGTCGGGCCTGTGGGCGTCATCGCATACGGATCGACGTGGGCGTCAATGGCGCCGGGGGTGTCGAGCTCGGTGGACAGCACTTCCAGCCAGTGCTGCATGATGCCCTCCCCTCTGGAGGGGGAGGGGGGCGGCATCCAGTCGCGCGACACCATGAAACCGGTACCCCGCACGTCGCGAATGTCGGCGATTTTCTCGCCCTTGGCCAGGCGATGCGTGACATCCAGCAAGGCGCGCTCGGCGTTGCCGAAAATCAGCAGGTCGGCCTTGGAATCCGGCAGCACCGAGCGGCGCACGGTGTCCGACCAGTAGTCGTAGTGCGCGATGCGGCGCAAGGACGCCTCGATCGAGCCGATGATGACCGGCGTGCCGGGGAAGGCTTCGCGGCAGCGCTGCGCATACACGGTGACCGCGCGGTCGGGGCGCTTGTTGGGGGCGCCGTGCGGCGTGTAGGCGTCGTCGGAACGGGTTTTACGGTCCGACGTGTAGCGGTTGACCATCGAATCCATGTTGCCCGCCGTCACGCCGAAATACAGCGTCGGCTGCCCCAGCGCGCGGAAGGCGTCGGCCGAATGCCAGTCCGGCTGCGCGATGATGCCGACGCGGTAACCCTGCGCTTCCAGCAGCCGTCCGACCAGCGCCATGCCGAAGC
>Ga0315270_10001301_pt1 | contig 13249 bp, 11 predicted proteins | sample C1_bottom_MG_FD_204932 | JGI IMG/M metagenome (GOLD analysis project Ga0315270, IMG submission 204932) | Sediment microbial communities from Yellowstone Lake, YNP, Wyoming, USA - C1_bottom | ecosystem: Environmental > Aquatic > Freshwater > Lake > Sediment | place: USA: Wyoming | collected... | reverse complement strand
CTGCCCGTCTACGGCGGCGCGTCCATGGAGACGCAGCTCCGCGCCCTGAAGCGCGGCGTCGACGTCGTCGTTGCGACGCCCGGCCGCGCCCTCGACCACGTGAACCGCAAGTCCCTGAAGCTGGACGGCCTCAAGGCGCTCGTCCTGGACGAGGCCGACGAGATGCTCGACATGGGCTTCGCCGAGGACCTCGACGCGATCCTCGCGGCGACCCCGAAGACGCGCCAGACGGCGCTCTTCTCGGCGACGCTGCCCGCGCGCATCGGCGCGATCGCGGCGAAGCACCTGAAGGACCCCGTGCGGATCGCGATCGCGAAGGAAGCGGCCGCGCCCGGCAAGCTGCCGAAGGTGCGGCAGACGGCATACGTCGTCGCGCGCGGGCACAAGCGCGCGGCGCTCGGCCGCATCCTCGACCTCGAGAGCCCCGCGGCCGCGCTCGTCTTCTGCCGCACGCGCCTCGAGGTCGACGACCTGACGGAGACCCTGAAGGGCCGCGGGATGCGCGTCGAGGCGCTCCACGGCGGCATCTCGCAGGAGGGCCGCGACCGCGTGATGAAGAAGCTCCGCACGGGCGCGCTCGAGCTCGTCGTCGCGACGGACGTCGCGGCGCGCGGCCTCGACATCTCGCACCTCTCGCACGTCGTGAACTACGACGTGCCGTCCTCGCCCGAGGTCTACGTCCACCGCATCGGCCGGACGGGCCGCGCCGGGCGCGAGGGGGTCGCGATCACGCTCGCCGAGCCGCGCGAGCACTGGCAGCTGAAAAACATCGAGCGCCTCACGAAGCAGAGGATCGAGGTCGCGAACGTCCCGACGGTCGCCGACCTGCGCGCCAAGCGCCTCGAGCTGACGCGCGCCTCGCTCGAAGAGGCGCTCGTCGAAGGCGGCCTCGAGCACTATCGCGTGGTCGTCGAGTCGCTCGCGGAGGATCACGACCCGATGGACGTCGCCGCGGCCGCCGTGCGCCTCATCGAGCGCGCCTCCGGGGCGCCGGGGGAGGACGAGCCCGAGATCCCGGCCGTCGCCGCTCCGCCGCCGCCTCGCCGGGCAGCCCCTGCCGCCGGAGCCGGACCGGCCCGCTACAAGTTCGGGGGACGCGATTCCGGGAATTCCGCCCGCATCTTCGTGGGCGCGGGCCGCGCGGCCGGGATGCGGCCGGCGGATCTCGTCGGCGCGATCGCGAACGAGGCGAAGGCCAGTCCGCGCGACATCGGCGCGATCCAGATCGCGGACCGTTTCTCTCTCGTCGAGGTCCCGGAAGCCATCGCCGAGTCCGTGATCCGGGCTCTCCGGAATGCGACGATACGGGGCCAGAAGGTCGTCGTGCGGCGCGACCGCGACAAGGCCTGAGGGGAAACGTCGCCATGTCCATCCGCATCCTCGTCACGGGCGGGACGTTCGACAAGGAATACGACGAGCTCACGGGCCGGCTCTTCTTCAAGGAGACGCACATCCACGAGATGCTGCGCCTCGGCCGCTGCCGCGAGCCCGTGACGGTCGAGACCGTGATGATGGTCGACAGCCTCGACATGACCGACGACTGCCGCGTGCGGATCGCGGACGCCTGCCGGCGCGCACAGGAAGATCGCATCGTGATCACGCACGGCACGGACACGATGGTCGAGACTGCCGCCGTCCTCGCGAAGGAGCAGACCGCGAAGACGATCGTCCTGACGGGGGCGATGGTGCCGTGGGCGTTCGGAAGCTCGGACGGGCTCTTCAACCTCGGGAGCGCGATCTCGTTCGTCCAGACGCTGCCCCCGGGCATCTACGTCGCGATGAACGGCCGCTACTTCGACTGGCACGACGTGCGGAAAGACCGCGCGGCGGGGACGTTCGAGACGAAGAAGTAGGGCCGGCTAATTTGCGCGCGCCGGTGGCGCGGGAGACGGCCCGCACGCGAGAGCAGCCGCGGCGAGAAGAGCCGCCCCGGCGAGACGTCGAAGCACGCTTCGATGCTAGCAGGGGCGGTTCTGCCGCGTCAGTGGACGGTCAGCACCGGGCACGGCGCCGTCGCGATGACCTGGCTCGCGACGCTGCCCATGACGAGCTTCTTGATGCCCGTCCGGCCGTGCGTTCCGATTACGACCATCGCCGCGCCGTTCCGGTCCGCGAGGAGAGCGAGCTCCTTGGCCGCGTGGCCGGCGAGGATCTCGCCGCGCACCTTCACGCCGGCCGCGCGGACCGCCGCGAGCACCGGCTCGAGCTGCTTCTCGACGTCCTTGCGGATCGTCGCCTCGAGCTCGGCCTCGATGACGTCGTCCGCGACGCCCGAGTGACTCAGGCTCGCGGGCGGCTCGTAGACGTGGGCGACGATCATCTCGGCGCCTTCCTTTCGGGCCAGTTCGATCGCCTTCCCGAGGGCGCCCTTGGACGCCGGGGAGAAGTCCGTCGCGAACACGATCGGCTGGAGGGTCACCGCCTTCGCGGGCGGGGCTTGGGTCGGAGTCATCTGCGGCGTTGCCATTTTCGCCACCTCCCATGCCCTCATAGAGGCGATAGGACGGCGGACAGGGCCCGGCCATGAGGCATTTGAATCAGGGCCTGTGTTTCGCGCGAATTCAGGCTGAAAGGCCGTTCGGGGCGGGGAGGTTCGCCGGCGCGACGACGGGCGTTTCCAGCTCGGCCGCCTTCTTTTCCACGCCCTCGCGCGTCGCGAGCCGGTGGGCGCGCGCGGCGCGGACGAAGTCCTTGAAGAGCGGGTGGGGCTGGGCCGGCTTGCTCTTGAACTCCGGGTGGAACTGGCAACCGAGGAACCACGGATGGTCCGACAGCTCGACCATCTCGACGAACTTCTTGTCCGGTGACATCCCGCAGAACGTCAGGCCTTGGTCGCGCAGCATCGGGAGGTATTCCTGGTTGACCTCGTAGCGGTGGCGATGGCGCTCCCAGATCTGCGGCTCGCCGTACGCGCGGCGCGCGAGCGTCCCCTCGCCGAGGTCGCACGGGTACTTGCCGAGGCGCATCGTTCCGCCGAGCGCCTCGACGCCGAGGAGGTCGCGCAGCATGTAGATGACTTTGTGCGGGGTGGTCGTCTCGAACTCGGTCGAGTTCGCATCCTTCAGGCCGCAGACGTTCCGCGCGTACTCGATGACCGCGCACTGCATCCCGAGGCAGATCCCGAAGAACGGGACCTTCATCTCGCGCGCGAAGCGAATCGCCTTGAGCTTGCCCTCGATCCCGCGGCGGCCGAAGCCGGGCCCGACGAGAATCGCGTCCGCGCGGGCGAGCGTCTCGGGGTACCCCACGCTCTCGAGCTCCTCGGAGTCCACGAACGAGATCTTCACCTTCACGTTGTTCGCGATGCCGCCATGGTGGAGCGCCTCGTTGAGCGACTTGTAGCTGTCGCCGAGCTGCACGTACTTGCCGACGAACGCGACGTTGACCTCGTCCTGGGGGTTCTTGACGCGGTTGACGATCGTGTCCCACTTCGTGAGGTCCCGGTCGTAGTGGGGCAGCGAGAGGTAGTCGAGGAGGATCTCGTCGAGGCCCTCGCGCGCGAACGCGAGCGGGACCTCGTAGATCGTCGGGACGTCGATTGCGGTAATGACGGCGCGCTCGTCCACGTTGCAGAAGAGCGCGATCTTCTTCTTCATCTCCTCGGGGATCGAGCGGTCCGCGCGGCAGAGGAGGATGTCGGGCTGGATGCCGATCGAGCGCAGCTCCTTGACGGAGTGCTGCGTGGGCTTCGTCTTGAGCTCGTCGGAGCCCGCGATGTGCGGGACGAGCGTCACGTGGACGTTGATTGCGTTGCCGCGCCCGACGTCCTGCCGGAACTGGCGGATCGCCTCGAGGAACGGCAGGGACTCGATGTCGCCGACGGTGCCTCCGATCTCGACGAGGACGACGTCGTTGTCGCCCGCGACGCGGCGGATGCAGTCCTTGATCTCGTCCGTGACGTGCGGGATGACCTGCACCGTCTTGCCGAGGTAGTCGCCGCGCCGCTCCTTCTCGATGACGGACTGGTAGATCTTGCCGGTCGAGACGCTGTTCGCCTTGCCCGTAACCGCCGAGGTGAAGCGCTCGTAGTGGCCGAGGTCGAGGTCCGTCTCGGCGCCGTCGTCCGTGACGTAGACCTCGCCGTGCTGGAACGGCGACATCGTGCCGGGGTCGACGTTCAGGTACGGGTCGAACTTCTGAAGCGTGACCTTGAAGCCCCGCGCCTCGAGGAGCGCGCCCATCGAGGCCGCCGCGATGCCCTTGCCGAGGCCGGAAACCACACCACCCGTGATGAAAATATATTTGGTTCCCACGCTAGACCTCCGCGCCCATTTTCATTCTAAGAAGAATCTCTTCTACTCTCTTCGCATCTTCTTCGGTGTCGACGCCGATGGAGTCGCTCGCCGCGTCGAGCACCGCCATCGCCATCCCCGCGGCGAGCGCGCGCAGCTGCTCGAGGCTCTCGGCCCTCTCGAGCGCGTGGGGCGGGAGACTCGTCCAGCGCCGGAGAGCCTCCTTGCGGTAGCCGTAGAGCCCGAGGTGTTTCAGCGTCGCGAGGCCCGGCTCGGGCCGCCGCCGGTAGGGCAGCGGCGAGCGGGAGAAGTAGAGCGCGCGGCCGTCGTCGGCGCGCACGACCTTCACGTTGTTCGGGTTCGCGATCTCGGCGGCGTCGTGGATCGGGAGCGCGACCGTCGCGAGCGGGAACTCGGGGTGGTCGAGGAGGAAACCCGCCACGCGGTCCACGTTCTCGGGATCCATCATCGGCTCGTCGCCCTGCACGTTCAGGACGACCGCGACGTTCAGGTCCTCCACGGCCGCCCAGACGCGATCCGTTCCCGAGGGGAGCGCGGGGTCCGTCATGACCGCCCGGCCTCCCGCCGCCTCCACGGCCCGCGCGATCCGCTCGTCGTCCGTCGCGACGAGGACGAGGTCCACGCGGCGGGCCCTCTGCGCCTGTTCGAGCACGCGAACGACCATCGGGATGCCGGCGATGGGGTGGAGGGGTTTGCCCGGGAAACGCTCCGCGCCGTAGCGGGAGGGGATGACGGCGACGGCGTTGATGAGCGGAGGGTTCGCCGTCCGGTGCACGTTCGATACTAAATCGGCGTGCCCAATCGCGTCAACGAAACTCGCGCCGTCCGGAGCGAAAAGTCGTCATCGGCCCGCGGGAGCGGGTCGATGACGACGTAAGCGAGAAAGAAACGGGATTCGGGGGGCTTCTATCCGGCCGCGTTGCTTCGGCCGACGGTGTTCTCGGCTTCCTCGGTCTCTTCCTCCACGAGGCCGTGAAGGGGGAGCGGCGACGTGTCGACGGCGCCGGAGAGCTCCTGGATGCCTTCGCGGGCCGCGACGGAGTAGGAGTTGGAATCGTCGTAGCCGGAGGCCGCGATGACCTTCTCGTACGTGAGGAGGGCCTTCGTGGGCTCCTTCAGCGCGTAGTGATACGTGTGGGCCACGGTCATCCGGGCCTGCAGGTCGTAGGGATTCAGCCGGAGGATCTTCGCGAGGAAGACGAGCGCGTCGGAGTAACGCTCCTCCTCCAGGGCGACTTCCGCTCTGTGGCGGTAAAGCGCCACTTCCTCTTCGAGAGTGAAGTCCTCGCGTCCCGAAGCGCCGAACGGCGTGCGGAACGAACGAAACAGCTTTTCGATCATTGAGTCTCCTGATCGTCCCCGAAGCTGTGGGGTGCTTTGTTCATACCCACGATAGGTTGTGGTTAAGGTACGACTGTCTAGAACCGAAATCAAGAGAGAACCCGAAAGAAAGAAGGAATTTCTTTGAAGGTGCCTTCTTTATTTCGGCTACAGCGAATACAAGTGGGAGCGGCATCGCTCGCGTTAGGCAGACTTCGCCCTTCGCCTATTTTCATTCGAAGGAACTAAATCTCTATTTATTAATTACTTACGTCTGTTTGCGGCGTATTCGGCGGCGAGGAGGAACCCCTCGCGCGAGGCCGTCTCCGGGAAGGAAGCCGCAATCTCGCGGGCCCGCTCGGCGTGGGCTTCGGCCATGGCGTGCGCCCGATCCAGCGCGCCGAGGCGGTGGACGATCTCGAGGATCTGCCCGGGCCGCACGGAGTCGAAGCCCTCTTCCTTCACGACCGTCTCGATGAGCCTGCGTTCGGCGCGCGTCGCCTGGGGCAGGCAGAGGATGAGCGGAAGCGTGAGTTTCCCTTCCTTGAGGTCGGACAGGACGGGTTTGCCGAGGTCGGCTTCGTTCGCCGTGTAGTCGAGCAGGTCGTCCTGCAGCTGGAACGCGATTCCGAGCGAGAGGCCGTATTCCCAGAGGCGTTCCCCCCACGTGTCGCTGCCTACCCCGAAGGCGTCGGCGACGAGGTACGACGGGATCTTGCAGGCGCCCGCGAAGAGAAGGGCCGTCTTCCGCCGGACGATGTCGAGGTAGCCCTCGAGCGTGAGGTCGAGGAGCCCGCGCCGCTCGGCGCCGATGATCTCGCCCTCCGTCATGCGCAGCGTCACGTCCGAGAGAACGCGCAGGACGCGCAGATCGCCTTCTTCCAGCGCGATTTCCATGGACTTCATGTAGAGGAAGTCGCCGAACAGGACGGTCAGCTCGTTGCCCCAGCGTCGGTTCACGCTGGTTCGCCCGCGGCGGGTCTCGGCGTCGTCGATGATGTCGTCGTGGACGAGCGTCGCCGTGTGGATGAACTCGATCATGGCGCCGTAGCGCACGTCGCGGTCGCCTTCGTACCCGAACATGTGGGCGCCCAGGAGAAGCAGCGCCGGGCGGATGCGCTTGCCGCCGCCCTCGACGAGGTAGTCGCCGATCAGGGCGATCGTCGGAATTCCGGACCGGGTCCGGTCGATGAGGACGGTCTCGACCTCCTTGAGCTTCGCCTCGATGGGGGCGAGCGCCCGGAGGAGGCGGCGGCCGTTCTCGCGCTCCTCTGCCGGGAGCGTCGCGACGAGAAGGCGGTCCTTGAGAGAGGTCTGGCTCATACGCGAGGGGCGCATCTTACCGCCCCTTCCGACCGGCTTACGCCCGGTAGAGGGGGCGGGATGGTCTAGCCCCGGAAATTCGTGAACTGGAGCGAAATGCCGAAATCGGCGCCCCGGAGGAGGGCGATCACGGCCTGCAGGTCGTCCTTCTTCTTGCCCGAGACCCGGAGCTGGTCCCCCTGGATGGAGACCTGGACCTTCAGCTTGGCATCCTTGATCGCCTTTACGATTTCCTTCGCCTTTTCCGTCGCGATGCCCTGCTGGATCGTGACGACCTGGCGCACGGTTCCCTTCGACGCGGGCTCGACCTTCCCGTACTCGAGGGATTTGAGGGAGACGCCGCGCTTGACGAGCTTCGTCTGGAGGATGTCGTTCACGGCCTTGAGGGCGAAGTCCGTGTCCGCGGTCAGCGTCAGCTCGCGCTCTTTCTGCTCGATGCCGGCGGACGAGCCCTTGAGGTCGTAGCGCTGCGCGACCTCTTTCTGGGCCTGAGCGACCGCGTTCTGGGCCTCGGGGAGGTTCACTTCGGAGACGACGTCGAAGGTGGGATCGGCCATGGGATCACTCCGTGAGGATCTTCGTCCCCTCGGGCGGGGAGAGGGCGAAGTCCGAGTCGGGGCGTTTCACCCCGGGAATCTTCTGCGTGAACGTGAACGTCGTGCGGTTGCCTGCGTTGTCCACCAGGACGAGGCGCTTCACCTCGCCGGTCGCGGCGAGCGTCAGGAGGGAGACGGATTTCAGGCCCCCGGGTTTCTTCGGGGTGAGGACGATTTCGACGAGGCCGTTGTCCGCGGGCGTCTCGGCGGCGACGTACCGCGCGAGGAGGGCCTCGGCGGACTCGAGAAAGACGATCGGGAGGCGCTCGCGGTCGCCGGGGGCGAGCTTCCTGACGACGAGCTGCCGGTCGGCCGCGACGTACTGGCGCCCGGCCGTTCCGTCGAACGTGAAGACCTTGCCCTCCGGCCCGTCGTAGTCGAACCGCACGCGGTCGGGCGCCTGCAGGACGAGCTTTCCCGTCTCGGGCGCGGTTTCCGCGAAGCCGGCGGGGGCGTACGTCTGGACGAACGTGCACGACACGGAACCGGGCGTCCCGTACGCGGCGCGGATCTTCGCGAGGGTGCCGACCGGCGCGAGGAGAAGAAGGGCGAACAGCGCGGCGTACATCAATGCCTGAAGTGCCTTTTCCCGGTGAACACCATCGCGATGCCCGCGGAGTCCGCCGCGGCGATGACGTCGGGGTCCTTCACGGAGCCGCCCGGCTGGATCACCGCCGTGACGCCCGCGCCCGTGAGGACCTCGAGCCCGTCGGGGAACGGGAAAAACGCGTCCGACGCCGCGACGGCGCCCTTTGCCCTGTCGCCGGCCTTGCCCGCCGCGTCACGGCACGCGTCCACGCGGCTCGTGCGGCCGCCGCCGATTCCGTACGTCGCCGTCTCACCCGCGACGACGATGCCGTTCGACACGACGCCGCGCAGGACGAGGTTCGCGAACCGCATTGCACGCGTCTCGGCGACCGTCGGGGCGCGCTTCGTGACGACCTTCCACGCCGTCTCCTCGTCCGGGAGGAGGTCGCCCTCCTGAACGAGGAGGCCGCCGTCGATGCCGCGCGCCTCGAGGCGGGGGCGCGGGCCGGTTTCCGGCGTGACCGTGAGGACGCGCAGGTTCGGCTTCTTCGCGAGGACGGGCTTCGCGTCCTCGGTCACGGCGTGCACGACGACGACCTCGAGGAAGCGCGACGTCAGCGCCGAAGCGGCCCTCGCGTCGAGCGTCCCGGTGTAGGCGACGACGCCGCCGAAGCCTGCGATCGGGTCCGACGCCCAGGCGGCATCGAAGGCCCCGGCCATCGTGGCGCCTGTCGCCGCGCCGGACGGAATCCGGTGCTTGACGATCGTGAGCGCGTCCGGCCCGACGACGCGCGACGTGTAGAGCGCCGCGTCCGCATCGAGGAAATTGTTGTACGAGAGCTCCTTGCCCTGGACGAAGGCGTAGCGGGAAAGCGCCGCCGGGTGCGCAGCGGCGTCGGCGTAGAGGGACGCCTTCTGGTGCGGGTTCTCGCCGTAGCGGAGGGGGGACGCGAGCGCGTACGAGAGCGAGAGGCGCTCGGGAAAGGCCTCGCCCGTTTGCCCGGAGATCCACCGGGCGATCGCGGCGTCGTACGCCGCGGTGCGGCGGAAAACCTTCGCGGCAAGCTTCGTCCGCGTCTCGTCCGTGAGGGCGCCGCCGTGGGCGGCCATCTCCGCGGCGACGGCGGGGTAGTCCGCCGGATCGCAGACGACGCCGACGTGCGCGTGGTTCTTCGCGGCTGCGCGCAGGAGGGACGGCCCGCCGACGTCGATCTTCTCGATCGCCTGCGCGAACGTCGACCCGGTCCTCGCGACGGTGTCCTCGAACGGGTAGAGGTTCACGACGACGAGGTCGATCGGGCCGACGCCGTTCTCGCGGGCCTCGGCGCGGTGCGACTCCTCGGAGCGGTTGAAGAGGATGCCGCCGAAGAGCTTCGGGTGGAGCGTCTTGACGCGCCCGCCAAAGACCTCGGGGAAGCCGGTCAGATCCGAGACGTTCGTCACGGCGAGGCCCGCGGAGGAGAGGTGCTGCGCCGTGCCGCCGGTCGAGAGGAGGCCGAAACCCTGCGCAACGAGCGCGCGGGCAAAGTCGACGAGTCCGGTGCGGTCGGAGACGGAGAGGAGCGCGAGGCGGGCGGTCACGGCTGGTAGGGTCCTTTCGCTTCCGGGTACTGCGTCACGATCGACGCGTCGCCGCCGGCCGTCTTCCACGTCCACACGAGGAGGCGCGCCGTCAGCGTGACGGCAGCGGCGCGCCGCTGGGCCGCGGTCGCGGCGGGGAGCTTCGCCGCAGCGAGCGTCTCGGGCGCCGCGAACGGGTCGGCGGAGAACCCGAGAAACGGCGAGGGGCCGGGCGTCCCGGGGGCGTCGGGCGCGTAGACCATCGCGGCCGCGTGCACGATCGAGCCGGCCGCGTAGGCGACGTCCGCGAACGCGGAGTGGCGCCGGATCGCGGCCGCGAGGGAGCGCGTGTCCTTGGCCGCGGCCTGGCGGTGCGCGGGGTCTCCCGGCGCGAGCGCGTCGGCGGCGGCTGCGTCCGAAACGCCCTGCATGAGCCTCTTTCCGTGCTTCGCGAGCTGCCGCTTGAAGTCCGGCGGAGCCCAGGACGCGGCCTCGGCCGCGATCCGGGCCTCGTCCGAGACGCTCCAGCGGACGGGTTCGGCCGCGCGGGCGGCGGGGGCGGTGAGCGCGAGGGCGAGTGCGGCGGAGAACGCGCGGCTCTTCATGGCGGGCGGATTGTACGGGGCGACGCGCCGCGCGCGGGGGGTCAGAAGATCTTCAGGACGTTCAGGGAGATGACGACGCCGCCAAAGCCCCGGTTCCGGCCCGCGACGGGCGTCCCGGCGTCGATCCTGACGAGCGTCGCCCACGGCCCCGCGAACTCGCCGGAGATCCCCGCGCCGCTGAAGTAGGCCCAGTCCAGCCCCGCGGCGGCGTCCTTCACCCGCGCATCTTCGTAGATCGCCTCGAGGCGGAACGCGCTCCCGATCACGTACCCGTACGCGACCTTCGAGGTGATCGCCTCTTCGGCGCGGAGCGCGCCGGAGCGGAAGCCTCGGAGCGACGTGCCCCCGAAGAATCCGAACGTGTACTTCGAGAAGCGGTCCGTGTTGTCGGAGCCGAGGTAGCCGACGGACGCCCGGATCCGCTGGAAGCGCGGAAGGTAGAAGTCCTTCTGCAGCTCGGCCCCCCAGGTCGTGAACGAGTCCTTGCCCGGGGAGTAGTCGGGGTTGCCCGCGTAGCCCCACGGGTCCCACTGCGAGCGCTTGCCCCACGCCCAGCGGCCCGTGAGCGCCCAGCCGCGCCAGTCCCACGCGAGCTGGCCCTCGACGCGCGTCAACCAGTGGTTCGACGGGATCACGAACGCCGGCGAGGTCTCCGTGTCGTCGGCCGCGAAGTCGCGGTGCGATTCGCTCACGGTTCCCGTCAGCTTGAGATGGCGCGCGAGAGGCACGCCGGCCTTGAACGCCGCGGCGAACGAACGGCTCTTCACGCGCTGGGACTTGTCCTCCTCGCCGTCGACGAAGACGGCGTCCGTGCCGCGGATCGCGATGCCGAAGACGTCGACGCCGACGTCCACGGGCGACCCGAAGAGCCGCGGCTGGCTCCAGGACGCCGCGAGGAGGACGCCGCCGAAGAGGACCTGGACCTGGTCGTGCCGCTTGCTCGCGTCGAGGTCGATCCAGTAGACGCCGAGGAGCGGGAGCGGGTAGTCGTACGAGCCATCGTAGAAAAGGCCGGCGAGGCCGAAGAGCTTGCCGCGCTTGCGGTCGTCCGTGACCACGCGGCCGCCGTCCTTCGTCTTCTCGAGGTAGCGGACGCCCTTCTCGGTATCGCGCACCATCGTGTCCTTCGACGCGAACGCCTCCTCACGCTCGGCGCGGAAGGACGCGTCGTCGAATCGGACGTCCGTGAGCACGCTCTCACGCTCGATCACCGTCGTGCGCGAAAACGTCTTCAGGATCCACTGGCCCGTCGTGCGCGTCGGGAAGCGGAGCGGCGGCCCGCCGTCGGGCGCCGGGACGTCGGTGAAGTCCGATGTCTCGTCCACGGCCTGGATCTCGGCCGTGAGGTTCAGCTGGCGGGTGCGGATTCGCACGGCCCCGTAGTCGTCCCGGCCGATCCACACGCGGCCCGCGTACGAGGGCTTGTCCGTCACGGCGACGCGCGGCTCGAAGTCGAGCCCCCAGCACGGGATCCCGTTCACCGTGTCCTCGCCGGCGAGCGCGTAGCGGTAGGCGTCGTCGAGCGTCAGCGCGAGGGGCATGTCCGAGACCTTCTCGGGCTGCAGGAGCGGCAGCTCGGGAAGCTTCTTCGCCTTCCAGCGCACGCCGTTGAAGTACGCGTCGTGCCATGCCCAGTCGAAGCCCGCGCCCTTCTCGTAGAAGAACGGCCCGGCGAGCGTGAGGTCGAGCACGTTGTTGAGGTTCGCGAAGCGGAAGCGCATCGAGAGCGAGTTGGAGGCCGAGAGCGTCTTCCAGCGCGCGTCGCGCGCGGCGCGCCACGCCTGGTGCCGGGCGAGGATCTCCTCGGCCGTGATGCCGCGCGCGGCCGCGACGCCGACCGCCGCCTTCGGAGCCTCGGCCGGCGCCTTCTCCCGCGCGGTCAGGCGCAGGGCGAGCGGGCCCTTCGCGAGGGAGAGGGTCAGACGCGCCGGGACCGCCGAGGCGGGGATCTCGAGCTTCTTCGTGGCTCCCGTCGCGAGCTCGAGGATCTCGGCGGAAGCGTAGGGCGTCGCGTCGAGCGTCAGCGTGACGGCGCCGGATTCGGCTGGCGTTCCGTCGCGCGTGCCGGGCGCGAGGACGACGCCGCCGAGGTCGACGCCCGACACGACGCGGAACGCGTCGCGCGCCGACCCGTCGGGCGCGGTGACGGAGGCCGAGCGCGTGTCGGGCCCGAAATCGCCTGCAACGATGCGCCCGAACCGCTCGAGGATGGCGTCCTCGGCCGCCGGCCACGCGGGACTCGCGACGACGAACGGGACGTTTTCCGGCGCGAGGCGCGCCGCGGCGGCGAGGAGGGCGCCGGGGGTGCGGACGGAGCCGCCAATGTCGACGAGCCCCGGCTTTCCGAAGGCGACGGAGTCGATGGCGGCTCGGACCTCTCCGGGTTTCGGTGGCGCGGAAAGGGCCACCCCGATGAAGTCGAGATAGGCCGTGTTTTCTTCTGAAAGTAAGAGCCGGGCCTCGGCGCTCACGAGATCGCCCGCGGCACCGGGAGACGCTTCGAACACGATCCGGGCTTGCGGCGCTGCGGCGCGCGCACCCGAAGACACCTTTCTAAGCAAATACGCCCGCGCCTTCGGGTCGGCGCCCGCAGGCGCTGCGAAGGAAATCGTCACGAGGTCCGCGGTCCTTGCCTCTCTCAGGATCTCGTCGAGCCCCGGCCAGAGCTCCGCGACCGTCGCCGCCTCGGCCGCGCGCACGTCCGCGGGCACGGCGGCGTCCGGCAGTTCCAGCTTCAGGCCCCATTTCCAGCCCGCGCCGTGCGCGTGCTCGGCGAGCTCACGCGCCGCCGCGACGGCCGCCGCCCGGCCTCCGGCCCATGCCGGTGGGCCGAGCTTCAGAAGGGCGCCCGGTGCGTTCGGGGAATGCGGGCCGAGAGGCAGGTCCGCGATGCGCGCGATGCGCCCGTCCGAGGGCGACACCGTAAGCCACGGAGCGACGTACGGGTGCAGCGAGGCGGCGCGCACGGCCGTCGCGGCGAGGAGCGTGAGAAAAAGAGGGAAGAGCCGGCGCCGCACGTCTCGATTCTACGAGCCCGTGCGGCGAACCGGATTCAGAGCGCGTA
>Ga0315270_10001299_pt1 | contig 13261 bp, 7 predicted proteins | sample C1_bottom_MG_FD_204932 | JGI IMG/M metagenome (GOLD analysis project Ga0315270, IMG submission 204932) | Sediment microbial communities from Yellowstone Lake, YNP, Wyoming, USA - C1_bottom | ecosystem: Environmental > Aquatic > Freshwater > Lake > Sediment | place: USA: Wyoming | collected... | reverse complement strand
AGGTCGAGAACTTGTAGCCACGCCGATACTCGAACTTGTCGACTGCCTTCATCAGGCCGATGTTGCCTTCCTGAATCAGGTCGAGGAACTGCAGGCCGCGGTTGGTGTACTTCTTCGCGATCGAGATCACCAGGCGCAGGTTCGCCTCGATCATTTCCTTCTTTGCGTCGCGCGAAGCCCGCTCGCCTTCGTTCATGCGCTTGTTGATGCGCTTCAGGTCTTCGAGCGGCACCACGGCACGTGCCTGCTGGTCCATCAACTTCTTCTGCAGTTCATGAACGGCGGGCAGGTTGCGCGCCAACACCGCGCTGTAGGGCTTGTTCGCTGCCGTTTCCTTCTCGACCCACTTCAGGTTCAGCAGGTTGGGCGGAAAGTGCCTGATGAAGTGGGCTTGCGGCATGCCGCACTTGTCGACCATGATCTTGCGCAACTCGCGCTCGTGGCGACGCACGTCGTCGACCTGGGACCGCAAGAGGGCGCAGAGCTTCTCGATCGTCTTTACGGTGAACCGGATCGTCATCAGTTCGCCGCTGATCGCCTGCTGCGCCTTGTTGTACGACGATGATCGATAGCCTTCCGTCTCGTACGACTGGCGCATCTTGTCGAAGTTGGCCCGCAACGCCCCGAACTTGGCAAGTGCCGCGACCTTCAACTCTTCGAGCTTCTTCGTCAGGGCCTTGCTGCCGCCCTGGCCATCGTCGTCGTCTTCCTCATCGAAGAAGTCGACGTCTTCCTCGGCGACGTAGTCGTCTGCTTCGCCTTCGGACACGAAGCCGTCGACAGCCTCGGAAATCTTCATGGTGCCGGCGCCGATGCGGTCGGCGTAACTGAGGATCTCCGCGATCGTGGTCGGCGACGCGCTGATCGCCAGCATCATCGCCTGCAGGCCGCCTTCGATGCGTTTCGCGATCTCGATTTCACCTTCGCGGGTCAGCAGTTCGACGGTGCCCATCTCGCGCATGTACATGCGCACCGGGTCGGTCGTGCGGCCGAATTCAGAGTCGACCGTCGACAGCGCGGCCTCAGCGGCCTCTTCGGCTTCCTCTTCGGTGGCGGTGGTCGTGCCGCCACCGGCGATCAGCAGTGTCGCGGCGTCGGGGGCCTGCTCGTAGACGGCGATGCCCATGTCGTTGAGCATCGAGACGATGGCCTCCAGGATCTCGTCGTTGACGAGCTTCTCCGGCAGGTGGTCATTGATCTCCTGGTGCGTCAGGAAGCCACGCGTCTTGCCCATCTTGATGAGCGTCTTCAGCTCCAGACGGCGCTTCGCGGCTTCCTCTTCGCTCAGTGCCGTTTCCTCGAGGCCGAACTCGCGCATCAGCGCGCGCTCCTTGGCGCGCGAGACCTTCATCCGCAACGGCTTGGCCTTGCCTTTCGTGTCGGACTCGGAGGCCGATTCAGGCTCGGGTTCGCCTTCGAGGTCGGACTCGAGGTCGGACAGGTCGACATCGGAAACATCCGCCCTGCGTTGCACTTCGTCGGGCTTCGGTGTGCCCGCAGCGGTCCCCTTCGGCGCAGTGGCGGCGTTTGGAGTCTTGCGGGCCGAAGCGCTGGCGGGTTGTCTTGCGCCAGCGGGCTTGTTGACGGACTTGGCGGTGGCGGCGAGCCTCGCGGCGTGTCCGTGCTTGGCAGGCTGGGTGGTCTTGGAGGGGGCTGGGGCGCTTTGCTTCGCGGTCATGCAGTTCCTCGGATGGTGGCGTCCCTGCACATGGATCGCCGGCGCAATGAGCCGCGCACCGGGTGTGCACGCTTCAGGACCGTGGGCGCCCCTCTTGTCGCGAGCCGACATGCAGTTCGGCCGGCTGCGCGTGCCCGCCAATGGCCGAACCGCAGGTGCTTCCGACACGCGCTTGCCGCACTTTCGTCAGGCGTGAATTATACCGATGGCAGTGGCGTCGATCAGCCCTGAACCGGCACCCTGAACCGTCACCCCACTCGCGCCGGCTACGCCTTCAACTTGCGTCGCGCATCCATCAATTCGCGACTGCGCTGCTGCGCGTCGGCGGTGTGCACGCCCGACTCGAACAACAGTTTCAACTCGTCGTCGACAGCCTGCAGCCGCAGCTTTCCCACCACCAGTGCCAGCTCGTTGGCGAAGTCGGCACCGGTCTCCGGATCATGGAACTCGGCGATGCGTGCCAGCGCGGCGCCACCTTCGTTCAGTTCCGCGGCCTTGAGCCGCAGGGCGTCGAGCAGTGCGGCCGGGGCGACCGGCCCCTGTTCGTCGAGGCAGCGTTCGATGCAGCTGAAGAACATGTCGTAGGGGGCGGGCTGTGCAGCCAGAACGTCGTGTGCTTCGCCGTCCAACGCCGTCCACATCTCGCAGCGGTGCAGCAGCAGCCAGACGGCGCGGTCCAGCAGGCTGGCGGTGCCCTTTCCGAGCCGGTTGGCGCGCCGCGCCGGCGGTGCCACCCGAACGGGCGCGGCCTCGCGCGGACCCCGTGGGGCCGCGGCGCCCCACAGCGCCATCAGTTCACCTACCTCGAGGCGCCCCAGCGTCGCCAGTTCGCCGGCGAGCTGGCGCTTCAGCGTGCCGTCGGGCAGGGCGCTCCACAGCGGCCGGGCATCGGCCAGCATGTGCGCGCGGCCCTCGGCGGTGTCGAGGTCCTTGCCTTCGCGGGCGGTCTCGGCAACCTGGCGCGACAGCGGCACCGCCTGCGCGATGCAGGCCTCGAACGCGGCGGCGCCGAGTTCGCGCACGTAGGAGTCGGGGTCGTGTTCCGTGGGCAGGTACAGGAAGCGCACGGTGCGGGTGTCGGTGGCGTGTGGCAGGCAGGCTTCGAGGGCTCGACCGGCGGCCCGGCGGCCCGCCTTGTCGCCGTCGAAGCTGAACACCACCGAGTCGGTGAACCGGAACAGCTTCTGCACATGGTCCGCGGTGCACGCGGTGCCCAGCGTGGCCACGGCATTGCCGAAGCCGGCCTGCGCCAGCGCGACGACGTCCATGTAGCCCTCGACCACCAGCGCATAGCCGCGCTGGCGCAGCGCGGCGCGGGCCTCGAACAGGCCGTAGAGCTCGCGTCCCTTGCTGAACACCGGTGTCTCGGGGGAGTTCAGGTACTTGGGTTCGCCACGGTCCAGCACGCGACCACCGAACCCGATCACGTCACCCTGCACCGAGCGGATCGGGAACATGATCCGGTCACGGAAACGGTCGTAGCGCTTGCGGTCTGCCTCGTCGGCGCCCTCGGCCCCTTGCACGATCACCATGCCGCTTTCCTCGAGCAGCGGGTCATCGTATTGGGCGAACACGCTGGCCAGGCCACGCCAGCCATCGGGCGCGTAGCCCAGGCCGAACTGGGCCGCGATCTCACCACTCAGGCCGCGGCCCTTCAGGTAGTCGACGGCCCGGGGGCTGAGCTTGAGCTGCTTGCGGTAGTGGTCGGCGGCCTTGGTCAGCACGTCGGTGAGCGTGACCCGGCGCTGCTTCTGCGCGGCCGCCTGTTCGCGCTCGGCGGGCGTGCTGTCTTCTTCCGGCAGGGTCATTCCGACCTGCTGCGCGAGGTCTTTCACCGCGTCGATGAAGGTCATGCCGCTGTATTCGGTCAGGAAGCGGATTGCGTCGCCGTTCGCTCCACAGCCGAAGCAGTGATAGAACTGCTTGCTCGGGCTCACCGTGAAGCTCGGCGACTTCTCGGCGTGGAATGGGCACAGGCCGCTGAGGTTGGCGCCGCCCTTGCGCAGCTGCACATGGCGGCCCACCACGTCGGCGATGTCGACGCGGGACAACAGGTCGTGGATGAAGGCGGGTGGGATCACGGATCGAGTCTAACGAGGTCGACCCGTCGGGCTCGCGCGGCCCGGGTTGCCGGCGCGTCGACGCAGTTCCGGTGACGGCCTTCAACGCACCTGCAGTGCTGTGTCGCGGGTCAGGCCGGCGTAGCCCTGCACCCAGTCGAGCACCTCGCCGGCCGGCATCGCAGCGGCAATGCCATTGCCTTGCCCGACATCGCAGCCGATCTCGATCAGGCGTTGCGCCTGCTCGGGCGTTTCGACGCCTTCGGCCACCACGGTGCAACCGAAGGTTTGCGACAGGCCGATCACGCCTTCGACGATCGCGAGGTCGTGGCGGTCGCTGAGCATGTTGGTGACGAACGAGCGGTCGATCTTCAGCATGTCGATCGGCAAGCGCTTGAGGTAGGTGAAAGTCGAATACCCGGTGCCGAAGTCGTCGAGCGCAAAGCGCACCCCGAGTGCGCGGCACTCGACCATGAGCGCGCAGGTGTAGTCGATGTCGGCCAGTGCCGCGGTTTCCAGCACCTCGAGGATGAGGCGCCGTGCCACCGGCGCCTGGTGGCGCGCCAGCAGGCCGGCGAGGTGCTGGGCGAACTGCGGCTCCTGCAGGTGTCGCGCCGAGACGTTGATGCTCACGGTCAGGTCCAGCCCTTGGCGCAACCACTGCGCCAGCTGCTCGATGCCGCGGCGCAGGACCCAGTTGCCGACGCTGCCGCTCAAGCCGGTGTTCTCGATCAGCGGCAGGAACTGCGCGGGCGAGATCACGCCCTTGTCGGGATGTTGCCAGCGCAGCAACGCCTCCACGCCGAGCACGGCGCCGGAGCGCATGTCGACCTTGGGCTGGAAGTACAGGCGGAACTCGTCCGCGTCGAGCGCCTCTTGGACGCGCCCCAGCGCCACGAAGCGCGCTTCAGTGCGGCGGTCGTGTTCGGCGTCGAAGAACAGGTAGCCGTTGCGGCCCGCCTGCTTGGCGCCATACATGGCGTGGTCGGCGTGACGCAGCAGCGTTTCCGGGTCTGCGCCGTCGAGCGGGAAGACCGTGGCGCCGATGCTGGCCGTCACCATGACCGGCCCGGCGCCGACCCCCAGCGCATACGGCTGGCAGACCTGGCTCAGCACCCGTTCGACCGCGTGGCGGCTCTCCTCGAGCGTGGCGGTGCGCAGCAACAGCACGAACTCGTCGCCGCCAATGCGTGCCACCACGTCGTCGCCGCCGGCCCACGAGCGCAACGAGCGGCGCATGCGGCCGGCCAGTTCCAGCAGCAGGCGGTCACCGGCGTCGTGGCCGAACTGGTCGTTGACGGGTTTGAAATGGTCGAGGTCGAGGTAGCACACGGTGAGCAACGAGCCCTCCTGGCGGCTGGTGCGCAGCGCCTCGTCCAGCATTTGCGCCAGACGAACCCGGTTTGGCAGGTGCGTCAGCTCGTCGAAATGGGCCTGGCGCTGCAACTGCTCGAGTTGCTGGCGTGCCTGCGTGATGTCGGCGACGGCATAGACGTGGTTGCGCACCGACCCGTCACCGTTGCGCACCGCCGACGCCGTGACCTGCAGCAGGCAGCTCTCGCCGTTGCGACGCAGGTCACGCATCTCACCGCGCCACACCCCCTCGACGGCCAACGCGGCACTCATGGCCGCCTGCTGCGCGGCGGCGCGGCTGCCTGGCTCCGCCGGTCGAAGCAGGGACGGCACGGTCGCGAGCAACTCCTCGCGCGAGTGGCCGCAGATCTCGACGTAGGTCGGGTTGGCCTCGAGCACGCGGTGGCGCGCATCGGTGATCAGCAGGCCCTCGTGCAGGTGCTTGAGGGCGCTTTGGGTCAGTTGCTCGCTGTCGCGCGCCGCGCGCAGGGCGGTTACGTCCCGTGCCGTCGCCAGGACGCGGCTCGATGCGCCATCCGCACCGCGCTCGGTGACCAGTGCATGCAGCTCGAACGGGCGCCAGCTGCCGTCGCGGCACCGCAGCCGGCATTCGACATGGCATTCGGCCTGTCTTCCAGAGCGCAGTGGATCGAGTGCCCATTGCGTCGACCTCAAGTCGTCGGGGTGAACCCGTGACCAGAACGATTCCAGGTCATGCCCGAAGTCCTGGCGTGCATGGCCGAGGAGCGCCAGCCAACGCGGCGAAAGCTCGAACCGGTCGCGTTTCAGGTCCCATTCGCCGACGCCGATCCGCGACGTGTCGAGTGCCAGCTTCCAGCGCCTCTCCCGGGCGGCGAACTCGCCGGTCAGCCCCGTGGTGAACAACGGGATCGCGACCAGGCTGGCCACGTAGCCGGCCAGCATCGCGAGGTCGGCGCCCGCGCCTGTGCCGAACATCTGAAACGGGCCCACGCCGCTCAACGTCGTGGCGACGGTCAGGACGGTCAGCAGCAAGGCGTTCAGCGAGGCGGCAAAGAGGCCGCTTCGTGCGGCCAGCCAGCACAGCAGCACATGGGGCAGGAAGAACAGTGGCGACTGGATCGGGCGCTCGTGGGTCGAGCCGGCAAAGGCGGTCGCGGCAGCGGCGATCGTTCCCATCGACAGCAGCAGGGTCGGCACCCAGCGCCGGTCGGCGCTCGCTTGACGCCACGACGCCGGTGACAACGTGAGCAATGGAATGCCGAGCACCAATGCGCCGATCGAGCCGCCCACCCACCCGGACATCAGAGCCTGCGGGGACTCGGCCCAGGTCAAGCGGCCGCCGGCGGCGAGCCAGAAGGCACTGTTGGTTGCGGTCACCGCCATCGAGAACGCGACTCCGACGGCGACGAAGAGCCACAGATCCAGGCGCCGGTCGAGTTCGAGGTGCATTCCCTCGCGTCGCAGCACGAGAACGCCCAGAACCGGCCCGAACGAGTGGCCCACCGCCAGCAAGGCAGCAAGCCATGGTGGAACGCCGGTGGCGAGCAAGACGAGGAAAGTGCCCAGCCAGACGCCGGGCCACGCAGCGACGCCGAATCGCAACAAACCGGCGATGGCGATGCCGGCCGATGTCCAGATCAGGGGCGCATTGCCGCCTAGCGCCGGCAGCGCCGCGGCGACCCGACCGGACAGGTAGGTGGCAGCGATCAGCACCGCCACGCGCACGGCCCAGCGGCGTGTCTCGGCAGGCGAGTCGAATGCGCCGGCGAAGTGTGAAAGGCGACCGGCGGACACGGGTTGGAATGCTGCGGGAACTGAGGTCGCGAATGGTAAGTGAATGTGAGGGCGAGCGGTCAAGTCTTCCGCGGCCACCTCTCGACAAATTGCACCCGCGCCGGCCCGCGCCGCTTGAGCTTCAGACCGCGAAATCGCCGATCTTGCGACCCGCCGCCAGCGCCGCCCGCAACCACTTGGGCTGCAGCCCGCGACCGCTCCAGGTGTCGCCGGTAGTTTTGTCCCGATACTTCGCGGCCACCTTGTTGCCTTTGATCGACTTTGATTTGACGCCGGCTTTCATCGAGAGATCGGCCACCGACAAACCATACTCGCTCATCAGTGCCCGTACTTTGGCAATGGCGTCGTCTCGTTCCTGCTTTGCCGTCGATTCAATCTGGCGTTCGAGCGCTTCTCTCTGCGCAATCAATTCCTTCAATGAGGCCATGTCAGTTCCTTTGAAATTGCGGGTGGACGCGACATATTCGCGAAACAGATTCTATTCATAAAATCAGTGCCGCGAAATACATCGGTGTCATGAATATTTTCAAGCCACATTTTCCAGAACACGGTCCGTGAATCTATCGAAACGAAACCTCGATTGCAACCAATTCAAGGTGCCGGTGGAACATAACCTGCAGGCTGTTCCGCCCCGTCGCCGAAGAAGAAGTTCTCCATCTGCCGTGCCAGGTATTGACGGGCGCGCTGATCCGCGAGGTTCAGCCGGTTTTCATTCACCAGCATGGTTTGGTGCTTCATCCACAGCTGCCAGGCTTCCTTGCTGACCGAGTTGTAGATCTTCTTTCCGAGTTCTCCGGGGTAGGGTGAGTAGTCCAGGCCCTCGGCCTCTTTCTTCAGATGAATGCATTGCACCATGCGAGCCATTGAAATCTCCTGTTGACGGAAAGGGGGCACTGTGGGGTGGGTGGAAGAAACCCCGCCCGCGGTGGGATCAGCCGAGTTTCTTGACGAGCACCTGCGAACGGCGGTCCCAGTTGTACTTGCGTTTGCGCGCTTCTGGAAGCCAGTCGGGATCGACCGGCGCGAAACCTCGCTTGATGAACCAGTGCATCGTGCGCGTCGTGAGCACGAAGATACTGTCCAGGCCCATCGACCGGGCGCGTTGTTCGACGCGTTTGAGAATGCGTTCGCCGTCGCCCTGGCTTTGCACCTGCGGCGAAACGGTCAAGGCAGCCATTTCGGCGGTCTTCGCTTCCGGGTATGGGTAGAGCGCGGCGCAACCAAAGATCACCCCGTCGTGTTCGATGACGGTGTAGTGGCCGATGTCGCGTTCGATCTCGGTGCGGCTGCGCTTGACCAGCGTGCCGTCCTGCTCGAAGGGCTCGATCAGCTGCAGCACGCCGCCGATGTCGTCCGAGGTGGCTTCACGCAGGCTCTCGAGCTTTTCATCGACCACCATCGTGCCGATGCCATCGTGGGTGAACACCTCCATCAGCAGCGCGCCGTCTAGCGCGAAGGGCAGGATGTGGGATCGTTCGACGCCGCCGCGGCAGGCGCGCACGCAATGCTGCAGGTAGAACGCGGTGTCGGTCGGCTGCAAAGGGCGGGGCAGTGCGGCGAGCAGTCGTTCGGCGTCGGCGAGCGCGAGCTCGGTGTCGATCGGGCTGTCGGCGTCGGCCGGGTCTTCGTGTATGCCAGGCACCTCGGTGACGAACAGCAGCTTGTCGGCCTGCAGTGCGATGGCGGTGCTGGTGGCCACGTCTTCCATCGTCAGGTTGAAGGCCTCGCCAGTGGGTGAGAAGCCGAAGGGCGACAGCAGCACCATCGCGCCGATGTCGATCGCGCTGCGGATCGCCGCCGCGTCGACCTTGCGCACCACGCCGCTGTGGATGAAGTCGACGCCGTCGACGATGCCCACGGGCCGTGCGGTCAGGAAGTTGCCCGACACCACGCGCACGATCGCGTTCGCCATCGGCGTGTTCGGCAGGCCCTGCGAGAACGCCGCCTCGATCTCGAAGCGGAGTTGGCCGGCCGCCTCCTGGGCCGAGTCGAGCGCGACTGCATCCGTGATGCGCAGGCCGTGGCTGTAGCGGGCTTCATGGCCCTTCGAGCGCAGCTGCTCGTTGACCTGCGGTCGGAAGCCGTGCACCAGCACGAGCTTGATGCCCATGGCTTGCAGGATCGCCAGGTCTTGCGCGAACGAGTTGAGCTTGCCGGCAGCGATCAGTTCACCGGCGATGGCCACCACGAAGGTCTTGCCGTGGTAGGCGTGGATGTGCGGCGCCACGGTGCGAAACCAGGGCACGAAGGTGTGGGGAAAGACGAGGCTCAAGGTCGGGGGCTCGGGTGGGTCGGTGCGCCGGAGATTTTGGCATGCCTCCCTCGGCGCGCCGCGGTGCGGCTCGCGGTTGTGAAGAGCGGTCAGTGGTCGGGCCAGGCGAGCGCGTGGCTGCCGGGCCGCAACGATGGCCGTGCGTACCCGGCCGGCGTTGCGGAGAACTGCGCCGTGGGCCGAATCGCGCTCAACTCGCCCCAGCCCGAAGCGCTCGTTTCCATCGCACCCGTGAAGTCGGCGGCCGGCGTCGCGAAGCCGTTGGGCACGCGCGGCAGTTCGCGCAGCCACTGGCCGGTGCGTGCCAGCGACACGCGCACGTGCCAGCTGCCGCCTTCGCGCTGCTGGCGCAGCCACGCCGCCTGCGCGCCGAAGGCCATCAACGCGCCGCTGGCCATGTCGAGTACCTGCATCGGCAACGCGCGTGGCGGTCCGGAGCCGGCAGCCTGAGCCTCGGCCACGTTGAAGCCGGTGGCGGTTTGCACGAGCGAGTCGAAGCCGCGCTTGCCGGCCCACGGGCCACGCTCGCCGTAGGCAGACAGCGAGACCATCACGATGCCCGGTCGGGCCTGCGCGATCGCCTCGGGCGAGAACCCGAGCGCCGCGATCGCGCCGGGGCGATAGCCCTGCACGAACACGTGCGCGGTGCGCAGCACGTGGGTCAGCGCATCGCGCCCCGCGGCCGTGCGCAGATCAGCAAACGCCGACAGCTTGCCGCGGCTCAGGTCGGCGATGGCCTCGATGTTGGGCAGGTGCGGTGAATTGACGAGCATCACGTCGGCCCCGTAAGCCGCCAGCGTGCGGCCGCAAAACGGGCCGGCCAGGATGCGCGTGAGTTCGAGGACGCGCAGGCCCGTGAGCGGGCGGCTGTCTTGCTGCAGCGGCGGCAGCGGCAGCGGGCGGGCTTCGCCGATCTGTTCGATCGCCACCAGCGGTTGCTCGGCGACGGCCACCGATTGCGGATGCGCCGCCCACTCCTCGGGGCTGCGCAATGCGGCGACGACAAGGCCCGCCTCGGTAGCCGCCTGCTCGAAGTCGAACGCGTCACGCACTGCCAATGCCTGTGCGACCGCGGTCCGCTCGGTGTCGGTGCCTTCGGGCAGGCCGAGCAGGCGCAACACGCCGTCGCGGTGATGCGCGAAGTTCGTGTGCAATCGCACCCAACCCGTCCGGCACGGGTACAAGCCGGCGAGCTTGTCCCAGAGCCTCGGCGCGACGCCGTCGATCGTGAACCGGCCGCAGCACTCGAGCGCCGCGTGGCGCATCTCGACCCGCACCTGCTGACGCAACCCATTGCGCGCATGGCCGATCTCTGCGGCCGCAAGGGCGGCTGCTGCGAACGAGACTTGCGCCGCGGTGCCGACGGCGAACGACGATGGCAAGACCGGATCCTGGCCGCCGAGCGCCAGATGCGCGAGCGCGCCGGTGGGCATTCCCATCGACTGCCACAGCGCGCCGATCGGCATGTCAGTGTCCGCCGCCACCGCCGAGGTAAGCGGCCTTCACGGCCGGATCGTCGCGCAGCCGGGTCGCTGGCCCGTGCACCGAGATTCGGCCGTTCTCCAGCACGTAGCCGTAGTCGGCCACGGCCAGCGCGGCCGCGGCGAACTGTTCGACCAGCAGCATCGTCACGCCCTCGCTCTTGAGCCGCTCGATGATGCGGAACACCTCGGCGACGAGGATGGGCGCCAAGCCCATCGACGGCTCGTCGAGCAGCACCACTTCCGGGTTCAGCATGATCGCGCGCGCCATCGCGAGCATCTGCTGTTCGCCGCCCGACAAGGTGCCGGCGAGTTGCAGTCGCCGCTCCTTCAGACGAGGGAACAGTTCCAGCGCACGATCCAGGTCGGCGGCCACGTCGCCCTTCGGCCTGCTGCCGGTCAGGCGCGGGAAGGCGCCGAGGATCAGGTTGTCGGTGACGGTCATGGTTGCGAACACGCGTCGGCCTTCGGGCGAATGCGCGAGGCCGAGCTTGGCGATGTGGTACGACTCCATGCCCTCGATGCGCTTGCCGTTCAGCGAGATGTCGCCCGCCGTCGGCGCGATCATTCCGGAGATGGCGCGCATCGTCGTCGTCTTGCCGGCGCCGTTCGAGCCGATCAGCGTCACGACCTTGCCCTTGGGCACCTCGATCGAGATGCCGTGCAGGACCTGGACCTTGCCGTAGCCGGCGAACAGATTGTTGATGGTCAACATTTGATTGGTCCTGTCTTATGCCGCCGTGCCGCCGAGGTAGGCCTCGATCACCTTCTCGTCGGCCTGCACCGCGGCCGGCCCGCCCTCGGCGATCTTCTGGCCGAAGTCGAGCACCGAGACGGTGTCGCACATGCTCATCACCACGTCCATGTGGTGCTCGATCAGGATCACGGTCACGCCGTGTTCGCGGATCTTGCGGATGAAGCTGATCAACTCCTTGATGTCCGGTGCGGTCAGGCCGGCGGCGGGTTCGTCGAGCAGCAGCAGCTGCGGGTCGAGCGCCAGCGCGCGGGCAATTTCGAGCAGGCGCTGCTTGCCATAGGGCAGGTTGCGCGCTTCCTCGAAGGCCAGGTCGGCCAAGCCCACGAACTGCAGCAGGCCGAGTGCGCGCTCGGTGGCGGCCTTGCTTTCGCGCAGGTAGCGCGGCGTGTGCAGCGACACGTCGAGCAGGTTGCTCGCGAAGCTGTGGTGCAGGCCGACCTGCACGTTCTGCAGCGCCGTCATCTCGCCGAACAACTGCACGTTCTGGAAGGTGCGTGCAATGCCGGACAGTGCGATGTCCGACGAGGTGCGCCCGACCACCGACCGGCCCGCGAACGAGATCGCGCCTGCTGTGGGTTGGTAGATGCCGGTCAGCACATTCATCATCGTGCTCTTGCCGGACCCGTTCGGGCCGATCAGGCCGTGGATCGTGCCGCGCCGGATGCTGAGGTCGACGTTGTTCAGCGCCTTCAGCCCGCCAAACTGCATCAACACACCGGTGGCCTTCAGGAGCTCGCCCGAGTCGGCCGTCGAGGCCGTGGCGAGCGCGTCGCCGCCGGCCAGCGCCGCACCTGCCACCTGCACTTCCGGCTGCGGCCGCTTCAGGTTCAAGGCACTGCGCACGAAGCCGACGATGCCGTCCTGCAGGTAGTACACGACGAACAACATGATCACGCCGAAGATCGACAAGCGCCAGTCGGTCATGGTCTTGAGCCAGAACGACAGGCCGGCGAGCGCGACGCTGCCGACCACCGGAATGGCCATCTGCCGCCAGGTGGCGCGGCCCTTCTGGATGCCGACGGCCGCCGTCAACCCCACCAGGATCGCCAGGCCGACCGAGACGTAGCGGAACAGCTCGATGTCGTCGAGCAGCTTGGGCAGCAGCACGATGATGGCGGCCCCCACCAGCGTGCCGATGCGGCTCTTGCGCCCGCCCATGATGACCGCCAGCAGGAACAGCACGGTCAGTTCGAAGTTGTACGAGTTCGGCGAGATGTACTGCTCGGAGTAGGCGTACAGGCTGCCGGCCAGGCCCGCGAAGCCGGCGCTGATCACGAAGGCATAGACCTTGTAGCGGTACACCGACACGCCCATGCAGTCGGATGCCACCGGGCTGCCGCGCAGCGCCTCAAACGCGCGCCCGAGGTGCGATCGAAGGATGCGGTGCACGACGATCAGCGACAGCACCATCAGCACCACCACGAGCCAGTAGAACTCGCGTTCGTCGAGCTTCTGGCCGAACAGGCTGGGCTTTTCCAGCTTGATGCCCAGTGGGCCTTCGGTCAGGAAGCTCATCTCGTTGATCAGGATCTGGATGATGGTGCCGAACGCCAGCGTGACCATCGCGAGGTAGGGGCCCGAGACGCGCAAGGCCGGCAAGGCCAGCAGCGCGCCGAAGCCGGCGGTGACGAGCACGGCGGCCGGCAGCGTGATCCACAGCGGCGCGGTGAGCTTCATCACGAGCACGCCGGCGGTGTAGGCGCCGACGCCGAACAGCCCGGCGTGGCCGAGTGACACCTGGCCGGTGTAGCCCACCACGATGTCGAGACCGAACAGCACGATCGCGTAGATCATGATGGTCTCCAACAGGTGGATGTAGTACGGGTTCTGGATGCCGACCGGGAACAGCAGCAGGGCTGCGATGCCGATGATGGCGAGAAGAAG
>Ga0315270_10001298_pt1 | contig 13262 bp, 11 predicted proteins | sample C1_bottom_MG_FD_204932 | JGI IMG/M metagenome (GOLD analysis project Ga0315270, IMG submission 204932) | Sediment microbial communities from Yellowstone Lake, YNP, Wyoming, USA - C1_bottom | ecosystem: Environmental > Aquatic > Freshwater > Lake > Sediment | place: USA: Wyoming | collected... | reverse complement strand
ACTTCTTCACCTTCTTTCATTGGTACGTTTTGTGGAACAAAATCCTCTTCGTGAGCAGGATTACTGTAATCATAAGGCCAACGATGAACTTCAGGAAGTTCTCCTGGCCAGTTTCCGTGAATATGTTTAACAGGAGCTGTCCATTCTAATGTGTTTGATCTCCAAGGATTTTGAACCGCTTTCTTACCGTAGAAAATACTGCTAAAGAAATTGTAAAAGAAAACCAATTGAAATATTCCGCCAATTAAAGCGAATATTGTTATAAGAACATTTACATTTTGCAAATCGTCAAATAAGGGAAAGTTGGTGTTAGTATAATAACGTCTTGGTAAACCGGCTAATCCAAGAAAATGCATTGGAAAAAACACCCCATAAGCACAAATAGCAGTTACCCAAAAGTGAACATATCCTAGGTTTTTGTTCAACATTCGACCGAACATTTTTGGAAACCAATGATAAATTCCTGCAAACATTCCATAAAGGGCAGAAATCCCCATTACCAAGTGAAAGTGCGCAACCACAAAATAGGTGTCGTGAACATTAATATCCAAAGTACTGTCTCCAAGAATAATTCCTGTCAAACCTCCAGTTATAAATGTAGAAACCAATCCAATGGAGAACAACATTGCAGGGTTTAATTGCAAGTTTCCTTTCCAAAGTGTCGTGATATAGTTAAACGCCTTTACTGCCGAAGGAATTGCAATCAATAAAGTGGTAAACGTAAATACTGAACCTAGGAACGGATTCATTCCTGACACAAACATATGGTGACCCCAAACTATAGTCGATAAAAATGCAATTGCCAAAATTGACATAATCATCGCTCTGTATCCAAAAATAGGTTTCCGAGAGTTAGTTGCAATAATTTCTGATGTAATACCCAAAGCTGGCAATATTACAATATACACTTCAGGATGTCCCAAGAACCAAAATAAATGTTCGAACAATACTGGTGAACCTCCTTGATAATGCAATACTTCTCCAGCGATATAAATATCAGATAAGAAGAATGAAGTGCCAAAGCTTCTGTCAAAAATCAACAATAAAGCTGCAGATAACAAAACCGGGAATGAAACTAAACCGATAATTGCCGTAAAAAAGAAAGCCCAAATAGTAAGAGGCAATCTTGTCATCGACATTCCTTTTGTTCTAAGATTGATTACAGTTACAATATAATTTAATGACCCCATCAAAGAAGCCGCAATAAATATTGCCATAGAAACCAACCAAAGAGTCATACCTGCTCCAGATCCTGGAATGGCTTGTGGCAAGGCGCTCAAAGGCGGATAAATTGTCCATCCTGCCGATGCGGGTCCGGATTCGACAAACAATGAACTGAGCATAATAACACAGGACAGAAAGAATAACCAATACGATATCATATTCAAAAACCCTGAAGCCATATCTCGTGCTCCAATTTGAAGTGGAATCAATAAATTACTAAAAGTTCCGCTTAATCCGGCCGTTAAAACAAAGAAAACCATTATAGTTCCGTGAATCGTAACCAACGCCAAATAAATATCATTAGCCATAACTCCGTTTGGAGCCCATTTATCGCCCAATAACACATTAAAGATTTTGAATGATTGTTCTGGCCAAGCCAATTGCATTCTGAAAAGCATTGACATCATCACACCAACAATACCCATAACAATACCAGTAATCAAGTATTGCTTAGCAATCATTTTGTGGTCTATACTAAAAATATATTTAGTGATAAAAGTGTCTTTATGGTGGTGTTCGTGTTCGTGATCTTGTGCGTGATCGTGACCTTCTGCTGACATATCTGTTTACTTTAAATTTTTCTTAATAATTATTTCATGGCAATTTTAGCAATAGCCGCAGTATCTTTCGTTTTTGTAGAGTCTGTACCTACTGAGCCTTCAACAGGTTTAGGTGCATTGGCAGTTTTTACTTCCTGAACCAATGTTGGCTTATCGCTTAGCCATTTTTTATAATCTTCAGGAGTATCAACTACCACTTTCATTTGCATGTTATAATGTGAGGCTCCACAAATTTTATTACAAAGCAATAGGAAATCAAAAGTATAAGGATCAAGAGCTGTTTCACCTTTTGCAACAAGTTCAATACTTTTCTTTGCTCTTATTGCATTGATATTAGCAACCTTTGCAACCATATAAGGCAATGCTCTGTATTCTGCCGATGTATAAACGGGTTCGAAAGCAAATTCTGTAACCATACCAGGAACACAATTCATTTGTGCTCTAAAATAAGGGAAATAAGCAGAGTGCAAAACATCTTGTGAGCGAAATTTGAAATGTATCTTTTTGCCTTTTGGAATATGCAATTCAGAAACTACTATATCATCCTGAGCATTTGGATCTGATAAATCAACTCCAAGTGTATTTACACCGTCAATTAATCTAACATTAGCTTTTCCAAGAACATTGTCTGCGCCTGAATATCTGGCAGTCCATTTGAACTGTTGTGCATAAACTTCGATTTCAATTGTATCCTCATTTTTATCAACAAACATAATGTTTGTCCAAGCGTAAAGTCCGAAAAGTATTAAAATTGCCAAAACAACAGCTGGAATTCCACTCCAAATAACTTCCAGTTTTGTACTATCCGAAAAGAACAATGCTTTTTGATCTTTTTTACCTCTATATTTAAAAGCAAAATAATGCAACAATACTTGAGTAATAGCCTGAACTATGAAAATTAAAATCCAGGTAACATTCATTAAATTATCAACTTCGGCTCCGTGTTTTGAAGCAGGAGTATGCAACACTAAAGGTCCCCACTTAAACAATCCGTAAATTGTGAAAATATAAATGAATGCCAAAAAGCCAAACATCAAATAACCTTGGGTATTATTATCCCCATCATTTGCTATCTGTGAATTATCAACATCACCTACCTGCGTCAAATCGAACATCTTAGTCAACTGCCATATTGCAATAGCCAACAGAACTAAAACTATAATTACGAACAAACTTGTCATCTAATTTTTTTTAAATATTAATAATGAAAATGTTTACTTTCTTCAATAAACGGATTTCTTTTTGGCAAAAGCGGCGCTTTGGTTAAGGCTGTGAAAACAACAAAAATAAACAATCCAAGGAAGAAAAGAACCGATGCAATTTCTGACACACCAATAAACCATTGGTCACCTACTGTTCCAGGCATAATCATATTGAAGAAATCAATATAGTGTCCAAATAATATCACTGAACCAGCCATAACAAGTACCCAAGTAATTCTTTTGAAATCGGTATTGATTAAAATCAATAATGGGAAAACAAAATTCATCACCACAGCACCAAAGAATGGAAGATTGTAAACTTGTATTCTTGTAACGAAGTAGGTTACTTCCTCAGGAATATCGGCATACCAAATCAACATAAATTGAGAAAACCATAAGTAAGCCCAGAACACGCTAAAGCCAAACATAAATTTTGCTAAATCATGAATATGGCTTGTGTTCACATGTTCTAAATATCCTTTTGATTTTAAATATAATGTGATTAAACAAATTGTTGTAATTGCACTTACAAAGAAACTGGCAAAAACATACCATCCAAACAAAGTACTAAACCAGTGTGGATCGATTGACATAATCCAGTCCCAAGACATAATTGATTCTGTAACGATAAAGAAAACTAAGAATGCCGCTGACATTTTAAAGTTCTTTTTGTAGAAACTATCGTCTTTAGCTTCGTCTTGTGCCAAACAATTTTTTCTTGAAAAATATCTGTATAGATTCCATCCAATCAAGAATACAGCCGCTCTAATAATCCAAAAAGGGAAGTTTAAGTAACCCACTTTATTGGCAATAATTTTATCTTCGGCAACAATACTAGGATCTAACCAAATAAATAAATGATTGAAATGTAATCCTGAAAGGATTAAAAATAAAAAAAATAAAACAGATCCTACAGGCAAATAAGCTGTTATTCCTTGCATTACTCTAAACAAGACTGGCGACCATCCTGCTTGTGCCACTTGTTGAATCGCATAAAATGCTAAAACACCAAGTGAAACCAACATAAAGAAAATACAGGCAACGTATAAAGCTGACCAAGGTTTGTTTTGCAATTGAGTCAAAACATGTTCTAAATGCTCTTTGTGTTCAGCATCAGCGCTTACTTTGTCCTCTCCTGCAACAGCGTGTGCTTCAGTTGAAGGTTTAGAAACTTCATGACTTCCGTGAGCATCTGAAGCAAGAATTGCCTCAACTTCTTGAATATCTTTGGGTGCAGATAAAAAACCATATCCTATTCCCAAAAGTCCAACAACCATTAAGATTAGAGAAAATGTTTTTAATTTACTTGAAAATGTATACATATCTATTACGATGAGTTTGTTCTACAATTATTATTTGCTTTTAAGTTCCATCACATAAGCTGCAACTAACCAACGCTCTTTTTTGCTCAATTGATTGGCGTGTGAACCCATTAAATTAAGACCATAAGTTTCAACATGGAAGATACTTCCTTCGTTTATTACTCTGTCTTTATAATTAGGAACTCCAAGGAATTTTCCTTGAGTAACCAATTTTCCTTGTCCATCACCAGCAACACCGTGACAAATGGCACAATAAATTTCAAAAAGTTCTTTCCCTTTATCTTTGTCTTTTTGAGAAAGTTCTCCAAGTGGAGATTTCAAATTGGCTGCTTTCACAGCAATTAAAGCCTCAGGAGTGTTAGGATATTCATAAACTTCAAAACCTCTGTTTATGGTTCCTTCCACCGGAAGTTGCCCTTCTTTACCACCCTTAAAAACATCAGCTTGAGAGTAAGTACTATAACTTACTGGCTCATACATATTAGGCATGTATTGATAATTTGGTTTTGAATCATCTTTACAAGACGAAACCAAAATAGTAATACCTACTAAAAGTGTTATTTTATATATGCTTTTCATATCCACTATTAATGCTTTTCTATTACTTTAACTTCTACTGCTCCTGTATTTTCGAAAAAAGAAACCAATTCTTTTTCGTTATCGTTTACTGCAACTTCCATCAAGAAATGGTCATCAGTTGTGCGAACATCTGGATTTTCTGCTTCTTTAAATGGCCACAATCTACTTCTCATATAAAAAGTAATAACCATTAAGTGTGCTGCAAAAAATACCGTTTCTTCAAACATAATTGGCACGAAAGCCGGCATATTTTCAATATAGCTAAAACTAGGTTTACCACCAATATCTTGTGGCCAATCCTGAATCATTATATAATTCATCATCCAAGTTCCAAAAGACAAACCGCACAATCCGTAAATAAATGATGCAATTGCTATTCTTGTTGGCGCAAGCCCCATCGCTTTATCCAATCCGTGAACCGGAAATGGAGTAAAAACTTCTTCAATATGATGATGAGCTGCACGTGTTTTCTTTACGGCATCCATCAATATATCATCGTCATTATAAATGGCGTGTATTACTTTATTACTCATGGTGTGAATCTTTATTTGCTGCTCTAGCTTTTATAAAATTATCTCCAGTTCCTTTCAAAATTGTTTTTACCTCTGCCTGAGCAATTACAGGGAATGTTCTAGCATATAGCAAAAATAATACAAAGAAGAAACCTATTGTTCCTATGAAAGTTCCAATATCAACAAATGTTGGTGAAAACATTGTCCAAGATGATGGAAGGTAATCTCTGTGTAACGAAGTTACGATAATTACAAACCTTTCGAACCACATTCCAATATTTACAACAATTGAAATTATGAAAGAGAACATAATACTTGTTCTTAATTTTTTGAACCACATAAATTGTGGAGAAAATACGTTGCAAGTCATCATCGACCAATAAGCCCACCAGTAAGGTCCCGTAGCTCTGTTCAAGAATGCATATTGTTCGTATTCAACTCCTGAATACCAAGCAACAAATAGTTCCGTGATATAAGCAACACCTACGATAGAACCAGTAATCATAATTACAATGTTCATTAATTCGATATGTTGAATGGTGATATAAGCCTCAAGATTAGATACTTTTCTCATAATAATAAGCAAAGTATTTACCATTGCAAATCCTGAGAAAACGGCTCCAGCAACAAAGTATGGAGGGAAAATCGTGGTATGCCATCCTGGAATTACCGAAGTAGCAAAGTCCATAGATACAATTGTGTGAACCGAAAGTACAAGTGGCGTTGCTAAACCTGCAAGAACTAAGGAAACTTCCTCAAAACGTTGCCAGTCTTTTGCTCTTCCGCTCCATCCAAAACTCAATATAGAGTAAACTCTTTTATTGAAAGGTGTTACTGCTCTGTCTCTAAGCATTGCAAAATCCGGTAACAAACCTGTCCACCAGAAAACTAATGATACAGAAAGGTAAGTAGAGATTGCAAATACGTCCCAAAGTAAAGGCGAGTTAAAGTTTACCCAAAGAGAACCAAATTGATTTGGAATTGGTAAAACCCAATACGCTAACCAAGGACGACCCATGTGGATGATTGGAAATAAACCCGCTTGAATTACAGAGAAAATTGTCATTGCTTCCGCAGAACGGTTAATAGCCATTCTCCATCTTTGACGGAATAATAAAAGTACTGCTGAAATTAAGGTTCCTGCGTGACCAATACCAACCCACCAAACGAAGTTAGTAATATCCCAAGCCCAACCTACTGTTTTGTTTAATCCCCAAGTTCCAATACCAGTAGAAACGGTGTAAATTATACAGCCTAATCCCCAAAGGAAGGCTATTAATGCAATTGAAAACACAGTCCACCATTGCTTGTTGGCCTTCCCTTCGACAGGTGCAGCAACATCTACTGTTACATCGTGATAAGATTTATCACCAATGATTAAAGGTTTTCTAATGGGAGCGTCGTATATATGAGACATAATCCTTTAAATTGATTTTTAATTTTTCTTAAGTATTTCTAACTTTAACGTGGTAAATCACATTTGGTTTTGTACCAACGTGCTCTAACAAATGATACATTCTTTCGTCTTCGACCAACTTGGCAACTTGACTTTCTTTGTCGTTAATATCTCCAAAAACCATAGCTCCAGTAGTACAAGCACTAGAACAAGCAGTTTGGAATTCTCCGTCAACAATAACTCTTCCTTCGTTTTTCGCTGCAAGAATTGTAGCTTGTGTTTTTTGAATACACATTGAACATTTTTCCATAACTCCACGAGAACGTACACTTACATCTGGATTCAATACCATACGACCTAAATCATCATTCATATGGAAGTCAAATTCGCTGTTTTTGTTGTATAAGAACCAGTTGAAACGACGTACTTTATAAGGACAGTTGTTGGCACAATAACGAGTACCAACACATCTGTTATACGCCATGTGGTTTTGACCTTGACGACTGTGAGATGTTGCTGCAACAGGACAAACTGTTTCGCAAGGTGCGTGATTACAGTGTTGACACATTACAGGCTGAAAAGAAACTTGTGGATTATCTGATGCGTGTTCCATTTCGTTAAATGTAGAAAGTGAACTAGATAAACCTGCAATATTTTCTTTTCTTTCGTTATCTCCTGCAAAAGTTTCTTCCGAAGAATAATATCTATCAATACGCAACCAGTGCATATCACGACTTCTTCTTATTTCAGATTTTCCTACAACAGGAACGTTGTTTTCGGCGTGGCAAGCAATAACACAAGAACCACAACCTGTACAAGCATTCAAATCGATAGAAAGATTAAAATGATGTCCAACTGAACGATCAAATGAATCCCATAAATCTACTGTTGTTGCTCTTACTTCTTTGTGATCCAATGAAACCATTGGTTGTTCGTTCCAAAATTCTGCATCTTTGGAATTGAATATCTCTAAAGTAGTTTCTTTAATAATATCGCCTCTTCCCATCAACGTTTTTTGACCTTGAACACAAGCAAACTCGTGATCTCCATCAACTTTTATCAATGTAACAGATTGTACATTGTTGAAACCTTTATATAATGAGTAAGCATTTAAACCCACTTGCATTTCTTCTTTTAAAGCGGCTTTTTTACCATAACCTAAAGCTAAACCAACAGTTCCAACTGCTTGTCCTGGCTGAACAATTACCGGAACATTTTCTAATACAGCTCCGTCAGCAGTTTTGATTGTAGCATAGCTTCCGTTCAAACCACCGTTAGCAACGATTTCGTTTGACAAACCTAAAAGCTTAGCATCAGCATTCGAAACAGTAACATAATTATCCCAAGAAACTCTTGTGATTGGATCTGGAAATTCTTGCAACCAAGGATTGTTGGCTTGTTGACCGTCTCCTAAACCAGTTTTGGTATATAAATTCAACTCTAAACTTGGTGCCCCTTTTGATTGTGCCAAAGCATTTGCTGCAGCAGCATAATCAGCTGAACCCGCAGAAACTGAAGGTATAGTTCCAACAAAAATTCCGTCGTGTAATACTTGATTCCAAGTAGAACCTGCAATAATTGATGCTGAACTTGCTTTTAAATAATCGTAATAAGTACCTGGAATTCCATTCAAAGATATTAAAGCTTCTTGGAATTGTTTGGTATTAAAAACAGGACGAATGGTTGGTTGAGTCAAACCATAAGTTCCTTTTGTGATGCTTACATCTCCCCAAGATTCTAAATAATGAGGCGCTGCAGCAGCAATAGTTGACAATATAGCAGTTTCATCTTCTCTCAAAGAGAAGGAAGCCGAAAGACTAACTTTTTTCAATCCTTCAACAAAATCTTTTGAATTTGGTAAAGAATAAACTGGATTAACGCCACTCATAATCAAAGTATGAACGCTACCTGCTTTCATAGCTGCAACTAATTGAGCCACTTTTTGGTTTGATCCTTTTCTGATTTGTCTTGTTCCAATAGTTGAAAAAGACTCACTTCCCAATGCTTGATTGATGGCTAAGACCAACAATTGAGCATTTTTATCTTGGATTCCAGAAACCAAAACTCCTTTGCTACCCGCTGCTTTTAACTGTTGAGCAGCTTTAGTAACTTCGGCTTTGAATTTTGCATCTAAAGTTACCGGAACCGAAGCTCCAACAACTGTATTATATATAAGGACTAATGCTTGCTTTTGATTGGCAGTTGACATTGCAACACGTTTATCGGCAGCAGCACCAGACAAAGTCATATTCGCTTCTAATTGAAAATGACGAGATATTTTTTGACTTCCTTTTGGTCCTTGAGGAATTCTTCCTTTTGCATAACCTGAGTCATAGCTTCCACCTTGCCAATCTCCTAGGAAATCTGCACCAACAGAAACAATTACAGAAGCTTTTGAAAAGTCATAATCAACCAAACCTCTTTCGCCATAAACTGTTTCGAATGCGTCTAACGCTTCTGATTCAGAAACCGCATCGTAAACTACGTGTGTTGCGTTTGCATTTTTAGCAAGAAATTCAGCAATCAACTTTTCAGTCGATGGACTTGCTAAAGTTCCTGTCAAAAGAACAACTTGTCCTCCTTTTGCTTTGGCATCAGCCAAACCTGTTTTAATTTTTGAATCAACATCAATCCAAGTTGCAGCTTTCCCAGCAATTTTTGGTTCTTTCAAACGCATACTGTCATATAATGACAATATCGATGCGTGGATTCTGGCGTTTGCAGCAAATTTTGCCCCTGCCATTGTGTTATTGTCTATTTTGATAGGACGCCCTTCACGAGTTTTTACTAAAAGATTAGCAAAATCGAAACCATCAAAAACAGAAGTTGCATAATAATCTGCAATTCCAGGAATAATTTGTTCTGGTTGTACTACATAAGGTATCGACAAATGCACGGGACCTTCGCAAGCTGCAAGTGTGGCTGCCGCTGTAGTAAATCCAACGTACTTTAAAAAGTCACGACGTGTTGTTGATGAAGATGATAAAGCACCATCATTTCCTAAAAATTCATCCGTAGGAATTTCTTCAACAAATTCGTTATTTTTAAGCGCCTCAACAATAGAACTATTTCCGTCTAGTTCTTCAACACTTTTCCAGTATTTTTTGTTTGATGACATATTCTATATAAATATTAGCTTCTTAATTTTTTGTTTCAAGTTTCTTTTGTTTCAAGTTTCAAGTTTCAACAACCTGAAACTTTAAACTTTAAACTTTTCTTAATAATGGCATTTACCACATTCCAATCCACCCATTTGTGCTGCAGTCAATTTCTCTACACCATATTTTTTGGAAAGTTGTTCGTGAATTTTGGTATAATAGTCGTTGCCTTCCATTTTAACATCTGTTTTTCTATGACAATTAATACACCAACTCATAGTCATTGGCGCAAATTGTTTTTGAACTTCGTAAGTTTGAACCGGACCGTGACAAGTTTGACAAGCAACTCCAGCAACCGTTACGTGTTGTGAATGGTTGAAGTAAACAAAACTTTGCAAGTTATGAATACGAACCCATTTTACAGGCTGTGTAATTCCGGTGTATTTTTGATTGACTTTATCCCAACCAACAGCTTTGTACAATTTGTCGATTTCTTTATCGTAAAAAGCTTTAGAATACTCAGCTGTTGCTGTAGTATCTGAAACTTCGGCGATATTTTTATGACAGTTCATACAAACATTTAGGGAAGGAATTCCTGAATTTTTACTTACACGAGCCGCAGAGTGACAATAGTTACAGTTAATACCGTTACTTCCTGCGTGAATTCTGTGAGAATAATGAATTGGCTGAACTGGAGAATAATTTTGATCCACACCAACTTGCATTAAATATCCGTAAACAAAAAACGCACTCGCCAATAATAAGAATATTGAAGTAACCAATACTAAAAATTGATTTTTCGCAAATGCTTTCCAGATGGAAATAGTTGGTTGTTTTGAAGCAACGTTTATTCCATTTGCCGCAGCAACTTTTCTTAAAACATTGTTTACTAAAACTAGCATCACAATAAGTATTGCCATCACTAAAGACAATGCACCAAGAATCACATCATTTGAAATTCCTCCTGTATTAGCCTCTGATCCTGGCACTTTTGCTCCAACTACTGGAGCAGGAGCTGCAGCTTTTGGCTCCATAGTGTAAGCAATAACATTATCAATGTCTGCTTCCGATAATGATGGAAAAGGAGTCATTGGAATCTTGTTGTTGTCTTCAAAAAGTTTCACTGCTGCAGGATCACCAGATTTAATTAATTCGCCACTGTTGTGAATCCATTTGTAAAACCAAGCTTTCTCGTGTTTAGCTCCAACACCTCTAAGAGCCGGTCCGGTTGCTTTTGCATCCAATTTGTGACAAGCTGCACAATTTGTGTTAAAAATTTCTTTCCCTTTTACCGGATCGCCACCTTGCGTAACTGCAGGTGCTGCTGTTGCCGCTGCTGGAGTTGTAGCCGCTGCCGGAGCCGCTGGTGTTGCACCTTGCGAATAAGAAGTTAAAGATAAGGTTAGCATTAAAGCTAAGCTTAAATATAATTTCCTTGTAATCGAACTATGGTTACCCATCTTTTTCATATAGTATAGTAATTATCTACAATATTGATATGACTTTTCTCAAATATAAAATATGATAAAAATCACTTTTTCTTTAAAATATTTGACAAAAATACACTTTAAGAACTATTCTCAAAACCTTAAAATAGTCTTAAATATAATTTATATTCATTCTAAATAGTATTACCGCCTAAGTTTTATTCTTTAAACACTATTTTTGTATAAAAATATCCCCATTATGAGAATTATAGCCGCAAAAAAAATCCTTTTATCCTTCTTATTTGTTAGTTTTTCTACTTGTTGTGTAAATGCACAAGATCAAAACGTTACTATAAATCAAGACCCAAAATTTGAACAACTGTTAAATGAAAAAAGAAAGATAAATACTTCACTGACCGTAAACGATTCCTATAAAATTCAAATTTATAATGGCGGAAGCGAAATCGCAAAAAAAACATTGAGCGAGTTCAAACAAGAGTTCGCAGCCATTGATGCCACAATTGTTTTTAACACGCCAAATTATAAAGTTTGGGTGGGGAATTTCAGAACCCGTATTGAAGCCGAAAAAACTTTGGCAGATATTAAAGACAGATACAAAAACGTGCTTTTGATAAAACCGAGTAGGTAGAATATTTTAAAGCTTTAGCAAGAACCAATAGTTATTTTCGTTAATAGATTGAGGCCGTTGCTATTTTTAGTATTTTTGTTAAAGTAACTTGCTCTTAAAAGATTTAAAAATGAACACAGTAACGCCTTCACAAGTAACTAAAAAGATAAACTCGCTTCCTGCCTCACTCTTGCAAGAAGTAGATAAATACATCGATTTTTTAAATTATAAATATTCCGATTGGGCAGAACAATTATCCGAAGACCAAATTCTACTTATTGAAAAAGGAACAAAAGATATTGAAGAAAACAAACTTATTCCTCATAAAGAAGCCAAAAAAAGAATCAAAGATTACATCAAAAACAAGTCGGTTTAATGGAATTTGTTTGGACTAAAACTGCCTTGGAAACATTCTTTAAAGTAGTCGATTATTTATTTGATCATTGGTGAAGTAAAGAGATTGAAACTTTCGAAAATAATGTGGATGAACTTATCGAAAGAATTGCCTCCTTTAATCAAATATGTCCAGAATCAAAATTGTTTGGTTACCGAAAATGTGTAATCGATGAGCACAATTCACTTATATATCACGTTGAAAATAATACTCTTCTTTTGGTTACTTTTATAGATAATAGAAGTCAACATTCGTTTTAAAATTCTTTGTATGCGAAAGCGTGACGCTTGCGCCAGCGTGAGGAAAGCTATTACACGTTTATTAAAAGTGCAATCCACCAAAAATAAACATTAAACCAAGAAAAATAAAACCTCCTCCACCAACATAACCTTGAAAATTATTAACAGAAGAAAGAGAAGTATTTTTTGGTCGTTTTGAAGTATACCAAATCACCACTATTCCAAAAAGAATCATTAAAACACCGATTCCTATCTCTTTCATCTTTTGTGTTTAAAATATTTATCAAATAATTAGAATAGTTGGCATTATTGATTACTAAAAGTGTAATCCACCACAAATATACATTATACCCCCTATAATAGAAAGAACTCCAAAAGTATAACCTTGAAAGTTATTAACAGAAGAAAGAGTCGTGTTTTTTGGTCTTTTAGATGTATACCAAATCACCGCTATTCCAAAAAGAATAAATAAAACTCCAATCCCAATGTCTTTCATATTTTCGTTTTTCAAATAATCAAGCTAATTTAAATAAAAAAAATCCCGATTTCTCGGGATTTTCTATAAATAGTTCGAAATTTTATTTCAATTTCTTTTTGATCGCTACTTCGTGGAACGCTTCGATAACGTCTCTTTCTTCGATGTCATTGTATCCTTTTATTTGAATACCACAATCGTATCCT
>Ga0315270_10001297_pt1 | contig 13266 bp, 14 predicted proteins | sample C1_bottom_MG_FD_204932 | JGI IMG/M metagenome (GOLD analysis project Ga0315270, IMG submission 204932) | Sediment microbial communities from Yellowstone Lake, YNP, Wyoming, USA - C1_bottom | ecosystem: Environmental > Aquatic > Freshwater > Lake > Sediment | place: USA: Wyoming | collected... | reverse complement strand
ACCCTGCATTTGCAGGGCTACGAGCATGATGACGAGCAGGATGCAGTTGAAATGGAAAATCTCGAGACTGCATTATTGGCAAAATTGGGTTATGCTGATCCCTACGCTGTAACCTCTTAATCAAATAATGGACTTACCCCCGAGTAACAAACCCGGCCTGCTGGAGCGCCTTTCCGCGCTGCTGCTGCGCGAGCCGGGCGACCGCGAGCAACTGGTCGAACTGCTCCATTCCGCCTACCAGCGCAACCTGCTGGATGCCGATGCGCTCTCCATGATGGAGGGTGTGATCCAGGTTTCCGAGCGGCAGGTGCGCGAAATCATGATCCCGCGCGCGCAGATGGATGTGATAGACATCAGCCAGCCACCCGAGCAATTCATCCCTTTCGTCATCGAAACCGCGCACTCGCGCTTTCCCGTCACCGACGGCGACAAGGACAACATCATCGGCATCCTGCTGGCGAAAGATTTGCTGCGCTATTACGCGGGCGAGGAATTCGACGTGCGCGACATGCTGCGCCCGGCGGTGTTCGTGCCCGAGACCAAGCGGTTGAATGTGCTGCTGCGCGATTTCCGCAGCAACCGCAACCACATCGCGCTGGTGGTGGACGAATACGGCGGCGTGTGCGGCATGGTCACCATCGAAGACGTGCTGGAGCAGATCGTCGGCGAAATCGAGGACGAATACGATTTTGACGAGGATGAAGACAACATCATCATGGATAGCCCCGGCCATTGGCGCGTCATGGCGGCCACGTCAATTGAGGATTTTAACGAAGCAGTGGGCACCACCTTCGGCGATGAGGACTACGACACCGTGGGCGGCCTGGTGCTCAAGGCTGCGGGACAACTGCCCAAGCGCGGCGAACATATCGCGGTCGGCGATCTGGAATTCACCGTGCTGCGCGCCGATAGCCGCAGGCTGCATTCGCTGCTGGTGGAACGCAAGGCGGTGGTGCTGCACGAAGATGCGGCGCGCTCTTAGTGCGCCGTTTCAAGCAGGCCCAAGTGGCACAGATTGGCGCTGTGTTGTATTCGTATGGTTCAAAAGTGTCATAACGAGATATTCGCGAGAGACTGTTTTGCGGCAGGCAATTTGGCAAAATGGGATTCGGCTTTGTCCCACATGCAGACATAACCGGGGTGAGTTCTGCGCTTCCCCAAAGCCGACGTAATAGCATGCATCATTATCATTGAGCGAGTTAACCATGAGTTTTTTTGCCAAAGGACTTTCATGTCTATGCGCTACGGTACTGCTTCTAATTTCGCCGTCCGGTCATTGCGATTCGAAACCTGTTTCAGGCGGCGCGGAAATAACAGACGGTCGCGCCCAGAAGGGAACAATTTTTAAAGGTAACTATTGGAATCTGGGGGTGGACAATATTGAATACGCTGTATTTGACAAGACGCCCTATGCATTCCATCTCGTTGGCGATCATGACAATACCATGCCGGGCGTTCCTCCTGCGTCTGCAACGATGCTTTGGCTTACTCGCGATCTTGGGTCGGTGCCTTGCGATAACCCAGTCATGCCACACGTGTGTCCCAGAGAATCAATAGTTGATATGGCACCGGTTCCTCCTAACGAGGTTAGGACATCGATAATTGTCACACCCCAAGCCTACGTTCCGTGTACGTGGCGTGACAAACCGATCTTGGCAATTCTCTCTTCACCAGCCGAAAACGGGCGTCAGGCGGTTACCGCTGGTTGGGATTTTGATCTTTCGCACGAAAAGATCGTGCGAGTACCCGATGCAGAAGTTAATTGTAAAAATTACGCAGCGGACAAGTCCTTAGAAGATGCCCGCAAAGAGCATCTCCAATATTTTCTTAATAGCAAAATAAGCGAGTTAAGCAAGCTTGGACTCAGGGGATTACGTAAGCTCGGCAAGATTATCAAGGACGATGTCAGTTATGGCACGGACGACAACAACCCGGCCGTAAAACTCGAAATGCATCAGATTCAATACGACGGAATGACAGTTGCGGCAACAGCTCAGCATGGTGGAGGATTTAATGGCTTTTATGTCTCTGAGGTAACAATCACCAGTCCAAAATGGTCTGTTCAGCGGGGCTTAATCGTCGGCTCCACGAAAAAGCAAGTTCAACAAACCCTTGGAAGAGGTGTGTATACGGAGTGTGTGGGCTGCAGCGCTGCCAGCGCGCGCGTTCTGTCATATTCCGACGAAGAGCAAATTTTTAGCTTGAGATTTACCTTTGATAGCGAAGATAAGGTAACGTCGATCGAATGGCAGGCTGCCTATCCATGAATTCCTTTGTGTCTGCGCACATCCGCTTTTTGCGTCACGCGATGTCCACTATGGGCACGTTGCGGTAATCAGCGGGCATCTGTTCTGGAGAATTGAAATCGGGGCTGTCTGTTCGCTTTGGGTTGAACCATGCTGTTCATACAGTATCAGCCATTTTTACCGCCGCAGCTTGGAAAACTCCACAGGTTCCCATGCCCGCATTGCCAGCAGCAGGCCGGTACCACTGCGTTTGCTCAACGGTGCTGCAAGGCTTTCTTCATGCAACTCCGCAAATTTTTTGCGCAACCGCCGCAGCTCATCCTGTATCTGCGCCAGTGCCTGATCGGTGTACATGCCGTTGGCGAAAACCATGGTTTCATCTTCGGCGGCAAAATTGCTTTTCAGAAAATCGCCCAGCCCTTTGCTTAGAAAATATTGTCTGATCGGGCCGGACGGCAGCCAGTCGAAATCGCGCGCGACATTGATGCGGATGCGGTTGCCGGGCAACAGATCTATGATGCGCAGCTGGTCCAGGTGCAGCAGGTATTTGATGCCCTCGGCCTTGCTTACTTTATAGGTCGCCACGATCTCGTCCAGCGTCCACTGGTTGAGCGCGCACACCGCGACGACCAGCAGCCTGGGATCGGAGACCACTTCGCGCTCCTGCTTTTCTGTCAACGTTCGCAGGCGCGGCTGTCCGGCCTGCGCTTCTTTGGATAATTCCGCCAGCGTATAGCCCAGTAGGTTGCTGAGCTGCACTAGGCGGTCAACGGTGAAGCGCCCGGAGGCGAACAAGCGCTTCACGCTGGGTTCGGATAATTTCAATGCGCGGGCAACATCGCGGTAAGTCATGCCCTGGCTTTTTAATTGTTTCTTGATGGTCACGATTAACTGGTGGGCTTCGGTCATGGCGAAAAGTAGCGGATAGCGATACTTTGCAGTCTAGTTATCGGTGCCCGCGCCGTCAATCGTTTCGCTTTACGCTGCTTGTGATTATTCTGGCGTCATGTTCAACCACCGGAGGAAAACAGCATGACACCTACATCACACCATCGCCTGTTAACGAAAGCCTGCATGGCAGGCGCAATCCTGGCGGGGGTCAGCAGCCTGGCCCTGGCCCATGCCGATCCAGAAACAATTGCGGGCGCACCCGCACACGCGAATATCCGCGAGCTTGGCAGGCAACTCGCGGTGGGCGATGTGGTATTCATCCAGATTCCTCTGCTGCCGTTCAGAAAAGTGGCCGATACCACGTCGAGCTGGACCAACCATGTGGGCATCGTGACCGATGTGTCGGGCGACGAGCCCTTGATCGCGGAAAGCCGCGTTCCGTTTTCCGGCACGACAACCTGGTCGCGCTTTGTTAAACGATCCGGCGCGGGCCGGGTCGCGGTGGCGAGATTGAATGTGCCGCTCGATGTGCAGCAACAAACCAAACTCAAGCAGGCGGTGGCAGCGCGGCGCGGTATTCTGTATGACACGGGTTTCAACCTGCATTCGCCCCGCCAGTTCTGCTCGCGCTATGTGCGCGAGGTGGTGGATGAGGCGACCGGAATCAAGCTCGGCGAGGTGGAAAATTTTGCCACGCTACTGCAACGCAATCCACAGGCCGACCAGCGCTTCTGGCGGATGTGGTATTTTGGCAGCATTCCGTGGCAGCGCGAGACGGTGACTCCGGCCAGTTTGTTGCGGGATGCGAGGCTGCTGGTGTTTTTCGATGGCTACGCCGAATAATCGTATCTGATGGCCGTACATTTTTGAGCAAGTGATGGCAAAGGGGAGCAATAAATGAAAAGCCTCATTCGCGGCATTCTGAAAATTATGCTGCAACTGCTGCTTCGCGTTCGCGTCAGCGGGCTGGATAAAAACATAGACACCCGGCGGCTGCTGATTATCGCCAACCACGAATCGTTTCTGGATGGCCTGTTGCTGGGCTTGTTCCTTCCTTACGATCCGGTTTTTGTGGTTTACACCGGCGTGACGCGCATCTGGTTCTTCCGCCTTTTTCTAAGCCTGGCGGATCATCTCACTGTTGAACCGGCCAACCCGATGGCGATCAAGAAGGTGCTCAAATTGGTCGAGGCCGGCAGGCCGGTCATGATCTTCCCGGAAGGACGGATCACCGTGACGGGATCGCTGATGAAAGTGTATGACGGCCCCGCCTTCGTCGCCGCCAGGACCGGCGCGACGATATTGCCGGTGCGGCTGGATGGCCCGGCGCGTTCTTATTTCAGCCGCCTGTCCGGCAAATATCCGCGCAGGTTATTCCCGCGTGTGACACTTTCGGTGCTGGCACCCACGACGATAGCCATGCCGCAAGCGGACACCGCCAAACAGCGCCGCCGCATGGCCGGTGAGGCGATGCGCAAGCTGATGCAGAAAATGCTGTTCGAATCGCACCCCAAACAAACCCTGTATACCGGCCTGCTCGATGTCATGGCGATTTATGGGCGCAGCCGCCGCGTCGCGGAGGACGTGAAGCAGATTGAATATTCCTATGGCGACCTGCTCAAGATGACGCTGGCGCTGGGGCGCATCGTCGCCAAACACAGCGCGCCGGACGAATGCGTCGGCATACTGATGCCGAACCTGGCGGCGACAGTGTGCCTGATGATAGGCGCAGGTGCACAGGGCCGTGTGCCCGCGATGCTCAATTACAAATCCGGTTCGGGCGGAATGCAGGATGCCTGCATTGCCGCAAACATCCGCACCATCTTTGCTTCGCGTGCCTTTCTCGAACAGGCGAAACTGGAAGCCGATGTCGCGGCGCTACAGGGCATCAATATTTTATATCTGGAAGACTTGCGCCCCGCGATGGGGCCGGGTGACAAGCTGTGGGTGCTGTTCGGCATGATGTTCCCGCGCCTGATGGAGCGCAGCATCGAGCCGGAACGCGCCGCCGTCGTGCTGTTCACTTCCGGCTCGGAAGGCAAACCCAAGGGCGTGGTATTGTCGCATCGCGCGCTGCTGTCCAACGTTGCGCAACTGCGTGCCGTCATTGATTTCTCGTCGCAAGACAAAGTGCTCAACGCGCTGCCCATCTTCCATTCGTTCGGGCTCACAGGTGGGGCGCTGCTGCCGCTGTTGACCGGCATGAACCTGTTCCTCTATCCCTCGCCTTTGCATTACCGCGTGATTCCCGAGATCGCCTATGACCGGGGCTGCAGCATGTTGTTCGGCACCAGCACCTTCCTCGCCAACTATGCCAAGTTTGCGCACCCCTACGATTTTTACCGCCTGCGCTATGTGGTGGCGGGGGCGGAAAAACTTTCCGCTACGGTGCGCGACCTGTGGTTCGAAAAATTCGGCATCCGCATCCTCGAAGCTTACGGCGCAACCGAGACCGCGCCCGGACTCGCCATCAATACGCCGATGGCCTACCGCAGCGGCACCGTCGGCCAGTTGCTGCCGTGCATCGAACACAAACTGATTCCCATACCCGGCATCGAGAAAGGGGGCATGTTGCATGTGCGCGGCCCCAACGTGATGTCCGGCTACTACCGTTACGACAATCCCGGCCAATTGCAGCCACCCACTTCCGAAGCGGGCGAGGGCTGGTATGAAACTGGCGACGTGGTGACGATAGACGGCGACGGTTTCGTCTCCATCGTCGGGCGCGTCAAACGTTTCGCCAAAGTGGCGGGCGAAATGGTGTCGCTGGAAGTGGTGGAGAAACTCGCAGTACAAGCCTCGCCCGCCGCGATGCACGGCGCGACCACCGTGCCCGACGGCGCGCGCGGCGAAGCCATCGTGCTGTACACCAACGATGGCGCATTAACGCGCGATGCGCTTATCGCATCCGCAAAAACTCTCGGCATCGCCGAGATCGCCGTGCCGCGCAAAATACAGCGCGTGGATGCACTGCCATTGCTGGGTACGGGCAAAACCGATTATGTGTCGCTGAAGAAAATGGCGGAGGCAATGCAATGAATCGCGTCCGTCATTCCCTGTCGCCCTCGCGAAGGCGGGGGGCAGGCGGGAATCCAGCTATTTTATTCAAGATGCCTTTACTCAAAATCGGCAACACAGGCGACAACTGTATCGCGGTGCGCATGTTTTGAAGCGGCACCGTTATTGTATGGAGTGCGCAGACATGTCTGCGCCTTGCAAAAGTGGCGACGCGTCGCCGCACTCCAAATTTGACCGGAGAACACCTCTATGAACATCGAAAGAAAATCACTCGACCTGCCGCTGCTGTCCCTGGGCATGATGGCGGTGCTCATCGCGCAGTTCCTCTCCGCGCTGGCCGATAACGCCATCCTGATCGCCGCCATCGCCATCGTCAAAGCGCAAGGCCTGCCCAACCTCGTGCCGCTGCTGCAAGAGTCCTTCGTCGCGCCGTTCATTTTGATTGCGCCTTTTGTCGGACAAATTGCGGACGGATTTCCCAAGGGACGCGTGATGCTGGTGGCAAATTTGCTCAAGCTCGCGGGTGCGCTCGCCATGCTGTCCGGCATCAACCCGCTCACCGCATACGCCATAATAGGCGTCGGTGCCGCGATGTATTCGCCCGCGAAATACGGCATCCTGTCGCAGATGTTCGGCCCGGCCTCGCTGGTGCGCGCCAACGGCATGATGGAAGGCTCCACCATCGTCGCGATTTTGCTCGGCGTGATATTGGGCGGCTGGCTGGCCGATCACTCGCTGAGCTGGGCGTTCGCCGGTGTCATTGGCGCATACAGTCTGGCCGCATTCGCCAACCTGTTCATCCCGCGCCTGCCCGCAGAAAACGCCGGGGGAAGTTTCCACCCGTGGCTGCTCATCAAAAAATTCATGGCCGCGCTGGCCCTGCTGTTCAAGAACCCGGACTCCCGCTTCAGCCTGCTCGGCACCAGCGTGTTCTGGGGCAGCGGCACGACATTGCGCCTGATGTTGTTCGCCTGGGTGCCTGCCGCGTTGCTCATCACCGACAACCAGACCCCCGCCAACCTGATGGGTGCAGTCTCCATCGGCATCGTGCTGGGCGCGGTGGGCGCGGGCCTGTGGGTGACGCTGGCGAATGTCAACCGCGCACTGCTCGGCGGACTGCTGCTGGGTCCCGTCATCCTCGCGCTCGCTCTGGTACACAGCCTCACTTTCGCCGCGATACTGATGGTCGCCGTCGGCATCTGCGGCGGCTGGTTCGTCGTCCCGCTCAACGCGCTGCTGCAAGAGAAAGGCCATGAAACCATAGGCGCGGGCAACGCGCTGGCAGTGCAGAACTTCGCCGAGAACATCGCCATGCTGTTGTTCGTCGGCGCCTATAGTGCGGCTGCGTCGGCAGGTGTGCCGATTGCGATGACCGTGGTCGGATTTGGCTTGGTCTTGCTGATGGTGATCGGAGCGCTGGCGGGATTCAGGTTGCGGCAAAGATAAGATTCCAAAAGGCAGACGCTGAAGCTTTCTAAAAAATAAGAATTTTAATACCCATCAGTATCAAAACCGCCCCGCCGAAAATCTCCGCTTTACTTTCAAGCCATGTGCCGCTTTTTCGACCCATAATAACGCCAGCGACGCTGAAACCAAAGGTTATTGTTCCAATAACCAGGCAGGCGATATAAGGGTTTACATCCAATAGCGTCAGGCTGAATCCGGCAGCCATGGCGTCTATGCTTGTCGCGATAGCCAGAATCAACATCATTTTGTTGGTAATAGCGGAGATGTCTTCTTCTACGCCCTCTTGAATGCCTTCGTAAATCATTTTCGCTCCAATCAGCGCCAGCAAACCAAAGGCTATCCAATTGGCATAGGCTTCTACCCAGCCCAACACACCCTTTCCACCCAAATATCCGACGAAGGGCATCAAGGCCTGAAAAATACCAAAGAACATTCCGGCTTTGAGTGCCAAGCCGGGAATATTTTTCTTTGCGCCCAGTCCGATGGAAACTGCAAAAGCGTCCATGCTAAGTGCCGTTGCAAGAATAATTACTTCTATCATATTGCGCGCTTTATGTGGATTGATATGGGCACAAAATTGCATGCCCCTTTGTGCTGGCAGCCGAACTCGGCCATTCGGTCTGGCCCAATTATAAATTGTCCTTCACCCAATACGGCTCACCAAACCAGATCTTCTCTCAAACAATTTTGCACGGCACAACCGTGTCTTCATCAAACCCATACACCGAGCATATGCGGTGGTAGCCATCCGCGACCACCACCTTGCCATTGGCCTTGTCCCGCACCAGCAGCAGCGGCGAAAGCGCTTGCCCGGCCAGTATTTTTTTGCGGTTTTTTTCCACATGCAAATTACTGATGCCCAGCAAGGACAGGCCGGAAGCGCGGAAGATGTCCTTGGCCTTGAAGCTGGCCATAGTCGCTTGCTGCAATTGCCGGGTAAGGTCGGCCGCAGTTTGCGCATCGTAGATCAGGTTCAAATAAGATTCCGCCGCAGGATAGTCATGCTGCTCAGGGGCGGGCAGCCATATTATTTCTGTTTTGTTTGCCATCATCCGCCTTTCCCCTGCTTACGCCAAATCTAACCCGGTCATGCGCTACTCACCTTCGCGCCGCATATGTTTCTTCATTTCGCGATGACGATATGGTTCACTTCCCTCTCCGCTTTCACCGCCTTTCTGCATCTTTTCCCGGCGACGTTCCTGATTTTGCTCACGACGCTGCCTGATCTGTTCCGTCCGCCCCTCGCGTAATTCATTGCGCCGCTCCATTGCACGCCCATTCTCTTGCGTGCGGATATTGTCCTGCCGTACGCCGCGAATCTGTTGCATATGCCTGATGCGCTCTTCCCGCATCTGTTCAAAACGACCGCGCATATATTCCTTGCGCTGCGGAATGCGATCTTCAAGCCTCAGTCTGCGCCTCGCCCAGAAGCGCGGATGTTGCGCCAAGAATTGTGGCGCAACCGCCCTGCCTTTGGGGGCAAATGCAAATTTCCCGGGAGTTACTTCGGCTTCGCCATGCGGCGATTTCATCACGGTGGCACCTTCGTTGACCGTGTCGTATGTTCCCGGCTCATCGCCGTCACCCTTGTCGATCACGGTTACTTCATGGTCGGTACCGCGTATACCCAAGGTAACCGTAGGTGTGGTGAGGCGATAAGCCGAGTTATCGTGCTTGCCTATCCATCCCGTGATGGAACGTATCGCCCCGCCAAGCAGCGACATGAATATCTTGTCGGATGAGCCACCTTCGGCCTTGTATTCATCCACGCGAAACACGGTGTCTGGACGCAGGGCAATGATGCCACCGTCTTCCGAGACGATATGCACCTCGCTATCCGGCCCGGAACTTATGGTTTGCCCTTCGTATATTTTCTGGCCGACGTAAACCGCTGCAGTATTACCATTTTGCTCCGACACGGAAGCACTGCCGGAAAGCGAATCAACCGTGCCGAACAATTCGGCCGTATATGCGGCATGGCAAACAATCATTAATGCCAATAATGCAAACAGCCTTCTCATTCATCGTCCCTCCCCGGCTATTTATGCCCCATTGACTGGCATTTTATCCCTGGTCAATCAACATCCTCAGCCCCCATGCTACGCCGAAGCCCGTGACGTCGCCGGCCACGACGCCCAGCCCCCCTTCGCAACGACTGGCGGACAAATCCACATGCAGCCACGGCACGTCATGCTCGACGAAGCGTTTCAAAAAACGCGTGGCCAGGATGTGGTCGGCCTCGCCCTCCTGCGCGCATTGCTTGATGTCGGCGACCTTGGAATCCAGCCCGGCTTCGTAATCTTCGTCCAGCGGGAAGGCGCAAAGCCGCTCGCCGCTTTGCTTGCTGACCAGCACCGCGCGCTGCACCAGTTCGTCGCGGTTGCCCAATACCCCCGAATAGCGAGCGCCCAGCGCTGTCGCCATGCTGCCGGTGAGCGTGGCGAAATCCAGCATCAGGCTCGGCTTCGCGCGCGAGGCCAGCGTCAGGGTGTCGGCCAGCACCATACGGCCCTCGGCGTCGGTGTGCATAATCTCGATGGTGGTACCGTTGAGCGCCCTGACGATGTCGTTCTGCTTGTAGGCCTTGGGGCTGATGTGATTCTGCGCGATGGCCAGCCAGCAATCTATATTCACCGCAAGTTTCTGTTGCGAAGCGGCGAGCAGGATGCCGAGTGCGACCGCCGAGCCGTTCATATCCTCGTGCATGTTGTGCATGTAGCGCGAAGGCTTGAGGTTGTGCCCGCCAGTGTCGAAGCAGATGCCCTTGCCGACCAGCGCCACGGTCTGCCTGGCCTTCGGATGCCTGTACGTGAGATGCACGATGGCGGCATCCTCGGGATCGCTGCCCTGCGCCACGGCAACGAACGCGCCCGCACCCATCGCACGCAACTTTTTCATATCAAACTCTTCGTGCTGCCATTTATTTACCTGCGCCAGCTTCTTGATGCGCGTGCGGTACATGCCCGGCGTCAACTCGTTCGGCGGCAAGATAGTCAGCTCGCGGCACAGCAGGTTGCCTGCGGCCTGAGACTTGAGCGCGTCGAATATCTTCTTGTCGATATAACCGTATAGCTCGATCTTTTGCAGCGGGTTGCGCTGATCTTCCTTTTTCTTGTGCAGCGGCAGCGGCGCGCCATTCACCCAGGCACCATACGCCGCCAACTCGGCGGCACGTTGGCGTTGCGCTTCGCCGCCCAGCACCACGATGCTCAATGTCTTGGGGTTTTCGCCCAGCAGCAATTGCAGAGCCTTGCGCACCTGCACCTGAAGCGCAAATGTATCTTTTTCAAAATCCAGCATCGCCCACACCACCAGCGCGCCATTCGCCGCACTGGCGCTGATTGGCGATTTCGCCAGCTCCTCGGCCTTCATGTCGCGGCGCTTGAGCACGGCGGCGAGCAGTTCGCCATGCGGCACTGACATCAATTTATCCTTGGGGGGTAACGCCTTGCCCTTGGGCAGCAACACCAGCAGGTGGGTTGCGTTCAGGGTTTTGGGCAGACTAAGCGTGGCGGTCAGTTGTGCTAGCATAACGTCCTCAAAAGTCATTCAATGCCGCGATTATACGGCCATTCAACGTTAGGAATTATGCGCGCTTATTTAGACCTGATGCAGCACGTGCTCACCCACGGCACGAAGAAGTCCGACCGCACCGGCACCGGCACCACCAGCGTATTCGGCTACCAGATGCGCTTCGATCTTTCGCAGGGCTTTCCGCTGGTCACCACCAAGAAGTGCCACATGAAATCCATCGTGCACGAACTGCTGTGGTTCCTGCAGGGCAGCACCAACATCAGGTACCTCAAGGATAACGGCGTCAGCATCTGGGACGAATGGGCGGACGAGAACGGCGACCTGGGGCCGGTGTACGGCAAACAGTGGCGTTCGTGGGCGACTGTGGATGGGCGAGTGGTTGACCAGATTTCCGACGTGATCGCGCAAATCAAGAAAAATCCAGATTCGCGCCGCCTGATCGTCTCGGCATGGAACGTCGGCGAACTGGAGCAGATGGCACTCGCGCCCTGCCATGCCTTCTTCCAGTTCTATGTGGCAGACGGCAAACTTTCCTGCCAGCTGTACCAGCGCAGCGCGGACATTTTTCTCGGCGTGCCGTTCAATATCGCGAGCTACGCGCTGCTGACGCTGATGGTGGCGCAGGTGTGTAACTTGCAACCCGGCGATTTTGTGCATACCTTCGGCGACGCGCATCTCTATTCCAACCACATGGAACAAACGCGCGAACAGCTATCGCGCGAACCGCGCCCGTTGCCCGACATGCGGATCAACCCCGACGTGAAGGACATCTTCGCTTTCAAGTACGAGGACTTTGCGCTGCAAGGCTACGACCCGCATCCCGCCATTAAAGCCCCGGTGGCAGTCTAGGATCGAGGCATTAGGATTTAGGATTTAGGATTTAGGATTGAGCAGGGAAGCTGATGAAATATCGTGACTTACTTGTTTGGCAAAAAGCGATGGACTTGGTGACATCCATTTACCAAATTACGGCCAGCTTCCCAAATGAAGAGCGCTTCGGGCTGACATCTCAAATCAGGCGCGCAGCTGTTTCTATACCTTCCAATATCGCCGAAGGCCATGGCAGAAAATCTTCCGGTGCCTTCATAAATCATATTTCGATTGCTTTGGGCTCATTGATGGAACTCGAAACCCAAATTCAAATCGCTGCCAGATTAAGTTTTATTACGGTCGAAACGGCAACAACGGTGTTAGTTCAAACTGATGAAATCGGGAAAATGCTGTCCGGCTTAAAGAAATCCATATCCGCCGAAACCCTATAGCTATGCCCTCCTCCTCAATCCTCAATCCTAACGTCTCAATCCTGGTTGCCATGGCAACCAACCGCACCATCGGCATCAACAACACCTTACCCTGGCGCTGCCCGGAAGACCTGAAGCATTTCAAAGCGCTGACCATGGGGCATCACATCGTGATGGGACGCAAAACTTTCGATTCCATCGGCAAGCCGCTGCCGGGGCGCACCTCGGTCATCGTGACGCGCAACCGCGATCTGAAAATCGAAGGCTGCCTCATCGCGCATTCGCTGCCAGAGGCCATCGCCGCTTGCGCGAGAGACCAGGAAGTTTTTATCGTCGGCGGCGCGGAGCTATACGTACAAGCTCTATCGCAAGCGGCCACACTTTACATCACGGAAATCCAGCAGGACGTAGCGGGCGATGCGCATTTCCCGGAATTCAACCGTGCCGCATGGCGGGAAGTGTCACGCGAACTGCACCATCAAGAAATACCGCAGCCGCTGGACTATCACTTCGTCACTTATCGGCGGGCATAGGTCGGCGCAATCAGAACACCATGTCGTAGCTGGCCGAGAGCAGATCGGTCTTGCCAGCCGGGACGGCCGTGTTCGGACTCGCCGTGAGAAAAAATTGCGGCTGGGCGTGGTTCTGCCAGCGGTCGAATTGCAACTTGATATCGCTGGAGGTAGTCAGGTCATAACGCAGCAGCAGTGAGGACGTGTCGTGCGCTTCCGCCTGCGTTTGGTCCGCAGTCACCGATTGGCGGTAGTTGGCATAGGTCGCCATAGGCAGCCACTTGCCGATACGGTAGCCTATCCCGTAAAGCTGGGCATGATCGCCGCCGTAGGATTCCTTGCGGTTGATATACAAAA
>Ga0315270_10001296_pt1 | contig 13295 bp, 14 predicted proteins | sample C1_bottom_MG_FD_204932 | JGI IMG/M metagenome (GOLD analysis project Ga0315270, IMG submission 204932) | Sediment microbial communities from Yellowstone Lake, YNP, Wyoming, USA - C1_bottom | ecosystem: Environmental > Aquatic > Freshwater > Lake > Sediment | place: USA: Wyoming | collected... | reverse complement strand
ATCGCTGATTGCTCCGATACTGCCAAGCAGCAGCGAACCATCCAGCACAGCCAGACGGGTGAGCCGCAGCACGCTCGGCACTTTCAATCCCGAGTTATCAAAATCGGCATCGGCTGGAGTGAGAATTTCATCAAGAATAGATTCTTGCCTGCTGCAATTGCGAGGACACCATGCACACCAACCAGTCATCGAAACGGGAAGCCTGCCGCAGCATGAGTACGGGGCGCAATTTGGCCCCGGAAAGATCGGAGTATGGGAAAGGCGTGAGGACGATCTGCCCTGCACGTTTCATTGCCAGCGTTCCCGCAAATCTTCATGTGTGTAGGCGACGGATTCTTCTTCCATGCCACGCAGAGCCTGGCGCATGGACAATTCTGAGAACTCGGCATCCGTCCATTCTGCCTGGGTGTGCGGCTTACCTGTTACCGTCTCGCAACGCGCGGCAAGGAACTCGACAAAATCAAAAACTTCCGCCTGCTTGTCACGCGGAAGCGCTTCCAGCTTGCTGATCAGTTCCGCATAGCCCATCACACACCCCGTTTAAATTGAACGATGCGCAAAGTATAACCCGACACGGCAAGCCCTGCTATTGTTCGAGACTGCCTACGCTGCAGCCTGATTTTCTTGCTCCACCACAAGCCTCATCCCAACAGCCTTCAGCCAGCCTGTAGTAACATGCGAGCCAGTCACGAACTCAACGAACAGCGACAGCTAACCGGCTGCCATTACCCAAAATTTCCCGCACAAAATGTCCCACACCTCTGCTGCCCCGATTACCCCCATCCTGCCAGATTCGGCAATCAATACCGCCGAACATCATTTGCGCGACATCCTGACGATCGCGTTCGAGCACGATGCAACACACGCCGCAATGGTGGTCTGGGATGGGCAGTGCGCGCTTTCTGTTGCGTTGACCGAGGCCTACCGGCGCTGTCTGCCCGACGCGACCTTCATCGACTTTGATAGCGTTACGCCTGAATTTATACGTGCCGCATTCGAGCGGCTCGCGCCCGGCGATCTGGTGGTGCTGATTCAGTCCACCAGCTTCAGGCTGGATGCGTTCCGCATACGCGTGGAGTTGTTCAAGCGCTCGCTCAAAGTAATTGAGCACCCGCATCTTTCGCGCATGCCGGGCGCGGAGGCGCTGCTCTACATCGATTCGCTGGCGTATGACCCGCTGTATTTTCGCGGCGTGGGAAGCGCCTTGAAGGCGCACATTGATCGCGCGCAGGTGGGTGTGGTCGACAGCGGCGGAGAGCAATTGTTTTTTGCATCGGGATTCGAATCGGCCAAGCTGAATGTGGGCGATTACCGCACCATGAACAATGTCGGCGGCCAGTTTCCTATCGGCGAGGTATTTACCGAATCTCAGGATCTGGAAGCGGTGAATGGCAGGGTGCGCATTTTTGTGTTTGGCGATACCAATTTTGCCGTCAATCAACCCGCCCAACCGATCACGCTGGTGGTCAGCAAGGGCCGCGTTATTGAAGCCATCGACTCCACGCCCGAATTCGACCAGATACTGGCGCAGATTCGCGCCGATGAAGGCGAAGTATGGCTGCGCGAGCTGGGCTTCGGCATGAATCGCGCCTTCTCACGGAATAGACTGGTCAGCGATATCGGCACATTTGAGCGTATGTGCGGCATTCACCTGTCTCTAGGCGCAAAACACGGCATCTATAACAAACCGCAAATCAAACGCGCGGAGGCCCGATATCACGTCGACGTTTTTGCCGTCACGGAATCTGTCACCTTGGACGGCGAGGTGGTTTATCGCGACGGGGCGTGGCAGGTGTGATCGTCGCCCTTCTTCGCAAACAACTCTCGGTCGGCAAAACCACAGGACGATTCGCCCTGTGGAGCTTATGGATTCGGTCACAAAACAGATTAAAATGCCCCCAAACCGTAGGCTGGCGGTGAGGTACGAACCCCAGCGTTGGGTGACACCTAGAGCATGCTGGGGTTCGCTTTGCTCACCACCAGCCTACAAAACTATTTAATCGTCGACTCAACAGGCCGCAGATGAGATGAATAGCTTAAATACCGAACCAAAATCAGCATAAACTACGCCCTCGGTTTTTAAATTTCAGACAACGCATTCTTCCAGAATATGTCCGGTCAACTCATTGGTCGTTTTGAAATATTGAGCGAGCTCGGCAAGGGCGGGCAAGGTGCGGTTTATCTCGCGCGCGATTCGCAGCTTGGCCGGCTGGTCGCAATCAAGACGTTGCGCAATTTTGATCATGCGCCCGATCTGCTGGATCACGAAGCACGCATCGTCAGCAAGCTGCAGCATCCCAATATTATTGCACTGCACGACAGCGGCGAACACGAAGGCTCGCCGTATCTGGTGTATGCCTACATCGAGGGCAGGACTCTCGCCCAGCTATTGAAGCAGGAGAAAAAGCTGTCGTTTGTGCGCGCCGCAGAAATTGCCTGCGGGGTGCTGGATGGCTTGGCCTATGCGCATGAGCAGGGCGTGTGCCATCTGGATATAAAACCGGCCAATGTGATGATCCGCAATGACGGCGTGCCGATGATCATGGACTTCGGGTTGGCGCAGGCAAGCTCCGAACACGAACCTTCTCTCGACCCCACCCTCAGCGGAACGCCGCGCTATGTCTCCCCCGAAGTCGTTTCAGGGCAGCGTGCCGATTTCATGGCGGACATCTATGCGGTCGGCACGATGCTCTACGAGATGGCAACGGGAGAGTTTGCCGTGCACGGCGAAGGCATATATGAAGTGTTGAATCGAGTGGCGCATGAAAAAGTTGCCGCGCCATCCACGCACAACGAACGGGTGGACGAAATACTGGAAGCCATCATCCTCAAGGCGGTGGCCAAAAATCCAGAAGATCGCTATCCGGATGCAGCCACGATGAAACAGGCACTGCAAGATTATCTGGGCGAGTCTCCGGAAGCCGCCAGCAACCAGGGGGACAGGCATAGCACGCTTGATTTTTTGCTGCGCCGCATGCGCAGCAAAAAAGACTTCCCGGCGCTATCCAGTATCATTTCGGAAATCAACAAAATCGTGTCTTCCGAATCGGCATCCAGCAGCAAACTCGCCAGCACCATACTGCAGGATTTTGCGCTGACCAACAAGCTGCTGAAACTGGTCAACACGGCCACCTACGGGCAGTTTGGCGGTGCCATCAACACTATCTCCAAGGCCGTAGTGATACTGGGTTTTGATACGGTGCGCAATATTGCGATGACGCTGATCCTGCTGGAGTTCATGCAGAACAAAGCGCAGGCCGCGCAGCTCAAGGATGAAATCATTCAGGCTGTGTTATCCGGCATTGTGGCTGCGCAACTGCTCAACAGTTCCAACATCCACGACGCCGAGGAAGTGATGGTCTGCTCGATGTTCCACAATCTGGGCGGGATGCTGGCAACATTTTATTTTTTCGATGAAAGCCAGGAAATCTCCCGACTGATGGAGCAAGGGGATCGCGAGGAAAGGGCCTCGATCAAGGTGTTGGGAATTTCCTATTCGGAGCTGGGGCTGGGAGTGGGGCGCGGCTGGAATTTTCCTCCGCGATTGATTGCCGGAATGCGCAAATTTGACGCAGACAAGATTCGCCCCGCGCACGGGGAACTGGACAAACTGACCGTCACCGTCAATCTGGCCCACGAGTTATGCGAAATTGCCGCTTCGACAGATACAACTGACAAGCAGAAATCGCTGAACAATTTGGCCCGGCGCTACGCAAGCGCAAGCAAATTATCCGAACGGGATCTGTCCAGCGCCATTGATACCGGCCTGAGCGAACTCGCTCGCCGCGCGGGAGCATTGGGCATCAACACCAGCAACAATGGATTTCTCACACGCGTGAACAAATGGAATGGTCAACTCCAGCCCGACGACAAGCCTAAAAATATTGAAGAGCTGGATAGCGCGTTCAAGCTGGATCAGACTGCAATTCCAGGCAAGAGTGTGAGCACCGCTGATAAAACCCGCACGCTCAATTCAGAGACCATACTCGGAGACGGCATACAGGACGTGACCACTTCATTGGTGAGCGATTTCAATATCAACGATCTATTGCAGATGATATTGGAAACGATATACCGCGGCATGGGATTCAATCGCGCGCTGATCATGATCCGCGACAATCAGGAAGCTGCCATGGTCGCGAAATTCGGATTTGGAACCGACATCGACACGCTGATTCCGCGCTTCAAATTCCCGCTGGCTTTCGTGCCCGACGTGTTTCACCTGTCGACCGAAAAGGGTCTGGATATTGCGATTGAAGACATACACGCGCCCAACATCGCCAACAAGATTCCAGATTGGTACAGAAAAACCGTCAATGCTCCCTGCTTCATGCTGCTGCCGGTGATGATGAAGGACAAGGTGATTGCCTTGTTTTACGCGGACATGCTTGAAGCCAACGGCCTCAACATGTCACAGCAGCAACTCTCGCTGCTGCGCACCTTGCGCAACCAGGCCGTGCTGGCCATCAAACAAAAATCCTGAAAAAAGACCAACAAAAAACCCGCTTGATGCGGGTTTTTTGTTGGTCCGTTGCAGCGCACCTCAATGATGCTGGTGACCGCCTTCGTCATGCGTATGCCCGTGCTCCAGTTCTTCGGCAGTAGCAGCGCGCACACCGGTAACCACGCCTACGAAATTCAGCGTCTTGCCCGCGAGCGGATGGTTGCCGTCCACGGTCACTTCGGTGTCGGTGACATCGACCACAGTGAACAGCATGTAATCTTCATCCTCAGCGCCTTCCGCGCCGCCCTCGAACTGCATGCCGATGGCAATATCAGCCGGGAAATATTCACGCGGCTCTACGCGCACCAGCTCATGCTCATACTCGCCAAAGGCTTCATCGGGCTCCATCGTGACTTCAAATTTTGCGCCCACATCTTTGCCATGCACCGCTTCTTCCACAGTCGGGAATATGCCGTCATAACCGCCGTGCAAGTAGCTGATGGGTACCTCTGTTTTTTCCAGCAGACCGCCGTCCACATCAGACAGCTCATAGCGCAGCGACACAACGGTGTCTTTTGCAATTTTCATTTCAGTTCCTTTATCAAATTAAAAATTTCATCGGCATGACCGTGCGCGGTAACGCCATACAGCGCATGACGCAACATGCCTTGCTTGTCGATTACAAAGGTGGAACGTTTTATCGACACCTTCGTGCCCCCCTCGATTTCCTTATCGTAGAGCACACCATATTTTTTACACACCCTGGCTTCCGTGTCGGACAACAGCAGCACAGAAAGACCATAATTATCGCGAAACTGAGCGTGACTCAGGCAATCATCACGGCTGACACCGACCACCATCGTATCGAGACTGGCGAAGTGGTCATCCCGATCACTGAATTCATTGGCCTCCATGGTGCAACCTGGCGTATCGTCTTTCGGGTAGAAATACAGGACGATATTTTTCTTGCCGCGCTGATCCGCCAAGCGAAACGGCTCCATGTCTGCGTCGAACAGCTCAAATTGCGGTGCGTCAATCCCTGCCTGCAACAACATAAAATTCCTCTCCAGTGCGTGTCAGTCTACGCACAACAATACCGCATAAACAACCGGCGAATTTTAACTTATTTCGTTTGCCGCGAAAGTATTTTTGTACGGTTATAATCACGCCATGAAACCAACTAAAAATTTACTCGGCGGCCTGTCGGCAAATGTTTTTTTGCGCGATTACTGGCAAAAAAAACCGCTACTCATCCGCCAGGCCATGCCGCAATTCGACGGCCTTCTCGACCCAAAGCAACTGATCGCGCTGGCCTGCGACCCCGATGCGCAGTCGCGCTTGGTCACGCAGCGGCGCGGCCAGTGGCAATTGAATCAGTCCCCCTTCGAAGCCGAAGATTTCGACGGATTGGGCAAGAGCAAATGGACTGTACTGGTGCAGGGCCTGAATCATTACCTGCCACAGGCGGCCGAGTTACTCAAGCAGTTTAGCTTCATACCGCACGCGCGCCTCGACGACCTGATGGTGAGTTACGCGCCCAAAGGCGGCGGCGTGGGGCCGCATTTCGACTCCTACGATGTTTTTCTGCTGCAAGGAATGGGACATCGCCGCTGGCAGATCTCCACACAGCAGGATCGCACGCTGGTGGAAGGCGCGCCGCTCAGAATATTGCAGGACTTCAAGGTGGAACAGGAATGGGTGCTGGCACCGGGCGACATGCTCTATTTGCCGCCGCATTGCGCCCACAACGGCATCGCCGAAGATGATTGCATGACGTATTCGATCGGCTTCCGCACGCCGGCCTATCAGGAGCTGGCGGAACAGTTCCTGGTGTATTTGCAGGATCGCGTGTGCGTCGACGGCATGTATGCCGACCCTGATCTAAAAACCCAAAATCACCCGTCCGAAATTGGCGCAGAAATGCTGCATCAGGTGGAGCAGACCATCCAGCAGGTGCAATGGAACAAGCGCGACATCGCCGGCTTTCTCGGCTGTTATCTGAGCGAACCCAAGCCGCATATCTTTTTCGACCCTCCGGCCAGACCGCTCAGCCCTGCCCGCTTCGAGCAGGCAGTGCAGACCCGTGGCGTCGTGCTGGACCTCAAAACCCAGATGTTGTGCCAGGCAAGTAGCGTGTTCATCAACGGCATCGCGCACACGGTCGACAAAGAAACCTATCGCCAGCTGCGCGTGCTGGCTGATGCGCGCATGCTAGACGCCACACCCGGCTTGACTCCGCAAGCACTCGCGCTGCTTTATCAATGCTACGCAGACGGCTATATCACGCCCGCCGCCAACAAGCGGCCGACGAAAAAATAGACGCAGGTAAAGTCTCATCAGAAAGGCCGGCTTAATGAGCAACGCGCTGCAGCACACCAAACTGGATGGCATTGTAGATTACACAGCCGCGCTGGATACCCTGTGCGGCTTGGCTCAGCGCAGCCTGCTCTGCTTTGAAAACAACTTCGATGGCATCGGTTTCAATTCGCAGGCGCGCTACGATACGCTGCGCGCATTCCTGCTCGCCAGCCCGAACAACAGCCTGCACCTGCTGGCGCACGATGTTCGCCCGCTGACACAATACTGCCCGCGCCTGATGATGCTGCTGCGCCAATTTGGCCACAACATGCACATTTTCCAGACACCCGCACATTTAAAGCACCTGTCCGCCCCATTTGCGGTAGCGGACGAAGCTCATTTTGTGCGCCGCTTTCATTTTGACGACCCGCGCGGAATTCTGGCTCAGCACGATGTCGCAGGCGCGCGTGTGCTGAAATCACGCTTCGAAGAGATGTGGGCAGACTCGGCTGCGGCGGTTTCGGGTACCACGCTGGGGTTATAAAAAAACTCACCAACCCGTAGATTTTTTAATAATTCCTGCTAAAATACTGCGCCTTCCCTCGTAGCTTTTAGCCACGAGGGACTGAATTCTTTTTTGTATCGTTTTTTTAATCGTTAAGTGAAGGAAATTATAATGAACCGTTCCGCCCTTGTTGCTGCCCTGCTTGCCCTGTCTCTGACCGCTTGTGGCGAAAAGCCAGCTGAAACTCCAGCTCCAGCTCCAGCTCCAGTTGCTGCACCCGCTCCAGCACCTGCTGCTGAAGCCGCTTCCGCTCCTGCTGCTGAAGCCGCTTCTGGCGCTGCTGCAATGGCTCCTGCTGCAATGGCTCCTGCTGCAATGGCTCCTGCTGCTGAGCCAGCAAAGAAGTAATACGGGTTTAACCCAACAAAAAAGCCGACGCAAGTCGGCTTTTTTGTTGCCCTGAAGTTCAGGATTGCGGATTGAGGAGTGAGGATTCAGCAAAGCCGCCCGTAGTTTTCAATCCGCGATCCCCGATCCTCAATCCAGATTTCAAGCGATTTCGCGCCAGCCCAGCCCTTCCTGCTGTGTCGCCACAGCTATCCAGTCTGCCGCACAATTCAGTGCAGCACTCAACGCGCCTACCGCCAACTCCTGCGTATTGTTCTTGCTGCTCAGATGGGCCGCCACGATGTGTTGCAGGCGACAATTGTCCAGCCGCGCCAGCAGCGCAGCCGCATCCCTGTTGCTCAGATGACCGAATCGCCCGCCGACACGCTGCTTAAGGCTATACGGATAAGCACTATTGGCCAGCATCTCGGCATCATGGTTGCACTCCAGCACCAGCGCATCACAGCCGCTCAGGGTGGCCTCAATATGCGGCGTGGAACTGCCGGTATCCGTCAGCACACCCAAACGCTTTGCGCCATCGCTGAACACGTACTGCACCGGCTCGGCCGCATCGTGCGGCACCGCATACGGCTGTATCTGTAACTCGCCTATGGAAAATGCATGGTGGGGGTTAATTTCTGTCACACCTGACAAAGCCGCAAATGCCTTGTGCTGCACTTGGCGCGTGCCGTGCGTCAGCCATACCGGAATGGAATATTTGCGCGCCAGTCGCGCCACACCGGCAATGTGATCGCCGTGCTCATGCGTGACCACGATACCGCTGAGACGATCCGCTGCCAGCCCGAGACGCGCCAGACGCGCATCCGCTTCAACCAGCGTGAAGCCACAGTCCATCAGCACGCAGGTCTGACCGAGCTGCACCACCAATGCATTGCCTTCGCTGCCGCTACCGAGTGAAGCGAAACGCATAGAAATTTGAACTTATTTTCCCAGCGCCTATTTTCCCAGAGCCTTGTACAGCGCATCGATAATCCGCTGCGAGGTAGCGTTGCTCTCGCCCTTGTCACTGCTTGCCGCGACTTCGCAACCGGCGCTGCCTTCATGCACGGTCACCTGATATCGCGTCGGCTTGACTTCATCTTTTTTGCGCCAGAAAGCCAGCTTGGCGAGCCCGCTCTTTTCCACGACCGGATCGGCTGCACGCACAAAATACACGCCGCTAGCCCGATCCTTGTCATCCACCACCAGCTCCGCCCGATCCAGCGCCAGGCCCACCTTACGCCAGCTCTTGTCGAACGGCTCGCTCAACAGGATGACGTTGCTGCCATTGGCCAGTGTCTGCAACTTTGGCGCCGCGTCCACTGCAGAAACAGCAGGAGCTGCCGCTACCGTCGTCTCCGTACCACCCAGCTTGACCATCAGCATTTGCAACATCGCCGCTTCCAGCTCTGGATCATTAGGACGCGACTGCCATTTAAACGTGTTCTTGTCTGCAGTCAGCATCTCTTCCTTGCCGTACTGGGTGATATATATTTCGGTGCTGTTGCCATCCTTGCTGCGTTCCAGACGGGTGAGATACATGTCCCGCTCGCCGGACGAATAGGCATTGCTGAACACCTTGCCGATTACGCTACGTAAGCCACTCTGCGGAATTTTGGCGCGATTTTCCGCCCATTCTGTTTCGATCACACCCGCCTGGGGATTGTCGGTTTTCAGCGTAAAACCGTTGTCCTGCCAGAATGCCTTGATCAGTGGCCATACATTCTCCGCCTTGTCTTCCACCACCAACCAGTGCTGCGCACCGCTGTGCTCCAAGCGCACATTCTTCACTTCAGGCAAAACGGTGATGGCAGCCTTGGCTGGCAAGGAGGTGCCGGCCTTGGCGAAGTCGGAATAACTCGCCACTGCCTCACCCCCCCCCTCCGGAATGGTGTAGCGATTTTCACCGCCCAGGGCGGTCAGATCAGGAGGAACCTCCAGCGCTGGCAGCTTGGTCGTGGAAGCTTTGGATTTGTAATCGACACGCTTGCCCTCAAGGCTGACACTGCCGCAACCGGCCAAGGCCAGCATCAGAACCGATAATACGGGAAGGTGTAGTGCTTTCATGCTGCTCCTCAAATTGACTGCTTGCATTGCTTTATATTACTCCTGCCTGACGCAGCGCATTTTCCACCACACCTTGCGCGGCAGGAGTCAACGGCGTGAGCGGCAAACGCAATACATCCTTTATTTTCCCCATGCGCGCCACCGCCCATTTCACAGGAATGGGGTTGGCCTCGACGAACAGATGGCGATGCAGCCCGAGCAGGCGAAAATTGATCTCGCGTGCCCTGTCCACTTCGCCGTTCAGCGCAGCGATGCACATCTCGTGCATCAGTTTGGGAGCTACGTTGGCGGTCACCGAAATCGTGCCGTGTGCACCCAGCAGCATCAGCGCCAGCGTGCTCGCATCGTCGCCGCTGTACACCGCAAAATCGCGCGGTGCGCGCTGCAGCAAATCGCTGCCGCGTTCGATATTGCCGGTCGCATCCTTGATACCGATGATGTTGGGAATTTGCGCCAGGCGCAGCGCGGTATCGTTGTGCATGTCCGCGCCGGTGCGGCTCGGCACGTTGTACAGAATGTGCGGCATCGCCACCGCCTCGGCGATTGCCTTGAAATGCAGGTACAAACCTTCCTGGGTCGGCTTGTTGTAGTACGGCACCACCGTCAGCGAGGCATCCGCCCCAGCCCGCTGCGAGAACGCAGCCAGTTCAATGGCTTCCTTGGTGGAGTTCGCGCCGGTGCCGGCGATCACCGGAATGCGCCCGGCAGCATGCTCCACCGCAAGCTGGATCAACAACTCGTGCTCTTCCACATCGACCGTCGGCGACTCGCCGGTGGTGCCGACCACCACGATGCCATCCGTACCCTGCTCGATATGAAAATCAATCAACGCACGAAACGCGGCCAAATCCAGGCTGTCATCTTCGTGCATGGGGGTGACTATTGCTACAATACTGCCTTTGATCATGACTTCCACCACGGCTGTCAAAAACACGCATTTTAACTGAAAGCCCCGCAGCTTGCCTTAGATAAAGACTGACGCAAACAACCGGCCGCTGTGGAATAATTCACACACCTTGAAAACATCCTTATCCAGCCTGCAGCCCGGCGAAACCGCGACCATCGTCGCGATCCACACCGAAGATCCCTTGCACCAGCGGCTGCTGGCGATGGGCTTTCGCATCGGCAAACAGATCGAACTGATACGCCGTGCACGCTTCTCCGGCCCGCTTCAGGTACGCATCGGCACCACCGACATCCTGCTACGCAAAAATGAGGCGGAAAAAATAACGGTGCGCCACAGCGGGGCGGAAAAAACCATGGTGCGCAAGACATGAAACGTATTGCGCTGCTGGGCATGCCCAACACCGGCAAGTCCACACTATTCAATCGCATGACCGGCTCCGCCGCGCGCGTCGGCAACTGGCCGGGCATCACCGTGGAGCTGCTGACCGGAAAAATTCTACTGGGCGGCGACATGGTGGAAATCATCGACCTGCCGGGCATCTACGATCTGCACGGCTTCTCCGAGGACGAGCAAGTGGTGCGCCACTTCCTGCACGACAACGTGCCTGACCTGGCGCTGATCGTGCTCAACGCAACGCAGATCGAACGCCAGTTAAGCCTGCTGCTGCAACTCAAGCAACTCAACCTGAACATGGTCGTACTGCTCAACATGGCGGACGAATCGAGGAAATTCGGCATCACCATAGACACCGCCAAGATGGCGGAAGCGCTTGGCATTCCCATATTCCTGCTCAGCGCAAAATACGGCACCGGCTACCACGAAGCCCTGCAGGCAACCACCAAAGCGCTGCGTTACACCACGCCCGGCATGGCCGAACAACTGCGCGACCAGCTGCGGCCAGACGAAGAGATCGAACACGAAATGGCGCGCGTGCTGCATCACTCGGTACAAGTTCCATCGCGCCTGCCGGACAATCTCACCGACCAACTCGACCGCCTGATGTTGCATCCCTGGCTGGGCCTGCCGATCTTCTTCGGCATCATGTATCTGCTGTTCCAGGCCATCTTCTTTTTCGGCCAGCCGCTGCAAACCGGCGTCAACGATTTATTTGGCTGGCTGCGCGAGTCTGCCATGGTCCCGCTGCTCTCCGGCTTGCCGGCCGCCGTGCAAGGCCTGCTGCTGGACGGCATATACAACGGCGTGGCCACGGTCGCCGCGTTCGTGCCGCTGATCGTGCTGTTCTTCCTGTTCATGGCGATCGTGGAAGACACCGGCTACCTGTCGCGCGCCGCTTTCCTGATGGATGCGCTGATGGCGAAGATGGGGCTGGACGGTCGCAGCTTCGTGATGCTGCTGATGGGCTTCGGCTGCAATGTGCCGGCGCTGATGGGCACGCGCGTGATGCGCTCGCGCAGCCTGCGCCTGCTGACGCTGCTGGTGATCCCGTTCTCACTGTGCTCCGCGCGGCTGCAGGTATTCGTGTTCATCACCGCCGCGCTGTTTTCCCCAAAAGCCGCGCCGCTGGTGCTGTTCAGCCTGTATTTATTCAGCTTTGCCACCGCCATCCTGACTGCGCTGCTGTTCAAGCGTTACCTGCCCAACAGCGAACCGTTCGTACTGGAACTGCCGCCCTACCGCTTCCCCACGCTGCGCCAGATGGTGCTGCGCGGCTGGCATGAGGTGTATCACTTCATCCACCGCGCCAGCAAATTCATCGTCGCCGGTGTGGTACTGGTGTGGCTGCTCACGCACTTGCCGCCTTCCGCCGCACCCGCCAGCGCCGACACCTTGTCCGGCATGATAGGCACATGGCTGCAGCCGCTGTTCCACCCGCTCGGCATCAGTCCGGAACTCACCATCGCGCTGATCTTCGGCTTCGTCGCCAAGGAAATCGTCATCGGCTCGCTCGCGGTGATTTACGGCCTCGGTGGACAGGCGCTAAGCAATTCGCTGGCGCTGCAACTGGACTGGGTGCAGGCCTACAGCTTCATGCTGTTCACGCTGATCTACACCCCCTGCCTGTCCGCCATTGCCACGCTGCGCAACGAATCCAAGAGTACCGGTTTCATGCTGTCCGTCGTCGCCTGGTCACTGGTGCTGGCCTGGACGGTCAGCTTTGTGTTCTATCAGGGTGCGCGGATGCTTGGATACTGATCCGCCGCAATGATATTATTTCGCGCCTTTCCTCACTTTAAAATGGAGTACTACAGAATGTTCAGAACCGCATCCCTGCTTCGCATTTCCGCCCTGTTGCTGGCAATGATACTGCCAGTAACATCTGCCTTTTCCGACACCGCAATCACCCAACTCGGCAAAGTCGACAGCAAGGTCGGCAGCGGCGCGCTGGCTGTCTCCGGAAAAATGGTTTCAGTGCACTACACCGGCTGGCTCTACAGCGCATCCAAGCCGGATCACAAAGGCACAAAATTCGACAGCTCGCTTGACCGTGGCCAGCCATTCAACTTCTCGCTGGGCGCGGGACAGGTCATCCAGGGTTGGGATCAAGGCGTGGCCGGCATGAAGGTCGGCGGCAAACGCACGCTGACCATCCCCGCTGACATGGCATACGGCGCACACGGCGCGGGTGGCGGACTTATCCCTCCGAATGCGCCCTTGGTTTTCGACGTGGAATTGCTCGGCGTCCAATAAGCACGTACCACAAACTTCAGTTAAAAAAAAACAGGGGG
>Ga0315270_10001295_pt1 | contig 13300 bp, 11 predicted proteins | sample C1_bottom_MG_FD_204932 | JGI IMG/M metagenome (GOLD analysis project Ga0315270, IMG submission 204932) | Sediment microbial communities from Yellowstone Lake, YNP, Wyoming, USA - C1_bottom | ecosystem: Environmental > Aquatic > Freshwater > Lake > Sediment | place: USA: Wyoming | collected... | reverse complement strand
GTCGCGGCGGGTGCCGCTTTGCTGCGCATCCTGCCAGCGCTGCAAGGCGCTGACCAGATCGTGTCGCGCCAGGGCGCGGTGTACGGGAAGCTCGTCCAGCGCCAGTAAAGCCGGGACGAGAGAGCTGCCGCATTGGTTTTGCAAATTGGCGCGCAACGCAGTCCAGCGCTGCGCATCCTGTTCCTTGTCGCCGATGCCCAGCGCGGCGCGCAGTTGCGGCAGGTTGCGCAATTCCACGGACTGCGGCCACCATCCGCCGTGTGACCGCTGTTCCACCACCGCCGCCCAGCCTTCGCGCAGCAACCAATCCAGCAGCGATTGCGCCAGTTGGGTGCCGGTCACGCCCGCATCATTGCGCAAGGTTTCCCAGCGGCTGTTGCCGCCCCGGCGCACCCAGCGCGCCAGCAGCTCGCGCCACTCGCCGGGTATCAATTCCAGTTGTTGCGGCGGGTGTTCGCGGTAACGTTTGCGCCGCTGGCTGACCTTGCGCTGATCCAGCGCCTCGGTGATGAAGCCGTCAGGCCCGATATTGTCAGGCATGACCTTCGCGTACCAGCACCTTGACGCCGGGCGCCCATGCGTCGCCGGGGCGTTTCTTGAAGGTCACCAGCGTCAGCATGGATGGGTCGTAGATGCTGACGTTGTGGGTGACCGGCGTGGTGAGCAGATATTGCGCGCGGGTGGCTTTGAGGAAGCTGGACACGCGCTCGATGTTGACAATGTCGAGGTGGGCGAACGGCTCGTCTATGAATACGAAGCCGCCGGGACGCGACTCTTCCATCATCAGCCCGACCAGCAGGATCAGCGATTTCATCACTTGCTGCCCGCCGGAAGCATCGCCGTCGTTCATGCCCATGAAGCCCTTGGCGTCGAAATCGAAACGCACCGCCAGCCCGGCTTGCGCCAGCGCGAGGTCGTCGTTGCCGAGCAACACCGGCTCGTGCTCGATCTTGATCCCGGCGAGGTCGCCGAGTGCGCGGATATTTTTCGCATAGCGGCTGACGGTGTAGCGCAATGCGTCCGTGTAAGTCGTGCGCGCGTCGTCGGTCTGGCTGCGCGCAATGTCGTTTTCGCGCCTGCGTGCGGCGAGGTCGCTTTCCATCCGGCTATAGTCGTCCTTGATCTTGTCGTGCAGGGCGACCACGGTGTCGTCGGTCTCCCAGGATTCCTCTTTGAAGCGCCGTTCAATTTCGTCTATGCGCAAATTGATGGTGGCCACGCTCTGGTATTTTTCGGCCAGTTGCTGGTTGGCCGCGGTGTCGCACCAGCCTGCAGGAAATTGTTTGCGGTTATGGCGCAGGGTTTTCAGGCGGCGGATTTGCTCTTCGCGGCCGGCACGATTTTCCTTGCCCGCGATTTCCCGATCCAGCGTTTTGACAGCGTGCTCCCTGTCCTGCAATGCGCCACGCATTGCGGCAACCGCTTCCTCGGCTTGGGTGCGCTCCTGTTGCGCCTGCAATACCGTGTTGTCGCGGCGGCGCTGCACCAGCGCATCGTAGTACTGGCGCGCCTCGGCAAACTCGGCGGAGCGTGTTGCCAATTGCGCGCTGGCATTTTCGCCCGCCAGTTGCGCTTGCAGGTTGCGGATGCGGTCGGTCAAATCATTGCGCTGTTGCAGCAACGGCTCCAGGGATTTTTCCAGTTCTGCGCGCTGTTGGCGCATGGCTTCCAGTCGCGCCTTGCCGAAGCGTGCCTGCTCCGGTGCGGCATAGCGTCCGCCGCGCCGTTCGCGCAAATAACCCTGGCGCGTGATCCAGTCCTCGCCGCGCGGCAGCTTGGCTCCGGCGCTGGCATCCTCGACACGGCGCGTGCGCTCCAGCGTGCGCAGCAGCCACTCCGGCACCGGTTTGGAAAAACGCACTACCTCAAGCAACGAACCCTGCGGTGCCAGGCCGGGTTGCACGCATTCCGGCACGATGAAGTGGCGATAGCGCAGCTTCTCGCCCAGCGCCATCGCCTGTTCGGCGTCTTTGCTTTTGGCCAGCAGCACGAGGTGCGCGAAGGGCGCGAGCACGGCTTCCACCGCCGCCTGCCACGAAGCATCGCTGATTTCGATGACATCGCTGAGCAAGTCATGCGCGATACCAGCGCTGCCCAATGCCTGGCGGAATGCGGCGACATCAGCCGGGTCGGCGCGGCGTCCGGCGGCCAGATTTTCCAGCATCTCGTCGAGCTGGCGTTGCTGCTGCCCCAGCTCCGCGATGCGCACCAGCAGATTGGCGCGCTCGCCCTCCAGCCGTTCCAGCTCGCGCGCGTCGGCGGTGGTCCCTCCGGCGGATTCGGCCTGCTGCAACAGCCGGTCATGCTGTTTGACGATGGCTTCCCAATTGCCCAGTTCGCGGTTCAATTCGTTCAATGCGCGGTTCTGGTTCTGTTCGTTTTCCTGCGCCGCTTGTCTGCGCAGTTGCGCCGTATCCAGTGCCTGTTGCTGCACCTGCAATTCCAATTGCAGGTTTTGCTGCTCAACGCGCTTGGCGCGCCATTCGCGGCGCTGCGAGAGCAGGGTGCGGCTGGCGCTGTCCGCTTCGCGTTGCAACAGGTAGTATTCCAGACGCGGGCGTGTTTCCGAAAACAGTCCGGTGTGCTCCCGGTTGAGTCCTTGCCATTCGCGGTAACGGTTTACTTTTTGTTCGTGCCGCTCCAGATTGTTGCCCAGGGCTTCCAACTGGTTTTTCATCGCGTCGAGTTCGCGTGCCGTGTGTTCCTGGTGGTGGCGCGCCTCCTGGTAGCGCTCCAGCACTTCCTTGTCGCCGAACACCTGGAACACTAGGTCGAGCAACTCCCTGGCCGACAGCTCGCACAGCTTGTCGGTCTGCCCTTGTTCCAGCGACAGCACGCGCGCGATGGCGGGCGAGAGTCCGGCGCTGTGCAGGATGCGCTGGTAGTCGCGCACGCCGAACTCTTCGCCGACTTGTTCGATGTCCTGCAGGCTCACCTCGCCGTCGGCGATCCAGTATTTGCGCGACCAGTCGCCGCCTTTTTTGTCTATGCGGCAGGCCAGCGTGATCTTGTCCTGCTGGTAGGGCAGGCCGAACGGGCGGCGGCTGGAGCCGGGCGGGCGCTGGTTGTCTATTACGCCGCGCAGCCAGCAGAAGTCTTCGCCGTTGCGGCGCACGTAACGTTTGTAGTCGCGCTTCTTCGAGCATTCCAGCGCGAGCAGCGTGCGCAAGGCGTCGAGCAGCGTGGTCTTGCCCGAGCCGTTGGGGCCGGAGATGGTGATGATGGGCGCGTTCAGCGGCAGCTTGAAATTGCGCCAGTAGTCCCAGTGGACTGTTTCCAGTTCGATCAGACGAAACATCGGGTACCCCTATAAATTCATTTTGCGGGCGAATCGCGGCGTCGCATGCTCGTTCGCGCCTCGCCTATCTATCAGATATGTCTCGTTGCTCACTGCGCGGCTCCTTGCGCTTCATCCCGCAAAAGTGAATTTCTAGAGGCACCCATCAGTTCGTCTCCTGTTCTGACAATTCGCGCAGCGTCACGTCGCGCAGAATGCCGCGCTGTTTCAGCAGGTCGGACAAGGCACCGTTGAGGATGCGCGGGGCCATCTCGGCGTAATCGAAGGCGAGGTCGAGCAGCGGGCCTTCGTGAATGACCTTGTTCTTGCGCTCGATGAAGCCGAGACGCGACAACTGCGGCAGCGCGAATTGTTGGAGGCGCGCCTTGCCGCCGAGCAGCTTGCCGTAGTCTTCCAGCAAAACATTTTCGGCGATGCCGCGCGAGGCCTCATGCGCCAGCGGCGTGAGCTTCACGGTTTCAAACATTTCGCTCTGTGTTTCCTGCGCTGCGGCTTCACCCGCCAACTGGCGTTCGCGCTTGGGCAGGATGATCAGCGCCCACAGGATCACCAGCAGCGCCACCGCATCCTTGGGCAGGCCGATGTTGCTGCCCTGCCAGGTGTCGTTCTGCTCGAACACCGCGCTTTCGCATTCGCGGGTGAGCGCGACGCCGACATGCGCGGCGAAGGGATGCGCCAACAGGCGCAATCCGCTGCTGGACAGGCGCTGCTCCACCTCGTCGCGGAATGCGGCATCCACCAGCAAGCGGCGCACTTCGGCATCCTCGCGCGGCAGGTAGCGCAATGCCAGCAGGCGCGCGATCAGGCGTGCAGCGGGGTCTTGGTTCATGTGTACTCCTCTTCCTGTTGTAGGTGCGAATTTATTCGCACGCAAAGCTGCTTAGGTGCGAATAAATTCGCACCTACGAAAATCGGATCGCTCATCGGGATAGCGGTGCGTTCTTTATCAACTACGGATTGCTGGCTCATGAGTGTTTTTTTCTTGCGGGATAATTTGTCCGCCGCTGATGGCGGCGACTTCATCGCGGTTGATGGTGTGCAGCTCGTGGTGTTCGTGCCAGTGCAGCGTCACCGGCAATTCCGCGAGCGGGGCCAGCTCCGGGTCTACATTCTGCTCGCCGAGGAAAGACAGCAGCGAGAGACGGTACGAGGCCGCGCTAAAATCGCCGCCGACCACGCCATCGGCCACGGACAGCGGCGCATCCAGCCCGGCGAGCAGTCGCGTGAGTTGCAGCAGTTGCGGCGGCGGCTCGTGCGGGATGTCGTTGACGTATTCGATTTCGGCGGGTGTCGGCATGGCCGAGATGCGGCGGTCTGGCTGCTCGCGCTCGATGAATTCTTCGGTGTTGTCCAGCATCACGTCCGGCAGGATGAATGTGGTCTCCGGCGTATGCGAGAGTTGCTGTGCCGCCAGCGCAGTCAGTTCTTCGATGCTGCGCTGCTTGAGCCAGGCGGCGAGTTCAGATGTGGACAGTCCGCCCTGCGACAAATGCACTTGCTGGCGCGCGATGGCCGCCAGTTCGCGCTGGAACACCGAGGACATGCGCATCAATTTGGATTGGCGCTGGCCGATCTGCTGCGCCAGCCGCCAGGTGGTGTCGTCGAGGCCGTCGGCGGCCAGATTGCGCATCACCTCGTTGGCCTTGTCCATCCATTTCTGCACCGACTCCAGTTTGCTCTGCGCCGCGCGCAAACGGAATTCCGAACCCGAGGTGACCGCCTGGGAAAATTCTTCTTCCAGTTCCGCCAGCCGCGCCAGCAGATGCGACAGCGCCTCCGGTGACAGCTTGCCGACGGCGGAGCCCGCCGCGATCTGCGCGGCAAGGAAGCCCAGCTCACCGTCCTGCTCGGTGCCGAACGACAGCAGGCTGGAGAGCGCGGACAGCACCATGCGTCCGGCGGAAGAAAGTTGGTAGACGTGGCGCTCGCTGTCCCACAGCAGCAGCGCGTGATCGCGCAAGCGACCGAGTACGGTGTTGAGTTTGGACTGGTTGATGAAAGCGAAGTGGCTTTGCAGATCGCGCGGCGACCATTCCGGCGCTTCGGCGCGCAAGCCGATCTCGCGCAACACCATCAGCCGTATCATCACCTCGTCGTCGCCGCCACGGAACAGCGCGATCATCGCTCCGATCAGCGGCTGCGCATCCAGCAGCGGGAAGAACTGCGGCACATCGGCAGGCTCGACCCCGGCAACAAAAAATTCCGACAGCGAATTCTGCGCGCTGCCAGACGGCTTGCCTGCTTGATCCTCTTCGTTGTGTTCGGACATAGTTAACTGCGGTGTTCGGTTTCAGGCTTGGATTTTGGCTTGGGGGAATTCAATATCAGGAGACAATTCTGCTGACTTTGCGTGGTTTGTAGAACCGGAAGGGAAGTTTTGCTTATCATCTTTTGCGCATTGAGTCTGTTGTTGCGCGCGAAATATACCACGGAGGCGGGTGCTTCGCCTCGAAAGCAAACCGACAGCCTATTTATTGCCTTGATTCACTGAGGCCCCCGGCTATGCGGGGGGACTCACCAAGGTTTGACCTGTACGATGGTCATGCGAACTTGGCGATGGTTGCTGTAGCTCCGGGAGGGCTGGGGTTAACCAGCGACTTGGCCGCTGTCTTTTGGCGGCTTAGTCGAATGGCTAGTGGTTCCATCAGGGGATGGGTTTCGTGGCAGGACAGATGAGCTAAATGCAACCCCACCCCCACCCCCATCCCCATCCCCATCCCCATCCCCCTGAAGGAGAAGGAGTGCATTCCGCTTTGCCCAACCTACGCACTCTTCCCGATCACTGCTTCCGCATCCTCCAGCTCCTCCTTGCGCCGCCAGTAGCTGTGTTTCTCGATCAGCCGCCGCGCTTCGGCGAGGTCTTGTTGGGCGCTGCGCGTGGCACCGTCGGGATCGCGCCAAGGATAAGGTGTGACGCGGAAAAACAGCCTCGCGCGGTGCAGGTGAATGTCTGCTATGTACAGCGGCATCGGGCCGCGCTCGGCGATTTCCATGGCTTCGTCGAGGTCGGATTGTGCGCTTTCTAGGCCAACGTGTTTGCCTTCGATGGCGCGTAGCCAAGCACGGGTGAGGAGGCCGAGAGGAATGTATTGTTGCGTACCTGCACGGTAGAGGCCGTTTACGGCATCTTCGATGTTGGATTGATTTTTTGGAAATTCATATTGCGCAAGGATAGCCTCGTGGAGCGCAACACGCCCCAGTGTGAGGTGGTCAAGCGCAATGGAGAGAAGACCAAAGTTTTTTTCCTCGGCCCACTGAAGCGTTTGCGCCACACGTTGGGATACGGCGTGCAACTCTTTGGAGTGTGGCAACATATCGCCGCTTTTTTTACTTGTCTCCGCATTCAATGGTGACGAGTCGATGTACTCCAAAATAGCCTGCCATGCGGCGCGCTCTGTGCCGGATAGCAGCAACTCGCAATAACGGAAGCTCCCAATGGATGGAAGCAATGGGTAGTCCGGTTGGCGTTTAGACTGCATTTCCTCGGCCTCGCGAAAGCGTGCCTCCGCATCGGCTCTGAGACCTGCCTGATGCAGGGTGTCGGCATGGGTTATACGCGCAATTAACCTCTTCATCGAATCACTGTTTTGCTCGGCGTAATTAACAGACAGTTCGGCATTGTCTGTTGCCACGGATATCTCACCCAACGTCAACTCAAGTTCACTCAAGTTCACTCAAGTTGATGAAGCCTAATATTACGTTCCCCCAGTCCTTTTGCTTGATAGCCATTTTCAGCCCAGCCCGCATAGGATCGAGAGCCTCGTTCAGTCGGCCCAAAGCTCGTAAGCGAAAGCCGGCTTGGCTTAGCAACCAAGCCTGAGCGGATTCCGTGAGAGCGGGCGAGAGAATGCTCCATGGGCTTTCGAAGAAGCAGGCGACAGCGCCCAAATCGGAACCAAACGCACCTAGTTTCCTTGTGCTGTAGCTTTTCGTGTCTAGAAGAATTCTATCGCGATAAATCTTTGTACAAACCTCCTGCTGCTTCCCCGCCAGACAGCCATGGGCCACTGCCTGGTATAGCGGCTGGAGGTCTTCGAGTGTAGGCTGCTCACCTTCATTCGTCGTCGTGCAAAGATGTTTGTAGAGCCGCCGGTGTGCCTCGCGCCACGCTCGGGGATGTTGTACACGGATTTGCTTGGCGAAGTATTCGCGCAACAGAGGGTGGGTATCTAGCGAGAGTAGCGCACCAGAAGCATTGCGGTTCACCGTGAGCAGCTTCGCATTCTCCAGCCGGACAAGAGCCAAGTTGCGCTGCGCCTCACTCTTTCCAACGAGTCCATCAGTTAGGTTTGAGATTGTGGGTGTCTTCAGCAACGCGGTGAAGAAGTCGGCGGATACAGGTCGGTCGAACAAGCCCAGCAGTCGCAGCACGGCCAGCGCGCGTTGCCCCTTCTTGATCTCCTCTGTATCTTTTCCGCCGGTTTCGAACCAGTGCGCATAGGCATCCATCACGCGGAAGGCGTGTCCGCCCTGCTCTTCGTCGGCCTCATCCAGCTTGACGAGGTCACGCTTGCGGATGTCACCAGCGTGAGCATCGCGAAGATAGCTGCCAAGCAAATTCAGGGTGAGCGCGTGGCCGCGCACATCTTCCACAGCTGACTCGAATTCTTTTTGCGACCCGTTTACGCCGAACGACTTGAGCAGCGCCACCCCGGCTTCTCTGGACAGGCGCAGCAGTTGTATCTCAGGCGCGTTGCCCTGCCAATAAACTTTCAAGTCCGGGATGGAGTAACGGGTGGTGACAAGACACAGGCCGAGGCTGCTGGCAGCCAGCGATTTGAGCAGCGCAGCGATTCCATCGTCTTTTAGTTTGCCATCCATCGGTGGCATGGGCGGATATTGCAGCGGCTCCACGCCGTCGAGTATCAGCAGCGCTCGTTTCTCACCGACTAGTTTCGCCAGCCGCTTGCCCTTGTCGAACGCGCCTTTGCTACTTTCCGCCATTTCCGCATCGCCGAAAAAGACCAGCGCTTCCTTGAGAAATAGATCGCTTGAAGCTGACTCCCGCATCCCCTGACTATAGAACGACCACGAAAACACAGCCTCACAACCCGGCCAATTATCGTGCGCCAAGTCCGCAGCCCACTTCGCCACCAGAGAAGTCTTGCCTTCTCCGCCGAGTGCGACGAAGGTGAGGATGCGGGGGCGCTTGGGCGCGTTGCTGACGGCTTGGCTCCATGCGTCGTTGAGCAACTGGAGTTCGTCGTCGCGACCAATAAGCTCGGCGGGGGCGTATTTAATGATGCGTGAGATGTCGGCCTGAAAGGTTGGCGCAATCGGAGCTTGTCTTGTAGTTGTGTTCTGGTTTGATTCTTTTGGATTCGCAGCAGCGCCAGCAAGAAAAATTTTACCAGCATCAACGCCTTTCTTCACCAAAAGCTCCGGGGTATTCTCTTCAGGAATACCTTCCAGCAGCAAAGCGGCGCATCCTTGATCGAAGGCTTCCTTCACTGATCTTCCGAAACCCAGCGCCCGGTAAAATGATGCTGCAAACACGATAGCGGCTTGATCGCCGATGTCCTTGTTCATCCCGACCGCACAATCAATAATCTCAACGATGGCTTCGGCTTGGGGGCGGGAGTAACAAGCGTTCAGCACCAATAAACGGATGTTGTCTTTGAGCGTCGTGAATAACGCCCGCAAAGCAGCAAGGCTTACTGGTTTGGCTTGATCATATTCGTCATGCAGGATCAATTCTTCGCTGGCACTGCCGTGCCCGCTGAAATGCACGACATGGGGACAATGCTCGTTCAGGTATTGAACCAAGGGGTCGGGCGTTCGAATCGCTCCGGGCGCACCAATAAATCAATGGGTTAGGTGATATTCGCCTAGCCCATTTTTATTTTGCGCGACTTTTTGCGCGACTATTTTTAAAACTATCCATTCACCACGCGCAGCAGCGTGCGTGTCCCCTGCCTGTCCAGCACCTTATTTGAAAGCTCGATCAGCCTGCCGATATCTGCCGAGGCGTAGTGTTCCGGGATCGAAGCGGACTTGTGGCCCATCAGTGCATTGCGGTCTTCCTGGGGCACGCCGGCGAGACGCAGTCGGCTGGCATAAGTATGCCTCAGATCATGGATGCGGACGTCTTGCAGCCCGGCCTTTGCCCTGGCGTTCTGCCAGCCGTTGTTGTTCATGGTGTCGACGCGGTGGCCACTGTAGGTAAAGACATATTTCGCGCTCCCGTCCTCCTTGTTTATCTTGGCTCGCTGTTGTTCGATGATGTGCCACGCGTCATCGTTGAGGATGACGACGTGGTTGATCGCGGTTTTGTAATCTCCGGACGGGATGATAAAGACGCTGCGACCGGCTTCCGGGATTGGGGTCTCCCAGCTCCAGCGCAGGCCGCAGATGTTTTCGTCGCGCAAGCCGCTGTTGATCGCGAAAAGGATCATGTTTTGCAGGTGAAGGGGGAGCAGTGGCATCAGTGTGTCTTGTTCTTCCCAGCTCAGCGGATGAGGTGCGCGCCGGTTCTCTTGTTCCATTGTGATCAGCGGCGGGGCGGTGAGCAGCCACGGCTGTCCAGCTTCATCGCGCCAGGCGCGGGCGGCGCGGTTGAGGACGGTGCGCACGACTTCGAGGGTGCGATTGATGGTAGTGGGGCTGACACCATCCAGTCGGCGCGCGTTCTTGAATTCGTCCAGGGTGGCGTCGTGGACGTGGCTGATTTCCATGGTGCCGATGAAGGGCAGCAGAATGGTGATGTGGTAGGCCAGTAATTCTGCGGTGCGCTTGTGCTGCGATTCGGTCAGGTAGCGCGCTGCGCAGTCTGCAAACAGAGGGCGAGCGTTCGTTCGACGATGCTGGGTGTTTTGGCGCTGGCGGATTTCATCGGCGAGCCGCTGCTCGGCTTCGTCCTGGGAGACTTTTCCAAGCCGAAGGAAGATACGCTCGCCCTTGTGGACTTTGTTGATGATCCGTGAGCCATCGGCTTCGAGTGAGATTCCGCGCGTTCTGGTTGTTGCCATGATTGCCCTCCGTGTGCTGGTGGCTTGCCGTTAATTGATTTATGGTGCGTCGCCCACGCATCCAATTCAAGCCGATCGAATGCCACGCCCCGTGAGCCGATCGGAATCTCGGTTAGCAATGGCCTTACCTGTGCATCAAATACGTCACGGCACATGCCCAGGTAGGCAGGTGCGTCGCGGTGGCGGATGTAGCGAGGGTTGATGGTTGGCATGGTTAGCTGTTTGCTCGATCGCGTTGGTTTCGCCTCTGAAAATCGTTAAAAAAGATTGGCTGTTTCTCAATCATTACGTTCTATTTTTTATTATCTTAGCGTAAAATATAAATACGTGCAATGGTATCGTATAAATAAAACGAGCGATCAGGTCATCTTGGATCCGAACTGTGATGTGCGCGATGCTGTATATCAATCGTTAAATGCCATGTACGGGGTAGTGTCAGAAAGCATGGCGAGTGCTCAGTAATTCCACGCCAATAAAAAACGCCGTTCCAGAGAGAACGGCGTTTTTGTGTTACGGATATTTCTTTTGCACCCAATTTCCAGAATCCAAAGCGGCTTGGGCTTCGTGTGCTTTTTTCCAATAAATGGCTGACTCGCGAGAATTAGGCGCACCCTCTGAATCTCTTGTGCCGATATAAAATCCGGCATTTGACTCCAAGACCTGCAAGAGCAAATACTCTCCACCATATTGAAAGGCCAGCATTCCATAACATCGGAAGGACGACACTTCATTGGGGAACAATAATCCAACAAGGGCTTTCTTGAACGCCGGGATCGTGTCCAAGCCATGCCAGTTCCACTTGCCTGACCATATATTCAAGTTACCTGCTACGACTTGTCCTGGTGCTTTGGCAAGTATTACATTGTCAAATCGGCAGGCAAGCCAGTCATCGTACACAGTGATTTTCAGCGGACCGGCTGTGGTTGGGATATTGTACTCATCTGTGTCGCTTGCAGTCGCCAGCGTTGACAGGAACTTATTGGCTGCGGCTTTGAAAGCGACTACTTGTTTTTTGGTTGGGGCTTTATATGCCATGTTTTTCTCCATAAAAAATAACCGACATTGGTTCATTGAGTATTGGATGAACAGCAGACAATAAAAAAGCCGCCAGAAGGCGGCTGCTGCATTTTTGAACAATTATATGAATTTTGGGATGGACGTTATTGCATCGACCACTTGAGTCCGATAGCTTCGAGTCTAGCAATGCGTTCCGGGGAAAGTTTTCCAGCCTTGTAATTTTGGCGTTGATTGTGGCTTTGCGTAAGTCATACCCGGCAGCCATCAGACCAGAGTGTCCTGACCACCCTTGGAAATCATTGCTCGATCAACCGCCGCCAGAAGGTCATACATTCGAGGTGTTATGTGCCGATGGCGTTTCCCTAGAGATAGCTGGGGGAGAAATTGTTCTTTGAGATCGAGTACGAATCTCAAGTTGAAAAGCCGCAACAAGAAAACTCATGGCAGTTTCGTCCCACACACTGGCGAAACCATCAGACATTGAATTTACTGAATTTAATGTATTGAAAGAGGTATGCGAATGTCGATCGACATGGTGATTTTATTTAATGGCATGGCCGCAGAAAAGAGGTTCGTGCCGTTGCTGATCAAGTGTTGCTTGCGATGTAATCTCGTAACCAGCCGCAGTTAAATCCTGAAGGGTGGGTCTGGTGTAGCTCATCGATACGATGCGCCGACTCCAGTGTGTTCAATTAACCGCACGTCAGGTTGTGTGGGAGGACAGAGGTGGCTCTGCCTCCTACACGATACCAACCTGGTGGCAAGAATTACTTCTTGCCACCATTGACTGCTGCTTTCAATGTCGCGCCAGCCTTAAATGCAGGAGCCTTGGAAGCCTTGATCTTGATGGCAGCGCCGGTGGCAGGGTTGCGGCCGTTACGTGCAGCACGCTTGCGCACTTCGAATGTGCCAAAGCCAACCAGCGCAATGCTGTCACCTTTTTTCAGTGTGGCGGTAATGACGTCAATCAATGCGGCGATGTTGCGGTCGGCATCAGCCTTGCTGCTGCCCGTCTTGCTTGCCAGTGCGTCAATCAGTTCTTTGCGGTTCATTTGCTATTGCTCCCTATGGTTGTGGTTGAAGTACCGACGCAGATTGTTGTAGATATTGTGCTTGTTGGCAAGTGGGATGTATCAAGAATCACCGCCTCGAAACCAAATTTCCATACCGTTTATTAAGCTTTCTGCACCAGCAGGTATCTCGCCTTGAGGGATTGGTAAAGCTCATCACGGGCATTGCCTGAACCCAAGTCAACCAGTTCCAACACCTCGACCAAGTGTTCGTTATCCTCGCGACCGTCCCATATCTTGATGTATGAACCAGCCTTGTAACCATGATCCTGGCGGAAGACGTTGAGTACATTCTTGCCAACATACTGCTTGAACAGTTCCATCCAGTCCATCCTGCAGTCCAGCAGCAGGGATTCAAACAACGCCAGATTGGTTCGTTTTGAAGCGGCAAGGCCTACAAGCAGGTCGAGCTTTTCCAGCAGATTGATTTGGGCCAGCACGTAGTATTGGTTGTCGAATTGAACCGACTTTTGATGCAGGTTGAGTTCCGCCATCATCTCCATCTTGGCAAGCGCAACGTTGCCATGTTTGTGCTGCAACGCAGCAGATAGAATGAAATGCCAGATATCGACGAGCTCCATTCGCAACTGTTCAAGGTCGCAATCTTGCTTTTTCCACCACTTCCAACCGTGATGTTCGATCGCTTCGACACCTTCGACCTGTATGGCGCGATGCCAGTTGTTGTTGGCAGATACCCAGTCAGGGTTGACCTTGCTATTCATATCATCTTGCAATTCAAGCATTGAGAGGAGTTGCGTTTCGGTGAGCGTCATTTATTGAGTCAATATTTGAATAGAGGTTGATTTTACCAAGCTGGCGTGACTATTTCTAAGGAAACGCTGAACAAGTCCTCTCGAAGTGAGGCACGTGCGTTATAGGCACAGGTCATACATTCAAGGAATATAGAAAGATGAAACAACAGACACTAGCAACGTATGGGTTTGAGG
>Ga0315270_10001294_pt1 | contig 13313 bp, 10 predicted proteins | sample C1_bottom_MG_FD_204932 | JGI IMG/M metagenome (GOLD analysis project Ga0315270, IMG submission 204932) | Sediment microbial communities from Yellowstone Lake, YNP, Wyoming, USA - C1_bottom | ecosystem: Environmental > Aquatic > Freshwater > Lake > Sediment | place: USA: Wyoming | collected... | reverse complement strand
TCAGGGCAAGGGCAAATGGGACTGCGCGAAGGCGCTCAACATCGTGGCCTTCTGCAATGGACCGGTATGCCCTCAAAGTCCGGTCGGTATCGCCAATATCGTGCGGCAGGGTTTTCCTGTGGACAATATCTCGTATTACCGCGGCGGCATGATGGATTGGGAGGCGCTGGGCCTGACCGTGGTGAAGGGCAACAGGCCGCCGCGAACGGCAGCGAAATGAAGCCGGCTGCCACCCCATCGGCAAGGACCGCTTCGAGCTGAGGAAGGAAGGCGTTCAGCCCGCGCCGTATCAACAGTTGCTGCTCCCTGCGTGTTTGCTCCGGGCCAGTGTGCCAAGCCGGAATGTGGAGCCGAGTGTCACGGTCACGCGTTGATCATCGACGCTTGAGTCAGAGCGCGCGTCGCTGTGAATGCTGACTTGCGGCGAGTGTCGCGAAGCGACGAATCGACTGCTGCTCTGCGACAGGCAGCTTCATGGCACTATCCACTATCCTGACGACCGGAGGCAGGTCCGTCAGTGCATCGTTCACAGGAGCAGAGCCATGGCAGAGATCAGCGGCGGCGAAGTCATTGCGCGCATGTTGCAGAAAGAAGGCGTCGAGAAAGTCTTCGGCATCATCGACGGCACCTACTTCGGCTTCTACGAGGCGCTGCACCGCATCGGCATCGAGATCGTCACGCCGCGCCACGAAACCTGCGCTGCGCATATGGCCGGCACCTACGCGCGGCTCACCGGCAAGCTGGGCGTGTGCATGGCCAGCAACGGCCCCGGCGTGGCCAACCTGTTGCCCGGTCTGGTGGTGGAACAGGCCGACGGCAACCGCGTGCTGGCCATCACCAGCGCGCGCCGGCCCAACATCATGTACCCGGACCGCGGCGGCAGCTACCAGTGCTTCGACCAGAGCGGCGTCATCGGCAAGATCGGCAAGTGGAGCGCGGCAGTCTCGTCCTTTGATCGCGTGCCGGAACTGACGCGCAAGGCGTTGCGCAAGAGTTGGGAAGGGCGCCCCGGCGTGGTTCATCTCGATGTTCCGGAAACCATCATGAACGGCAAGGTAAAGGCCGCTGTCGCCTTCTGGGAGCCGCACCAGTACCGCAACGTGGTGGCGCTCATGGCAACGCCTGCCCAAGTCACGCAAGCGGCTGATTGGCTGATCGCCGCCGCGGCGCCGATGATCCACGCCGGCAGCGGCATCATCCATGCCAATGCCTACGCTGCGCTGAAGCGCGTTGCCGAACTGCTGCATGCGCCGGTGACCACGAGCTGGGCCGCGCGCGGCGCGCTGGTCGAGACATCGCCGCTGGCCATCACCATGCCGCACGTCAAGCTCAATCACAAGGTGCGCAACGATGCCGACGTGGCACTGATCATCGGCTCGCAGCTCGGTGAGACCGACTGGTGGGGCAAACCGCCGTACTGGCGCCATCCTTCCGAGCAGAAGACGATTCAGGTCGACATCGACGCCGACAAGCTGGGCGTGAACAAGCCGGTCGACCTGGGCATAGTCGCTGACGCGCGCGGCTTCCTGGAGCTGCTGGGCGATGAGCTTGAACGGCGCAAGGCGCAGATTGCACTCGATGGTCGCCGCGCGCGCATTGTGGCCTACGCCAAGACGATGCAGGAAGACCGTGAGGGTTGGGACAAGGCGCTCTCTGACATGGCAATGCCGATGCATCCGGCGCATATCGGCGCGGTCTGCCGCGAGTTGTTTCCTGAGGACTCGGTGCTGGTCGCCGACGGCGGCAACGCGACGATCTGGGCCATGTTCTATCACAAGGTGATGGTGCCCAACACGGTGATCTCGACCTTCAAGTTCGGCATGCTCGGCGCCGGCATGTCGCAGGCGGTGGCCGCGGCGATTGCGCGGCCCGGCAAGCCGGTGTGCTGCATCATCGGCGACGGCGCGATGGGTTTTCATTCGCAGGAGGTCGAGACGGCGGTGCGAAACAAGGCGCAGGTGATCTATATCGTGCTCGCCGACAAGCAGTGGGGCATGGTCAAGATGAACCAGCAGTTCATGCTGCGGCCGATCAAGACCATGATCTTCAAGCACCTCGATCCCGACGAGACGATCAAGGCCGACCTGGGCGAGATCAAGTTCGACAAGCTCGGCGAGGCGATGGGCGCCTACGGTGAGCGCGTCTCCGATCCCAAGGAGCTCAAGCCCGCGCTGCAACGCGCGCTGGCCACCGGAGGCTGCGCGGTGATCCACGTTGACGTCGATCCGGTCAAACACATGTGGGCGCCGGGGCTCATACATTTCAAGAAAATGCACGAAGAACCGAAAGCCTAGGCCAGAGCGCGCGAGATGAACGAAATCGATCTCATCCGGCTCAACTTCAACCCGCAATCGCTGTGGGCGCTCAACGCCATCATCGGCCTGGTGATGTTCGGCGTCGCGCTCGACCTCAAGGTAGCGGACTTCAAGGCGGTGCTGACCATGCCCAAGCCGGTGATCATCGGCATGGTCGGGCAGTTCCTGTTGCTGCCGGCCTTCACCTTTTTGCTGGTGATGCTGATCAAGCCCGCTTCCAGCATCGCGCTGGGCATGATGCTGGTGGCGGCCTGTCCGGGCGGCAACATCTCCAACTTTCTCACCCATTACGCCAAGGGCAACACGGCGCTGTCGATCACCATGACGGCGATCTCCACGGCGGTAGCCATTGTCATGACGCCACTCAACCTGTCGTTGTGGGGCGGGCTGAATCCGGAGACCGCGAAAATCCTCAAGGTGGTGGCGCTCGACCCGGCGGAGATGCTGCTCGCGGTCTTCCTGTTGCTGGGGTTGCCGATGCTGGTCGGCATGTGGGCTGGCCACCGCTTCCCCCATTTCGTCAAACGCGCGCACAAGCCGGTGAAGATTTTTTCGCTCGCCGTGTTCGGCCTGTTTGTCATCGGCGCGTTGGCGGCCAACTGGCGCTACTTTCTTGACTACGTCGGCTTCGTGGTGTTCGCCGTGTTCCTGCACAACGGACTGGCGCTGGTCACCGGCTATTACGCCGCCAGGTTCAGCGGGCTGCCCGAGCGCGACCGCCGCGCCGTGTCGATCGAAGTCGGCATCCAGAACTCGGCGCTGGGCCTGATCCTGATTTTCAATTTCTTCGATGGCTTGGGTGGCATGGCCATCGTCACGGCATGGTGGGGCGTCTGGCACATCATTTCGGGACTGACCGTGTCCACCTATTGGAGCCGGCGAGACCCGCAACGCCAGACATGAGTGCAAGCGGCGTCCTCGTCACCGGAAGTTCCGGCTACCTCGGCAGCCAGGTCGTGGCCGAGATCGCGGCGCGCAGCGACCTCGCCGTCGTCGCGCTTGACGTGCGCGAGCCTGCGCGGCGCCTGCCCGGCGTCGTCTATGAAACCGCCGACATCCGCGCCCCGGAAGTCGATGCCATCGTCGCCCGCCACCGGCCGCAGGTGGTCGTGCATCTGGCGTCCATCGTCACGCCGGGCAAGAAGAGCAATCGCGAGTTCGAATACAGCGTCGATGTCGAAGGCACCCGCAACCTGCTCGAAGCCTGCGTCCGCCACGGTGTCAGGCGCGTGATTGTGTCTTCGAGCGGCGCGGCCTACGGCTACCATGCCGACAACCCGCAATGGCTGCACGAGAGCGATCCGGTGCGCGGCAACCAGAGCTTCGCGTATTCCTGGCACAAGCGACTGGTCGAGGAAATGCTGGCCGACTACCGCGCGAAGCAGCCGCAACTGGAGCAGGTCATTTTCCGCATCGGCACCATACTCGGCGCCTCGGTGCACAACCAGATCACCGACTTGTTTGAGAAGCCGCGCCTGATCGCGATTCGTGGCTCCGACAGCCCCTTCGTCTTCATCCACGATCAGGATGTGGTCGGCGCCATCGCGCACGGCATCGATTCCAAGGCGACGGGCATTTTCAACGTTGCTGGCGACGGCAAGCTGAGCATTTTCGAGATCGCCGCGCGCCTTGGCAAACGCTGCGTGGTGCTGCCCGCCCCCTTGCTGCAAGCCGCGTTGTGGCTGCTGAAAAAACTTGGCCTGACCCAGTACGGCCCGGAGCAGATCGACTTTCTGCGCTACCGACCGGTGCTGGCCAACCATCGCTTGAAGGAGGCGTTCGGCTACGTGCCGAAGCTGAGCTCGGCCGAGGTCTTCGAGCTGTGGCGCAACTCGCGCACAAGCAAGGGCGTATGACCGCGATTCCGTCATTGCGGCGAACACCGCTGTACTCGGCGCTCACCCGATCTCGCGCATGAGCCACGGCAAGCTCAGCACCAAAGTAGTCCTCATCACCGGCGCCGCCGGCGGACTCGGCGCCGCACTGTGCCGGCGCTATGCCGCTGCCGGTGCGCGCATCGCCGCGCTGGATCTCGATGCCGCCAAGCTCGATGCGCTGACAACAAGCCTGCGCGCCACAGGCAGCGAGGTGCTGGCCCTGCCTGTCGACATCACCGATGCAGCCGCCTGCAAGTCAGCGGTGACCGCGACCTTGGCACAGTTCGGCGCGCTCGACGGCCTCATCAACAACGCCGGCATCAGCCACCGCAGCCTGCTCGCCGACACCGACCCCGACGTGATCCGCCGCGTCATGGAAGTCAATTTCTTCGGCGCGGCCAACCTGACGCAGGCCGCACTGGCGCAGATCCTGGCGCGGCAGGGCTTCATCGTCGCCATCTCCAGCGTCGCCGGCTTTTCGCCGCTGACCGGCCGCACCGGCTATGCCGCCAGCAAACACGCGCTGCACGGCTTCTTCGACAGCCTGCGCAGCGAAGTCGAAGGTGCCGGCGTCGACGTCACCCTGGTTTGCCCCGCATTCATACGCACCGGCATCGGCGCCGCTGCGACCGACGGCAGCGGCGCGCCGGCCAGCAGTCCGCGCATAACCAGCGGCGGTGAATCCTCGGCGGAGGAAATTGCGCAACGGATATTCAATGCCGTAGCGGCAGGGCGCAAGCTGCTGCTGCCCGACGCCACTGCGCGCAAGGCTTGGTGGCTCAACCGGCTGGCGCCGGGGCTCTATGCCAGGATCATGAAGCGGCGGATGGGCCGGGAGTTTTCCGGGCTCAGATAGTGGCGGCGCGCGCCACACAAAATTCGGCGCTGGTGGGACAGCGGTGAAGGGGAGCAGGCCGCCGCGAACGGCAGCAAAATGAAGTTACGCTAGGGATAACACCTAGGATTCCACACCGTTGTCGTGGTCTTGGTTTGGTGAAACAATGGCGCGCCGTCCATATCAGCCGGCAAACACAAGGGAGACAGCGATGAGAAAATTTTCTAGTGTACTCATGGTGCTGCTTGGCGGTCTTGCCGCGCTGGCAGCCGTCGACGGACAGGCGCAGACCGTCATGCGCGGCGCCGAAGTGACCCCTGCAGTGCAGGGCTCGCACCTGCCCAGCCTGCGTGGTGCAATGGCGCAGACCGAAGGGCTCGGCGCCGAACACCGCGTGCGCGAATTGAAACAGATTCCCCTCGTCGATGGGCCGGGCCAAGCCAAGGATACTGTCGTGCAAGCCACGGCAGGCACGAGCGCCGCAGTCACCGGCGGGCTTGGTTTCAATGGCGTCGGTGTCGGTCTGGGAACCTACAGCCCGCAGTACGCACCCCCTGACACCACCGGCGCGGTGGGCGCCACTCAGTATGTGCAGTGGGTCAACGTCGATATTGCGGTGTTTGACAAATCCACCGGAGCACTCGCCTCGGGTTTCCCGAAAAAAGGAAACTCATTGTTCGTGGGCATGGGCGGCCCCTGCGAAACCAGCAACGACGGCGACCCGATCGTTCAGTACGACAAGAATGCGAATCGCTGGGTGCTGTCGCAATTCGCCGTACCTGGCGGGGCTGCGGGCTATTGGCAATGCGTAGCAATATCGGCCACTTCGGATGCGACCGGAGCCTACTATCGCTATGCGTTCCCCTACACCCAGTTCAATGATTACCCGAAGATGGGCGTCTGGTCGGATGCTTACTACGTCAGCTTCAATATGTTCACCAGCACCTTCCAAGGTGCGAAGGTCTGTGCCTATGACCGCGCCAGCATGCTGGCCGGACAGCCCGCCAGCCAACAGTGCTTCCAATTGTCGACCAGTTATGCGAGCCTGATGCCGGCCGACATCGACGGCAGCACGGCGCCACCCGCCGGGACACCCAACTACATCGTGAACCGACTTTCCACCTCGTTGGGCTTCTGGAAGTTCAAGGTCGACTGGAGCAATAGTGCCAACACGACGCTGAGCGGGCCGACCCAAATCCCGGTCGCGGCATACAACGCTGCATGCAGCGGCGGCACTTGCGTGCCGCAAGCCGGCACCACCCAGAAACTGGATTCGCTCGGGGACCGACTGATGTTCCGTCTGGCCTATCGCAACATCGGCGGCGTCGAACGCATGGTCGTCAACCATTCGGTGCAGGTGAACACCACCAACAAGCGGGGCTCGGGCAATGCCGCGGTGCGCTGGTACGAGATTCGCAATATGGCCAGCACTCCCAGCGTCTATCAGCAGAGTTCGTACAGCCCGGACACCAACTTCCGCTGGATGGGCAGTGCGGCGATGGACAAGCAGGGCAATATGGCGCTGGGATACTCGGTATCGAGCAGCGGCATGAACCCGGCGTTGCGGTTCGCCACGCGCTTGGCTGGCGATCCGCTGAACACACTGGGCGCCGAAGCCGTGATCGTCCAAGGCACCGGCTCGCAGTTGTCGAACCTCAGCCGCTGGGGCGATTACACGCATATGAGCGTCGACCCGGTGGACGACTGCACCTTCTGGTACACCGGTCAATACCTGCAGAGCAACGGCACCTGGAACTGGAGCACGCGCATTGCTTCGTTCAAGATCAGCTCTTGCGTGTAGGTAGCCGGCTGGCCCATGACGCAAGGGCCATTCGAGGACAGCGGGCGGCGACGCATCTTCGGATTCGTCGCCGTTGTGCTTGCGCTGATGCTGGCGCTGGCATGGTTGTTTGCACCGCGCGGTCCCGATCAGGCGACCAGCGTGGTCATCACCAAATCCGAGCCGCCACCGATCGTCCCCGAGCGTTCCGCATTGGCCGGGCCGGACGCGGGTCGAGAGGCTGCGTCAGGCGCCGGTCGAGTCTGGTTGGCCAATCGCATTGCCCAATCAAGCGATCTGAAGCGGACGTTTGACGAGCAGATAGCCAGTGCCGACGTGCGCGTGCGCCGCGGCGCCGAACAGGCGTTCACGGCCTGCATCCCCGCCTTCCTGCCGGCCTCGGGCGAGACGCCCTCGCCCGAGGCCGTGATCCGAACGCTGCCTGCGGCCCGGCACGCCGAACGCGAAGCTGCTTACAGGGCAATCTATGCGCGTTGCCAGGGTTTCTTCGGACCGGGCCGCGCACCGCTCCTGGAACTGCAGCGTCAATTGGAAGCCGACCGGCGCCTCAGGCAACCCGGGGTGCAGGCCACCGAGGATTTGCTGGCGGGTCGCATCGAGCGCGTCGAGCCGCTGGTGACTGAAGCGCTGAGCGGGGGTGATCCGGCGGCGATTGCTTCACTCGCCGGCCTCGTCGAGCGTTTGGTCCAGCGAAGGCAGGATTCGCCGAGCGTCGAAACACTGGCGCTGGCCCGCGCCGTCGACGCGGCCCTGCCATGGGTTGCTTGCGAACTCGGACTCGGTTGCGGGGTCGACTCGATTCAGGCGCTGCAACTTTGTGCTGTGCAAGGCGCATGCGAAGGCGATCTGCCGACGCGCCTGTTGAGCCTTGCAAGCTCTGATGGACTTGACCCTTTAGCAGTCACTGCGCAACACGCGCGACTGCTAGCGCTCATCCGCAGCGGACGCCTCTTGGGGTCGGCAGATCTCTTGCCCTGAACGCTCAAGGCCGGGGGAAGCACGCGAGTCGTGTTCACTTCTGGGCACCATCGCCGGATGAGGCCTGGTCTGGCAGCGGTGGTGCTATGCCCCTAAACGGATACTCCCTGTGGGTAGCAATGTGTCGCAGAACGCGAAGATCAGGTCAACTGTGCCCGAGATGCGGTGAATCTTTGGCAAGATGGCCGCCAACGGGCAATTTCGACCGCTAGTTTCAATACTCGGGAAGGGTCCAACTGTGAGCATGCTGATACCCAAAGTGCGCGCCATCGGCGTGCCGGTCAATGACTACTATGTCGCGAACTTTGTCGACATTCCGAAGTTTCGCTACAACAAGATCCCGCTCGAGACGGTCACCAAGGACAAAGACGGCTTCCGCTTGAAGCTTGATGTCAAGGACAACCCCGAATACTTCATTTCGAGGAACGACGTTTCGGCCCCCAATTCAGGCGGCAACACGACCAATGTTTTCCTGGGTCTGGTGGCGCTTTATTCGGCGATGCAGGTGGACGCGCAGTTCAAGGTCATCTTGCCGGAAGACCAATCGTCGATCGCCCAGCAGGAGATCGACAAGCACGTCTTCAACGACGTGAACATCGTGCAGGTCCACACGCATATCTGGGGCCCGCGCGAGTGCTTCAACGGCAACGCGCACGGTCGAACCTATATGCTGGTTTCACCGCACCCGCCGATCGACACGCTGGATGCCGAGATCAAGATGCGGTTCCGCAGAGCGGACGACATCCCGATGATCACGCCGGGCTACCTGAACAGCTATCTGGGCCCGCAAATCATCGTGCCCACCGGCATCGGCTTCGAGACGATCAAGCCGCGTGTCGGCAACAACGACGTGATCGTCTGCCTGAACGACGACGAGTTGATCGAGAAGTTCGGCACGCAGATCTTCCCGGATGAAATGTCGACCGAGGTGCTGCTCAACATCACCGAAAGATTCACCAAGAATCACAATCCGCACATGGCCCCCAGCATGACTTTTGCGCTGGGCTTCTCGAACGGCGGCTCACTGACTTGCTATCAATACGAGAACAAGCAGTATCTGATCCACCTGCCGCTGGACATACAGGATTCGACGCGCATCGCTGAAACCTTCGAAGACCCGCAGGTCGACTCGGCGAATGCAGGAAAGTACCAGGTGGGGCGAGGCGACGCGCGCATTGCCGGGCACCTGTTCTACCCGTACTTTGTCGACGTCATGAAGGACGGTCTGTCAGCCGCGTTTGCTGCATCCGAGTTGGGTGCCGCCTTGTCGGCCTTGATGCACCATTCGAAGAAGTCCAACATCACAACCTTCAACCAGGATGCCTTGAACAAGCTGGTGGTGCGATGCATAGACAAGGTTCAGCGCAATGAATCCAGCGGCGTCAACCTGAGCGCTGCGACCTAGCGAGTGGGTCGTGTGCGGCGCTCAGTGCGTCAAGCGGCGGTAGATGTCGGCCACCTTGTAGGGCAGACGCGCTACATCGTCAACGACGGTGTAGCGCGCGGCGCCGTAGAGGCGAGGCAGGTAGTCGCGCGCCTCCTTGTCCACGGTGATGCAGAACGGCCGCACCCCGGCGTGCATGGCCTGCAGCAAGGCGCGCCGCGTGTCCTCGATGCCGTAGGGGCCGCGATACTTGTCGGTGTAGTCGTCGGGCTTGCCGTCTGAGATGACGATCAGCAGCCGCCTGCGCGCCTGCACCTGGCCCAGCAGATGCGTGGCGTGGCGCACCGCGAAACCCATGCGGGTGTAGTCGCGCGCACGGATGCCGGAGATGCGGCCCTGCACATCGGCGTCGTAGTTCTCTTCGAATCGCTTGATCCTGTAGAGCTCGCACTTTTTGCGCGTCATGCCAGAAAAGCCGTAGATCGCATAGCGGTCGCCCAAGGTCTCAAGCCCCTCAGACAGCAGCAGCAGCGTCTCGCGTTGCACGTCGTTGATCCAGCCCAGGGTCGAGCCGCTCATGTCGACCATGAAAAGCACTGCAATGTCGCGCTCGGTGCGGTGGCGCCGCGTGAACAAGCGCTCGCTCATGTCGTGCCCGGCGTGCGCGTCGCCGTGCGCTTCGACCAGCGCGTCGAGGTCGAGCTCGTTGCCATCGACCTGGCGGCGCTCCGGGCGGTCCTGGTCGCGCAGCGCCTCGAAGGAGCGCCGCAACTGACGCGCGAGACCCGGATAACGCTGCAGCACTTGCGCGCGAAAGTCGTCGTGCACCGGCGCGATGTCGATCTCGCGCATCACGCACCAGTTCTTGCGGAAGTGCTGGCGCCGGAAGTCCCACTCGGGATAGAAGATCGCTCCGTCTTCGTGGTACGTGCCGCTCCAGACATCGTCCGGACCTTTGTCGAGGGATTGGGCCGCATACGCGTCGTAGTCCCCCGGGCCGGCAGGCTGCAGATACTCGGGCGGGATCTCGCTGAAATCGAGCTGGATCGAAGTGAGCAGGGCGGCCATATGGTCGGGCAGCGGCACCGGGTTGCCGTCCACCAGCAAGTCGTGGCGCGGCAAGTCGTCGGGCGATGCGGCGGCGCTGCGCAACTCAAGGCGCGGGCTGCTGTCGTCACGCTCCGCGCGGGGCGGCATGTCGTCAAGCAATTCAGAGAGCTTGACGCGCAGCAGCGTCTTCTCGCGCGCGATGCGCGCCGCCTGAACCGCGGCCACCGCGTCGGGACGCAATGCGCATTGAAACGGTGGGGCCGGCGGCAAGGCCGCGGCGTAGGCCGCATCGAGGCAAGCCAGCGACTCCCGGGCGCCGGCCCCCGGCACCGCGAGCCGTTCGCGCCAGGCACGCCATGCGGGCGTGAGCGCGTCGCTGTGCGAGAGCGCGCGCGCTCGCCGGGCTTCGCGCCCGATGCCGGGCAGCTCGCGGGCGATGGCGGCTTCCAGACGCAGGGTCTCGAGCGCGCGGAAGCAATCGAGCGCACGCGCCGCGTCGGGATAGCGCGCGCAAACGGAAGCGAAATCGCAAGCGAAGGTGCCGAAGCGCGTTTGTGCCCACAGCATCGTGACGAGCAGCTTGGCCAGCACGAAGTTGTCGCGCGCGTCGTCGAAATCGGCCACCACCGCCGGAAGGAACAGGGTCTCGCTGTCGGTGTAGGCGCCGTCTGCGCAACCGTCTTGTTCGAGCCGCAGCACGCGGCCCGAGAGGCCATGCACGAAATTGCGCAGCACGCCGGCGAATTCCGAGTACACAGCGCCTCCCGCGTGCTCGCGACCGCTGGCGACGAAGCGGCCATGGTCGCGCAGCACGTCAAGCGCTGACTTGAGCCCGACTCGGTCGATCTCGTCGAGTGCGTGCAGGATCCAGGCCTCGACGCTGCGGTGGTTGGCCTCGGTCAGGATGCGCGGCGCCTGGGTCGCGAACATGTGGCCGAGCTGCACGTTGACCGCTGCGCTGCGCCGGATCCAGTCGAGCACAAAGGCCTGATCGCCCGTGCCCAGCGCCGCGATGCGTGCGACCTGGTCGTGCAGCGCGTAGTCGGTGAACTCGACTTGCAGCCAGTCGTCCAGCAGGGGCGCAATCTCGGCCGCTGTCAACTCGCGCTGCGCCATGGCCGGGATCAGAACACCGAGGAGAACAGTTCCTGCACCGCACTCAGCATTTCAGCGTCGTCAGTCATGGCCTGCGAAATGGCGGCGCGGCAGGCCTCTTCCGGCGCTATGCCTGCGGCGATCAGCGTGCCGGCGTGCACCAGCAACCGCGTGCTGGCGCCCTCATCGAGGCCGCTGCCCTTGAGGTTGCGCGTCATGCCTGCGAACTTGACCAGCTTCGTCGCGGTGTCGCGGTCGATGCCGGTTTCATGCACGACGATGTCGGCTTCCAGCTCAGGCGCCGGGTAATCGAAGTCGAGCGCGACGAAGCGCTGGCGCGTGCTCTGCTTGAGTTCCTTGAGCACGCTCTGGTAGCCGGGGTTGTACGAGACAACCAGCATGAAGCCATCGGCCGCATGCACCAGCTCGCCGCGCTTTTCGATCGGCAGCACGCGGCGCGAATCGGCCAGCGGATGGATCACCACCATGGTGTCCTTTCGCGCCTCGACCACCTCGTCGAGGTAGCAGATAGCGCCGTGCCGTGCGGCAGCCGACAGCGGCCCTTCCATCCAGACGGTCTGCCCGCCGACGATGAGGTAGCGTCCGATCAAATCGGACGCTGTGAGGTCTTCGTGACACGCGACGGTGACGAGCGGGCGGTTCAGCTTCCACGCCATGTACTCGACGAAGCGCGTCTTGCCGCAACCGGTGGGGCCCTTGAGCAGCACCGGCAGCTGGCGCCCAAACGCGGCCTCGAACAGCGCGTGCTCGCCGCGCACCGGCCGGTAGAACGGCTCCGCCGTGATGTGGGGCAGCTGCGGCGAAATGATGTCCATGCTCTTCACCGTCCGTTTTCTTGCGGGGAGGCTTTTACTGGTGCCCGGTCAGCACGGCAGCGCGGCCGGATCGACACGATCCGACTGCATCTGAGCCGCGTGCGGCGACTCGTCGACGTTCAGCGCGTCGCCGTGCGCCGCGGGGTCTTCTTGGCCGCGCCAGCCTTGGCGCGCTTGGCTGCTGGCGCTGTCTTCGTGCCTGTACTGGCGCGTGGCGCTTTCTTTGCCGCAACCTTGGCTGCCGGTGCCTTCTTGGCTACTTCCTTGGGAACCGCCTTCTTGGCCACTTTCTTGGGAGCCGCTATCTCGGGCGTCACTTCAACGGTGAAGCGGGCTGGCAACATCCCCGCGATCGTCTTGAAGACGTCGGTCTCGGTGATCATCCCGACCAGCGCCTTTTTCGCATTGATCACAGGCAGGCTGCCGATGTGGTTCTCGATCAGCAGCCGCGCGGCTTGCTTGAGTTGCACGCGATCCGAGACGCACACGACAGGGCCGCGCATGATCTCGCCGACCGGCACCTCGGCCGAACCGAAGTTCGCAGCGGCGAGCAGCAGGTCGCGCTCGGCGACGATGCCGACGACCAGACCGCCGTCGACCACCGGCAAGTGGTGGATGCGAAGGGCTCGCATTATGTCGAACGCGTGATGAAACTCGGTTTGCGGCGTGACCGTGACCACCGGCCGGGTCATGTAGTAGCTGACTCTCATAGCAATCTCTCTGTGAACTGGAAAGTGGATTGGCGTGCGCAGCGCAATTCTCACACAAGGCGTGACGCTCCGATCCGTTCGACAAAGGGAAGGGTCGGTCCCCTGCGCGGCTGATGCGGATGGCGTCGCTAGCGACGCTTGTGGAAGGTCCTCATCGCCCCCTGTCGACCTTGAAGCCCTTGACACCTTTGGCTCGCAAGATGGAGGCGTTGATGTCGCGCAGGCGGTCATGAATGTCTGGCCTGAGCTCGGCGACGCCAGCTTCTTGGCGTACCGGATGCGTCGACCACGAGGCCGGTCACGCGGCCGTCGAGGTGGAGGATCAACAGCGCACGCGCTGATCCAGTACACACCGTCCAGCACCAGGCAGTGCAAATGGATGTTCAGGTTGGCCGCCGAGTCCGGACACAAACAGTCTGGACGACTGATTGT
>Ga0315270_10001293_pt1 | contig 13314 bp, 10 predicted proteins | sample C1_bottom_MG_FD_204932 | JGI IMG/M metagenome (GOLD analysis project Ga0315270, IMG submission 204932) | Sediment microbial communities from Yellowstone Lake, YNP, Wyoming, USA - C1_bottom | ecosystem: Environmental > Aquatic > Freshwater > Lake > Sediment | place: USA: Wyoming | collected... | reverse complement strand
ATTTTTATCTCCTGCCCATTCGTGATGCCGCGGTTTTCCTCGAAAAACTCGCCGCGCGCCATCAGTTTCCCGCCCACGATCCGCTGGGCCTGGTATTGGAAGAACTGCGCTCGCGCCTCGGCTATCTCAATGCGGTCGGCCTGGGCTATCTCACGCTGGATCGGCCCACCCGCTCGCTGTCGGGCGGCGAAACCGAACGCGTCAACCTGACGACCTGCCTCGGCACCCGGCTGGTTAACACGCTGTTTGTCCTCGATGAACCCAGCGTCGGCCTGCACGCTCGCGACACCGCCCGACTCGTCCGCATCCTGGAACAACTCCGCGACGCTGGAAACACGGTGGTCGTGGTCGAACATGAAGCTGCCGTGATGCGTGCCGCCGACCAGATCATCGATCTGGGGCCCGGCCATGGCGCGGCCGGCGGCAATCTGGTCTTTCAAGGTCCCTTTGAAGCCATTTCAAAGGCTAAAGATTCTTTAACCGGCCAATATTTGGGCGGCAAGGTCGCCATGGATCCCCCTCCCCGACGGCCTGTCGATAGCGCGAATGGGGACCACGCCTCCGCCATGGCGCTCAATGACCGATCACAACCGCTTCCACCAGCAAAGGACGCGACGGACAAGCTCAAGATTTCTCGGGCCACCTGCCATAACCTGCGCGATCTGGAAGTCGAAATTCCGTTGAAGCGATTGGTGTGCCTGACGGGTGTGAGTGGCTCTGGCAAGACCACTCTCGTGCGTGACATCCTGATGCCCCTGCTCAAGGAACGATTTCAATCTCCCGGCAACGCCGCCAAAGCTTCGGATCGACTCGGATCTGAGCCCCAGAGCGATCAAGACGACGAGGCCGGGGAATCGGCCGTTTCCGGCGCTCGTCTCGAAGGCGGAAGATCGCTGGGAAATGTTGTGCTTGTGGACCAATCCTCCCTCGGCAAGACGCCGCGCTCCAATCCGGCGGTTTACATCGGCGCGTTTGACGATATCCGCGACGTCTTTGCACAATCCGAAACCGCGCGGCAGCGGGGCTATGCCAGCAGCGCTTTCAGCTTTAATTCGCGCGTGGGACAATGCGAAAAATGCCGGGGCGCCGGCTTCGAGAAGATCGAAATGCAGTTCCTCAGCGACATCTTCATTCGTTGCGCGGAGTGCGACGGGCGCCGCTATCAACCGCACATTCTCGAGGTTAGAATCAGCCCCACTGTGTCCGGATCGGACAGTGCGATCCGGTGGTCCATCGGCGATGTTCTGGAGGCCACGGTCGAGGAGGCCGTCCAGTTCTTTGCCGGTTTCCCAAACTCCCGGCCAGCTCAGCGCGCCGTCGCCAGGTTGAAATGGCTCGAGGAAGTCGGCCTCGGCTACCTGAAGCTCGGACAACCGATCAACACCCTGTCGGGCGGCGAAAGCCAGCGCTTGAAACTCGTTTCACACCTGGCGGAGTCCTCGCTCGTCGATCCCGCACTTCGCCAAACCACCCTGTTCCTTTTCGATGAACCGACCACCGGGCTGCACTTCGAGGACGTCAAAATCCTCGTCCGCGCCTTCCAGCGGCTCGTCGATGCCGGTCATTCACTGCTCGTGATCGAGCACAATGTCGATTTGATCCGGGCCGCCGATTGGGTGATCGATCTGGGACCGGAAGCCGGCGACGAAGGGGGGCGAATTGTCGTCCAAGGCCCCCCCGAACAGGTGGCGGCGTGCCCCGGCAGCCATACCGGCGAAGCGCTGCGCAACGCCGGCCAACTCCGGGCGCAGACCAAATCAGGACGGTCTCGACCGGCGTCCTCCTCCCGCACAACAACCCGCGCACGGAGGCCCAAACTCATGTTCAAAAGGCTCAAGGCACGATGAATTCCACCGTTTTCCAAGGGAGCGACAACACCACACACACGGCCGATGTGATCCGTATCCAAGGCGCGCGCGAGCATAATCTCAAGAACCTCTCTCTCGTCATTCCGCGCAACCGATTCGTCGTGGTCACTGGGGTGAGCGGTTCGGGTAAAAGCACGCTGGCGTTCGACCTCATTTTCGCGGAAGGCCAGCGGCGGTTCCTCGATTCGATGAACGTGTATGCGCGGCAGTTCGTGGAGCAGATGTCCCGGCCGGAAGTTGACCTCATCACAGGCATTCCCCCAACAGTCAGCATCGAACAACGCAACAGCCGCGGCGGCGGCAAGAGCACCGTCGCCACGGTCACCGAAGTTTATCATTTTGTCCGCCTGCTCTTTGCAAAACTGGGCACGCAGTATTGCCCGGATTGCAGCGTCGCCGTGCAGGCCCAGACTCGCGAAGCCATCCGCGAGCACCTTGTGCGGGAAGCAACCCGCCGGGGACAGCTCCGCGTCCTCGCTCCCATGGTAAAAAACCGCAAAGGATTCCATACCGACGTCGCCGCATGGGCCGCCGCTTCCGGATACCAGGAACTTCGTGCTGATGGCCGAATTCACAAGACTGGTGTAGAACTCCGCTTGGACCGGTTCCGCGAGCACGACGTTGAAATTGTTGTCGGCGGAATCGATAAATCAGGCAAAGCCTGGATGGGCAACGAAGCATCGATTTGCGCACCAATTACCCTGCTCGAGGAGACCCTGGAGATGGGCAAAGGCACGGTCTTCAGCCTCGACCGCCGGGGGAACGTTGCCGTCCATTCCACGGAGCGATCCTGCCCGAGTTGCGAGCGCTCTTTCGAGCCCCTGGATCCCAAGAACTTCAGCTACAACTCGTCCCAGGGCTGGTGCCCGAAGTGTCGTGGCTTCGGCGAACTGTTCTACCTGCCGGAGGTGGAACGGGGGGCACGCGCGGATGCGATCGAGGAATCATGGTATGGATGGCAGGAAGGCAAACGCGAGCTGTGTCCCGAATGCGGCGGGGCACGGCTGCATCCGGTGGCCCGCGCTGTCCGCCTGGAGAATCCGGACATCGCGCTTCCCTCGCCGTGGACCAAAACCGCGCCCACAATAGATGCCATTTCACAACTCTCGGTCGATGGGGCCCGCGCCATGTTCGAAAGCGCCACTCTGAAAGGCCGCGCATCGCTGATCGCCCGCGATATCCTCCCGGAAATCCGTGAACGTCTGAAATTCCTCGGAGAAGTCGGCCTCGGGTACCTGCAATTGGGCCGCGGCGTGCCGACACTCTCCGGCGGCGAAAGCCAGCGCATCCGGCTTGCGGCGCAACTCGGCTCGAATCTCAGCGGCGTGCTCTACGTGCTGGATGAACCCACCATCGGCTTGCACGCGCGCGACAACGAGCAACTCCTGGCCGCGCTGAACAAACTCCGCCGACGAGGCAATTCCGTGCTCGTCGTCGAGCACGACGAAGCAACGATGCGGCAGGCGGATTACATTATTGATTTGGGTCCGGGCGCGGGTATTCACGGCGGGCAGGTGGTCGCTGCCGGAACGCTGAAGGAACTGATGCGCCACCCGGAGTCCGTCACCGGCCAATGGTTGCGCGCGCGAAAGACTTATCCGGCGCGCGGCCAACGCCGGCCGGTCGGCGAACCCGCCGCCACTGGCGATTCCAAAACCACCCGGCTCACGCTCCGCCACGCCAGCAAGAACAACCTCAAGGATCTTACGGTTCGTTTTCCACTCGGCCGATTCACCGCCGTCACCGGTGTCAGCGGCTCCGGAAAAAGCACCCTGATCCGGGATTGCTTGCTGCCATCACTGGTCTCGGCTCTCAAGAAACAAAAGGCGCGAGGGGAGCCATCAGATCTGGTTGGACAGGAAGCGATTCATGCCGTGTACGAAGTCGATCAATCGCCGATCGGACGAACCCCGCGGTCCATCCCGGCCACCTATGTCGGGTTTCTGGATGATATCCGTCGATTATTTGCCCAAATCCCCGAAGCGCGTCTTCGCGGCTACGGGCCCGGGCGTTTTTCGTTCAACAGCGCGCAGGGCCGTTGTCCCGAGTGCGAGGGCGCGGGGACCCTCAAGCTCGAAATGAATTTCCTGCCGCCCGCCTTCGTCCGTTGCGAGGTCTGCGACGGGTGCCGTTTCAACCGCGAAACGCTCGATATCACTTACGGCGGCAAGAACATTTCCCAGGTGCTGGAAATGTCTGTGGAGGAAGCTCTGACCTTCTTCGCCAGCGTCCCCCGCATCAAACGCCCCTTGCAGGCGCTCTGCGACACGGGGCTGGACTACCTCAAGCTCGGCCAAACCAGCCCCACGCTCAGCGGCGGCGAAGCCCAGCGCGTCAAATTGGTCACCCACCTTCTGACCGGCCTCCGTGAGCCCGACCCCTTGGAGCGCCGGCTCAAGCGGAACCTGTTCATCCTCGAGGAACCCACGATCGGACTCCACATGGCGGACGTCAAACGCCTCGTCGAAGTGCTCCAACGCCTCGTCGATTCCGGCCACACGGTGATCGTCATCGAACACAACCTCGACCTCATCGCCGAAGCCGACTGGGTGATTGATCTCGGTCCCGAGGGCGGCAGCGGGGGTGGGCGGCTCGTAGCCGAAGGCGTCCCGGAGGAAATCGCCCGAAATAAACGCTCGCATACCGGCCGTTTTCTTTCGACGCTGCTGAAGAGCAAATGAGCGCACCCTATTCCGAAACGCTGGAAGGAACGAATCTGGTGCGCCGCGCGCCCGGTAGTCGTCATGAACTGATCTGCAGGCGCCTGCACGATCGCGTGGGGGCCAGTGTCGGAAACCTCCGCAGCGTCCGACTCCTTCCCCCGAGGACGCAAATTCGGCTCTCGCATGAGAACACGGTTTGTCCGGACCTTTCCCTCATCGCATCGCAAACCGGCTGCCTTTGGCTGGCCGCCGAGATTGTGAATTCCGAGGACCACCACCCGGACACGGTGATCAAAAAGCAGGTTTACGAGGAACTCAAACTGCCGCGCCTCTGGATGGTTGATCCGCGCTACAACAACGTTGAAGTCTACCACGCCACGGAATATGGTCTGGTGCTGAAAGAAATCCTCGCCTTGCGGGAGGTTCTCGCCGAGAAACTGATTCCCGAGTTTGAGTTGTCCATCGCGGAACTGTTTTCCCCGGAGTAGCCTCCGCGTCTCGGAACGCGGATTTGGTTGATTTGCCACAAATAATGAACATCTTACTTCACTTATGAATGATATTATGAACCATCTTGCCACCCTGGCCCTCCACGCCGGCCAGACTCCCGACCCCACGACCGGCGCCCGCGCGGTTCCCCTTTATCAGACTACTTCCTTTGTCTTCAAGGACACCGAACACGCCGCCAACCTCTTTGCATTGAAGGAATTCGGCAACATCTACACCCGGATAATGAATCCGACGACTGATGTTTTCGAGCAGCGCATCGCCGCCATCGAGGGCGGCACTGGCGCGCTGGCGCTGGCCTCCGGTCAGACCGCGACAACTTTCGCGATACTGGGAATCACCCAGGTGGGCGACGAAATCGTTTCCGCCAACAATCTCTACGGCGGCACCTACCAACTGTTTCACTACACGCTCCCCAAACTGGGCCGCACCGTTCACTTCGTCGATTCCCAGAACCTGGAAGCGTTTCGGGAGGCGATCACCCCGAAGACTCGCGCCATTTACGCGGAGACCATCGGAAACCCCAAACTCGACGTCCCGGATTTCGAGGCCCTGTCAAAGATTGCCCACGACGCGGGCATTCCCCTCATCGTTGACAATACCGTAGGCATTGGACTGGTCCGCCCCATCGAGCACGGCGCCGATATCGTGGTTGCCTCCGCCACCAAGTACATTGGCGGCCATGGCACATCCATCGGCGGTGTCGTCGTCGATTCCGGAAAATTCAAATGGAACAACGGAAAGTTCCCCGAATTCACCGAGCCCGACCCCAGCTATCACGGGCTCAAATTCTGGGATGTCTTCGGCAATTTCCCCAGCCTTGGCAACGTCGCCTTCATTATCAAGATCCGCGTGCAGTTGCTGCGCGACCTCGGAGCGTGCCTCAGTCCGTTCAACGCCTTCCTGCTCCTTCAGGGGCTCGAAACGCTGCCCTTGCGCCTGCGTCAGCACTCCGAAAACGCGCACGCCGTTGCTCAATTCCTGAAAGCACACCCCCTGGTAAACTGGGTCACCTATCCCGGCCTCCTCGAACATCCCAGCCACAAGACTGCGGCCCGTTATCTTAAGAACGGTTTCGGCGGCATTCTGGGCTTTGGCATCAAAGGCGGCCTCGAAGCCGGGCGGAAATTTATCAACTCGGTGAAACTACTGTCGCACCTTGCCAATATCGGCGACGCGAAGAGCCTCGTGATCCACCCAGCCTCCACCACTCATCAGCAATTGACGCCCGACGAGCAGGTCGCCACCGGCGTCACTGCGGACTATATCCGCCTCTCGATTGGCTTGGAGAACATCGAGGATATCAAGAAAGACATCGAGCAAGCCCTCCAGTCGTCACAAAAATAACAGCGGGCGAAGCACCGGGAAAGCGCCCAATCATGGCCTGGCACGTGATCGCAAAGGCGATTACGCGCAAAACTACTGCTCGCAGCTATCGGGGAATGACCTATTCCGCCCGGGGAAAACTGCCAAGCACCTTTACGAAATTGCAGTGCGATTCCAAATGCTTGAGGGCATTGGCTACCTTGCGATCCTGCATATGGCCATCGCAATCGATGAAGAAGAAATACTCCCAGGCCCTGCGTTTGCTGGGGCGGGATTCGATCTTCGTCATGTTGATCCGGAACCGCCGGAAGGCGGAGATCGCCGAATAGAGCGCCCCGACCTTGTCCGTAACGCTGACCATGATACTGGTGCGGTCGTGTCCTGTGGGCGGGCTGCACTGGCGCCCCAGCACGAGGAAGCGGGTCGCATTCGCCGCGTTGTCCTGGATATCGTATTCCTGAACATCCACGCCGTATTTCTCGGCTGCCAGCAACCCGGCAATGGCGGCCGAATCCGCGTCTTTGGCGGCGAATTCCGCCGAGCGGGCGTTCGAGGAAGTCTCCAGGATCTCGACCCGGGGCAGATTGGTTTGCACCCAAAGCCGGCATTGGCCGAGCGATTGCGGATGGGTGTAAAGTTTGTTGATCTGGCCGCGCGGAGAATTACTGAGCAGACAATGCTGCACGGGCATCACAATCTGTGCGACGATCTTCAGATCGCTATCGATGAACATGTCGAGGGTGTGAGTCACCACACCCTCGGTGGAGTTCTCCACCGGCACCACACCGTAATCCGCGCGGCTTTTGGCAACCTCAGCGAAAACATCGGCGATGGTCTTCTGCGGGGAATACCTGAGGCTGGATCCGAACCGCCGAATCGCCGCCTGCTGCGTGAAGGTCGCCTCCGGCCCCAGGTAGGCGATCTTCATCGATTTCTCGAGCGAAAGGGCGCTGGACATGACCTCGCGGTAAATGGCCAGGAGTGACTCGTTCTTGATCGGGCCCTCATTCAGTTTGCAGATGCGGTTCAACACCGCCCGTTCCCGGTGGGGCGCATAGATCTCGTCGCCGGCCTTTATTTTAATTTCGCCAATCCCGAGCACATGTTTCGTGCGCTCGTTGATGAGGCTGACGATTTGCGCGTCCAGCTTGTCGATCGCTTTGCGATGTTCGGGAAGATTCATGATCCGGCCTCGGGTTTTTCGGGAGTGGTTTCCGCCGGGGCGGCTTCCGGGGCGGCTGGCGCAACCTGGTCAATCGATCCGTTGGCATTGGCCTCCACCAACTGCAGTTGATCCGGGGGTGCCGTCGCCAGGCCGGGATCGACGGTTGCCAGCGCTTCCGGACGCTCCACGACGATGCGGCGCAACTCATCGGCCGCCGGCATATCGTCGAGGTTCTTTAAGCCAAAATATTCCAGAAAAGCCCCGGTCGTGCCGAAGGTCATTGGCCGGCCGATCACCTCCGCGCGACCGCGCTGTTCGACCAGGCCGCGTTCCAGGAGTGTTTGCATAACGCCGTCCACGGCGACCCCGCGAACCTGCTCCACCTCCGCGCGTGTGACCGGCTGGCGATACGCAATGACCGCCAATGTCTCCAGCGCCGGCTGCGAAAGCCTCGGCGGCCGGGCGCGGTGCCCCACCAGCGCTTTAATCCAAGGGGCGAATTCCGGCAGGGTCACAAACTGCCAGGCGCCCGCCACACACACGAGGCGAAGGGTCCTGGAGGCGGTTTCATGTTCCCTCGCCAGCTCCTCCAGCGAGACATTGATGGCTTCCTCCTTGGATTTTTTCAGAGCTTTAACCTGTTCATCGCCTTCGGCATGCTCCAGCGCGCCGGCCAGCACATCCCGAATTTCTTTCGGGCTCAGCGGCTTTTGCGCGGAGAACAGGATCGCTTCCAATACGGGCTTTAGTTCCATGAGTGTCTAAGAATCTAGGTGGCAAATGCTTCCGGTCCGGAGCCGCCATCGACAGGGGCTTTGGGCAAGGCAAGGGGTCCGCCCTCGGTTCCAACGGGCAAAACCTGGTTGGCCATTGTCTGGGTGGTATCGGGCGGCGCCGGCGCAATGACCGGCTCGGATCTGGCGATCTCGATCTCGCCAAACGCCTCCGGCTGCGTTGCCACCACTTGTTTCAACCGGATCAACTCCAGCAACGCCAGAAAAGTGCAAACGACCTCCGACCGGCTGGTCACGCCCTCGAACAATTCTGAAAACCGTAATCGGGACCGTTGACTGATGGTCTTCATCAAGTGTTCAATCTTCTGGCTGACGGAAAACTTGTCCTCGAAAATATCGCGCCGATCATCCTGGCTGGCCACCCGCTGAAGGATGGCGCTGACGGCGTTGACCAGGTCGAAAATCGAAGCTTCCGCGCCCTGCACCGCCTCGACTTCAAACTCCGGTTTGGGGGGGGTGCGGGGAAACACATTCTCCTGGCGCAATTCCAGCTCCTGCAACTGCGCGGCTGCATCCTTGAATTTTTTGTATTCCACGAGCTGCCGGATGAGTTCCCATCTAGGATCCTCCCCTTCTTCCTCCCCCTCTACCTGCGCCTGCTGATCGACCGGCAGTAACTCGCGGCTCTTGATGTACATCAGGGTTGCCGCCATCACCAGGAACTCCCCGGCAATTTCCAGGTCCAGCAGCCGCATCGTATCAATGTACTCGATGAACTGGGTCGCCAGCTTGGTCAGGTTGACTTCATAAATGTCCACCTCCTCCTTCTTGATCAAATAAAGAAGGAGGTCGAGCGGGCCCTCGAAGACCTCAAACTTGACCTTATATTCAGACATTCAACCGGACCTTTGGGGGGTGCCGGAAGATGAATTTTACCCCATACATCGCTGACATTGCAACTCACACTTCAAAGTTCGGTTGGGCGCGAAAAGAGCCGGGGCGCTCCGGGACTCCGGAGGCACCCCAAGACACGAATGAGCAGGAGCTTGCGCCCCCTCAGTTCATCATCAACTGCGGCATCGGAACGAGGCCCGCGCGCAGGGCGTAACGCGTCAATCCTGCGATGTTGTGAATGTTCAATTTGCGCATCAGATGATCCCGGTGGGTCTCAACGGTGCGTGTGCCGATGCTGAGGCGGCAGGCAATCTCCTTGTTGGAAAAACCCTCGGCAATATTCACCAGGACCTCGCGTTCGCGATCCGTGAGGGGCGAATCCTGCGTCTGCTGCCGGCTGAGCATGTGGTTGATCACGATTCGCGAAATTTCGGGACTGAAATACGTCTGGCCCGCCGCCACGGTTTCGATGGCTTCCACCAGTTCGTCCGGCGAACAATCCTTCAGCACATAACCCCGGGCGCCAGCCCGCAGAATGCGCTGGACAAAGTCCGGGCTGGTGAACGTGGAATACATCAGCACTTTGCAGCCGGGTTGCTCCTTCTGGAGGATCTCGGCGACATCCAGGCCGTTCATGACCGGCATATCAATGTCCAGCAGGACAACATCCGGCCGGGACTCCCGCACCTTCTTGAGCGTCGCCCGACCGTCAGCCACTTCTCCTAGAATCTCGAGTCCCGCCCGGCGACCAAGGCAACCCACCAGGCCTTTGCGGACGACCGGATGGTCATCGACGAGAAGAACGCGGATGGTTTTTTGAATGGGAGCTGCCGTCACACTTTGTTTGTTGGATGCCGTAATCATATTTATGTCTCAGACTTGAACTGAGCATAGGCTGACCAACAAAGGGCAACAATCCGGGGGGTGTCTGGAAATTGCACCGGGGCTTCCCCGGGATGGGAAGGTGGAAACCCGCGATGCAATAATGCGGTCTTTGGGGACCCGGCGCCCCAGGAAACCAACAAGCTCGCCTCGCGCGCGAAAGGCGATCGCAGCCGATCAGAACAACTTGCCGACGATGACTCCCATCACGGTGAGCGGACCCTGGTCTTCGAGACCTTCGGTGGCTTTGTCCAGCTTTTGGAGCGTGAGTTGGGCATTCTTGTAGAACCCGTCGTCGTTGACCAACTTGCCAACCGACCCCTGTCCTTTGTTGACCTTCTCAAAAATCTCGCGGAGGTTGGTCATGGAGAGGGTCGTTTCGCGATACAAGGAATCGTTCTTGAAGAGCTGGCCTATGGTGCCCTGGCCGGCATTCAGGTTATCGAAAATTGTGTTCACCTGGCCAAGGGATTTCCGGGCATCGGTAAGGGCCAGTTTCACATCGCCGGTGATGTCCTGCAGGTTGGTGATGGAACTGAGCGCCGAGGTGTAAAGCGTATCCTCGTAGATGAGCCGGCCCATGGAGCCTTTGCCCTGGGCGATCTGGGAGGAGATGGCCTGGAGATTGGCAAAGGTGACGGTGAGGGGCATTTGGTTGGCCTTCAGGAAATCGGTGAACGGCCCCAGCAGGTTGTCGATCTTGTCGCCGGTGAAACTTTTGGTGATGTTCTCCACGCCGGCGGCGACGTTGTTGATTTTCTGGATCACCGCGCTGATGTCAGCCTGCTCGCCGGTTTGGATGTAATTGCCCTTCGAGAAGTAAGGAGATCCCGGAGTGCCAAAGTCGATGCCGACGAAGTTCTGTCCCATCAGGCCGGTGTACTTGATCATGGCGACCGCGTCGGTGCGGACCTTGTACTTTTCCTTGATCTTAAAAGCCACCAGCACCTGGTTATTGGTCTCGGAGAGATCGATGGATTTGACGCGGCCAATCTCGACGCCGGCCATTTTGACGAGGTCGCCCTGCTTTAATTCCTGAGTGGCGTTGAACAAGGCATTGAGAACATAGGTCCGCTGGAAAAGTTCGGTGCCGCCCAGAATTTCCACAAGGGCCACAGCCGCCAGGACGATCACCGCGGCAAACATGCCGAGCCGCGTTTCAAGGGTATTTTTCATAGGTCAATTTCTCTCTCGCTTCGATCTCAACTTACGCCGGCACGTTTGAAGCCGGCGGACAAAAAATCAGTGACTCTCGGGTCTTTGTTCTGTCGCACCTCGGTCGGAGTGCCGATGGTCAGAATCTCTCCCTGGCCGATGACCGCGATGCGGTCAGCGACGCCAAAAGCCAGGTCGCGGTCATGGGAAACCACGAGGGTGGTGGCGCCGGTTTGCTCGTTCAACTTCACGATTTCCTCGGCAATGACGACCGCGGAGATGGGATCCAATTCGCTGGTGGGCTCATCGTAAAGAATGAGCTGGGGTTCAACCACCAGGGCGCGGGCGATGGCGACCCGTTTCTTCATGCCGCCCGATAGCTCGCCGGGAGCCTTGTTCTCCGTGCCCGCGAGCCCAACCACCGCCAGTTTCTCCGAGACAATCTTCCGGATCTCCTCGGGAGGTTTCAATTGATGCTCGGTCAGGTAGAGGCCGACGTTTTCACCTACCGTAAGGGAATTCAAGAGCGCTCCGGATTGGAAGACCATGGCCATCCGGTAGGCGGACATGGCCTCGGTGGAGGCGAAAGACTTGCCGTCAATCAGGATTTCGCCGGCATCGGGTTCTTCGAGGCCAATGAGATGCTTCAGCAGGACGGTCTTCCCGCTTCCGCTCGGCCCCATTATGACGAAAATTTCCCCGCTCCGCACGTCAAAGTCCAACCCCTTGAGGACATCGTTGTCCCGGTAGCTCTTGCGCAAGCCGCGGACTGCGACAGTAACGCCGCGATGATTGGATGGTTCCTGATTCATCAGTGGAGAAGGAAACGTGTCAGCACGTAGTCAAGGATAACGACCAGAACGATGGAATTGACGACCGCCTTGGTCACGGACCGGCCGATGCCGCGTGGCCCGCCGCGCGTGACCAATCCCTGGTGGCAGGAAACCACTCCGATCACGACTGCAAAAACAAAACTTTTGAACAGCCCGTTTGCCACATCCTTCAACTCCACAAAAGTGCGCAACGACGAGAAGAAGGTTTCGTAAGACATCCCGATGCGGTTGTTGGTGACGGCCACGGTGGCGCCGCCGAACCAGCCCACGAGAATCGAGAAAACCACCAGCAACGGCAGGGCCGAGGACATCGCCAGAACGCGCGGGAGAACCAGATAGTTGATGGGGTTGATATTCATCGTGCGCAGAGCGTCGATCTCCTGGTAAACCCGCATGGACCCGATTTCAGCCGCCATGGCCGAGCCGATTCGACCGGCCAAAAGCACCGCCATCATAACCGGAGCAAGTTCTTTGCAGAGGGAAATTCCCACCACACCGCCCACCGTGCTTACCAGCCCGCGCTCCGCCAGCATCGGACCGGTTTGCAGACAGATCACCCCGCCGATGAAGAACGACAGAATGCACACCATCAGCAGGCTGGCATTGCCGATTTCAAAAAGCTGGTCGAACACCTTCTCGCGCTGACGCCAGGTCTCTGGCAGCGCCATAAGCGTCCGCCAGAACAGAACGACCATTTCGCCAATGTTTTGGAACATACGGTTATTACGTGTTGCCCGGGCGCGCTTTGCCCAGCGGCACATAGAACAAGCGGACCTGCTTGCCTTCGGACCCCTTCTGATACTGGAAAAGACCGAAGAGTAGCGAGCATTTTCTGGAATCCGGAGATTGCTCGTTGCGGTAGAGGTTCCAAAGCAGCGACTGGCTGGAGGCGCCCGTGGTGGCGTTCTTTTCATCGCGCCAGATCGACCAAACCGGAGACCAGTTCCGCTCGATCTTCCGGTTGACCGGCATTAAGGATTCGCACACCGCCAGCACCTGGAACCGGGAGCTGCCATCCCAATCCGTCCGGGAGGTGAAGAGCGGCCAAAAGTCTCTCCGGGTGCGCCGAAGATGCGTCGCCATATTCGTCTCTTTGACGTCCGAGAACAGGAAATAGAGCACCTGGCTGCGTTCCCGATGGAGGGGGAAGGAAGTCACCCGGCTGTGGCGGTAAACCGGCCCGAGGATGGAAAGGGTTTCGAGTTCCGAGTTCTTTCCTTCCGCATGCGAATAAATAGGCCAGAACCGCGTCGTTTTCTTTCCTTCGCCACGGGCAATCACCACGAA
>Ga0315270_10001290_pt1 | contig 13328 bp, 13 predicted proteins | sample C1_bottom_MG_FD_204932 | JGI IMG/M metagenome (GOLD analysis project Ga0315270, IMG submission 204932) | Sediment microbial communities from Yellowstone Lake, YNP, Wyoming, USA - C1_bottom | ecosystem: Environmental > Aquatic > Freshwater > Lake > Sediment | place: USA: Wyoming | collected... | reverse complement strand
CTTCGTGGCTCGGCAGGTCGTGTCCGCATGAATCTGCGACAGGACAGCCTCAGCCGATCGGCCGCTCCAACGCGAAAGAATCTGGTAGGCGGCCCAGCCGATGTGAAAATATTTCCCGCGAACCGGGTCGACGACAACCCACGTCGGCGATCCGTCGGCGGACGAGGCGCCAGCGATGAGCTGGAGATCCTCCCGCAACAGCGGCAGCAGAGCCTCCGGCTTTGGGGATGGGGACTGTTTCATAGGCCAATCCAGGGCCGGATGGCGGAGATCGGGCGACGGAACAGATAGGTGAATAGCGTGACCGTCTCTCCGTAGACTTTGGCGCTCCCTTGCCAACCGATGCGGAACTCCGAGGCCCCCTGCCCTAGCTGAGCCGTCACGCGATAGGCCAGCATATTGTTCGGCAAGACCTCGGCGTGGTAGCTCGCATGACTCACCGTGGCAGGAACGCTGGAAAAGGGATTGGCATTCAGGAACAGCGCTACCGACGCGCCTTCGCGAAGAACAATCGCATCCTCCACCGGCAAATCGATCCGCACCTCCAGCTGTTGGGGATTCGCCAGTTCCATAATGCGTTGGCCGACCACGACCGGCTTTCCGATCCAATCGGACTTGTCCGTATAGAGCAAGAGTCCAGCTTGCTCGGCCTTCACCTCGACCTTTGCCAACCGTTCATGCGTATAGTTCCGCTCGGTTTCTCGCAACTCGACTTCGGCTTTCAACAGCGGAACCTCTGATTTCTGTTCAGCGTCCACGAATGACCCTTGCACTGCGCGTCGATACTGCGCCATTCCCACATCGAGATTCCGTTCCGCGACTTCGTACTCACTTCTGAACGTCGTGTCTTCGTACTTGAACAACACTTGGCCTTTGGACACCACGGTATTGGGAAGGACAAAAATTTCGGCGATGACACCGTCAATCGGGGCACTAACGATTGAAGGATCCTTCGCGACAATCTTCGCAGGCGCCAGCGTCGACATGGGGACAGGAATGGCCAGTGCGCTCAGCATTACAACCGCGAGTATCCACGTCATGGTCCGGCTCAGCCCCCATCGCCATCGACGGGGATTCGATGAGCCGACGGCACGCCAGGCGTAGGCATAGGCGTCACCGAGACGTTGCAGGACCGTCACTTCGTGGTCCACCCATGGCTCCTCCCTGGTCAGCCACAGGCCGCCGATGATCTGTCCCCCCGGGTGCTTTAGAGGGCACCACAGTCCATGCGCTAGGGTGAATTCCTTCCAGTCCGGTCTGAGCCCCTCAGGGCAATCCTCTTCCGTGACGTGACTGATCTCCGGACCCGTCGAGATCTTGCGCAATTCACCAATCAATCGCTCAGTCCATTGCATCAGGGGCACGGTGCGATCCATCACCGGAACGCTCGATGCGGCTCGCACCTCATAGCTCTGCGTAGACGGGGTCGGCGGGATAAGTAAAATTGCTTGTCGATAGGGAACCAACCGGCGCGTTTCGTTGACGAAAAAGAATTGCAGTTCTTGCTGGGTCCGGGCGGCACGAACCATCCCCTCCAGCTGGAGCAGCATGGTAAACGACGTGTTCCTCTGCGGCGGGCTGATGGGTGTGACTTCTGCTGCGACCATGTCAGCGTGAAAGTCCGGTGAACGAAGCGGCCCCGCTCATTCCTGCAAGCACATTGATGGGCTGGGCGCGAAACAGGCCTTTCACTTTCACCGTTTGGCTGGCCGGATCGACATTCGCGCCGATGTCCTGCACCACGGCGGGATACCGGAGTCCCGTTTCATCGATGGCGTACTCGAAGCGCATGCCGACCTTCAGCCACGCGAGAGATCGCGACGGCAGAATCAGCTCGATCTCGAGCAGACTATCATCCAACAGACTGATGAGCTGGTCGTTGGGAAAGACATTCTCGTGTTCGTTCACAATCATTTTGACGACCCGCCCGGGAAACGGGGCAAGCACCGTGCAGCCTTTCACATTCACTTGCGCCACGTTGATGGCGGCAAGGGCTTTGTCAGCGTCGGCCTGAGAGACCTCGAGTTCGAGTGTCCCAACGGAATCGTGCGCGGCGAGCCGCAGGTTGTTCTCATAGGTCAATTTCTTGCCGCGATGTTCCGCCTCCGCGCTCGCCAGTTCCGCCTCATACTTCGAACAGTCGAGGGCCACCAGGAGGGCTCCTTTTTTAAACCGCTGTCCCTCCTTGAAGGGCAGCTGGCTAATCCGGCCCTGGACCTGGCTGGCCAACGTCGCTTGGGCGGTCGCCTTCACTACGCCACGGATTGTGCTGAGTTCTGCCGCGCTGCTTGCGGGCTTGTGATCTGATTTGGCGCCGGCCATCGCGAACGACAGCGGCATGAAAAGCCACAGACCCATCATTGCACCACCGATCTGTAGCCAGCCAGGGTGGATCACTTGAGCAACTCCTTGCTTTTCGCCCATCGCTTGCGCAGGTCGAGGGCCATGTCAGACACGCTCTGTTCCTGCGTCAGGTCATTGGGCAGGACATCTTCTCCGACGGCGGCGAGGAGCGACCCCCAGGCGATTTGCAGGCCCGCTTCCACGGTATCGTAGCGCAGTTGCGCCGCCACCTGATTGACGCGCTCGCGCAGCATGGCCTGCTCACTCACCCGGGACGTGCGCCAGGCCTGACGTGTCTGCTCCGTAATTTGGACCTGCGTATCATGATAGAGCTTCGCCGTCGACGTTTCCGTCTTCGCCTGTGCGACCTGCGCGACGCTGACATGCACTTGCGACATGATGGCCATGGTCAACGCGAGGTCCTGCGTATAGAGCACCTTGTTTTGCGCCTCGATCGTCTTCGCCCGGGCCGGATACCGAAAGAGGTTCAACAAATTCCAACTGGTCCGGGCGGCATAAGAGGCCCAATGGTTATTAAAGAGAAAGCTGTTGCTGTTGTAGTTCCCCCCGACTTGGAGATTGAGGCTGGGGAGCATCTCGAGGATCGCCGCTTTGGTCTCCCGCGCGTTGATGCGACGACGGTAGTCGATCATCCGCAGCTCTGGACGGGCCTCCAGCGCCCGATCCTCCAAGACCGTCATATCGGGCGGCAGGGTGAGCGTGCTGACCTCTCGCTCCGGAACCAAGAGTCGTAGCGCCTGCTCTTGACCGGGGGGCAGATTGATGAGCGCGGCCAGTTGCAGCTTCGCTGTGGAGAGCTCCCGGAACAACTGCTGCACGTAGCGCTGCGTATTGAGGAGATCAAGCTTGTACTGCAAGGGCACCAATGGCGTACTAAGTTTCTCGTCCTGCACGGCCTGGGCTTTTTCCAGCGCGCTGCTCACCCATTCATTCAACATCTTGAGGGACGGCAAAATCCGCTCCGCACTGACGGCCCGCCAATAGGCGGCTCGCACATCCTGCATGACGCGATTGGCCACGCGCCGCCGTTCTTCTTCCGCGATCAAGACGTCGTCGGCCGCCTGCTTCGCCCGGATGTACGACATGCCGAAATCCAAGACATTCCAGCTGAGCGACAGATCGGCGGAGAAAATGTTCCTCTCAGATGAGGTAAAGGGTTCGAGCACTTGCCTTCCCGTAATCAAGGATCGGGCAACCCCGCCGGTATAATTATCGCGCCCGTCAAAGCCGGCGTTCGCCGCCAGGCGAGGTAACATGGCATAGTGAGACAGGTCGAGTTGGGTCTGGGCCAGCATCTTGTGCATCAATTCGACGCGCGCATCGAGGTTATACTTGAGCGCTCGCGCCATCGCTTCGTAGAGATCAATCGCGTCCGAAACGGGCTCTTGATCCTTGGTCAGAACGGCCCGGTCTTCTTGCACGCGTGACCGCACCTCTTCCCTCGTCAAGGGGATCGGTTTGACAGCGCAACTGCTCAGACCAATGGCAACTAAAATCATCAGCACCACCAATGTTGGGTTGATCATGCCGCGAGATTGTCCAGCTTGAACATTTACTCCTCTCACCACATCATTCCCTGTTCTGACCTATTCCATGAGCCAACCATTCTGTTCCGCGCCAGACAATAAGCCCTTCGGCTCTACTGCATAATGGTAGGGCCAATAAGTCCTGGCTGATACGTCTCAACATTAGGACCAACAAGACCTACTCGGATTATATGTAAGAGTACTCAACTATCGTGGTTTGTCACTTTTTTTCGGCTATTGCACATCTCTTTACCGGCCTGCTCATAGCCAAACTTGAGCGAAAATCATCCCTGCCGTCGGGGATGATCATCTCAATTACACGACGAGTCACGCGCTCAACCTTTGCCACGAACAAACCGGTAACGATTGCACAAACCGTGTTTTTCCTTTTTGCGTCTCATATTTCTTGGTAGCTTGCATACGAGAGGTTGGGAATGTGACCCTTTCGATCGACCGCATCCGGCAACTCCATCCATCATTAAGGAGATCGCTATGAAAAAAGAGACAGGATCAACGGCGAATACAACGAGTCCATCCCCCGCAAAGCCCTCACCAATAACCCAAGCCGCCAACGCCACCCCGACGGTCCAGTTTGATGTCTCCAATCTTAAGAATTCCTACGCCAATGTGTGCAATGTATCGTCGACCCGCGAAGAGGTGGTGTTGGCCTTTGGCATCAATGATGTGTGGGAGCGGGCGCAGGCGAATCTCCAGGTTCAGCTGACGAACCGTATCGTACTGAACCCCTATGCGGCGAAGCGGTTAGCTGCCGTGCTCAATCGTGTGGTCGCCGAATATGAGTCCAAGTTTGGGACGTTGAAGGACGACCTCAGACCACAGGCCAAGGCAGCCTAAGAGAAAGGAACCCCACCGGACGTCACTCTGACCAGAGAGAGCGCTTCAACAGCCTTGTAGTTGATTTGATTGGTTATTGATTACAAGGGGCAACTGCCCGGCCAGCCAGAAATCCCGTCGCCCAGGCCCATTGAAAGTTGAACCCGCCGATCCGACCGTCGCAGTCCAGGATCTCTCCGATCAGATAGAGGCCCGGCACCAGCTTGGATTCCATCGTCCTGAAATTGATCTCTTCGAGAGGAACCCCACCCGCCGTCACTTCTGCGAAGTTCCAACCGCGATCCTGTTCGATGGGAAATGGAAACTTTGTGAGTGCCACGAGTAACCGATCTCGTTTTTCTCTGGGCAGTTGCGCAACCGCCGTCTTGGGATCACATTCGACATGGGAACAAAGCGCCTCGGCAAACCGCTCCGGTATCTGTTGCGCCCATGTCTTCAGCAATGACCGCCGTGGATTGTCTGTCGCTTGCGCTATAAACCACGACTTCATCTGTTCTTGAGTCTGACCGATCAAGAAGTTTCCATAGACCTCCACAGTTTCTCCCTGCTCATGCCCGAGTGTCCAAAAGCGGCTCGCGTCCATCACGACCGGTCCACTAATCCCAAAGTGCGTCCAGAGCAAGCTTCCGGTCCGGCTGTCAACCTTGCGGCTCTTCACTATTGTCGTCATCTCGACCTCCTGCGAGAGACCGGAAAGCTGTTTGTGGAACATCGTGTCCTTAAGAATGAGCGGGACGAGTGCCGGGACTGTGGCCGTCACATGATGGCCGAGTCGCCGAGCGAGGCTGTACCCATACCCGTCACTCCCGGATTTAGGAATCGATCGGCCTCCGGTCGCTAGAATGACCTTCCTCGCCTGTAAGACTCCTTGCGAATGGTGAATCGAAAATCCATGGCTATGATCCGTGACAGGCTCGATATTATCCACATGACGGTTCGGCTGAATCTCAACTCCAAGCTCACGACTACGCTCAATAAGCGCCAACAGGACGGTTCGGGCTTTGTCAGTCACCGGAAAAAGCTTACCGGTCTCCTCGCGTTTGAGCTCAACCCCTAACGAGGCAAACCACTTCACTGCCTGCTCAGCGGAAAACGCCGCCAGCACATTCTTGATGATATGGCGATTGCCGAAGAAATCAGTAGGGGTGACGACCTCGTGCGTGACATTGCAACGACCTCCACCTGAGACGAGGATCTTGGCGCCGATCGTTTTCGCACCATCGAGCAATACGATCCTCTGCGAACGATCGCCCTTCGTGGCCGCCTCTGCAGAGAATATTGAAGCCGCCAGACCGGCGGCGCCCGCACCGATCACTGCAATATCGTACCTGTCGTTACGTATAGACATTAGAGAGTTTTAACTGCCAGTTAACATCGTATTAATCTTGCAATGTTAGAGTTCACCATGTGAAAGGCCGACTCGTCGGCGCTGGAACCCATGAGAGCAGGAGGTGCACGATGACCTGTCAAAAATGCAAAGGACTGATGGTAAAAGAATGGCGACCGGAGTTTTCACAGGAAGCTGTGGTCCTCCGCTGTATCAATTGCGGACTGGTCCTCGATCCATTGATTGCACAAAATCGCGTGACCCCGTTGCAGACGAAGCAACGGATCTTGAATGCCGCTTAACAGTTCTTTCTGGATCGTGAGCCAGTTCGGTCGGTGCGGGCGACTTACCAAACCGACCGAATTGGGCAGGTGTGGACGTTGCGTTCGTGGTTAGACCGAAAACTCCGCCCATAAGAATGTGTGATCTGAGGGGTCTTTCGCTCGCCGCGGCTCGACGTCCACCTCTACCCTGACACAGTGCTCTGCCAACGGGGCCGTCGCCAAAATATGGTCGATGCGCCAACCTCTATTGGCTTCCAGCGAGCCAGGCGCGCGATAATCCCAAAACGTATATTGCTGCCGGTTCGGATAGAGCTTCACGAACATGTCCTGAAATCCCCACGCCAACGTGTTTTCGTACACTCGGCGCACATCTTCGTGAAAGCAGACATGCTTGAGATGTTTTTCAGGACTGTGCACGTCCATCGGTCGCGGAGCGACATTCATATCACCACACCAGATAGCCGGTTTGTTCGGCGACAGATGTTTCTCAAAATACCTGTGGAGTCGATCGTACCAGCCAAGCTTGTATTGATACTTGGGTGAGTCGATCTCGAAGCCCTGTGGCACGTAGGTATTCACAATTGGAATCCCCTTGATCACCACACGCAAAAGCCGCGCATCTTCCGAATCACCCCCATCGTCAAACCCGTAGGCCACCGCATCCGGCTTCTCCCGGCTCAATATCGCGACGCCGTTATACGACTTCATGCCCCTGTAGGTGATTTCATATCCGGATTCCGCCAGCGTCAGTAGCGGAAACTCGCTGTCCTGGACTTTGGTTTCTTGAAGACAGAGCACATCGGGCTTTTGCTGGGCCAGCCAATCGAGCACGATCGGCATACGTTTGCGGAGAGAATTGACGTTGAAAGTGGCGATCTTCATGGAGAATCCCGTCGAAATGGATGTTCAGACCGCCGCATCCTAGCAAAAGGCCCACGGGGGAACAAGCCGATGGACATAGTCAATGAAGTAGGCGGCCCGAGAGGTTCTCTATATGGCCGGGCCCTCAGGAGGTCTTTTCTCCAGAGGGCCAGGTAGTCTACCGATGCGATTGCGAGAATTTATGGTGCGGTAACAGAAATAGGGGCGTCAGGAACTGTCGCTTTCATCTCTTGCCCCATCGACTGAGCGGCGTCCTTAGCTTCTCCAACTTTGGCTTTTCCCGAGACTTGGTGCGCCTTCATCTTCTCCCTCATTTCATGGCGCTTCGCCTTGATTGCGCCTTTGTGGGCTTTCTTCTTGCCCTTCATCTCTTTCTTCTTTGCCTTCATATCGCTCTTCATCGCGTTTTTCTCAGCCTTCATCTCGTCTTTCATCCCACCCATCTCGCTCTTCATAGCTTCATCAGCCAAGGCCAGCGAACTGGTTCCAATCAGACACAATACTACAAACCCGATGACGACCAGTTTCTGCATTGGACACCTCCCGGAATAGATAATGGTGAGTGTGCTGGGTCCCTCACAAGGAAAAGACAGCCTGTGCCCCTTTTTCAAACCTGTCAAGAATTAGCCTACATTGCTCATGATGGTTTGTCACGACACCGCTCAGCGCTTCGCTTCCATCGAGAGGGTCGGATTCTTCGAGATGAACCGCATGGTGAGGAAAGACAGCAACAGCGAGGAGAAACCCGTCAAGCACAGTTGAACCTATCGATGTGAGGCGACCGAGCAGGTATGGATCACCGTGTCAGACTATTTACTGGCGTTGAGCGAATCATGGGTTCCCGGCACACATTCTTCACGTTTCCACTGCTTCAAGATCTTCTGTTCGTTGAAGATCAGGGTATAGCGGTAACAATACAACATTTCTTTGGGCCCTTCCCCCAGCTTTCCTATCAGCGAGGTGGCTTGCGTCGCGGCATTGGAGAGACCAGCAAAATGCAACGAGCTCAATTCCTTTTCGGCCAAGGGCACTCGATAGGTCCAGACCGAATCCCCTCCGAGAACCGGTGTCTTGGCCGTATGGGGCGACCCGAACTTCTCAGTCACTTCGTCTTGTGTGAGTCGATCCACACCCTTTTTGAAATAGCCGTCGCGCCACGGACCTCCACAGGCGAGCATCCCTCCCGTGAAGAGAAGCATCACCATTGTGAATACGTGCTGACGTACTCGTCTCATGCCTTGGGCTGGTCCTTGAACTCGTGCATACGCCTCACGGAACAATAGAGCGCATAACCTTGGGCCAACATGCCGGTAACCAGCAAGCCCATCGCCGTCTTCATCCACGGCCCTCCTGTGTCTTCCAGTCCATAGATCCCGACGACGAACCCGAGCGCGATCGCCACAATTCCTATGAATCGCGCGATCATCCCTTTCGTCCGCAAGTTAATGGAGGCCGGATCATTGTGCATTGCCATCATAGATTAGGAGTACGCTACACTGGATAGCGCTGCCGGTTCAACTCCGCTTCGCGCGAAAGGTTTTTGCACGTAACTCCAGAGAAAGCGCCTCGTCTTGGACGCCCTCATTTTTACCGGGCATCGGCAAGAACATCCAGCCTCTTCTTTATGCACCCAACCGTTCGACAATGGATTCCGCCGGATAGGTTACGATTTCTGCCAGCGTGGGATGATAGTGCGGCATGCGCAAAAGATCGGCTGCGGTCCCATGGTAATACATTACCGCTATCAGCTCATGAATCAGTTCGCCGGCTTCCAGGCCAACGATCTGCGCGCCAAGGATCTCACCGGTCTGAGGCGCCGCGAACAACTTCACAAACCCCTGCGTTGCCCCAAGACAAAGCGCCTTGCCATGGTCGACGAAAGGATAGGAAGCTGTGAGATACGGAATCCCTTCGGCCTTCGCACGCGATGCATTGAGTCCCAGAACTGCGACCTGCGGATCGGTAAAAACTACCTCTGTATCCAGCCGATGATCGATCGTCTTCGCCGGTTGATCTGCATGAGTCGCGTTGTACCCCGCAATCTCTCCCTGCTGGATGGCGAGATGCACAATGGGCGAGACATCGTTTACATCACCCACAGCATAGATATGTGCCTGCGACGTGCGCATCATGCCATCGACCACAATTCGCCCGTCGTCGACTGTCACTTCCGCCAAATCGAGGCGAAGCCCTTCGACATTGGGCTGCCGGCCTAAGGCCTGGAGAATTTTCTCGCCGACATAGGATTGCTCCCGTCCGTCTTTCACCGCCCATACCGTCTTCCCTGTTGCGTCATGAGTCACGTGCAGCAATTGCGCACCCGTAACGACTTCGATGCCCTCACCGATCAAGGCGGCCTCAAGCGCGCGTCCGACATCCTCATCCATCTCAGAAAGCAGCGTACGCCCCCGTTGAAGAATCGTGACCTTCGTCCCAAGTCGAGCAAAGAATTGGCCGAGCTCAAGAGCAACGGCCCCGCCACCCAGCACGATCAACGAACCCGGCTGGGTACGGAGATCCAGGATCGTGTCGCTCGTCAAATATCCGGCTTGGGTCAAACCAGGTATCGGAACCTCACTGGGCCTCGATCCGGTGGCTAGAATGAACGAGCCGGCCGACAAAATGGTTTCTCCAGCGAGGATTTCGTGGGGAGACCGGAAAACCGCTCGCGATTGATAGAGCGTGAACCTCGGGTCTTGAAGCTGCTGAACGCGATAGTCTGCAAACTCCCGGACCAAACGATTCTTTCGGTCCACGATCGCCGACAGATCGGCCTGGACCGAAACTGGTGAGAGGCCAAACTCCTTCGCTCGCCTGAAAAGGGCCGCGACTTCGGCAGAACGCAGGATAGCCTTTGTCGGCATGCAACCACGCAGGATACAGAGCCCCCCGAGTGGGCCATGATCCACAATCGCCACGTCAGCGCCGGCATCACGCGCAGTCCGTGCCGCGGCATAGCCCGCCGACCCACCACCGATAATCACCACATCATGAGTTGTTCGTTGTGCCTGCATCATTGAGAATGGGAGAATACCACTACCCCGCAGAGTGCTGCCATGCCAAGCCGAAGCCATGGACTGTTCGTGTAGGCCTACAGGAGGTACGGGACTGCTCGTGCAGGAGACAAAAACCTTACAAAACCATGGTTCTTAAGGCCTGCGAGAGGGTATAGCCATTGCATTATCGGAGCCCATGCGGAAGCATCAATTTTCTATCGGACTGGGCATGGCCTGCGTCACCTTGGTCGCTTGCACGGCGGGGGACACGACCCCCCCTGTCACAAGCGAAGGCCGCACACCGACAGCCCCGCCACCGGTCTCGCCACCACCCACCGTTCCACCCCCATCCCCGCCTGGTACGGCCGGCGCATTTCCTATTTTATTCGTCACACAAGTTCCCGTTAGCGGGGACTTCACCGCCATCACGGCAACCTTTGGCAATCACAACCCCAGCATGCAACAAGCGCCACGCGGCGGTGATCTCTGGATTCGTTATCCCGACGGCGCGCTGAAGAATCTGACCAAGACCGCTGGCTTCGGTATGGAGGGCCTGCAGCTCGATCAAGCCATCGCTGTGCGCGACCCCAGTGTGCATTGGGACGGTCAAAGGGCGATCTTCTCAATGGCGATCGGCGCGCCGACACAGCAGTTCCAAGTTAAGGACTTTGTCTGGCAGCTCTACGAAATCACCGGCCTCGGAAAAAACCAGCCGCCCATCATCGCCAAGGTGCCGAACCAGCCACCAGACTACAACAACATCTCCCCGATCTATGGGACGGACGACCGGATTATCTTTACCTCTGACCGCCCACGCAGTGGTGAACGCCATCTTCATCCGCAGCACGATGAATACGAATCGACGGCGGTCGTGTCGGGCCTCTGGAGCCTCAATCCCGCAAACGGCGACCTGCTTCTGCTGAACCACGCCCCCTCCGGCAACTTCACGCCAATCGTCGATAGTTTCGGCCGTGTCGTCTTCACGCAGTGGGACCACCTCAAGCGGGATCAGCAGGCGGACGCCGACAAATATGCGGGCGGCACGAACGGAACTTTTACCTGGGCGAGCGAAGCGGTTAATGCGCAGAAGGATGCGACACTGATCGGCTCCGAGTCGTTTCCTGAGCCTCGTGTCGATCAGGAAGTCGCCGGCACGAACATGAACAAGCACGACTTCAATCAATTTTTCCCCTGGACCATCTTGGAAGACGGCACAGAAAGCGAAACGCTCAACCACCTCGGACGGCAGGAGTTGCACAGCTATCTACCTTCAAGTCTGAACAACGATCCGAACGTCATCGAATTTTTTGGTCAACTGGCGCGGTTCAACCAGAACGCAATCACCAACTTGTTCCAGATCAAGGAAGATCCGCTGAAACCCGGCCGGTATTACGCGATCGACGCGATAGAATTCGGCACGCGCGCTTCCGGACAAATCGTGAGCCTCGACGCGCCGCCGAGCCTGAATGCTGATCAGATCGCGATCAACTACGTCACACACCGCGACACGAGCGGCTTCAACGAAGACAACCAACCGCCTAAACCGAATAATTCAGGCCATTACCGCGATCCGCTGCCGCTTTCGGACGGCACGCTCATCGCCGCCCACACAGCAGAAACCAAAGCTGATGGGGCCACTGGTACCGCGAATCCGTCTCGGTACGATTTTCGATTGAAGGGGACGAAGCTGCTCCCGAACGGATTCCGGGGCGCCGACCAACCACTCACCGCGGGCCTGAACAAGACGGTCTCCTATTGGGACCCAGATAAAAAGCTCACCTATAGCGGCAATCTCTGGGAACTGCAACCGGTGGAAGTGAAATCGCGCACCAGGCCGGCTAAGCTCACGAGCGCGCTGCCAGCGCCTGAGCAACAAATTTTCCAGCAGCTCGGCATCGACCTCAATGCGCTACGCGCGTACTTGGTTCAGCATGATCTCGCCCTGGCTGTCACACGGAACGTCACGACACGCGACGACTTCGACAAACAGCAGCCCTTTAATTTGCGTGTGCCGGCCGGCGTCCCGCACATCGGGGGCGGCGGCAAGATCTATGACGTGCAGCATTTGCAGTTTTTTCAGGCCGATCAGGTGCGCGGCATCGGCGGGATGAATAATCCTAAGCCCGGTCGACGAGTGTTAGCTCGGACGCTGCACGACAGCAATGCCGTCGCGAACAACATGCCCAATCCGTCCGGGCCGGCAGGCAGCGTCAAGATCGCGGCAGACGGATCGGCCGCGGCCTTCGTTCCAGCGCGGCGCGCGCTCTCCTGGCAGCTGACTGATACACAGGGCACACCGGTCGTGCGCGAACGGTACTGGGTCACGTTTCAACCGGGTGAAGTTCGCGTCTGCACCTCCTGCCACGGCATCAACGATAAGGATCAAGCCGGGCAAGCGGCCCCGACCAACCAACCTCGAGCATTGCTGGAATTGCTCCAATACTGGAAAGCGCAAAACCCCTGATTGCCCCTGGCCGACTCTCTCGTTGTCGTGCGCCTCGGGTTTCCTTATACTGTGCACATGATCCAACCAGGCCTCTATCGGCACTATAAAGGCCATGAATATGAGGTGCTGGGAGTGGCTCGTCATTCAGAAACGGAAGAGGAATATGTGGTCTATCGGGCGCTCTACGGCGACCGTGGGCTGTGGGTCAGACCAACGGCGATGTTCCTGGAAACGGTGACCGTTGATGGTCGTCTTTGTCCTCGATTTCAGTTCCTTGCTGCTCCTTAGTAGCTACTCAGATCCTTGCATTTTGCTCCTAATCCTGCTCCTCGCTTCTCCCCAGCAGTCGTTCGGGCAAAGCCATCCAGGCTTAAGTACTTACCGGTAGCCTCCGATACAGACGATACGAGGTCAGCCATGCCGATTATACGTGCTGTCGATGGCATCGTCGAAATGCATCCTACGCTACCGGTGTCTCCACGTTCTCCCGCAACGCAGGCCGATGCGGATAGACGGGATCGTTCGAAAGAACAGCAGCGCCAGACAGCTGACCATGCAGCACGTCTAGCTCAACAGGCCTATCAGCAACAGGTACAGCAAGCCCCTGCATCGAAGCCAGCCCTCCTTGCACAGGATTTAATGACCTCC
>Ga0315270_10001289_pt1 | contig 13330 bp, 13 predicted proteins | sample C1_bottom_MG_FD_204932 | JGI IMG/M metagenome (GOLD analysis project Ga0315270, IMG submission 204932) | Sediment microbial communities from Yellowstone Lake, YNP, Wyoming, USA - C1_bottom | ecosystem: Environmental > Aquatic > Freshwater > Lake > Sediment | place: USA: Wyoming | collected... | reverse complement strand
GGAAGATACGTGAAGGCGAAAAAGATGGCAGGGAGTATTATTTCATGTCTTCAGTAGAGTTCCGCCAAATGATAGACGAAGGGAGATTACTCGAATGGCAGGAAGTATATCCCGGAAGTTATTACGGCACAAAGGTTTCAGAAGTGGAGCGGATTACGCTGAACGGCCAGTTCCCGGTATTTGATGTGGATGTGGTAGGCGGATTGAATATCAAAAAAATGTACGGTGAAAAAGCCCTGGCCATTTTCATCCGGCCTCCTTCCTACGAAATTCTTGAGTCGAGGCTTCGCGCCAGGGCTACAGAAAGTGAGGAAAGCCTGCAAAAACGCCTTGATAAAGTGAAATGGGAACTTACGTTTGAAAAAGATTTTGACCAGGTGATTGTAAACGATAAATTGGAAGATTCTTTTCGCAAATCTGAATCTCTGGTAAAGAATTTCCTTGGAATTAAATCATAACTCAGCAGTAGCATGAAAAAAACCGGGCTCTTATTTGGTTCATTCAACCCCATTCATATCGGGCACCTGATGATTGCAAATTACATGTATGAGTTCAGTGACCTGGATGAATTGTGGTTTGTGGTTTCACCGCTCAACCCGCTGAAGGAAAAGCAATCCCTCTTGGCTGATCACCACAGGCTGGAGATGGTTAACCTGGCCATTGAGGACGATATCCGTTTCAGATCATGCAATATTGAATTTAAATTACCAAAGCCTTCCTTTACTATTCACACTTTAACATATCTGCAGGATAAATATCCCGGCCGGGAATTTGTAATTATTTCGGGTACAGATATTTTCCCAACCTTTCACAAATGGAAAAACTGGGAGCAGCTTTTGGAATTTTATTCATTTTATGTATATCCACGCCCCGGATCGCAGGATCATGAACTTACAAGACATCCATCTGTAAAAGTGTTTGATGCACCCATGGTCGAAATTTCGGCAAGCTTTATACGCGAAGCCATCCGTGAAGGGAAAAACATGTCGTATTTTCTCCCTGATAAAACCTATAAGTACATCCGGGAAATGCACTTTTACGAAAAGTAAAGCCTGAATTCCTCCCGTAAAAATTTTCTTTTGAATTCCCTGAAAAAGACTTCTTCCAAAATACTGAAAGTCTTTTAATTACAATGTTATATGATCATATTTAAGCCAACATATTTACCGCCTGATTTCAATTATTGTCTTATTTTTGCATTCCGAATCTTATGCATGTCATTTCTTATTCCCATGCCTGAGGCACAAAATTCCGAAGCTTGTTTATGAATATCCGAAGTCTGTTTCTACCCATTTTATTTTTTGGTTTTATTGTGCATCTGAAAGCACAAAATATTCCGGTAACACCTTCTGAAACAGGCACTGGTGTATTTATAGGTAAGACAAAACCTCTGCGCGATATTCCTGAACTTACACCTGAAGAAAAACAACTTCTGAAGTCAAAATCCGAAGCAAAAGAGTATAACGAAGAACTTCGCGTGAGGGCGTACCCTTATGCAGACATTGCCCTGCCAAAAGGAGTTGATGCAGTATGGCAGAAAACCATGGGGAAAGCTGCATCAAAAACTCCCGAGCTTAATTTTGACGGGCAGACCACTTCATCTTATCCACCCGACTGCAACGGCGCTGCCGGTCCAAATCATTTTATGCAGGCTGTTAATACAACCTATGCCATTTATGATAAATCAGGTAAAAAACTTGCCGGGCCGTCCAAATTGTCTTTGTTGTTCAATGGCGTTGCCGGTGCTAGCTGCGACGATGGCGACCCGATTATTCTTTACGATGAACAAGCCGACCGATGGGTAGCCTGCGAATTTTCAGTCTGCGGGACAAATGACAGGATGCTGATATCGGTTTCCACCAGCAACGACCCGACTGGCACATGGAATGCATATTCCTTTGATGTTGCCGATGTGCCCGACTATCCAAAACTAAGTGTATGGCAGGATGGATATTATATGGGTGACAACAATAGCACCGGAAATGATATTTATGTTTTTGAGCGCTCGCAAATGCTTACCGGTGCTGCCAATCCCAGGTTTGTCGGATTTAAAAATGCCTGGCGACCAGGTTCTACAGATGGTTTTATGTGTGTGCCTCCTGTAGATAACGATGGAACTTTTGCACCCGCCGGATCACCGGGGCTTTTTATTGCCATGAGCGACGATGCATTTAACAGGGGTACAGACCAACTCTGGATTTATGAACTGGCTGTGGATTGGACGAATACTGCAGCGTCTACCTTTAACAGGGTTCAGCAAATTGATGTAGAACCTTTTGACAGCGATTTTGGAGCTGACTGGGCAAATATCAAACAACTGGGGACAACCCAGGAACTTGATGCCATTCCCCAGGTTATTATGAATATACCTCAGTACAGGAATTTCGGCACTTACCAGACCATTGTATGCTGCCATACCGTGGATGTTGACAAAACCGATCATGCCGGTATACGTTGGTACGAACTGCGCAAAACACCGCCATCCAATACCTGGACAGTGAGGCAGCAAGGCACCTATGCTCCCGATATTCACTCCCGGTGGCTGGGTAGCATCATGCTTAACGGCAACAACGAAATTGGGCTGGGATATTCTATTTCGAGCTCTACTCTAAATCCCGGTATCCGATTCTGCGGCCAGACCAAAGCGGAAAACAGTAATGCCAGTGGCATACTTGATTTCCCGGAAGCTATTGTACAAGCCGGCGCTGCATCACAAACCGGCAACGAGCGTTGGGGCGATTATTCACAAATGTCGGTCGATCCAGGTGACGACGGCACTTTCTGGTTTACAACCGAATATCCGGGCGCCAGCACCAGGAAAACCAAAATAGCTACTTTCCAGGTTGGGCCTGTTCTTCCAACCGGTTACTTTTCAGCTGATAACACATTGCCATGCAAGAACAGCTCAATTGTTACTTTTACCAGCCAGGCAACAGGTAATCCTACGCAATACTCCTGGACGTTTTCTCCTCCAACCGTTACTTTTACAGATACCACAAGCAGTTCATCACTGAATCCGAAAGTGATTTTTAACGCGCTTGGAATATACACCGTTTCTTTGAGGCTGACCGGTGAAGGAGGCACCAAAACCACCACGAAAACAGATTATATCCATGTAAATGAAGCAAATGCGGATTTCACATCACCATATACAACAGTGTTAGTAAATAATTATGCCTCTTTCATTGATGCATCAACCTGTAGCGCCACTGAATGGCATTGGGACTTTGGAGAAGGTGCTTCACCTGCAACATCAAACACACAAGGGCCTAATTATGTTTCATACAACACTACCGGTCTAAAGACAGTCAGCCTATCAGTAAATGGTAATTCGAGTGTCACAAAAACCGGATTTATAAATGTAATTGACCCAGACATCAACATGTCCTCACTTACTTTGGCGGCCTGTAACGGCAATTTCTATGATCCGGGCGGTCCTACTGCAAATTATCAAAACAGCCAGGATTATTCCATGCTGTTTTACCCCGGTATCCCGGGAAATAAACTTCAGTTTGACTTTAATAGCTTCAATCTCGAAACGCAAACAACCTGTGCCAACGATTATTTGAGGATATTTGACGGTACCACAAAGTTTTCGCCAATCATCGGAACATATTGCGGAACGAACTCACCCGGTTTGGTTAAAGCAACTAACCAATTCGGAGCTTTACTTTTTATGTTTCACAGCAATGTCACCACTACACAACCCGGATGGTCAGCTAATATAAGTTGTATTCCTAACCGGGCTGTTAACCCGGCATCGTTAACTGCTGTTCCGGCAAGCAGTTCACAGATTAACCTTGAATGGACAAAAAACCCTGACAATAATAATGTGATTCTCGCCTGGTCGCCTGACGGGACATTTGGATCGCCAGTAAACGGGATTAATTATTCCGTTAGTGATTTAATTCCCGGAGGTGGCACCATACTTACCAACGGAAATGAAACAAGCTTTATTCATACCGGCCTTAACGCTGCAACTAGCTATTTTTACAAAGTATTTTCTTACGATCCGGAAGCAAATTATTCAGCTGGTATTACAGCTGATGCCGCCACATTAACAGATCCTTTCCTTTCAGTTCCTGAAAATGGATTCAAAGGATTAAGCATCTATCCAAATCCGGCTAAAGGTCAGTTTACTATTGTGATAGATAATTCAAAATACCCGGTAATGCAGGTTATCATCAGCAATCTGAACGGAACAATTATTATTAACCGCGAATGTAAAGGCGCCTCTGAATATCTTTTCGATCTGAATAATTCACCACCAGGAACTTATGTTGTGAAAATTAAAACGGATAAAGAATTGCTGGTTACAAAAATGGTTATCATCAGATAACTTGATCTTTTATGATAAATTAAAGCTTGAAATCTTACCCCCTCACTCTTCAAACCCCCTCTGGCAAGGATTTGCAATCCATACCGGTACAAATATAAAATGATTAGCTTTGCTTTACGTTCTTTGAAATAACAATTGCCTCGATGGCTGGGACGTATGCTTTTGGTACAATTGCTTTTGGACAATCAAAGAGTGGGTTTGTGAATATGTTGGGTAACTATACTAATGAGGCAAATAGCACTTCGTTTGGGATTGGATTAAGTTCATCGATGTATGGAGAAGCATTCAGAGGATTGACAACAACATCAGTATTAGCATCTGAAATTCAAGCAGCTAAAATAATTGGGAATATAGCAAAGGTTGCTCGTATCGGAACAATCTCAGGTATTGTTTTAAATATAAGTGCAAATACAATAAATGTTTATAATTCACCTACAGCAGGAAATTATGGAAGATTGACTATTAGTTTTATTGCTGCAGGGGTGAATATTCTTTCTGGGGGACCTTTTCTTTCACAATAGGTATTACGCTTGCAGATGCTGCATGGGGCCATTACTTATATGATGAATTAGATAATTATTTTAATACAAAACGTTAAAACTAGCAGCACTATGAAATGGATACAATATGTTTTTTATCGAATATTTTTTTTATATCGAAAAAGGCATGATGAGAGTGAATCTGCTATAATAGCAATGATTTTTGTTAGTTTATTTCTGTTTATGAACATTTTTGTAATAGGTGCAATTTTATACAAATTTAATCTACTTCCAGTATTCTTTAGTTTGCCAGTTCAAGGAAGTATGTTTATACTTGGATTATTTATGGTGAACTATTTTTTGATTCTGTATAGAAAAAAATATTTAATATTTGTATTGAGGTTTGAAAAAGAATCAATCTCCAAAAGAAAAATAAATGGGTGGTTAGTTGTTGTATATATTTTTATATCAACTATTTTATTATACCTTATTCCATTAATTAAGGCATAATCAAGTATATGCAAAAATCCAGTAAATAATGTTTCAGACAATGAATGGACGTATGTACGACCCGGTAATAGGTAGAGTTTTAAGTCCAGATGCATTTGTACAAGATCCTGGTTATTCACAGAGTTACAACCGATATAGTTATTGTATGAACAATCCGTTGAGGTATACTGACCCGAGTGGGTGGCTGACTGCTGCTGCATTTGAGTCATATGTTAATGCCCAGTTTAATTGGCTTGATGGAATTGCTAATAACTCTAATAGTTATAGCTCAGGAGGAACCGGTGGAGGAGGAAGCGGTGGTGGGTATAATGGTTCTTCATGGACAGATTACCTGCATGATCCCAAAGAAAACTTCGTTATGATGAGCTCAAGGGCTTACAATACGTTGTATGGAACTGGAACATATGAGAAAATGCAATCCGATAGAACGAAGCCAGGTTTTTTCGGGCCTGATAAATATGCTACATATGGAACAGGGGTTATAGTTGAAAACCGATTTGGTGAATGGATTTTTGTTACTGAGAACAGTTATAAGCAAATAGCTGATTATACAATAATTAAAAATGTTCCCCAAGCACAAGGGGGAGTAATACTACCTATAATAAATAATAATGTAATTCTTGCAACAAATATTCCTGGCTCTTTAGTCTCAGGTGCTGCAACGATGTCATATGCTGAAATTATTCGAGATGTTGAAGCAATTTCACAAGATGCGAAATATCTTAAAATTGGCGGAAATCTTGTTGCTGTTGGAGCCTTTGCGTTATCTGCATATAATGTTACGGCAAAATCTATAAATGGGAAGGTTAACACTTCTGATATCGTTGATTTCACGGCCTCTGGCACATTAGTAATGCTTGGAATTATGTGTTCTAATCCAATAACTTTGGGAATTTTAACTGGAGCTGCAATTACTTATGGTGTGCTTCGTATAGTTAAAGGCGATGAAGCTGATAAGTTTATAAATGATAAATTTGGATTTAACAATTAATGTTATGATTGATTTAATATTTGCTTCAGTGTACAGCCTGATTTCACCTAAAGCTATATTTGGGAGAAGATACGTTGCATCAACTATTACTGCTATATTTACTTCCTTAGTATGCTTGGCGTTGTTTATGTGGATTGTGCACTTCATGACTTTAACAATTAACAATATTAGTGTTTTGACAGTAACAATTGTCATTTTTTTATTCAATTTTTTATGGGTTTGGCTTTATGTAAGCAAACCTTTACATCAAGCAAAAACTGACATTCTTTTGACTAAACATCCAGTCAAGACATTAAAAACATTTGGTATTCTTTTCATTGTTTTTTGTTATTTAATATTCGTTGCAACGGCAATCATAGTAACAATATTGAAACACAACTGAGTAAAAATGCACATGCTCTTCCCACTTGTTGATGCTGATATGCAATCAGTGCCGGTACAAATAAAAAATGCTTAGCCTTGCTTATCGTTCTTTGAAATAATAAAAACAGTTTATACGGATACAAATAATATTACTACCTTGCGCTATTATGCAGGTAATTACCAAAAGGATACAATAAACGGAACCTGGAAGAAAATCCATTATATAATGGGCGGCACGGGCCTGGTAGCAGTGTATATTAAATGGAGTACTGGAGTGGAAAATATGTATTATGTTTGCAAGGACAGGCAAGGCTCTATAATGGCCTTAGTAAAACAAGACGGAACTATTGCCGAAAAGTATAGCTATGACGCATGGGGACGACGACGCAACCCTACTAACTGGGCCGATTACAATGTGCCAGCTCCAAGTCTTATTAACAGGGGCTATACTGGCCACGAAATGCTTGATGGCTTTGGCTTGATAAATATGAACGGAAGGATGTACGATCCGGTAATTGGCAGAGTTTTAAGCCCGGATGCATTTGTACAAGATCCTGGTTCTACACAAAGTTACAATCGATATAGCTATTGTAGAAATAATCCGTTGAGGTATACAGATCCGAGCGGGTGGCTGATGGCACCGGCTGATCAGTACTGGAATTTAGACAAGGATATAACTGATTTTGTTAGTTTTAGTGGTAGACGTGCAGGTGATTTCGGCGGTGGTGGCGGCCAAGGTTGGGGCGGCATCGGCGGGGTTGTACCAGGCGGAGGCGGTGGATATAGTAGTGGTTTTGGCCAGCAATTATATGCAGCTGCCAATAATCTTTGTAATTCAAATGCACCTGATGGTGTTTATAACCTAACCGGTATAAATTACAATAATGGAACCTACGAGTTTTCTTATAAATATAATTTAAGAGCAACAATTAATATAAATGCAGCAGAAGCATACAGGAATCGTGATGCTCAAATTATCTATGATAATAGTTTGATTGCAGGTCCTGGGGGCATATCAAGTACTAGTAAAACAAGATTAGAGGCTATGAATGAAGCACTTGCTGCTTTCGGAATAGCAACATCCGGTGTAGAATCATTTACTGGTGCAAATGCTTCCTCTCGTATTGTATACTGTACTATTAATGGGACTACATCATGGTTAAGTAAAACTGAAGTATTGGAGTTTCTTAAGGGAGCAGCAGGCATTACATTAGTCGTTAGTACAACTGTTGATATAACCCGATATATGCAAGGAGATATTGATATGCCATTGATTAAAGTTTGTGCAAATTTCGGCATTGGTGTATTGGGTATAATAATTAAAGATAGTAGTACAGGTCTATTAGTGACTGGAGGATACTTACTGCTTGATAAAATGGGGGCCTTCAATATCCCTTCAAATATTCCTTCCTATTCTCCTCAATATAATGTACCTGATGCTACAAATGCAAGACCAATATTTACCCCATTACCTAAATAAAATCTCATTTAACCATGTATAAAGAAATTTATTTTTGGATGGCCACATATTTGAGGCGGATTAAAACCAATAAGACTCCAGATTTTAGTGCATATTTAATTCTCTGTATTTTTGAAATGCTTAACATTGGCACAATACTGGTTTTAATCAATTATTACTTTAAACCTGATTTTATAAACATTTCGTCGGTGAATTTAGGGCTAGCTTTTAGTGCTATCTTGCTAGCATTAAATTACTTTCTAATTTATTCGAAAAGAAAAATCATTTTTAAGGAATATAGTGAAAGTCAGTCGAAGCGAAAAATAACAGGACAGATTTATTTCTGGTTGTATGCAATCTTGTCATTCACTATTTTTATAGTAGCTGTTGAAAACTTAGTATCACCAAAATATTAGCAAATTAAGTTTAGCTTAGTTTCTAGAATAATGAGAAAGGCTGAGCAATTAAAGTGAATAAACTATAGAAGGCTTTCTCATTCGCTAGCATTTTACTTTCTCATACATGTGAAGAAAATTATATCAATAGATAGTTACCTATTCCGTTGTCCTCTATAATAATGAATAAGTGTTATTCTGAGTCTGCGACTCAGGATTCAATAAAAACCTTTAAATTTAGCTTTCAATTAGTGTAAAGTGCCGGAAAATAATTATCAGATAACATCAGTAAACTACCCCGGTAATTGGTAGAGTTTTAAGCCCGGATGCATTTGTACAAGATCCTGATTATACGCAGAGTTACAACCGGTATAGCTATTGTATGAATAATCCGTTGAGGTACACGGACCCAAGTGGGTGGCTGACTGAAGCTGAGTGGGATGAAGTTGAAAAAACATGGTATGACATGGTCACAAATCCAGATAATTTTACATCCGGAATTTACACCTGGGGTGGTGGTGGTGGTTATTCTTTTTCATCCGATCCAGTTGATAGCTACAATGCCTTGGCTGCCTACAATAATGAAAACGATAGTTGGGGAAATACTTTGTATCCTGATGGTGCAACTGTTGTAAAACATAGCTATTATAATGGAAAGACAACATATGTAAGTAAAACGACTGGTTGGACATGCGAGGCACATGATGCGGTTTGGTATTCGTTTGAGGAAAATTCTTTTACACAAGATCAAAACAGTAATTTTTTATTTCAGAGCGAAGCTAAAGGATTTCAGCGAATTTGGAATAGCTCTTTTAAAGATAAAATGGAATATGGAGCAGTAATCACTCCCTATGGCTTGATAACATTCAAGGTTGGTCCTGATGGAGGTAACGCTTTTGGAGGATTAAGCTACAAATGGAAAGGTAATAATTGTTATGTTGAATATAACGGAAGCAATTATCTTGTAATGGGGGCTGCTCATGTTCATTGGGATAAAGAATTAGATCCATCGCCTTCACAAACTACGGACTATCCTACTGCATATTATACTCTTAAAAAACAAATTCCACTTTTTATTTTAGGTTTTGATAAGGAAATATACATGATCAACTATACAAAAATCGATTATAGTGATTATATTAATAAGTATAAAGTAGACTCTTTGTTAAAAGGGAATTTAAGTTTGATTCAAATGTTAAAAGTTGGTAGAACTTTAGCTAAATAAACATTGCCATGAGAAATTTACTTGTTGTTTTTCTAATAGTCTTTACACTTTATTCATGTAAAAATAGTAAGGAGAAATATGCTGTTACTACAAAAATAGATTTTAATTTTAAAACTTACAATGAATATAATTTTGATAATCCTATTTTCAGGCATTTTGTTTCTGAATATATTAAACTGCCTGAAAATGAGAAGAAAAAGGTTTTTACATTATATCTTGATGAACGTGCTGATACACTTTTATTTACGATATGGAGATATCCTTATAGGAAGTTCAGTCTTAATAAATCTTTAGGGTATTTCTATTATATTGACCGAGTTGTAATTGTTTATTCACCCTTCATAAAGGTAATGTCTTCTCAAATTGATTCTTCTTCAATGAATATTATTTCTAATCTTTATGATCAAGAGTTGAAATATTATTCTAATCATAAACATAAATTGGTAATGTGGCAGCTTCAAATTCCTTATCATGAAGATTCGCCGTTCATTGAGAAAGACTTTAAACGAATAATTAATACAGTAAAGCCCCCTTTGCCGGATAATATGAAAGATAAAGTTATTGATATTCAGTATGAGGCAGATTAGATTTTTAATTAAACGAGGTGCGCTAATATTTTTTACATGATTACATCTAATAAACTCCGCTGTCCGTAGTCTTCCATAAAATAAAATCTGATGATAGTGTAAGATTCAGATCAATAAGGCCTGGCAGTCCAGGCTTTATTGCTTTAAGGGCTAACTGTTTAAGTTTGCGTTTGGTAATAAAGGCATCCAGAAATATCATTACCACGCTTTTATCCTGTTCCGGTAGTTTTTCAATGATTTTAAACTGGTTAAGCAGTTCTTTATCGGTAAGGGAATTATTAGCCTGGTTGTCGGAAGTTCCATTTATCATGTAATCGGATGAAATATCCATAACAACTCTAATAATCATATTCTCTTTGCTATCAGCAAGTCAATTCAGGTTTTGCTTCTGTACGGCGATACTTTAGATCTTTATTTTTCAAAACATCGCATTGCGAAATGATTCAAAGCCTGCATTGTCTTGCCAGGCGCTTCAATAAATCCCATATGACCAACATCTTCGAGCAACAGGATTTCACTATGCGAAGGAATTACTGCTTGCACCATTAGCTGGTTAAAGGGCATACGGCTGTCCTGCTTGCCGAGAATGGATAAAACCGGGATTTTTGTTTTTGAGAGGAAATGATGCTGGCCCGGTCGGTCGCGCATGCCCGAAAGCGCGGCAATAATAGCTTCAGGAGTCATTAGTGATGCGACATCCTGCAGCTTCCGGATTGCTTCCGTGTAATTTCCCACATGCTTCTGGTCGAACAGATCGGGGATAAATTGCATAATAAATCCATGCCGGTTTTTCCTCACTATTTCAATAGTGCGTCGGCGGTTTTCCCGGGCTTCGTCGCTGTCGGCATTTGCATGCGAATGAAAGAGTACTAATCCTTTTACCATGTCTTCATAATCAACCGCAAATTGCAAAGCCACATAACCTCCCATCGAATGTCCGGCAATCACAGCTTTTTCAATATTTTCAACCTTTAGCACTTCTTTTACCGCTCCCACGATAAGTTGCATGCTGTGTATTTCAGCTAAAAGTTCACTTTCATCATGCCCCGGAAGGTCAATGGCAACAACCGTAAATTTCTTTTCAAGAGACCGGGTAAAATCTTCCCAAATCGCTTTTGATTCAAGGAATCCATGAAGGAGAACCAGGGCAGGACCGGTGCCGCTGACATGGTAAGCTATATTTTTACTTTGAAACTGAACAGTTTTTTTCATTTCTAAATATTTAAATCAAGCATAAAAGGTATAAAAAAAGGAGAGGCTGCAAAGATACAACCTCTCCCTGTTTGAATGTTCGAATATCAATTTTAATAAATCCTGTCAGCCATTGTAGCTTCGACTTCAGCTACTGTTTTGGGAATTGGTTTGCCCAAAATCCTGTGTCCATCTACCGTAACCAGGATATCATCCTCAATCCTTATTCCACCAAAATTGCGATATTCTTCAATTTTATCATAATTAAGGAATTCCTGGTATTTCTTTTCGGCTTTCCACATATCGATAAGTTCGGGAATAAAATAGATTCCCGGCTCGTTGGTAAGAACGAAACCTGGCTGGAGGCGTCGACCAAGGCGAAGATATGCTGTTCCAAACTGCTTACTGGGTTGTATTTCGTTATCATAACCAACATGAATCTGCCCAAGGCCTTCCATATCATGAACATCCATGCCCAGCATATGCCCCAGTCCGTGAGGGAGGAACAATGCATGCGCTCCGGCAGCAACAGCTTCCTTTATATCCCCTTTCATCAATCCCAGATCTTTTAAACCGGTCGTAATTGTTTCGCAGGCAACGGTATGACAATCGCGGTAGAAAGTACCTGGTTTAGTTGCGGCTATGCTGTTCAATTGGGCATTGAGCACAATTTCATAGATTTCGCGTTGTTTCTGGCTGAATTTTCCGCCTACAGGAACGGTGCGTGTGATATCACTGGCATAATTCAATGCAGTTTCGGATCCGGCATCCATCACCATCATGCGACCTTCCTGAAGAATATTCTCGTGGTGGTGGTTATGAAGTATCTGGCCGTTCGCGCTTAATATGATAGGAAATGAAACCGGCCGGCCATGAGCTATCGAAATTCCTTCCATAGCACCGACGATTTCCTGTTCCTTTCGCCCGGGATAAGCCATGCGCATGCCTGTGGTGAACATATGCCAGGCCGTTTCGATGGCAGCTTCAATTTCTGCAATTTCGATATCTGCTTTTATTGAACGAAGCTTTACAATGGCTTCTATCAAAGGCATTGAAGCATAATCGCGGATACGTGAAGGATTAATTCCAAGAAGCCCGCTAACCTGCAATTTGGTTTCGGCCCGGTAAGTCGGCGCGAAATGGACCGGCCTGCCTTTCTGAATGGCATTATTTATAAAAACGGTGAGTTCAGGTAACGAAGCCGTATTTTTAATGCCAACTTTTACCGCAAGATCAACCACTTTAGGCTGAGGGCCCATCCAGATGATATCATCAATTTCAAAATCGTTTCCTAAGATATAATCAATGTCGTTATCTACATCAATGATACCAACTAAATCAGGATTTTCGAGCCCGAAGAAATAGGAGAAATTGCTGTCCTGCCTGAAAGTATATGTATTGTCGGCATAATTATAGGAGGCTTCGGAATTGCCCGGTAATAGTATAATTCCTGAAGGCATCAGCTTACGTAATGCATTACGGCGGTCGGTATAAATCTGTGGTTTGAACATGAATGCAGGTATTTTAATTATTGATAAAGACTATGTTTATTCTTTGCAAATATAGAGTTTTGGCATATCAGTTGTACAACAGATTATTTACCCAAATGTTAAAAATTGAGTTAAATTTGTAGAATCAAAACCACAGAATATGAAGAAGATTTTATTACTGGCCGGATTTATCCTGGTGTTATCAGCCATAACATTCGCACAAACCGCTGCCGAATGGAACAAACAGGGTGTGGATCATTCGAAGAAATTTGAATACAAACAGGCATACGAATGCTTTACG
>Ga0315270_10001287_pt1 | contig 13342 bp, 11 predicted proteins | sample C1_bottom_MG_FD_204932 | JGI IMG/M metagenome (GOLD analysis project Ga0315270, IMG submission 204932) | Sediment microbial communities from Yellowstone Lake, YNP, Wyoming, USA - C1_bottom | ecosystem: Environmental > Aquatic > Freshwater > Lake > Sediment | place: USA: Wyoming | collected... | reverse complement strand
CGATGTTGCCGGCGATGACAGTCGACAATTCCGAAGCGCGGCACAAGGCGCCGGTGAGCGCCGTCACCGTCGACTTGCCGTTGGAGCCGGTGATGGCCAGCACTTTCTGCGCCGGCGGCAGCGCGCGCGCGAAGATCTCGATGTCGCCGGCCACTTCGACGCCGCGCGCCGCGGCCGCGGCAATCGCCGCCTGCGCCAGCGCAACGCCGGGACTGATGGCGATCAGGTCCGCACCCGCGAGTGTTTCCGCGGTGACGGGCCCCATGACGAGCGGGATGCCGGGACACGCCGCCGCGAGTTCCGCGGCCTTGGGCGGCGCCGCGCGCGTGTCGGCGACACGAACCTTCGCGCCGCGACGCGACAGGTACCGGGCGAGCGACAGCCCCGTGAGCCCCGCGCCCAGCACGACGACATTGCGGTCGGTGTAATCGATCATCAGCGCAGCTTCAATGTGGAGAGTCCGAACAAGACAAGCAGCATCGTGATGATCCAGAAGCGGACCACGACCTGGTTTTCCTTCCAGCCTTTCAGTTCGTAGTGATGGTGCAGCGGCGCCATCCGGAACACGCGCTTGCCGGTCAGCTTGAACGACGCGACCTGCACGATCACCGAAAGCGTCTCGACGACGAACACGCCGCCCATGATGAACAGCACGATTTCCTGCCGGACGATCACCGCGATGGTGCCGAGCGCGGCGCCAAGCGCCAGCGCGCCCACGTCGCCCATGAACACGTCCGCCGGGTACGCGTTGAACCACAGGAAGCCCAGTCCCGCGCCCGCGATGGCGCCGCAGATGACGGCGAGTTCGCCGGCGCCCGGGATGTGCGGCAGGAAGAGGTAGTTCGCGAAGTCCGCGCGGCTGGTCACGTAGGCGAAGACGCCCAGCGCGGCGCCGACCATCACCGTGGGCATGATCGCGAGTCCGTCGAGACCGTCGGTCAGGTTGACGGCGTTGCTGGTGCCGACGATCACGCAGAACGTGAGCGCGATGAAGCCCCAGACACCGAGCGGATACGACACCGTCTTGAAGAATGGCACGATGAGATTGGCCTTGGGGCTCAGGTCGATGTTGAAGCCGCTGCCCACCCACGCGGACAAGAGCTTGAAGAATTGGACGTTGTCCGGCGCCGAGACCGAGAAGGCCAGGTACACCGCGGCGATGAGTCCGATCAGCGATTGCCAGAGGAACTTGGTGCGCGCCGAGAGACCCTTCGGATTCGGTGCACGACCTTGCGCCAGTCGTCCACCCAGCCGATGCCGCCGAAGCCCGCGGTCACCAGCAGGACGACCCAGACGAAGCGGTTGGTGAGGTTGCCCCACAGGAGCGTGGTGACGACGATCGACACCAGGATCAGCGCGCCGCCCATCGTCGGCGTGCCGGCCTTGGCGAGATGGGTCTGCGGGCCGTCGTCGCGCACCGACTGGCCGATCTTCATGCGCGTCAGCCACGCGATCATCCGCGGACCGACGACGAACGAGATCACCAGTGCGGTCATTGTCGCCAGCACCGCGCGCAGCGTGATGTAGCCGAACACGTTGAACGCGCGGGCGTACTGTTCCAGGCGTTCGGCGAGCAGGACCAGCATCAGTGCGCCCCCCGCGCTGCCTGCCCGGTGAGCGCCGCCACGACGCGCTCCATCCGCATCGAACGCGAACCCTTGACCAGCAGCGTCACGCCCGCCGTGGCGGCGTGCTGCACGAGCGCGGCCAGCTCGACGACGGTGGCGACATGCACGGCACCCTCGCCGAAGGCGGCGACGCTCTCGCGGCACAGCTCGCCCGTCGCGAAGAGCCGCTCGATGCCGCGCTCCTTCGCATAGGCGCCGATTTCCTGGTGGAAGACCGGGCCCTGCACGCCGACTTCGCCCATGTCACCCAGCACAAGCCACTTCGCACCGGGCGCGTGCGCAAGCACATCGATCGCGGCACGCATGGAATCCGGATTGGCGTTGTAGGTGTCGTCGATGACCACGGCGCCCGAGACGGCACGCAGCGCCGACAGCCTTCCCGGCACGGGACGAAATGCCTCCAGTCCGCGGACGATGGCCTCCATCGGCACCCGGGCCGCGAGCGCGCCGGCGGTGGCGGCCAGCGCATTGCTGGCCATGTGCCGGCCCGGCACGTTCAGCTTGACGGCCGCGTTGCCGGCGTAGGTCCGCAGCTCGATGTCGCTGCCGTCGGCATGCAAGGTGCAGCGCGCCGAGACGTCGGCCCAGTCATGAAAACCGAAATCGACGACCGCGGCGCCCGCGTCGCGCGCGGCGGCGCGCCACATGTTGGCATGCGCGTCGTCGGCGTTGATGACCGCGGTCCCGCGCGGGCGCAGCGCGAGGATGGCGTCCGCATGCTCGGCCGCGACCTCCTTCACGCTGTTCATGAACTCCTGGTGCTCGCGCTGCGCGTTGTTGACGATCGCGATGGTGGGCTGCGCGATGGCGCCCAGTTCGCGCGTCTCGCCGCGATGGTTCATGCCGAGCTCGACCACCGCCGCGCGATGCGTGTCGCGCAGGCGCAAGAGCGTCAGCGGTAACCCGATCGCGTTGTTGAGATTGCCCTGCGTGACCAGCACGGCCGCCTCGCCGTGGTGGGCGCGGTATATCGCCGCGGTCATTTCCTTCACCGTCGTCTTGCCGTTGCTGCCGACGATTACCGCCAGCGGAATGTCGAACTTCGTACGCCAGAATGCCGCGAGGCGTCCGAGCGCCGCCAGCGGATCGGCGACGGCGATCAGGTCGCCCTGCATCGCCTCCGCGCGGTCGGATGCGACGAGCGCGGCGCTGGCGCCCTGCGCCAGGGCGGCGGCGACGAACTCGTGACCGTCGAAGCGCTCGCCCTTCAGCGCGACGAAGAGATCGCCCGCTTCCAGCGCGCGACTGTCGGTGACGACGCGCCGGAATCCGACGTTGTCGCCGATCAGCTGTCCATCCACGGCGCGCGCGGCGGTCTTCGTATCCATCATCTTGCGTTCCATGCCGACAGGGCTGCAGCGGCGACGTCCGCGTCCGAGAACGGCGTGCGCACGCCGTCGCGCTCCTGGTAGGTCTCGTGCCCCTTGCCCGCGATCAGCACGACGTCGCCTTCCTTCGCAGCGCCGATCGCATTGCGGATCGCATCGCCCCGGTCCACCTCGATGGTCCAGCGGCGGTTGCCTTCGTCGCGCACGCCGCGCGCGACTGCATTGGCTATCGCCGACGGGTCTTCGCTGCGCGGGTTGTCGCTGGTCACCACGATGCGGTCCGCGAAGCGCGCCGCGATGTGGCCCATCTCCGGCCGCTTGCCGGCGTCGCGGTCGCCACCGCAGCCGAAGACGCAGATCAATTCGCGAAGGCTGGCGACTGCGGGCCGCAGCGCGGTCAGCACCTTCTCCAGTGCATCGGGCGTGTGCGCGTAGTCGACGATGACCAATGGCCGGCCGGTGCCGCCCAAGCGCTGCATGCGGCCGGTCGGCGGCTGCAGTTTGGCCAGCGCCACCGTCGCGACATCGATCGGGACATCGCTTGCGAGCATCACGCCGAGCACGCCCAGCAGGTTCTGCGCATTGAACGTGCCGACCATCGGCGACGCGAATTCTGCCTTGCCCCAGGGCGTGTTGACGGTCAGCGCGATGCCGTTGGCGGTCACGCGGATCTCCGTCGCCGCGATGTCGGCCGCGGCGAGCCCGTAGGTCAGGAGCCGCGCGCCGCGCGCCCGCGCGGAGTCGATCAGGCTCTGGCCGAACGGGTCGTCGGCGTTGACGACCGCCGTGCGCAGTCCCGGAAAGGTGAAGAGCTTCGCCTTCGCCTGGCCATACGCCGCCATCGTCTGGTGATAGTCGAGATGGTCGCGCGTCAGGTTGGTGAACAGCGCGACGTCGAACTTGATGCCGCCCACGCGCCCCTGGTCCAGCCCGTGCGACGACACTTCCATCGCCACCGCCTTGGCACCGGCTGCCTTGAACTGCTGCAGCAGCTCGTGCAACGCGGGGGCATCCGGCGTCGTGTGGCTCGCGGGCGTGAGGCCGCCGATGAGGCCGTTGCCGAGCGTGCCCAGGATGCCCGCGCGGCGGCCGCACGCGTCGAGCGCATGGGCGATCCAGTGCGCGCACGACGTCTTGCCGTTCGTTCCGGTGACGCCGATCATCCACAGCGACTGGGACGGGCTGCCGTAGATGAAGTCGGCGATGGCGCCCAGCCGCTGCTGCAGGCCTTCGATGGGCAGGTGCGGCACCTGCCAGCCGCGGTCCCAGGCGAAGCCGGACGATTCCCACAGCACCGCGGTGGCGCCGCGCGCGATCGCATCCGGCACGAACTTGCGGCCGTCCGCATGCGTTCCCGGATACGCGGCGAAGGCGACGCCGGGCTCGATGCGCCTGCTGTCGGCCGTGATGCGCCGCGGGAAGGCGCGCAGCTTCGCGAGCAACGCGGGTACGTCAGCGGCAGGCAGGGCTAGCGTGGCCATGGCGCGGTCAGGTTTCCTCGCGGATCTCGCTGCCTTCCGGCGGCAGGATCACGTTGTTGAGCGGCGCATCGGTCGGCACGCCCAGCGTGCGCAATGCGGAACCGGTGACGGCCGAGAACACCGGGGCGGCGACCGCGCCGCCGTAATACTGACCGGCGGAGGGCTCGTCGAGCATCACCGCCACGATCAGGCGCGGATTCGACACCGGCGCGAAGCCGACGAACGACGCGACATATTTGTTGCCGTAGCCATGACCCTCGACCTTGTGCGCGGTGCCGGTCTTGCCCGCGACGCGATAGCCGGGCACCTGCGCGCGCGGCGCCGTTCCGCCGGGAGAGGTCACCAGCTCGAGCATGTGCCGCACGGCACGCGCCGTCTCGGGAGAGAGCACCGGCCGTCCCGCGACGAAGCCTTCGGTCTTGAACAGTGTCGCCGCCTTCACTTCGCCGTCGGTCGCGAACATCGTGTACGCGCGCGCCAGCTGCACCAGGTTGACCGAGATGCCGTGCCCGTATGACATCGTCGCCTGCTCGATCGGGCGCCAGGACTTGGCCGGGCGCAGCCGTCCGGACTGTTCGCCGGGGAAGCCGGTCTTGGGCGGCGTGCCGAATCCGGCATTGGAAAACATTTCCCAGAGCGTTGCCGACGGCAGGCCGAGCGCGATCTTGGCCGCGCCGACGTTCGAGGACTTCTGGATCACCTGCTCGACGGTGAGCGTGCCCTCCGGATGCGCGTCGTGGATCGTCGCGGTGCCGATGGTCAGTGTTCCGGGTGCGGTTTCGATCACGGTGTCCGGACGCACGCGGCCGGTTTCCAGCGCCGCCGCGATCGTGAACGGCTTCATCGTCGAACCCGGCTCGAACGTGTCCGTCAGCGCGCGGTTGCGCATCATCGACGGCAGCACCTTGTTGCGGCTGTTCGGGTTGTACGTGGGCAAGTTGGCCAGCGCGAGGATCTCGCCCGTCTTCACGTCGATGATCACGAGGCCGCCCGCCTTCGCGTGGTTGAGATCGATCGCGGCCTTCAGTTCGCGGAACGCCAGGTATTGCAGCCGCGCGTCGATGGACAGCGCCAGATCGTGGCCGGCCTGCGGCGCGCGGATCGCCGCGACGTCCTCCACCGCCTCGTTGCGGCGGTTGATGATCACGCGACGGCTGCCAGGAATTCCTGCCAGCCATCCCTGCTGCGCCAGTTCGATGCCCTCCTGCCCGACATCGTGGTCGCCGGTGAAGCCGACGATCTGCGCGGTGACCTCGCCGCCAGGATAGAAGCGGCGGTATTCGTTCTGGTCGTGCAGGCCGGCGATGCGCAGCGCCATCGCGCGTTCCGCGACTTCGGGCGCGATCTGCCGCGCGATGAACGCAAAATCGTCGTTGGCGTCGAGCTTCGCGTTGATCTTCTGCGGCGTGGTCTCGAGAATGACGGCGAGCGCGCCGATCTGCTCGGGCGTCGCATCCCACTTGTCGGGAAACGCCCAGAGCGACTTGACCGGCGTGGAGAGCGCCAGCGCCTCGCCCGTGCGATCGAGGATGCGGCCGCGGTGGGCCGGGACCTCGAGCTCGCGGGAGTGCCGGGCCGAGCCCTGCCCCTGCAGGAATTCGTTGTCGAACCACTGCAGATACAGCGAGCGCCCGAGCAGCGCGATGAACAGCAGCGCGAGCGCGCCGAACACCACCGGCGAGCGGAATCGCGGCAGCACGAGCGGCGGCGCTTCGCCGTTGCGCATGCGCCCCGCCAGCGCCGTGCCGCCGCCGGTCATTGCGGTGCTCCCTTCGCTTCCGGCAGCGCGACGACGTCGATGCGGGACGGCGAAGGCAGCTGCATCCGCAACTGGTCGCGCGCGATCTTCTCGACCCGCGCCGGCATGCCCCACGTCGACTGCTCGAGTTGCAACTGTCCGTATTCCGTTTCCAGCGCGCGGCCCGCCGCCTGCTCGCGTTCGAGGGCGACGAAGGTGCGGCGCGCCTGGTGCCGCGACGTCACCAGCGACAGCGCGCAGGCGACGAGAACGACCAGCAGGACGATGTTCACGCGCGTCACGCCGCGGCCTCCGCGTAGCCGCTGGGCCAGTCCGCCGGCAACGCGTGGGATGTGCGCAGGGCGACGCGCATCACGGCGCTGCGTGCCCGCGGATTGCGCGCGATTTCCGGTGCTGCCGGCTTCACCGCGCGCCCGACCAGCTCGAGCGGCGCGCCGGGCAGCGCATCGGTGCGTATCGCCAGGCGCGCGAGCGCCGGGTTGCCCGCATAGGGCTGGGACGCGCGGGCGAGAAAGCGCTTGACGATGCGGTCCTCGAGGGAGTGGAAGCTGATGATGGCCATGCGCCCTTCCGCGGCCAGCGCCGACACGACGACGGGCAGCGCCTGCGTGACTTCAAACAGTTCGCGGTTCACGAAAATCCGAAGGGCCTGGAACGTCCGCGTTGCCGGATCCTGACGCCAATCACCCCGCGTGCGCGTGCCGATGGCTTCCGCGACGAGTGCCGCCAGCTGCCGGGTGCCGACGATTGGGTGGAGCGCGCGTCCCGCCGCAACTGCTCTCGCAATCGATTGAGCAGACCGTTCTTCACCATAGTCGCGCAATACCTCCGTCAGTTCGCGCACCGTGGCGCGGGCAAGGAATTGGGCGGCGGATTCGCCCCGCGACGGGTCCATCCGCATGTCGAGCGGACCGTCGTGGCGAAAGGAAAAGCCGCGGGACGCGTCGTCGATCTGCGGCGAGGAGATTCCCAAGTCGAGCAGCACGCCGTCGACATGCTCGAGTGCCAGGCCGGCCATGACGTCGGGCAATTCCGAGAACCATGCGCGGCGGAACACGAAGCGCGCGTCGGTGCGTGCGAGTTCCACGGCAGCGGCTTCGGCAGCCGGATCGCGGTCGATGCCGACCAGGCGCCCCGCGGGTCCCAGCTGGCCCAGGATTGCCCGGGCGTGGCCGCCGCGGCCGAACGTCGCGTCGACATAGACGCCCGCCGGCCTGACCGCCAGCGCCGCCACGGCTTCCTCCAGCAGGACGGGGACATGGATGCCATCGCTCACCGGCGTCCTACAACGTGAAGCCGTCGAGTTCCGACGGCAGGCCGTCGGCGGGGAAGGCGATGGTCTGTGCGGTCTGCGCCTGCCACTGGGCTTCGTCCCAGAGCTCGAACTTGTGTCCCTGCCCGACCAGCACCACGTGCTTGTCGAGATTGGCGTAGCGGCGCAGCGACGGCGGCACGAGGATGCGGCCCGCCGTGTCGATGTCGACGTCATCGGCATAGCCGACCAGCAGCCGCTGCAGGCTGCGGATCTTGTCGTTGAACGACGAGAGCGACATGAGGCGCGCCTGGATCGGTTCCCAGGCGGCGAGCGGATAGAGCAGCAGGCAGCGCGAGGGGTCGGCGGTCAGGACCAGGCGACCTTGTCCGTTCATCGCGAGCGCGTCGCGATGCTTCGCCGGGACGGCCAGGCGGCCCTTGGCGTCGAGCGCCTGTTGCGTGACGCCGCGAAACACGGGAAGCACTGCCCCCCCAGTTCCCGGCATTTCCGCCGAATCGACCGCATTGCCCGCCACCGCCGCTCTCCTCTTCGCCGGGCCGAAGGTAAGCGCTCATTAACCTGGCGCCTGCGAGGTCACTTGCAACTCGCTTTTTACCCACTTTGACCCACTTTTTACCACCAGGCGCCACTATACAAGGGAAGATTGGCGGGGGTCAACGGTTTTTCGTTTTCCGAACAATGACTTAGCGTCGGAAACGCAACAAAAATGTTTTCTTCAAAAAAATAGATACTTAGCAGCGTTTTCGTATGTAACTTGATAACTTCGCGCTCGGGAATTTCCCACTCAAGAACGTTCGTTCTGTCGGTTGTCGCCCACAACCGGATGAAGCGGCAAAAACGGCGCTTTCCCGGCTCTTTTCCGCGCAGACGCGCCGCGGACAACTTGATGCCGCCGGCATGGAAGCGAGGCGAAGGCTGCCGTTGCGCCCGGCGAAGCTGCGCCGCCCCCGCATCACCTTACAAAGCGTTACAGCGCGCCGGTCAACGTGCGCCGCGGCGTCGCGTTGTTCGACGGACGCGCCGCAATGCGCATCGCAGGGAGGGGAAACCGATGGCACACGCATCGCATGCACACAAGAGGAGAGGCGTCGCGCTGGCACTGGCGCCGCTGGCATTGGCGCCGCTGGCATTGGCGTCATTGCTCGGCGGAATCGGCGGAGCACGCGCGGCGGAACCGACCGCCAACGCGATCGAGTACTACAACGCGTCGCTCAATCACTACTTCATGACGGCGAATCCGGTCGAGACCGCGATCCTCGACGCCAACGTGATGTTCCCCGGATGGCAGCGCACCGGTGTCGAGTTCGCCGCGTATGTGTCGGCCGCCGACAACATCGCGGCGTTGCCCGTGTGCCGGTTCTTCGGCACGCCGGGTGTCGGACCCAACTCGCATTTCTACACGGCCGACGCGAACGAATGCGCGCTGACCAAGCAGAATCCCGACTGGATCTTCGAGGCGATCGCGTTCTGGATTCCCGTGCCTGCCGTATCCGGAACCGGGTCCTGTCCGGCCGGCAGCCAGCCCGTGTACCGCAGCTTCTATCCCGGCGGGACGAAGAGCGAATCGAATCACCGCTTCCTGCCGGACCTCACGATGCACGAAAAGATGGCGGGCGCGTCGCTGCTCGAAGGTGTGGTGATGTGCTCGCCGCTGACGTCGCGCCAGGTCGACGCCGACGTCGCGCGCCTTCTCGACCAGGCGACGTTCGGCCCCAGCGAAGCGCTCGCCGCGCACGTCAGGGCCGTCGGCGTGAACGGCTACATCAACGAGCAGTTCGCGGCGCCGGTGACGCAATATCCGGCGATCAAGTACGTGCCTGCCGGACAGCAGGCGACGTTCTGTCCGACGGATCCCGACCCGACCTGCGGCCGCGACTACTACTCGCTGTTCCTCGTGCAGAACGCCTTCTTCCAGAACGCGCTCGCGGGGACGGACCAGCTGCGGCAGCGCGTCGCGTTCGCGCTGTCGCAGGTCATGGTGACGTCGGGCCTCGACATCAACGAGGCCTACGGCATGGCGAAATACCAGCAGATCTTCCTCGACAACGCGTTCGGCAATCTCGAGGACATCCTGACCCGCGTGACGCTGTCCTCGGTGATGGGCGACTACCTCAACATGGTCAACAACGACAAGCCGGCCGGCGAGGTCAACCCCAACGAAAACTACGCGCGTGAACTGCTGCAGCTCTTCTCGCTGGGCGTCTGGGAGCTGAACCTCGACGGTTCGCAACTGAAGGACGCGTCCGGCAACCCCATTCCCTCGTACGACCAGGACATCATCGAGGCCTTCGCGCACGTCTTCACAGGATGGACGTATCCGTTGCTGCCGGGCGTCGCTCAGCGCACGCACAACCCGAAGAATTTCCTGGGCGACATGGTCGGTGTGCAGGCCAATCACGACACATTGCCGAAGTCACCGCTGCTGAACGGGACCTCGCTGCCCGCCGGCCAGGCGATGGGCGCCGATCTCGCGCTGGCCATCCGCAACGTCTTCTACCACCCGAACGTCGGCCCGTTCATCGGCCGGCAATTGATCCAGAAGCTCGTCACCGGCGACCCGACGCCGCAGTACGTCGCCCGCGTCGCGGCGGCATTCAACGACAACGGCCACGGCGTGCGCGGCGACATGAAGGCCGTGATCGCCGCGATACTCTCCGATCCCGAAGCACGCGGGCCCGTCAAGCTCGACCCGGGCTACGGCAAGCTGCGCGAGCCAGTGCTGTTCATGACCGGCGTCGCGCGCGCGACCAACGCCAAGTCGGACGGCGTCTTCTTCGGCCAGCAGAGCGGCGTGCTGGGACAATCGCTCTTCTACCCTTCGTCGGTGTTCAACTACTACCCGCCGACCTACGTCGTTCCCGGCACGTCCGCGATCGGACCGGAGTTCGCCATACAGAATTCGAGCACGGCGATCAACCGCTACAACTTCGCCAATACGTTCGCGTTCGGAACCATAGCGCCGATCGCCACCCTCCCCGGCGCGATCGGCACGCAGCCAGACTGGTCCGCCCTCACCGCGGTCGCGGGCGATGTCAACGCGCTGCTCGACAAGCTGTCGACGCTGCTGCTGCATGGTGCGATGAGCACGGCGACCCGCGCCGCCATCCTCCCCGCGATCAACGCCGTGCCCGATCCGCTGACCCGCGCACGCACGGCGTTCTATCTCGTCGCAACCTCGTCGCAATTCCAGGTGGAGCGCTGACATGAGAACGAATGATCCTCAGGTGCACTTTCCAATGTCCCGTCGCGCATTCCTGCGCCGCGCCGCCGCGCTGTCGTCGGCGGGCCTCGCGTCGCGGCTCGACTTCATCAATGCGATTGGCACAGCCAACGCGCAGGCCGCCACCGACTACAAGGCGCTCGTCTGCGTCTTCATGTTCGGCGGCAACGACGGCAACAACACGGTGATTCCGCTCGACAGCGCCGGTTACGCGCAGTACGCCGCCGCGCGCCCGGCGGCATCGGGCATCCAGCTTGCGCAAGCGTCGCTGTTGCCGATCCAGCCAGTCAACACGGGCACGCCGCTCGGCCTGCATCCGGCGCTGACCCAGGTGCAGGCACTGTTCAAGCAGAACAAGGCGGCGGTGCTGGCCAACGTCGGCACGCTGCTCGCGCCGACATCGCAGGCGCAGTACACGGCAGGGCAGCGGCCGCTGTCGCTGTACTCGCATTCGGACCAGCAGGCGCAGTGGCAGAGCTCGATCTCGAGCGCCGCCGCCGGCACGGGCTGGGGCGGTCGCCTGGCCGATTCCGTGGCGACCTACAATGCCGGCACCGGCTTTCCGGTCGTCACGTCGCTCGACGGCACCGTGCTGTTCACCACCGGCACGACGAGCGTCCCGCTGACCATTCCGGTGACGGGCTCCTTTGCGCTGGCCGGCTACAACGGCACCGCCGCGGCCAACGCACGACTCGCGGCGCTGCAGCAGTTGCAGGGATCCGATCTCGCCAACACGTTCGCGGCCGGCGCCAACGCAATAGGCAGGCAGGCGCTGCAACTGTCCGCGACCGTCAATCCGATCCTCGCCAACACCAATTCGACGATCGCGCCGTTGTTCGCGAATCTCAACACCAACACGTCGAAGCAGCTGTTCCAGGTCGCGAAGTTGATCGAGGCGCGCGCGATGACCGGGGCCAAGCGGCAGATCTTCTTCGTGCAACTCGGCAGCTTCGACACCCACAACGACCAGCTGAACCGGCAGCAGAACCTCTTCGCGGAGCTGGACCCGGCGCTGAAGGCGTTCTACGACGCGACGGTGGCGCTTGGCGTAGGCAGCCAGGTGACGACGTTCACGTTGTCCGACTTCGGCCGCACGCTGCAGCCGGCTTCCGGCGGCGGCAGCGATCACGCGTGGGGCAGCCACCACTTCATCATCGGCGACGCCGTGAAGGGCGGCACGCTGTACGGCCAGTATCCGCAACTCGTCCTGGCCGGTCCGAACGACGCGGAAAAGGAAGGCCGCTGGATCCCGACGACCGCGGTGGACCAGTACGGCGCGACGCTGGCCAGGTGGTTCGGCGTGGCACCGGGTCAGCTGCAGGCGGTGTTCCCCAATCTCGGCAAATTCGCTGCGAGCGATCTGGGATTCCTGACCTGACGCCTCGGTCCTGTTGACGGGCGGCAAGCTTACGGTCAAGAATGCGTCAGGCAACGACATTTCGAACGATTCGTACAAGACTGCCCCAGCGCTGGGTCTGTCCCTGCAGACCCGGTTCCACGGGCGTCGGTCACGCAACAGGAGGCTTTCATGGCCCCATGCACTCGTCGCACACTTTCCATGGCCGGCATGCTGGCCGCGGTGTCGGTGCTGTCGGCCTGCGCCACGACGTATGACAGCGCGGGCAACCGGTATTTCTCCGTCTGGCCGTTCATCGGGTCGCGCAACCCGGAACTCCAGCTCAACTACCCGGTGCAGGATCCGAGCAGGCTCCAGCTGGGGCGGGATCCGGATCCCTGGTACTGGATCTCCCCGCAGCCCCCGATCGACAACAGGGTGACCTCGCCGTATTCGCAGGCACCGACGGATCCGGACGCCCGCGTAGCCGCGGTCGGCGATAATGGCGCCTGTGCAGAAAATTGCTTACTGCAGTACCCCGGCGCGCCTGTGGCTTTGCGCGCTGACGCTGGCGACAGCCGGCGCCTCGCTTCCCGCTGACGCCCAGCCGGCCCCGCCCCCCTCCACGGCCGCGGCGGAAGCTGCGCCGCACCCCGACGACCCGATCCGCTATCGGGTCAAGGTCGTCGCTCCGAGCGCGATCGAGGCCACGGTAAGCGCGTCGGTCGATCTCGTCCGCTGGCAGGATTTCTCGGACATGACCGAGGACCTGCTGGACCGCCTCGCGCGCGAAGCCGTGACGCAGGCCGCCGAGGCCGCGGCGACACAAGGTTTCTTCTCCGCCAGCGTCGACATCACCATCGATCGCAAGCCTTCGCCGGCAGCCATCACGCTGACGGTAGTCGCCGGCGAACCCTCGCTGGTGACCAGCACTGAGATCGTCGTGCTGGGTCCGGCGCAGCTCGACGTGCCGGTCGGCACCGACGCCATCGCCACCGTCAAGCGCGAGTGGGGTCTGCCCGTCGGCGACGTCTTTCGCCAATCGGCGTGGTCGGCGGCCAAGGACCGCGCTGTGGCGGGCCTCACCGCAAGCCCCTATGCGGCGGCCAAGCTCGTCGCCAGCGAAGCCCGTGTCGACCCGGAGGCGCGCAGCGCGGCGTTGTCCGTCGAAATCTCCAGCGGTCCGGCGTTCCACTTCGGTGAAATCGAGGTGCGCGGCCTCGACCGCTATTCCGCCGACCTCGTGAAGTCGTTTGCGACGATCCGGCCGGGCGACCTTTACGGCGAGCGCCCGCTCGACGAATTCATCCGGCG
>Ga0315270_10001286_pt1 | contig 13354 bp, 14 predicted proteins | sample C1_bottom_MG_FD_204932 | JGI IMG/M metagenome (GOLD analysis project Ga0315270, IMG submission 204932) | Sediment microbial communities from Yellowstone Lake, YNP, Wyoming, USA - C1_bottom | ecosystem: Environmental > Aquatic > Freshwater > Lake > Sediment | place: USA: Wyoming | collected... | reverse complement strand
GACTATATTATTGTGTGCAGACAGATAAACAGGACCACTCAAATCTTCCTGCACCACTTTTTACACGGCTGAATGCATGGCAGACCATTTTACACGGCCACCCATGTGGATTCATGAGCTTTTTTTAACCAATAACCTGCACCTGCGTTTTGAACCATTAGTTTGCGAGTCTGTCGGATTTGAAGGAAATCGGCTGCTAATTCGGCGAGCCGAATTCCCGCTTCGATTCTACAAGTCCGGCAGAACTCCTGAATTCGGCAATGGATCACTCAAATATGACAACTATATCAACTAACTTGCAAGCCGTAAAACAACGCATTGTCCAGGCCGCCAATGCCGCCGTCAGACCGGCAGATCAGGTGCATCTGCTGGCCGTCAGCAAAACCTGGCCGGCAGAAGCGGTGCGGGATGCGTTTCAGGCCGGCCAAACCGCATTCGGGGAAAGCTATTTGCAGGAAGCATTAGCAAAAATTGAGGCATTGCGCGATCTGCCATTGCAATGGCATTTCATCGGCCCCATACAGAGCAACAAAACGCGAGCCATTGCCGAGCATTTTGACTGGGTGCATAGTATAGACCGCCTGAAAGTTGCCGAGCGTTTATCCGAGGGCAGACCAAAAGGCCTTGCGCCGCTCAATGTTTGCCTGCAGGTCAATATCAGCGGCGAAACCACCAAGAGCGGTGTGGCCATTGCGCAAGTCGCTACCCTTGCAAAAGCAGTCCAAGCGCTGCCGCACCTCGCCTTGCGCGGCCTGATGGCCATCCCGAAAGAAACAACGGATTACGCGCTACAGCGAGAACAGTTTAAAATGCTCAAACTGCTATTCGACCAACTCAATGCAGAAGGCCTGCAACTGGACACGCTCTCGATGGGCATGTCCCACGACCTTGAGGCAGCCATTGTCGAAGGGGCGACTATAGTCAGGGTGGGGGCGGCGATCTTCGGCACTCGCGAAAAACATTAAGGGACTTAGAACATGATCATCACATTCATCGGCGGCGGCAACATGGCCCAGGCACTGATCGGCGGCATGCTGCAACAAGGATACCGGGCTGACGCTATGCGCGTGGTCGATATTGCTGCAGAAAACAGGGCGAAACTGACTCGGGAATATGGCGTCAGCACTTTCCCGGACCTTGCACCCGCAGTGACAGGCAGCGATATTGTCATGCTCGCTGTCAAACCTCAGCAGCTATTTGAAGTCGCAACGCAACTCAAACCGCTGCTGCAAAACCAGCTCGTCATTTCCATCGCGGCCGGCATTCGTAGCGATGATCTTTCACGCTGGCTGGGCGATTACGCCACGCTGGTTCGCGTCATGCCCAATACGCCCGCGATGGTGATGGCTGGCGTTTCCGGAATGTATGCGCTGCCCGGCGTCAATGCGGAACAAAAACAAAAAGCAGAATCCATTTTACAGGCGGTGGGTTCTACGGTATGGGTGGATGAAGAACGCCATATGGATACCATTACCGCCATTTCCGGCAGCGGCCCGGCCTATGTCTTCTATTTCATCGAAGCACTGGAAGAAGCGGCCATACAGCTTGGGCTGAACGCCACCCAGGCACGCCAGCTCAGCATACAAACATTTTCCGGTGCCAGCCTGTTAGCCAGCAACAGCCAGGAAGACATCCTGACCCTGCGCACCCGCGTCACTTCCAGGGGGGGCACGACGGAACGGGCGCTACTGGCCATGGAAGCTGCGGCGGTCAAGCAACATATTATCGACGCGGTTCGCGCCGCGGCCGAACGCTCCAGAGAATTAGGCGACGAGCTTGGCAAAAAATAAAGCGCGTTGCGTTACTTACCCATAACTTCAAGGATAACCCCAATTTATGCTGAACCAGGCGCTGCAATTCATTCTGGATACCGTCGTAGGCTTGTTTGTCTATGCGTTGTTGTTACGTTTCTTCCTGCAACTGCTGCGCGCCCCCTATGGCAACCCCGTCACGCAATTCATCGTTGCGCTCACTGATTTTGCAGTTAAGCCTGCGCGACGCGTCATTCCCGGCCTGTTCGGGCTGGATCTGGCTACCCTGTTTTTGGCATGGCTGTCCGCATTGCTATTGACCCTGGCTTTGTACTGGTTACGAGACTTCCCGTTTTTACTTATTGATGCTTCTGCTTACGCTGGCTTTGCTTTGCTTGCAGTAATGCTGCTCGTTGAAAAAAGTCTTTATCTGCTGATTTTTGTGCAGTTACTGCTTTTCGTATTGAGCCTGCTCAGTCCATATAGCCCTTACATGACTGTGGTGAGTAGCCTTTCCCGTCCTTTTACTCGACTCGTGCAAAAATTTATCCCGCCCATTGGGAATATAGATTTGTCGCCCATGGTCATCGTATTGCTCTGCCAGTTGATGCTGATGTTGCCCGTGGCATGGCTGGAAGGGCTGGCAAAGAGTCTGCTTTAACCTGAAAAAAACGATTAACCGCGAATTTGCGCGAACATTCGTGTTATTCGTGGCTTACTGCCAATTCAATGTTTAACCGGCTTTGGTCAAAATGATGCACCCATGGTTTCGTTCCACACCTGACCGTAAAATGCTGACGCTGACTTTGCATATCCAGCCGAACGCCCGTCGTACCGAGATTGCCGGGCTGCATGGTGAAGCACTGAAGATCAAAATAACTGCCGTTGCCGTGGATGGGCAAGCCAACGCCAGGCTGCTCAAGTTTCTGGCAGAAATATTTGGCGTGCCTTTGCGGCAGGTAAACTTGTTACAGGGGGAACACTCGCGCCACAAGGTTGTCGAGATTCAGGGTTCCAGCCTCGACCCGGCCAGCCTGCTTAACGAGGCATGATTGAATATCAAGAAATTTACATCAGCACTACATCGTACTGTTCCTGCGTGTACTGACTTTCTACCTGCAATGATATTGGCTTGCCGATAAAGTCCCCGAGTTGTGCCAGACTTTGCGATTCCTCGTCGAGAAACAGATCGATGACCTGTTGCGAACCTAATATGCGGTATTCCCGCGCATTGAACTGGCGCGCTTCCCTGACGATTTCGCGCAGGATTTCATAACACACGGTTTGAGCAGTTTTGACTTCGCCCCGGCTCTGACAGGTCGGACAGGATTCGCAAAGGATGTGCGCGAGGCTTTCCCGGGTGCGTTTGCGCGTCATTTCCACCAAGCCCAATGCAGTAAAGCCGTTGATGGTCATACGCGTGCGATCGCGGGATAATGCTTTCTTGAATTCAGCCAATACCGAGTTGCGATGCTCTTCATTGTCCATATCAATAAAATCGACAATGACAATGCCGCCCAGATTGCGCAATCTCAACTGACGGGCAATGGCTTGGGATGCCTCCAGATTGGTTTTGAATATGGTGTCGTCAAAACTGCGCACACCGACAAACCCGCCGGTATTCACATCTATCGTCGTCAGCGCTTCGGTCTGGTCGATAATCAGATAGCCGCCGGACTTGAGTTGCACCTTGCGCGATAGCGCTTTTTCTATCTCTTCTTCAACCGTATACAAATCGAAGAGTGGGCGCTCACCGGCATAATGCTCCAGCTTGTTCAGCACATTGCTGGTGTAATCCCGTGCAAACATCTGCATTTTCTGGAATGTCTCGCGGGAGTCCACCAGAATTCGTTCCGATGCTTCATTCACAAAGTCACGCAATACCCGCAAAGCCAGATTCAGGTCCTGATACAGCAGCGTTTTAGGCGGGGCCGTTTTTGCCTTTACTGCAATGTCCCGCCACAGCTTGCGCAAATATTCAATATCCGCCGTAATCTCGCTATCTGCTGCAGATTCGGCCATGGTACGGACGATGAAGCCGCCATGCTCTTCGGGGGGCATCAGTTGTTGTAATTTTTCCCGCAGCAATATGCGCTCGGCTTCATCTTCAATGCGCTGCGAGATGCCGATATGGGTTTCCTGGGGCAAATACACCAGAAATCGCCCGGCAATACTGATTTGCGTGGATAAGCGAGCCCCCTTGGTGCCGATAGGGTCCTTGATCACTTGCACCAGCAAAGACTGCCCTTCGAACAGAAGCTTTTCGATGGGCTTTTGTACTTCTTCGGGCTGGCGCTGCTCCCATATATCTGCCACATGCAGGAATGCCGCACGCTCCAGGCCAATTTCCACAAAAGCCGATTGCATGCCCGGCAACACGCGACAAACGCGTCCCTGATAGATATTCCCCACCAACCCGCGCGCGGTGCTGCGTTCAATATGCAGTTCCTGAACCACCCCTAGTTGCATGACTGCGACGCGGGTTTCCTGCGGCGTGACATTGATCAGTATTTCATCGCTCATACTTGGACCTGTTAACCTTCATGTGTAAGTGCGTATGAATTCATTGCATCACAGAATAAGCACAAGAGTCCGATGCGGGTTATCCACCCTCGCACACCAGACTGCACTCGTGCCGGAAATCTATCGCGCTGAATTCTCGCCAAAACACGCTCAACTACAGATACGGCTCTTGCCGAAGCGTATTTTGGTGAAAATTAAACCGGCCAGTTAAAGCCTAACCCACCCCAAACTGTTTTAATAACTGCGCTGTTTCATAAAGCGGCAAACCCATCACACCGGAATAACTGCCCTCAATGCGAGAGACAAACGCTGCCGCGCGCCCCTGAATCGCGTACCCCCCGGCTTTGTCCATGGGTTCGCCTGTCATCACATAACGTTTGATTTCAGCTTCGTTCAACTCAGCGAATACCACTTCGGACACAGACAACTTCACTTCTAATCGACTTTCACAAGACATGGCGACACTGGTATATACCCTATGCCGCTTTCCCGACAGTTTTCTCAGCATTTCTTCTGCGTTTTCGCGATTGACTGGCTTGCCAAGGATCTCGCCATTCAATGATACGGTGGTATCCGCCGCCAGCACCCCATGTTTCGGCAATCGCCTTGCCTCTATAACCTGCCAGGCGGTTTTGGCCTTGGCACGCGCAACACGCACCACATATTCTTCAGGTTGCTCTCCCGGTATTGGGGTTTCATCTACATCAGTGCGGGGAGACAACGCGCGCAAAAGCAGCACTTCAAAATTCACCCCAATCTGCTTGAGCAGTTCACGCCGGCGCGGGCTGGCTGAGGCAAGGTATATATGCTGATCGAGAAGTCCCATGCAGACCCTTTATTCTCTATGATAGGGGTGGTTCTGGATAATCGACATCGCACGATAAAGCTGCTCGGCCAGAATCACCCGCACCAGCCCATGGGGCAGCACCATGGCAGACAGGGACATCATCAGATCAGCGCTACGCCGCATGTCCTCATGCAATCCGTCTGCCCCGCCAATCATGAATGCCACATCACGCCCGCCACGCATCCAGTCTTGCATGGCTGACGCCAGTTGCGGGGTGGGCATGCCTTTCCCTCTCTCGTCCAGCGCCACTTTCAAGCAATGCTGGGGCATCGCCGCTTGCAGCCGATCGCGCTCCACTTCCATGATCTGTTGCGTGGTTTTGCCGCCCGTCCGTTTCTCAGGCTTGATTTCGATCAGTTCGATTCTGGCCTCGCGCGGCATGCGCTTGGTGTACTCTTCAAAGCCGGTCGTGACCCAGGCGGGCATTTTATGGCCGACCGCCAATATCCAGAGTTTCATGCTTTTGGTTCAGCGCTTACGTTACTGCGGTTTATCCTCAACCTTTTTACGCCGGTCTTCTGCTGCGCCCCATAGCTGCTCGAGGTTATAATACTCCCGGCTGCTGGGTATCATGACATGCACCACGATATCGCCCAGGTCAACAAGCACCCACTCACCGGTTTGCTCGCCTTCGACGCCATAAATGGTGGCGCCGAGCGCTTTCAGCTTGACCTGAACATTGCCCGCAAGTGCTTTGGTTTGCCGGTTGGATTCGCCCGTTGCGACAATCATGTAATTGCACAACGAGGTCAGCTTGCTGACATCCATTACGGTGATATCCTTGGCCTTGATGTCTTCCAGTGCGGCAATCACCGCTTGTTTCATTTCATTCAGTTCCATTGATGCCTCAAATATAAAGTTGATGGGTTTGAATATAATCGAGAACCACATCCGGTAGCAAATAACGCGGACTACCCCCCGCTTGCAGACTGTGCCGGATGTAAGTGGCGGAAATATCCAAAGGGGTAATAGCCTGCGTTAAAATCCCGCCGTTCGGCGTTTCGTGCAAAGCCTGTATTTCATTTAACTGCCGTTGCTTCAATGCTTGCTGCAGCGCATCGGGCAGGCTGTCCGCCCAGGAAATCTGGGGGAAGCCCGGCCTGTGTGCTACCACTATGTGCGCCAGTTCGAACAGCTTTTGCCAGTCGTGCCATGAAGACAGCCCCATAAACTGGTCTGCCCCCATCAGCAAACACAATGGCTGCTCGACACCTAAAGCCTGGCGTAACTCACGCAGGGTATCGGCCGTGTAACAGGGAACCTGTTTATGAATTTCCCTTTCATCCACGGCAAATAGTGGGTTATTGGCAATGGCCAGACGCACCATCTCCAGTCGCCGCTCCGATGCAACAGCGGGCTCCGGTCGATGCGGCGGGCGTCCGGCAGGAATAAAGCGCACTTCTTTCAATGCCAGATTGACTGCCAGCTCCTGCGCTAACCGCAGGTGTCCATTGTGGATGGGATCAAAGGTGCCGCCGAAAATGCCGATGGGTTTCAATTTCAGTCTCAACGCAAAGACGCAGAGGCGCTGAGAACGCCCACAGACTTAAAAATAATCGACAGACAAGACGCTCGCGACCGGTGCCTGTGGCGCGCTGATAACAACACGATCAGGTATTGCTTTTCCTCTGCGCCTCTGCTGTTCAACAATCAGCCTCTTATCTGCCCATCACCCAGCACAATGTATTTCTGCGAAGTGAGTCCTTCCAGACCTACCGGTCCGCGTGCATGAATCTTGTCGGTGGAGATGCCAATTTCTGCCCCCAGACCATATTCAAAGCCATCGGCAAAACGCGTAGACGCATTGACCATCACCGAACTGGAATCCACCTCTCGCAAAAACCGGCGTGCCCGCGTGTAATCTTCGGTCACAATGGACTCTGTATGCTGCGAGCTGTAGGTATTGATGTGCTCAATCGCAGCATCGAGGTCTTTTACGATACGCACCGACAGAATAGGCGCAAGATATTCCGTATGCCAGTCATCTTCCGTGGCCGCTTTCATTTCTGGCACGATCGCTTGCGAGGCAGCGCAGCCACGCAGTTCGACGCCCTTGTCCAGATAAATCCCGCACAAAGGCGGCAACACGACTTTAGCCACGGCTTCCGCAACCAGCAATGTTTCCATAGTGTTGCATGTACCATAACGGCTGGTTTTGGCGTTGTCCGCAATCCTGATCGCCTTCTGGATATCCGCTTTATCGTCAATATAAACGTGGCATACCCCATGCAAGTGTTTAATCACCGGGATGCGCGCTTCGTTCATCAAGCGTTCAATCAGCCCTTTTCCACCGCGCGGCACAATCACGTCTACATATTCCCGCATGATAATCAACTCGCCCACGGCAGCACGGTCTGTGGTTTCGATAACCTGCACGGCGGTTTCAGGCAGCCCCGCCGCTTTTAAACCTTCGCGCACACAAGCTGCTATCGCCTGATTGGAATGCATGGCTTCTGACCCCCCGCGCAAAATGGCGGCGTTACCGGCCTTCAGGCACAGCCCCGCCGCATCGGCTGTCACATTTGGCCTGGCCTCGTAAATAATGCCGATCACGCCCAGCGGCACGCGCATTTTCCCTACCTGTATGCCTGAAGGACGGTAATTCAGATCGGTAATTTCGCCTACCGGGTCAGGCAATGCCGCTATCTGCAGCAGGCCCTCCGCCATGGAATGCACACCTTTCTCGGAAAGTGTGAGCCGATCCAGCATCGCGCTATCCAGTCCGGCCGCAACAGCGGCCGCCACATCTTTGGCATTCGCTTCCAATAGTTTGGATGCATCCCGCTGAATTGCCTGAGCCATGACAGTGAGTGCTTTATTCTTGGCATTGGAGTCTGCTTTGGCAATGGCACGCGACGCTGCACGCGCCTGGCGACCCACTTGTTCCATGTAGCTTTTAATGTCCATTTTTCATCCTATGTTCTATTTTCCACGGGCGACCAGCAATCCCAATTGCAGCAATTCATCCCACACATCGCCTGCACGCAGGCCTTTAATCAGTTGGTCAAGCGTTGCGGCCTGTTGCAGTGCAAGCCGGAGGGTAGGCTCCGCCAATCGGCGCAACGCTTTTTCTACCAGCGGCTGACGTGATTCCCAAATCCTGGCTGATCGCATCAATTGTCCCAGCGCCATGCCTTTACGCAAGCCTTGCTTAATTTTGGCCATCGCCCGGATTTCATTGGTCAGCACCCACAACACCAATGTAGGCGCTTCTCCCTCGCCACGCAAACCTTCCGTCATTCGGGCAAAGCGTGTCGCATCCCCGGTCAGCATGGCTTCACCCAACTTAAACACGTCATAACGCGCCACATCGAGTACGGCATCTTTCACCTGATCGAAAGATAGTTTGCCCGGCGGCAACAACAGCGCCAGCTTCTGGATTTCCTGCCGCGCTGCCATCAGATTACCTTCCACACTATCCGACAGAAATACGAGGGTATCCGCATCGGCTTGCTGACCTTGCTCTGCCAGACGCTGTTGAATCCATTGCGGCAGGCGGTTACGTTCCACAGGGTAAACCGTTACTACGGCCCCGACCTGTTCCAGGGCCTTGAACCATAGCGCATTCTGGGCCTGCCGTTCAAGTTTTGGCAGGGTGATCAATGTCACCGTATCCGGGGGCAAGTCTTTACAGAACTGCTGGATTATCTTTCCGCCCTCAATGCCCGGCTTGCCTGAAGGAATTCGTATGTCCAGCAAACGCTGAGCGCCGAATAGGGATAGGCTATTCCCGGAAAACAGCAAATTGGCCCAACTAAAACCTGTCTCAGCGGTAAATATTTCGCGCTCTGCGAAACCCGCTTTCCCTGCAGCAATCCGAATACGATCCGCTGCTTCCAGCACCAATAACGGTTCGTCGCCATGCACCACATACAATGGCGCCAACTTACCCTGCAAGTGCTGAGATAGCTGTTCCGGCTTAAGGTTCATGACGGGTCAATTTAACTTGGTAACTCGCAGGCGACGGAAAATCTGTTGCACCGCATCCGTTTGCATGTCCCTGTACAGCAACACTTCTTCTGACTCTTTGGCAAGTAATTGCGCATCATTGAAGGAGACATCCCGCTTCAACGAAATTACACTTGCGGGCATCAACTCTTTACCCTTTCCGTCATGCAAGCGAAAGGTGATTTGATAAATCAATTGATACTCTCGAACCCGGCCACCGCCGCTCAAGGACAGAATATTTTTTTGACGAATTTCTCCCATCACCTGCAAAACTGCCTGCGCTTCTCCAGGCGCATCAACCAGCCGTGTGCTGCTGCCTGATTGTACGGCGCGTTTCAACTCATTCACAAATGTGGAATTCCCGCTTCCTTCCACATACAGCGTCTCAAAGGGCAGCGTGGCCTGCGCCCGCAAGTGAAAACCGCAGGCGGACAATAACAGCCCCAGGAGCATTACCAATATAATACGCACACGTCACTCCTATCATTTTGTTTTTCATGAAACACTTGAGTTCCCGGACTTCACTATACAACAATATTAACCAGGCGCCCTGGCACGACCACCACTTTTTTGGGTGGCTGTCCATCCATAAACTTTTGAACTGCCGCGTTAGCCAATGCCAGCGCCTCAATTTCTGCTTTGTCCGCCGTTTTGGCAACCCGCATGTTACCGCGCAGCTTGCCGTTTACCTGCAACACCAGTTCGATTTCATCCTGCACCAGCGCTGACTCGTCCGCCACTGGCCAGCCCGCATCCAGCAAGGCCACACCCGGCTTGAGCACCAACCAGAGCGCATGGCAAATATGTGGCACGATGGGCGCCAGCATTTGCACCATTTTTTCCAACCCTTCCTGCATCACGGCGCGACCTGCCGGACTGCCATCTTCCAGCCTGGTAAATGCATTCATCAGTTCCATCACCGCCGCAATCACAGTGTTGAAAGTCTGACGACGCGCATAGTCATCGGTTACTTTTTGCACGGTCTGATGCAACTGGAAACGGAGCGCTTTCAGTTCCGCGCTGAGTTCGCCCCCGGCATAAGCTGTTACCGCACCCCTTTCCATATGCTCATGCACCGCTTTCCACAACCGCTTGAGAAAACGGAATGCGCCTTCCACGCCTGAATCGGCCCATTCCAGACTTTGTTCCGGGGGGGCGGCAAACATCATGAACAGCCGCGCAGTGTCTGCGCCATACTGATCAATCAAAGCCTGCGGATCAACCGTATTACCCTTGGACTTGGACATCTTTGCGCCATCTTTCAGCACCATGCCTTGTGTCAGCAGGTTGACGAAAGGCTCGTCAGACTTCAGCAGGCCGACATCACGCATCAGCTTGTTAAAGAAGCGCGCATACAACAAATGCAGGATGGCATGCTCAATTCCACCCACGTACTGATCTACCGGCAACCAGTAATTGGCTCGTTCATCCAGCATGGCATTGCTGCTGTCATGGCTGGTGTAGCGCGCAAAATACCAGGACGACTCCACAAACGTGTCCATGGTGTCTGTTTCACGTTTTGCCTCGCCACCACACTTTGGACAGGTCGTTTGGTAAAACTCCGGCATCTTCTTGATCGGTGAGCCGATATCAACCTTCACGTTTTCAGGCAAAACCACCGGCAAATCTTTTTCCGGCACAGGCACATCACCGCAACTTGAACAGTGGATAATCGGAATCGGACAGCCCCAGTAGCGCTGCCTGGAGATGCCCCAGTCGCGCAAACGGAACTGGGTACGCTTTGCGCCCAAGCCTTTGGCTTCCAAGTCTGTCGCAATGGCATCCGCAGCCTGCCGGAAATCAAGACCATCGTACTTGCCGGAATTCAGGCACAGCCCATGTTCCGTCATCGGTAACGGATAGCCGGCACCCGCCAGTTCGCTATGGGAAACATGGCTGCCATCTGCCATCGTCCACAATCCATCGCGGGGCATGATGACCGTTTTCACCGGCAAACCGTATTTCTCTGCAAAGGCGAAGTCCCTTTCATCATGTGCAGGCACTGCCATCACCGCACCTTCGCCATACCCCATCAATACGTAGTTGGCTACCCATACTGCCAGCTTCTCACCGTTCAGCGGGTGCACGACAAAGCGGCCGGTGGGCATGCCTTTCTTTTCCATGGTGGCGAGATCGGCTTCGGCCACGCTGCCATGCCTGCACTCTTCAATGAAAGCTTTTAGCTCGGGATTATTTTGCGCGGCTTCTATTACGAGTGGGTGCTCGCCAGCCACCGCCACGTATGTCGCCCCCATCAGCGTATCGGGACGGGTGGTGTACACCTTGAGCACACCGCTACCATCCGCATCAGGGAAGTGCACCTCGCAGCCGACGCTCTTGCCTATCCAGTTGCGTTGCATGGTTTTCACTTGCTCTGGCCAGCCCGGCAGATTATCCAGTTCACTCAGCAACTCTTCGGCGTAAGCGGTGATGCGCATGAAATACATGGGGATATCGCGCTTTTCTACCAGCGCACCACTGCGCCAGCCACGCCCGTCGATCACTTGCTCATTGGCAAGCACGGTTTGATCCACCGGGTCCCAGTTCACCTGTCCGGTTTTCTTGTAAATCAGGCCTTTTTCAAACAATTTAGTGAACAGCCACTGTTCCCAGCGGTAATAATCCGGGCGGCAAGTCGCCAGCTCCCGGTCCCAGTCGATTGCCAGGCCCAGCGATTTAAGCTGGCCGCGCATATAATCAATATTGGAATAGGTCCACGCTGCAGGAGGCACATTATTCTTGATCGCCGCATTTTCAGCGGGCAGACCAAACGCGTCCCAACCCATGGGCTGCAATACGTTATACCCCTGCATGCGCCGGAAACGCGACAGCACGTCACCTATCGTATAATTACGCACATGCCCCATATGCAGTTTGCCCGAAGGGTAGGGGAACATCGACAGACAGTAGTATTTTGGCTTGCTGGAAGTTTCGCTGGCCTTGAACGCCGCGGTTTCCTCCCAGTATGTCTGGGCATCCTTTTCAATCTGTGCGGGATGATAGTGCGCTTCCATCTGTTGCATGTGTCTGAATCCGTGATTAGGGCCGTTAATAAATTAACCGACCCTTTATAAATATTGAAAAAAAACAAATTATACAGTATGCCGCCTCATTCCTGCCATGGCGCTGCATAGTGACAAAACCAGCGCTATGAAGCTATACTGGTGAAAATTTTTAAAAGCTGCAGGAGAATCTGATGTCCAAGAAGCACCCAGTTATCGCCGTAACCGGTTCGTCCGGCGCCGGCACCACCACGGTTAAACGCGCTTTCGAGCACATTTTTCGCCGCGAAAATCTGAACCCAGTGATTGTTGAAGGCGATAGCTTTCACAGCTTGGACCGCACTGCATTCAAAGCGGCCGTCGCCAAAGCAGAAAAAGCCAACGTACGCCAGCCTAGCCACTTCGGCCCTGAAGCCAACCATTTCGATAAAATCGAAGAATTATTCAAGTCGTATGGCTCAAACGGTACCGGCAAACGTCGTTACTATTTGCACAATGCCGAAGAAGCTGCCCCTTACAAGCAGGAAGCAGGCACCTTCACCCCATGGAAGGCCATCCCCAAAGACAGCGACCTGCTGTTTTATGAAGGTCTGCATGGCGGCGTAGTGCACGGTAAAATCGACGTAGCCAAATACGTGGACCTTTTGATTGGCGTTGTGCCTATCGTCAACCTGGAATGGATCCAGAAAATTCACCGCGACTGCGCTGAGCGCGGCTACTCCGCTGAAGCGGTGACTGACACCATTCTGCGCCGCATGCACGACTATGTGCACTTTATTGCACCTCAGTTCTCGCGTTCGCACGTTAACTTTCAGCGCGTTCCAACTGTAGACACCTCCAACCCTTTCATCGCGCGCGATATTCCTACGCCAGATGAGAGCTTGATCGTGATCCGCTTCAGCCAGCACAAAAATGTGGATTTCCCTTACTTGCTGAGCATGATTCATGACTCCTTCATGTCTCGCCCCAACACCATCGTGGTACCTGGCGGCAAGATGGGTTTTGCGATGGAAGTGATTCTGACACCGCTGATTCACGATATGATGCAAAACAAAAAGAAAGCGAAGTAAGTTCGCTTGTATCACACCTGAAACCGGGCTAATGCCCGGTTTTTTATTGCCTGCAGCTAAATAAGTCAATACCCTTGTTCGTTACTTAACCTTCCATCGGGTAATCTTCCGCCTCCCAAACTTCAACACCGCCCGCCAAATTATAGGTCTGGGCAAATCCCATTTGCTGCAACGTCAGTGCTGCCAGCGCGCTCCGTCCCCCGCTTTGGCAGT
>Ga0315270_10001283_pt1 | contig 13364 bp, 13 predicted proteins | sample C1_bottom_MG_FD_204932 | JGI IMG/M metagenome (GOLD analysis project Ga0315270, IMG submission 204932) | Sediment microbial communities from Yellowstone Lake, YNP, Wyoming, USA - C1_bottom | ecosystem: Environmental > Aquatic > Freshwater > Lake > Sediment | place: USA: Wyoming | collected... | reverse complement strand
GGTCAAAGCCTGGTCTAGTCTGCGTAACGCTTAACCGTGAACCGAGTGCGGGGCAAAACCCCGCACTCGGTTTTTTAGTCTGGGTTTTTTAATCTAGTTTTCTAATGAGATAAGGGGGCGGCATGAAAGGTTCGATCGCTACATGGATGCACAAGCGACCAAAGCTTCGCCTTGCCGCCCTCCTCGCTGCACCGACTCTCTGGCTAGTTGTCGCATACTTGGGTGCGCTAGGTGCGTTGCTCGTTACTGCTTTCTTTACTATTGATAGTTTCACCGGCAATATCATTGCAAAATTCAATCTGGGCAATTTCCACGACATGCTTACCGATCCTGCCTATCGAAACGTCGTACTACGCACATTGGGCATAGCAATTTCGGTGACGCTGATCTGCGCGGTCTTTGCAATCCCAATGGCTTTCTTTATGGCAAAGATCGCAAAACCAAGAAGCCAAAAAATCCTCGTTGCACTCGTACTCACCCCTCTATGGGCCTCCTATTTGGTCAAGATTTATGCTTGGCGGACCATGTTGGAGCCGAATACCGGCGTAATGGACTGGATCCTGGGGCCAATTGGAATTCATTCACCCGGGTTCGGTGGTCCCGCCATCATCATTGGACTTTCTTATCTCTGGCTTCCGTACATGATCCTGCCAATATATGCGGGCCTTGAGCGCCTTCCCAATTCGTTGCTCGACGCCTCCGGAGACCTTGGCGCGCGAAATTTCTACACTTTCAGACGAGTAATCTTGCCGCTCATATTCCCAAGTCTGGTCGCGGGATCGATGTTCACCTTCTCGTTGACCCTCGGCGATTACATTACGGCCCAGATCATCGGCGGCAAACTTCAAATGCTTGGAAACGTCGTCTACCAAAACTTCAGCATCAATCTTCCTTTCGCAGCCACCATCGCAACTATTCCGGTGGCGATCATGGCGATCTATCTGTGGTTAGTGCGACGCACCGGCGCGTTGGCGAGTCTGTAAATGACAATCTCGAATCGCGCCAGGTACGCGCTGATGTCCCTGATGGGAATCGGCCTGGCCTTCATTTATGTTCCACTATCCGTAGTTGTAATCAATTCATTTAACAGCAGTCGTACATTTAGTTGGCCACCATCAAGTTTCACGACGGAATGGTGGAGTAAGGCCATCTCCAATACTGGCGTCCGAAAGGCATTGTCGTGGAGTCTTGCTGCGGGCTTCTCGGCGACTTTCATCGCTTTATTGCTCGGCACATCCCTGGCCTTCGCGGTGAGTCGTTACAACTTCTTTGGCAAGGACATCATTTCCCTGCTCGTAGTTCTTCCCATTTCCTTACCAGGAGTCGTGACCGGTATCGCCCTAAGTAACGCCTTCAACCAGCAATTAGGTCTATCAACTGGCCTTCTCACCATCGTGATCGGCCACGCGACTTTTTGCATCGTCGTCGTCTACAACAATGCCCTTGCCCGACTTCGCCGAATGGGAACCTCCTTGCAAGAGGCCAGCATGGACCTGGGCGCGAACGGAATTACCACCTTCAGATTGATAACGTTGCCGAATTTGGCATCAGCCCTCTTTGCCGGCGGACTACTCGCCTTTGGGCTCTCCTTCGATGAGATTGTTGTTACGACCTTTACAGCAGGTCCTGGTATCCAAACCTTGCCGATCTGGATCTACAACAACCTCTTCCGTCCAAACCAGGCACCGATCGTCAACGTCGTGGCGGCCACCCTTGTTGTTGTCTCGGTGATTCCAATTTACTTATCGCAGAGGCTGAGCCAAGATTCGACGAGCGGTGGTCGCTTCTAAAGGAGGTTACGTTATGAGGCTTTACGGAACTTACACGCCGACAAAGTGGGATGAAAAAACGATTGAAGTAATTGAAGATCGAATGAAGTTGACCAGAGCCACAGTTGAATTTACCTTTGAAGGTGACATTGAAGGCGTGGCATATGTTGAGTACCTGATGTTCTACTCCTCATTCGACCCAGAGGAAATGCACAAAGCACATGCCCAATATGTTGGTCAAATCCGGATCGTTGGAAAACTCAAGGGAAAGTCAGGCAGTTTCGTCGTAAATGATGCAGGTACTTTTATCGGCGGGGTCGCAAATTCAGAACTGTCGATCATTCCTGGTTCGGGGACGGATGAATTACGTGGGATCAGCGGCATAGGTGAATATGCGGCCGATCAGAAAAACTGTACTTGGGAGATGGAAGTCTCTCTTTAAACCCTATCTAGTAAATGGGATGAAGCGAGGAATCCGAGCCGAGTACTGCTCATATTCTGGATATTTCAACCTCAAGTACCTTTCTTCATAGACAGATTTCAAATGGAAGAGAACGTACAAAGAAATCACGAGTATGTACTTAATTGCACTGCCGCTGTGTAAGGCAATGCCCAAAGCAAAGAGTAAAACACTGGAGTACATCGGGTGACGCACATACCGATACAAACCCGTTGTGCTGAGTTTTCCCTCCTCCTTTGGAATTGGCACAACAGTGAGTGATCTTCGAAGGCTCGCTGCGCAAACTAGAATCCCAACAATTCCGAGCCACTCAAAGGACCAACCCAAGATGACAAATCGATGAATTTGCGGACCTACGTTTCGGTCGAGAAAGACAAGGAGAATTAAGAGCAGAGCTTGAACGAAAACATACGACCATGCCTGCAGCTGATTTGGACTTTCCGGCTTCGAAGTCATTGAAGATAGATTACCCTCATGGAGATTTCATTAGTCCCGATAAGCGAATCGCCACAAGACGCACAACGGGTGCTCTCATGGGCGCTAGATCTGTGGGACGACCACATTCCAAACTATTCGCGCCAAGATTGGGCCGATTTCTACTCTCATTCCGCACAATCTGACTACGAATCGTGGGCCGGGAACGGACAGGAACTCGCCTATATTGCTAAGCGAGGTGAAGAGTTAGTCGGAACTATTGGACTAGTTGACTTCGATGAACTCGAAGAGTTTCGTCACTTAAAGCCGTGGATTGCAGCTTTTATAGTCAATCCAGACTTGCGTGGCGAAGGAATTGGAACACAGATTCTGACTTTGCTTGAAGAAAAAGCAAAGTCACTCGGAATTGAAACCCTTCATCTATGGACCGAAGATCAGAGCGCCTTCTACAGCAAGCGCGGCTACCGTTTGCTCTCTTCTGCAAAGTTGGAATCTCTTGACATCGACATCATGCAAAAGAAATTACTTGGTCATTCAGCACAGAATCAAATAGCCCGATCCTAAATCGTTCTTAGGACCGGGCTCTTTGATGATAGGTGTTTTGGGTGTACCGCCTACCTACTCATGATCTAGGTGAACATATGCGACCGCTTCAATTGCTTTCGGATCCTTAGAGCGCAAGTATCCGAGTGCAACCAACCCTAAGATCATCCACGCAGCCATGGCGTACGCCGAATAAGTTAGAGGCGCTGCCAATGGAACGATGAAGCTGAGTCCGGGTATTCCAGTGAATCCTGCTGCGCTGAAGAACGCTGGGATCAAGAATATGACACCAACGATCGGCACAAGAATATGTACGAAAGGATGACGTTCGTCTCTGCGATGCTTCGTGAAGTATCCGATACATGCAAGATTTGCCACAATGTATACGAGTACGACGATGATCACTAGACCTGTAGCGACAACGCCAAAGGCAACCTGAGGTGTGTATTTTGCGCCCAAGCCCAATCCGATAATCAATCCAAGAATCAACTGGAGGACAATCGCGTTGCGAGGGGACTTGAATTTAGGATCTAGTTTGGCAAGTGAATGCGGGAAAGCGCCAATTCGACCAAAAGCATATGCAGTACGCGTGAAGACGTTCGCGCCGGCGTTTGCATTCGCCAATGTTGAGTTGATGATTGCGAAAAGAACCAAAACCCAGAACAACGTAGAAACGCTCTTTGCCAAGCCATCCCATGGGACACCATTGTTGTAACTCGAGAAGCCCTTGAACTTGTCTGGACCATAAGCCACAGTGGCGGCATAGGTAGTAAATGTGTAGAGAACCCCGATAGAAATCGTGGCGATCATGATCGCTCGAGGCACGTTTCGTCGTGGATTCTCAGCTTCTTCCGCCAGTGGTGCTGCTGCTTCAAAACCCGAAAACGCCAATAGTGTGAAGACGGAACCCGCAATTACGCCTGACCATCCGGAGAATCCAGGTGCATTTGCGTGTGCAGTTGTGAAGACAGAAAGAGTATTCGCGCTTCCTGCCTTAATAACCAAGACAACGGCTAGAACGGCAAAAACGGTAATCTCAATGAAGCCCAACCATGTTCCAACTTTTGCCGATGTTCGAACTCCACGCCATACAAGCCCGCAAACCAACAGCGTCCCGATAACCGTGAATATCCACCATGCACCAATTGGGAAGGATTTCTGCTGTGAATTCCACTCACCAGCCGCTGTATACCCCAACTGCAGCATAACTAGCGGCACGATAAGGATTTCAACGGCGGAGTAGCCCCATCCGACTAGGAACCCTACCCACGGACGCAATCCGACTGCACTGTAGGTTGCTACCGAACCTGCAGCGGGGATGTGTTTAGCCAACTGTCCGATACTCGAAGCGGTAAAAAGTATCCCGATAAAGGCGACGATTACCGCAAGTGGCAGTGCCCCACCAGCAAGGGGCGAACCAAATGGAATAGACGCCGCAATTGCCGCACCTGGAGCCATTGAACAAATTGACTGGAATACAACTTCGCGCAATCCGATTGCATTGCGCTCTAGGCGCGGTGCAGTATTCGAAGTACTCAACTTTTTCTCCTCTTTGTTATTGATAGTGGTGATCTTGGTTGTTATTAGAGTTGTAGCCCCATTGCTCTTTCTCTAAGACTCAAGTGCATGCCTGAATAAGCATGAGTTTTCGGAAGTAGATCCTTTGCCGCCTTTATAACTACGCTGAAATTCGCATCAACGACATTGGCAATCGGAGCCTTCGTGATCTGGGAAAGTAACTGATAAGAGTCCATTGGATGCAATTTGTATAGCTCTTGAAACCATCTGACTAATTCGAGTTGTCCAATTCGCCATGAATCCTCCATCGGACGTGAAGAGCCCACTGCCATGAAGAAGTCATCGTTTTCAATTCGAGGCCACGCCGGAGCGGCACCTTTAATCAAATCAACGATGATGATCGAATTCATTGCTCCTTCAACCGCCGTACCGCACGCCTCTCCCTCACCTTGGCGATAGTGGCCGTCACCGATGGAGAAGAGTGCACCCTCTACGTTGACGCCCAAATAAATTGTGGATCCGGCACGGACTTCAGGGGAGTCCATGTTGCCTCCAAAACGCTCGGGCACAAGACTCGATCGAACTTCACCACCTGTTGGCGCAACACCAATAGTGCCTAGCATGCATTCGATCGGAAGTTCTACCGAGAATTCGCCGAACCGCGACTGGAATCCCACTGTGTTCTTTTTCGAGTCCACGTCATAGATCCAGGTTGTATCTGGAAGCGGCTCCTGCAATGTTGCGGTGCGATCAGTTGAAGTCAGTCCACCGAAAAAAGGGATTGTGCTTGAAACGCCATAGCTCCTTGCCGGCTTCAATTCAACAATGTGAATGGCAAGGGCATCGCCTGGCTCAGCGCCCTCAACGAAAAAGGGTCCGGTTTGAGGGTTCACGTGATGGAGATCGACCTTTTCGGAGGAAAGATCCTTAACGGTCTTAATCGTGTTATTAAAGGCGTCTTCCGTCCAGAGTTTCAATGCCGTTCCTGGCTTTATTCGCATCATCGGCTTGGCTCCACCAAAGGTGTACGCAAAGTCTTCAAATTTCGGTTTAAATTCAATAATTTCCATGGGCGATTGTATGGTCGTAGTTAGCCGACTTTTCAACTGGACACCCTTGTAACAGAGTCTGAAACAAATACCGGTTGGTAGAAAAGGCACCGAAGGACTTAACCATCCACCTTCCAATTCAACCCCGCTCCGTTAACATGCCTGCATGCTTTCTAGAGGCAAAACGCGAATCGACGGTCTCCTCGGTTTAATCGCCGTCGGTGCAGGCCTCGCACTCGCACAATTACTTGCCTCGCTAAAGAGCGGCTTGAACGCACCGGTGGTTTCGATCGGAAACCGAGTTATAGATCATGTGCCCGCCAGTATTAAAGAATTCGCAATCAGAACATTCGGAGTGGACGACAAACGTGCATTGGTTATCACGATTTACTTTGTAGTCCTGATCTTGTCCATTCTTATTGGCCATTCCTATTTCTCGGGAATGCGAACGCGTGCTCATTCAATCGTGATCGTTATGACGGTCATCGCTGCAATCGCATCCCTTTTTGACGCCAACTCCGATGTCCTCTCATTACTTCCTTCATTGGCCGCAGGTGGCGCAACAATCTGGGTACTACGGGTTTTCGACAGTCGCACCAAGCAGGCCGATCCAGAGGATGGAACTTTGAATCGTCGAGACTTGCTCAAAACGATCGGATTCATCGGAGTAGGGTCGGTCGCGGCGGTTACCGCTAGCAACTTTTTCCGCAGTCACGCCAGCGCACAATTGCAGAGACTTAACATCGTCTTGCCAAAAGCTTTGAAGTTCTTACCGCCCCCGCCGACCGATCCTGCTCTCACTACGCCGGGCCTATCGAAACTCTTCACGCCTAATGATGAGTTCTATCGAATCGATACAGCGATCGTCGTACCGAACATCAACATCGATGCGTGGCGGCTACAAATCGATGGGATGGTCAACAACCCTCTCGAATTCACTTATAAAGAACTAACCGATAGACCCGTTTTCGAACTGGATGACACCATTGCTTGTGTATCTAATGAAGTTGGCGGCAACCTCGTTGGAAACGCGCGTTGGCTTGGAATTCGACTCGATGACTTGGTCAAAGAGGCGTCCCCTTATGGTTCAGCGGACCAGGTAATGGGTCACTCAATTGACGGATTTACTGCAGGTTTCCCACTTGCGGCACTTGATGGTCGCGATGCGATGATCGCCATCGGAATGAATGGGGAGCCGTTACCTATAGACCATGGATTTCCCGCTCGAGTAATTGTCCCTGGTCTATATGGCTATGTTTCAGCAACAAAGTGGCTTACCCATATCGAACTGACTCGCTTTGATAGGGCAGAAGGATATTGGGTCCCCCGGGGCTGGTCTGCGCAAGCACCCATCAAAACTCAATCGCGAATCGATACCCCCATGATTGGAAGTACTGTGAAAGCAGGTAAAAAGGCAATCGCCGGAGTTGCGTGGGCACCAACGCGCAGCATATCCAAGGTCGAAGTTCGAGTAGACAAAGGACCATGGCGCGTTGCAACACTGGGGCCTGCGCTTGCAAAAACAACATGGCGACAGTGGTGGATTGATTGGGATGCAAAACCTGGAGATGTAATCATCTCAGTGCGGGCTACAGATGGAACTGGTGCACTTCAATCAAGAAAGAGTGTTCCAGTAGAACCAAATGGTGCAGAAGGCTGGCACACGATCGATGTAACCGTCGGTTCCTAAAAGTGCGAGCGCTTCGAAAATTACTTGCCGCTATACTGGAAACTACTTGGACAGTTCTTGGACAAACTTCTTAAGCCAAGCCCCAAACGCAGGTCCTAAGTCTTCGCGCTCTACCGCAAGTCGCACGACTGCTTGGAGATACCCCAACTTATCGCCGGTGTCGTAGCGCCGCCCTTTAAATATAACTCCGTGAACCGGCCCACCTTTATCAGAGCGTTGAGTCAACACCTGAATTGCATCCGTTAGTTGAATTTCTCCACCGCGGCCAGGCTTGGTTTCCTGAAGTACGTCGAAGATTTCGGGGGTTAGTAGATACCGGCCAATTAAAGCAAAGTTACTCGGAGCACTTTCGGCGGCTGGCTTCTCAACCACCCCAGTTATTCGAACTATGTTTTCAAATCCGGGAGTTGGAGCAATAGGTGCAATAGCCGCCGCACCGTAAAGAGAGATTTCGCTCGTTGGAACTTCAATTAACGCAAGAACGCTGCCACCAAAATGCATATGTGCGGCAATCATGGTCGGCAAGATCGGATCACGCGGATCAATCAGGTCATCTCCGAGCAGAACCGCGAAGGGCTCGTTGCCCACAAAGGCGGAAGCTGTCAGAACGGCATCTCCGAGACCACGAGGATGGACTTGGCGGACGTAATGCATGCGCGCGATCTCCGTGGATTCCCTGACTGTTGCCAACAGATCGAAGCGGCCTTTCTTCTCCAACATATCCTCAAGCTCTGCCGCACGGTCGAAATGATCTTCCAAGGCGCGTTTGTTACGACCGGTGACCATGACGATTTCCGTAAGGCCGGCAGCGGCTGCCTCTTCAACTACATACTGAATTGCAGGTTCATCAACGACAGGAAGCATCTCCTTCGGCATCGCCTTGGTTGCTGGAAGAAAGCGCGTACCCATACCTGCTGCTGGAATTACTGCTTTTCTGATTGAGGCCGAAGAATGCATATTTGGCATGCGCTCACGCTAGCGTATGGCTAATAACTAGTCACCATTGAGTGCGAGCAGATTTCTCCGACATCTTAAGCAGTTCTCGAAGAGTCAATATTGGTCCACCTTTTTCCAACCTTCTGCGTTCAAGTTCGGTTGCTAGGGCAAGGAAAATGATCGCAGTTGTCAGTGCATCTCCGAGAGCATGATGAGGAGAGTAGACAGGCAAGTTGAGTGTGCGTGCCAAATGTTCGAGGGAAGGCTCATGATCTAAGTCTATTTCCACAACGCCACATGTTCTGGCAAGCCCCGCAGTATCGATCAATCTTTTAGAGAAATCTAGGTTCAGGCCTTCCAGGCGATCTTTTAAGAACGCATTTTCAACCCATGCAGCATGTGCCACCACCACGCGACCTCTCAACCGTTCAGCAAATTCGGGCAAGACCATTTCAATCGGTGAAGCGCTCTCAAGGTCAACAGCCCGGATACCATGTATCCGAATTGATGATGCAGAGGGCATTTGTGCCGGACGCACTTCCTGATAGTAATTTGCCTCCGTGATGATGCGCCCCGAGTGAATTTGCGCAGCGCCAATGGAAATGATCTCATCTGTCTTGAAATCCAAACCAGTGGTCTCGAGATCGATAGCACAGTAGTTAATGTCCCGCCAATTGGAATCAAGATCTGATTTGGTAGAACGATTTAGCTTTCCAAGCCAACTCATCTAACTCTTGATTCCCACTCGCTTTGAATACGGTTTTGAATTGCCGCAACCGCGCGGAAAGACTCTCGAAGATGTCTTCTCGTAAGCGAATCAAGATTCTGTGGAGATATCCAGCTAGAGCCTTCTTTTCCGCTTCGGATAGACATGATTTCCTGCTCGAAAATCAATTGATAGATGTCTTTGAAAGCGTTCACAAGAATGTCTGCTTCATCCTCCTTCAATGAGCCACTCGCTGCAGCCCTTCTCAATCGATCGACGGTTCCTCCGCGGACATCTCCTTGGGCAATTGCCAGCCAGCGAGCAAGCGAAGAAATCGGCGTCAATCCACCCTTTTTCAAATCCATTTCGCCTTGATTCTCACCGGAATGCTCAACCACAAAACCGCGAACAAAGCCGACTGGTGGTTTTTTAGCCAACGTGAATTGGAGGAGTTCCGAGAGAAAGTCGTGGCTACGCGTTGTTGAACGGATTGTGTCCGTGATCGTGCGGCCAAGAGTCAATTGCGTTAGAGGCTGGCTATCGGCGGCAATTGACGAGAGAAGCAGTGCGCCGGCGCGCGATGGGTCAGTAAGCCATCCTTGGGAGACTTCGATCCATGCAGACCTCGAACGACTAAAGAGAGGATTGTCTGCGTTTGCGCCATTTGGGCAACGATGAAGTCCGCACCGCTCCATCAGGTTTAGCACCTGCTTTGCGCCGTTCTGGATTTCATCAGAGAGATCTACCGAATTCGGCAGATCAGCCCAGACAATCGCTGTGTCTACATCAGAAATCGGCAGAGGTTCTCGACGGGCCATCGATCCAAGGATGAGCCAGGAATGAGTTATTGGACTTTCAACTGCATCTGTCAGATCCAACACACGCGTGAGAATGGCGCCGGCGATTGCAGACATGAGCGCTCCAACATGAAGTGCTGGTATTCCAGTGTCGTGCAATTCGACGAGTGACGGCAAGAGCAATTTAGAGGCGATCGACAGTTCGTCAATGCTCTGCGCCGACTCAATCGCCGCACGAATAAGCAGAGGATTTCGAAGTTCGACAGACGATAAATCCATTGCTCGCACAATGCCAACAGGTTTTTCGTGTTCATCAATGACAACAAGGTGATGTACCCCGGCTTCCACCATGAGAAGGAAGGCAGCGGCCAATGTCATGTTATTTGGCACTGTGATCACTGGTGAACTCATAATCACGTGAATAGGGTCGTCAATGCTCACTTCACCAATTCCCACGCGGCTACGAAAATCGCGGTCAGTAACGAGTCCTAATTCGGTTCTTGATTGAATGAGTGCACAAGACTGTTCTGCATCGGTAATAGCCTTGGCGACTTTACGCACTGAATCCGACGCGTCACACCAGACAATCTTGCGCATATAACGAGTGACACTGGACTGAGCATCAGACAGAACTGCATTTGAGGTGAGGCGATGTCGTGTGACGACCGTACCGAAGTGGTTGAACTGCAGAGCCGTGGTGTCGTGCACGATTGTGCGTGGATCTGGAAGGCGATAGCAAAGAGTCTCTTCGGCGGCGCGTACTGAATACTGGGGCGGAAGTCCTGTCAGAACTGAAATATGTCCGAAAGCGTCTCCTGGTGCGAGTTGATCAATGACATTTCCTCGATCGAGAACTTCCACTGAACCTGTTCTAACAATGTAAATGTGGTCCAAGGGTGCCGACCCGGCGCTAACGATTACTGTGCCATTTCCAAAGTACTCGACCTCGATTTTGCTCGCCAACCGTTCGATATCATCGGCAGTTAGGGCATCGAAAGGTGATTGCTTGGCTAAGAAATCCGAGAACTCTTGCACTGTTACCTCCGCCTAGAGCGACCTTCCGAAATCATACGCACTTATTCCCTGGCGACGTCTCTTTTAGATTTCCTGATTTGAACTATCAGGCTCACGAATGCCAGAAGAATCATGAAAGAAATGACGCCGATAACTATTAAGTAGACGTCGCGAGGTGCGTGATGTGCGGCGATCAGAATGTACAACTGCGGTGTAACGAAACTGATTGCAGATGCCCAAGCCCATTTCCTCACGGCCTTCCACTCCCGCCTAACGACGCAGACAGTTAATCGCGCAGTTGCAATGCCGTAGGTCCATGACGTAATCGCATCAATCACGAAAAATACGATGGGGTTAACGCCGTATTTGCTGAGGGCTTTCCATACGACGAGTGTCGCGCCCACGGTGTACAGCAAGATCGTGCTTGCCCATAACCGCTCCACGATGATCGTTTTACGAGTCCGCGGAGAGGCCGGGTTTTCTATTTTTTTACCCACAGAATGAGGGTATAAGAAGTTAGACTCCACAACTATGTCTGAGAACCTAATCGAGGTGAGTGGCCTCACTAAGAAATACGGTGATTTCGTTGCCGTAAACGGGATTGATTTCCATGTGCGCAGAAGCGAGTCGTTTGGCTTCCTGGGGCCCAACGGCGCCGGCAAATCCACAACCATGCGCATCATTGCCGCGACTTCTCAACGCACTTCCGGCAAGGTTTCGGTTCTGGGTAAGGATCCAGAAATCGAAGGACCACAGATCCGTGCTCATCTAGGGGTGGTTCCCCAGCAAGATAACCTCGATCTCCAACTCACCGTTACAGAAAATCTATACATTTACGGGCGCTACTTCGGACTTCCTGACAAATTCATCCGGTCAAAAATCGAAGAGCTCCTTGAATTCGCCCAACTTGAAGAGAAACGCAACGTAAAAGTTGATGCACTTAGCGGTGGCATGAAGCGACGACTCACCATTGCCAGAGCGCTGGTGAGTGAGCCAGACATTCTCATTCTCGACGAACCAACGACTGGACTTGATCCGCAAGCGCGTCACATTCTCTGGGATCGACTCTTCCGTCTAAAAGAAGATGGCATCACCCTGCTTCTAACAACCCACTACATGGATGAAGCCGAACAACTCTGCGATCGCCTAATGGTCATGGATAAGGGTTCCATCATGGCGGAAGGAACCCCTCTCGAACTTATTAAGAAATACTGCTCGAAAGAAGTTCTTGAAGTTCGGTTTGGATCAGACAGAAACGCCCTGCTTGCCCCTGCAATGAAAGAACTATGCGAACGCATTGAAGTACTTCCTGATCGAATTCTTCTCTATACCGATGATGCCGAAGAAGCACTCGACGACATTGTCCGCTCAGGGCATCACCCTATGACTTCGCTAGCTCGGCGCAGTTCCCTTGAGGATGTCTTCTTGCGACTCACGGGTAGGAGCTTGATTGACTAATGACTCTTACACATAGCACTCGCAAGATCCCTAAATTCGGTGCCCGCTACATCCTTGAAGCCCGCATTCGAACAATGTTCAAATTTGTCTGGATTATTCTTGCCGTCACGATCCTAAATCCTCTTCTGTATCTCATTTCAATCGGTGTTGGCGTTGGTAGTCTCATTTCTCACAACGTCGGGCCCCACGGTATGGACGGCGTTTCTTATCTGACATTTATTGCGCCGGCGTTGTTAGCAGCAAGCGCCATTCAGGCCGCGCAGGATGAAGTGACCTTTCCGACGTTCCAAGGATTCAAATGGAGCAGAATCTTCTACGGCATAAATGCCACTCCACAAACCGGCTCCAGTATCGCCGGAGGCGTCTTCCTAGCAGCAATGGTGCGCACCGTCTTTGGCGTTGTGGTCTATTCCACCATCTTGTATCTCTTTGGGGCAATGAATTCGCCGCATTCGTATCTGGCTATTCCCATCGCAATTTTCTCCGGCGCGGCGTTCGGAGCCATGATGCTTGCCTTTGCCGCCTACACGGAAAATGAGGACAAGTTCTTCACGATCGTTGGAAGATTTATCGTAGGGCCGATGTTTCTATTTTCAGGCACTTTCTATCCCATCAATAACATGCCGCTTGTCGTGCAGTTCTTTGGATGGATCTCACCACTGTGGCACTCGATAGAACTTGGCCGATACGCAACGTATGGACACAAGATAAGCATGACAATGGTGGTGGTCCACTTCACCTATCTCCTGACTATGTTGGTGTTCGGACTTTTCTTCGCCTTCCGACAATATTCACGCAGGTTGGAGAAATAGTGCTCACATCTGTAGCAGTTGCCATCGCCGAGCGAAGAGCTGGCAAGATTGGGGATCGATACTACGCAGGCCGATCGCGGGCCGTTCTTCAACGCAGTTTCATCGCCTTCAAGTCCTCTACCTGGATCATCATTCTCTCTGGCTTTATCGAACCCGTTCTCTATCTCTTTTCCTTTG
>Ga0315270_10001282_pt1 | contig 13375 bp, 13 predicted proteins | sample C1_bottom_MG_FD_204932 | JGI IMG/M metagenome (GOLD analysis project Ga0315270, IMG submission 204932) | Sediment microbial communities from Yellowstone Lake, YNP, Wyoming, USA - C1_bottom | ecosystem: Environmental > Aquatic > Freshwater > Lake > Sediment | place: USA: Wyoming | collected... | reverse complement strand
ATCCTTGATTGTGGTGATATCCAAATTAACAATGTCGCCATTTTTCAGCTTTTTGTCACTTGGAACACCGTGGCATACCTGATGATTGATTGAGGTGCATATAGATTTTGGATAGGGCGCATGCCCTAGAGGGGCGTAATTTAGGGGCGCCGGAATACAGCCCTGTACATCGACCATATAGTCATGACAAAGCTTGTCTAGCTCGTCTGTCGTTACGCCAGCTTGTACAAAAGGAGTGATGTAATCAAGAACTTCGCCAGCCAAACGGCCAGCAACGCGCATTTTTTCAATTTCTTCAGGGGATTTGATACGAACGGGCATAATTTTTTACTTTTTAAACACAGACATAAGGATGGTAGAAAGTCCCTGCAATAACAACCTCAAGATGAAGGTAGTTATTGAATTTCATTTAAATGAATTAGATAGAGTTTGCCGCTCTTTTAAAGCGATTAAATTCTGTTAAAGAGTATAGAATTCTTCCAAATTCTGTTGTGAAATTGCAAGAATATTATTCATTATGATGCAAGAAGGAGTATGTGTTTATGAAATACATGATTATTTTAAGTTTGCTTGTTCTGGCGGCATGTAGTTCGCCCCCCAACCGTTGTTCGCAACATGATAATGGAACTCAACAAAGATCACGTTAAAGAGCAGCGCAAGTAGATTTAGCATACAGTAATTTACAGTGATAGTTGGATATTAAAAGGCACGTTTACGTGCCTTTATTTATTTTAATTGGCTAGCTGTAATAATCCTGTCATTCAAACTCAGTAATATATTCTTCATAAAATTGTAAACATAAATTTGGAGAAAATATGCTGCCTTTATTCTTTAAGCGACTAGTTTTTGGCTTCATGATCTTTTTCCCAGCATCTGTTTATGCCCAGGATATTCATGGTGCAGGTGCTACATTTCCGGCACTGTTGTATCAAAAATGGGCATTGAATTACTCCATTAGTAAAGGCATGAAAATCGACTATCTTGCTGTTGGCTCGGGAGAAGGTATTAAACGTATTAGTGCAGGGGAGGTAGACTTTGGCGGCAGTGATATGCCGCTCAAGCTGGCAGATTTAAACCAGAAAGGATTGCTGCAGTTTCCGATGGTAATGGGCGCCATTACACCGGTGATAAATGTGCCCGGCATACATATTGCGCAACTCAAGCTTGATGGTCAGACATTGGCTGAAATATTTATGGGGAAAATTCGCAGGTGGGATGATCCAAAATTGTTTGTATTAAATCCGGATTTGCATTTGCCCAATAAAGCAATCGTTGTGATACACCGGGAGGATAAATCAGGTACTACCTTCAATTTTACGAATTATCTGTCCAAGGTGAGTGCGGAATGGCAAACCAGTTTGGGCGAGGGTTTGAGTGTAAATTGGCCTGTAGGGTATGCAGCCAAAGGAAACGCAGGTGTATCGGCTAAAGTTAAGGAAACAGAAGGGGCTATTGGATATGTGGACTATGCAGATGCAATGGAAAAACAATTAGACTACGTATCTTTGAAAAACTATGATGGCTATTTTGTCAGGCCAAATGCTGGCAGTACGCAGTCAGCTGCTGAGGGTGCAAAATGGGATGCAGCGAACGGCTTTTATCAGATATTGACCAATGCTCCGGGAGAGTCGAGTTGGCCAATAACGGCAACGACATTTATTCTGATACATAAGGATACTCATGATATCGAACATATGCATAACATTATGAAATATATAGACTGGTGTTATCGTACTGGAGAGTTGCCCGCTATGTATCTGGATTTTGTGATGATGCCTAAAAGTGTGATGGATCAGGTTCGCGCGTCATGGAGAGAAGTAAAAGACAGTTCGGGTATTTCTGCCTGGAAGTAAGTTTGAATTGTCGCAAAGTAAAAAAGCACGCCGAAGCGTGCTTTTTTACTTTGACAGATTCAATATCAATTTACATATTGAATCAATTCTATTTTTTCAAGTAATAGAATTACCATTTATTGCCGTTTACATTGCCGTTACGGGCACCCTGCGAAAAGCCAGTAGATGTGCGACGTTGAGCACCTGCGCCGGGACCTGAACGAGGTGCATCGGAACGGGGAGCAGCTGTGCGTGGTGCGCCTGTACGCGGAGCACTAGAACGGGGGGCGCCTGAACGCGGAGCACCTGCACCATCCCGCGGTGCAAAGCTGCGCGTTTCATTGCCAGCGCCAAAGCCACGCGGAGCGCCTGTTCCAGCACTTGTACGATTGCCATTGTTATTACCAAAACGTGAATCGGTATTGGTTGCAAAACGATTATGCGAATGACCTTCGCGACGTTGTTGTCCCTGACCACCTCGATCATCACGTGCAAAACCATGACGGCTGTCTGGCGCGTGGTGACGTGGAGCGCCATTGCTGCGACCACCGGGAGAAGCAGGACGCGGCTTAAATTTTGGTTCCATTCCGGTTATCGTATGTGCATCAATACGTTGGCCAGTGTACTGTTCAATTTTCTTCAGATGCATTGCATCACGATTTGACGCGAACGATACGGAGATACCTGAAGCACCGCCGCGGCCTGTACGGCCAATACGGTGAACGTAATCTTCGGCAAACTTGGGCAGATCAAAGTTGATCACGTGCGAGATACCCGCAACGTCAATACCGCGAGCGGCTACATCGGTAGCAACCAGTACACGTACCTGACCGCGGCGCATGTTTACCAGGGTGCGGTTGCGGTCGCGCTGGTTCATGTCACCGTGTAATGCAGAAGCAGCATGACCCTGGGCAGAAAGACTATCTGCAATCGTATCTGCATCACGTTTGGTGTTGGTGAAAACGATAGCCTGATTCAAATCTGTATCGCGCAGGATATGGTCGAGCAGGCGATTTTTATGTGCCATGTCGTCCACGTACATCAGACGCTGGTCAATGTTTTCGTGACGTGCTTGCGCTGCAGCGATGCTGATGCGCTTTGGGGTTTTGAGCAATTTCGTTGCCAGCTTGCCGATCACGCCGTCCAGCGTTGCAGAGAACAACAGCGTTTGACGAGTTGCAGGAGTGGCTGCAGCAATGCGTTCCACGTCATCGATAAAGCCCATGTCCAGCATACGGTCGGCTTCGTCCATTACCAGCATTTCCAGACGGGAGAAATCAATACGGCCGCGTTCGATATGGTCGATCAGACGACCAGGTGTAGCGACCAGTATATCCACGGGGCTGGAGAGTAATTTGTTCTGCAATGGGTAGGGCATACCACCCAGAATACTTACGACTTTAACGCGCATGTTTTTGCCATATTTAGTGGCAGCGTCAGAAATTTGCTGTGCAAGTTCACGAGTAGGAGTTAATACCAGTACACGTGGACCTTTACTGCGTACAGCAGATGGTTCAGCAATACGATGCAATGCGGGCAAGATGAAAGCGGCAGTTTTGCCGGTTCCGGTTTGTGCGGAAGCCATCAGATCATGACCAGCCAATACGGCCGGGATTGCTTCAGCTTGAATTGGGGTAGGCGTAGTGTAGCCAGCTTCTTCAATTGCTTTGAGAATAACCGGGTTAAGGCCCAGCGTGGCAAAAGTTACGGCTTCAATAGGTGCAGCTGTTGTTTCAATTTCAATAGACAAGTTAATTCCTTACATATAAGTAATAGCGCATGCGCGGCTCAAGCCACACAATCAAAATTCAGTAGGAGGTAATTTTTTTACTCTACCGGCGCAAAAACATCGTCGCTAACCGGTAAAACAAGACGCGTCTGGAAAATTAATAAAGTCTGAATGACTTTAATTAGGGACGCTGGGGGGTCAGGAAACGATGAACCAACGCTGCACATACATCACAGCGAGGAGCGCATTATAGACAGTTAAGTCAGGATTGCAAGCGAAATATTTGAATATGCTTATATAGTCAATTTGGAGATATGTGTTTTGAATCAAACAACATCATAGCCTGCGTCTTCTATCGCTGCTTTGAATTGCGCAGGTTTGACCTTAGCCGGATCGTAATTGATCGTAGCGTTATTTAGCTCAAGAGACACATTTACTGCGGAAATACCGGGAAGTTGCTGCAATACATTGGTGACGCTTTTGACGCAACCTCCACAGGTCATTCCTTTGATATTAATAGTTAGCGTTTCCATTATGGTTATGGGCCTCCAAAATTATTTTTTATAGGGTTGCCAGCGTTTTAACAATAGGGCATTGCTGACCACCGATACTGAGCTCATCGCCATCGCGGCACCGGCTATCACCGGGTTTAGCATACCTAATGCAGCAAGCGGTATACCTAAAATATTATAGGCAAAAGCAAAGAACAGATTCTGACGAATTTTTGCCAATGCGACGCGTGACAAGTCGATTGCATCTGCAACGCTCATCAAATCATTATGCATCAGGGTAATGTCGGCAGATTCAATCGCAATATCGCTGCCACTTTTCATCGCGAAGCTGACATCTGCCGCAGCCAGGGCAGGTGCATCATTGATGCCGTCGCCTACCATTCCAACCAATTGCCCTTGCGCTTTAAATGATTGCACATGTGTAGCTTTATCCTGCGGCAACACTTCGGCACGGAATTCTGTAATGCCTGCCTGCCGGGCAATGGCCTGAGCGGTGGCTGCGTTATCTCCGCTCAGCATCACAACGCGTATTCCCATCTTGTTGAGGCGTGTTACTGCGGCAGTGCTACTCACGCGCAGCGTATCGGCCAAACCAATGTAACCTATTAGGGTTGTATTGCTGGCAATTGCGATAACGGTTTTCCCCTGTTGCTGCAGTGCGAGAATTTCCGCTTCATTCAACGTTATTTTTTTGCTGGCAATAAAGGCAGGTGAGCCAAGCAAATAGGTTGTGCCCGCTATTGCTGCCGAAATCCCGTTACCAGAAATTTCATCAAATGCACTGGCAGGCAGTAGCTCAACCTTTTTATCCTGAGCATAGTTTAATAATGCGCGTGACAATGGGTGTGTAGAGCCCTGAGCAAGACTTGCGGCAATTTGCAGTAATTGCGATAGGGTATTTTCTTTGTCCGGCAACACATCGGTTACACTGGGTTTGCCTTCTGTCAGTGTGCCGGTTTTGTCTACTATCAGTAAAGATAGTTTGTGCGCCTGTTCAAGTGCAGTTGCATTTTTTACCAGTATGCCGGCACCGGCAGCCCTGCCAGTAGCAACAACTACGGCGGTAGGGGTGGCCAAACCCAAAGCACAGGGACAGGAAATGACCAGCACGGATACAGCATTGATCAGTGCCGTGGAAAAATCGCTACCGGATACCCACCATCCAAAGAAGGTAACCACTGCGATTCCAACCACGACAGGTACAAATATACTGGCTATCTTGTCGGCAAGTTTTTGAATGGGCGCTTTTGAGCCTTGCGCCTGTTCTACCAGGCGAATAATAGCGGCCAGCTGTGTTTTTGTACCAACCGCCACCGCGCGACATTTTAGTAACCCACGCTGATTGATCGTGGCTGCATATACTTTGTCGTCTGTGTGTTTTTCTTTGGGTATGCTTTCACCGGTGAGCATTGCTTCGTCAATGTTAGATGCACCTTCCAGCACAATGCCGTCAACCGGCACACTTTCACCCGGTCGTACCAGGAAAATATCATCCAGTTTCACTTCTCTCACCGGCACATCCAGCATCACGCCATCGCGTTCTATATGTGCCAGTTTAGGTTGCAGGTTGATTAAGGATTCCAGTGCTGCGGATGCATGCCCCTTGGCTCGAGCCTCCAGCAACTTGCCAAGCAACACCAGAGTAATAATGGTGGCACTCGCCTCAAAATAGACTGGCTGGTTGAGATTTAATAGCACGACAGCGCAACTCAAAAAATAAGCAGCGCTGGTGCCCAATGCAACCAATACGTCCATATTGGCGCCGCCACCACGCAGGCTGTGCCACGCGCCGACGAAGAAACGCTTGCCTATCCAGAACTGAACCGGTGTGGAGAGCAGACCTTGCAGCCATACGGGCAAAAGCCCGTGAGTGTGAGTGCCCCAGACCGGTAGCATCAACACCATTTCGAGCAGGAGTGGGGTAGTCAGTAGCAATGAAAGGGCGAACTGAAGTTGTTCGTGCTTATAGGCCCTGGCACGTTCGAGTTTCTCCGCTGCAAAATCTCGTACCGGATGCGCACCATATCCGGCGCGTTCGACTGCGGCTATAAGAGAGGCCAGATCAGTATTTTGCTGGTTATATTCAATACGAGCTTTTTCCGTGGCAAAATTTACGCTGGCGGATACTTCGGGTATTTTGTTTAATACCTTTTCAATGCGCGCGGCACAATTTACACAGGTCATCCCGGTTAATTGTAGTTCGGTGGTGTCGTGAGCTTCTGCCATCTGATGAGGAATCATTCGAAAGTTTAATGGAAAAAGATACGCCCGATAGACTACTTTGTCTATCGGGCGTTTGGATGCAACAAAAATTTTGCTATTTTTTTTCCATCGGGCAGGTATTCATGCCCAGCAACGGATAGATAGGGCAATATTTAAAGATGCCTGTAAACAAGGGAATGACACCAATCCAGCCCCATGGCGCGAAAATATTTGTAGCTGCCAATGTGATCAAAATAACCCCTGCAATGATACGTATTGCTCTGTCGATACTACCAACATTTGCTTTCATGGCATTCCTCTTTATTGGTTAAATGAAGCTGTTATGATAATAAAAATTAGAGCTTATGTGGATTTTTCTTAGTATTTAATGATATGCTTATATGCGAAGAGAAAATACAATCATAATCAACAAGTAAAGGAACAAAATGGCAACCTTAGAGCTAAATGAAAAAAACTTTGAAGAAATCGTTAACGACAAGGATTTTGTAATAGTTGATTTTTGGGCCCCCTGGTGTGGCCCCTGTGTGTCATTTGCGCCAACTTACGAAAAGATGTCGGAAAAATACCCCAATATTATTTTTGCCAAGGTTAATACTGAAGTCGAACAGGAGTTGGCGGGTTATTTTCAGATTCGCTCCATACCTACCCTGATGATATTCCGTGAAAATGTAATTGTATATTTTGAGGCGGGTGCGCTGCCAGCAGCAGGACTGGAACAATTAATTGAGCATACTCAAAAACTGGATATGGCAGAGATACACCAGAAAATTACTACGGAACAAGCTGCACAGTAAGTTACAAGGCGTAGCTAGTGTTTTAAACCGGTCTGGTGCAGGATCGTGGTGGCAATTTCTTCTACTGACATGGTGGTTACATCCAGAAAGGGAATGTTTGCCTGCCTCATCATGATTTCTGCTTGTTTAACTTCGCTCTGGCAGTTTTCTAAAGAGGCATAACGACTGTTGGGCGATCTTTCGGTACGTATCTGTTGCAGGCGTTCTGGGCGTATGGACAAACCATGAAGCTTTGTATGCAAAGGTTTAAGTGCTTTGGGTAGGTATCCAGATTCAAAGTCTTCAGGAACCAGTGGGTAATTGGCTGCATAAATGCCATATTGCAAGGCCAAGTATAGCGAAGTAGGTGTTTTGCCGCAGCGTGATACACCGATCAGGATAATGTCAGCGCGATCAAGTTCTTTGGTGATTCCACCATCGTCATGATTCATTGCATAATTAACTGCATCCATACGAGCGTTATAGTTTAAGTCGGCCGCATGAGAACGCCCAACCGCATGCGAAGAATTAATCCCCAGTTCAGATTCCAGTGGGACGATGAACATTTCAAATAAATCAAGAAATAGTGCGTCGCTTTGCTCAACAATGTTGCGGACAGCAGGAATGATCAGGGTACTAAAAATCAGAGGGCGTTGCCCATCGATTAAAGAAGCATCATTGATTTGAGTTACTGCATCACGTGCTTTTTCTACGTTATCCAGAAAAGGCAGCCTGACGAGCTTGAACTTAATGCTGTCGAATTGACTCAATAAGCTGTGACCAAGATTTTCAGCAGTTATGCCTGTTCGATCAGATATAAAAAATACACTGCGTGTTTTATTCATTCTTTACCCGCCATTCAGTAAGTGGCATATTATAAGATCAATCTTCAGGACGGATTCGTAAAATGGGAAATCAACAATACATAGCATGGTTTGATACCTTACGCATGACTGATGTGGGCAATGTGGGCGGGAAAAATGCATCATTGGGCGAAATGATCAGCCAACTCTCTCATTTGGGCGTACGTGTACCGGGTGGATTCGCCACGACTGCTGATGCATACCGTGATTTTCTGGCGCATGAGGGTTTGGCGGCACGCATCCAGAAATTACTGGATACCCTCAATACGGATGACGTAACTGCACTTGCACAAGCTGGCAAACAGATCCGTCAGTGGATTATTAATACACCATTGCCTGCCCGGCTGGAAAGCGAAATTAGCGCTGCCTATGATAAGTTGATAGCACAAGAGGGCGATGCTATTTCCCTGGCAGTACGCTCATCTGCAACAGCGGAAGACTTGCCTGATGCTTCTTTTGCAGGGCAACAAGAGACATTCCTTAATATTAATGGCATAGACAATGTTCTGATTTCAATCAAACATGTCTTTGCTTCGCTCTACAATGACCGTGCTATTTCATATCGGGTACATCAAGGCTATGCCCATCATGATGTTGCACTGTCAGCCGGTGTGCAGCGCATGGTGCGCAGCGGTAGTGGAGCCAGCGGGGTACTGTTTACACTGGATACCGAGTCAGGCTTTGATCAGGTTGTCCTGATTACTTCAGCTTATGGTCTTGGGGAGATGGTGGTACAGGGGGCAGTGAATCCGGATGAGTTTTATGTGTATAAACCGGCATTGCAGGCAGGGAAACCAGCGGTTATTCGCCGTAATATGGGTAGTAAAACCAACAAAATGATTTTTGCTGACGAGCAATCGGCAGGACGCTCTGTGCGTATCGTTGAAGTACCAAAAGCAGATAGCATCCGTTTTTCACTAAATGATCAGGAAGTGGAAGAGCTGGCACGCTATGCATTAATAATAGAGAAACACTATGCTCGACCTATGGACATTGAGTGGGGCAAGGACGGTGTGGATGGCAAATTATATATATTGCAGGCACGGCCTGAAACCGTTCAATCCCAAGGTGTTGATGCCTTAAAGCGCTATAGGATGAAGCAGAATGGGAAGATTCTGGTATCGGGTCGTGCAATCGGTCAGCGCATCGGCAGTGGTAAAGTCTGCCTGGTATCGAATGTCAGCGAGATCAGTAAAGTCAAACCAGGTGATGTGCTGGTCACTGACATGACCGATCCCGATTGGGAGCCGGTGATGAAAATGGCTTCGGCCATCGTCACCAATCGTGGTGGCCGCACCTGTCACGCTGCAATTATCGCGCGTGAGCTGGGTATCCCAGCGGTAGTGGGATGCGGCAATGCCACAGAGTTGCTTAAGGAGGTGCCTGAAGTCACCGTTTCTTGTTCGGATGGTGATGAAGGCAAGGTATATCAGGGCTTGCTGGATTTTGAAGTACTGGATGTGACGCTGGAAAGGTTACCAAAACCGCCGGTTAAAATCAGTATGAATGTGGCTAATCCAGAACTGGCTTTTAACTTCTGTCGTTTGCCTAATTTTGGCGTGGGTCTGGCACGGCTCGAATTTGTGATTGCTCGTATGATCGGTCTTCATCCAAAGGCAGCATTGGCCTATCCCAATTTGGCACCGGAGTTAAAGGCGCAAGTTGAAGCAAAGTCTGCGGGTTATGCCAGCCCGGTTGATTTTTATGTAGATAAAATGACCGAAGGCGTGGCGACTTTGGCAGCCGCCTTTTTCCCCAAGCCAGTGATCGTGCGTTTGTCCGACTTTAAATCAAATGAATACTCCAGCCTGCTTGGCGGAAAAGAATACGAGCCAACCGAGGAAAATCCCATGCTCGGTTATCGTGGCGCGTCGCGCTATATTTCTGATGGCTTCCGTGAATGTTTCGCGCTGGAGTGCCGTGCCATGCGCCGTATCCGCGAAGACATGGGACTGACCAATGTGGAGATCATGATCCCCTTTGTGCGTACGCTGGAAGAAGCACGTGGCGTAATCGCCGAACTGGAAAAGAATGGGCTGAAACGCGGTGTGAACGGCCTGCGAGTCATCATGATGTGTGAGATACCTTCCAATGCAATTCTTGCGGATCAATTCCTGGAATATTTCGATGGCTATTCAATTGGTTCGAATGACCTGACACAACTGACGCTGGGAATTGATCGTGACTCCGGCTTGGTTGCGGAAGGTTTTGATGAGCGTAACCCGGCAGTTAAAGCGTTGCTCAGCATGGCGATACAGGCATGCCGCAAAGCAAATAAATACGTCGGTATTTGCGGGCAAGGCCCCTCAGATCATCCAGATTTGGCACAATGGCTGGTGCAGCAGGGCATAGAAGCTATTTCGCTTACACCGGATACAGTGGTGGAGACCTGGTTATATTTGGTGGAGCAAGGCAAGTAGTTTGAAAATGTGTACTGATTAAAAATTTAATCATCCCAATCCGGATAGTTGGGGATTCTGACTGTATCCTCATCAAATACACCTTTCGCCGCCTGAGTATGACATGCGTCACAATAGCTCAATGATTTAACATCCTTGTTACCCTTGATCATTTTTTCAGGGATTTCGTGATGCTTACGTCTGATATAACTGATTTCGGTGATACGCAGAGGTGCTTCTACCTGAGCTGTCGCTTGCGATATTTTACGTGAGCGTTTGTGATAGGACTTGTCCGCGGCATTAGCTATCGCATAGTTATAAATAATTGCCAGCGTGTCCTTGTCGAGCTCTGCATTTTCACCAAAATGATTGCTCAAGGCTTGTGCGGTCAGCAATTTTTCCCATGACTTCGCAGGTAGCAGTCCGGGCTGATAGGCAAAGTGGCAAGAGCCACACTCATCCTTGTATTGTTTATTGTTAACCGGAACGATATCCTTTTGGCGTAACGGTGTAATAATTGCCTGAAACAGGCTTTCTTCAGCGATTGCCAATCCCGAGGATATTGCCAGAGCGATTGAAAGCAGTATCAGCACGGAAGTATTTTTTTGACTCATAAAATGTCTCCTGACTTAAAGACTTAACAAATACTTAAGAATATCGCCTTTTTCCTGAGCAGTGCATTCACGACCCCAGGCGTCATTGCAGTTACGCTTGAACCATTTTTCAATTTTCTTTTCATCTGTAAAACGTTCAGCATTGGCACTTGGGGCCATAGGTTCGATAACTTTATTGGTAGTACGGTGTTTTCCTGATTTGCTTAAGTCACTGCCATGACAGGTACCACAGGATAACATTTTGTTGTCTTTGCTCCGTACTTCCTGGTGCCACAATTTTTTTCCGCGTTCAATGTCGAAATCTTTTGCTCCTGCAGATTTGTATTGGCTTGATAATGTATCGCTTGCCGGAGTGGCAGTTGCTATATGTGAATTAAACAAAGAACACAAAATAGCCAGCGCCAATAGATTTTTTGTCATAATTTTCTCCATTACCAGGTTAGTTTTATTGCGACTACCATTAGAACTGCGCCGGCTTCCGCCACGGCGGCATGGCTTACCGGAACTGATGAGCTGGCTGATTTATTCACAGCGTAAGCCATCAATGCTGCACCACTTACACCCAACAGCACATGTAAATTGTCCGGGTCAGCCCAGCCATCGTCAAAATGAAAATCATCCCAGTGCGTATATAAACCCGTCGCTATCGTCGCAGCTGCCATTGCAATAGTTGCTTTTGCAAAGGTGGCATGTACGCCATTCACATTTCGCGGCGGACAATTCCCCTCATCACAATCTTCAGGTGCGGTCAGGGCGGTTAATCCGGCTAGTGCGATCGTGCTTATGCCAAAATATTGGTGAATTTTTCTATTACTAAAAAGGGGGGGCTCAAAAGCTTCAGTCGGCTTCGCCACTTGTATACTGGTATTAGCTAAAACCGTATCCGATTCATTGGCGGCAAGCATAAATGACTTTGTATGTAGCGTGACTGGATTGCTTGCATGCAAATCAAAGCCTAATGGTGCTGCCGCATTTGCATATGTTGTTAACACTGTTAAAGCAGTAAAAGCGACATAAATTTTATACTTCCAAGTCATATTTTTTATATTCCTGAAAACATTTTGTTATTTCATCTCAACGGAAGTCGTGTGGAGATTCTTCTTTTTACCGGTGAACATAGCTTTAACAAGATTTTCTTTATGTTGAATACTGCCAACGATTACCCCAATGATGTGCAGTGAGATCAGTGCCAGTGCAGCGTCAACAAGCCAGGCATGTAAATGACGAGCAGCATAGCTGGAGTTCTCATCCATAAAGCTGTTCAAAAACAGCAGAGGTCCTTCAAAATCAATAACTGCAAGAGTAGTTAAGCCGCTCAAAAAAATCAGAGCTAAAGTTACTAATAATGCAAATACCATCAATGCACCTGCCGGATTATGCCCAAAGTAATGAGTTGGCTTCCCCTTGATCATGGATCTCAAGTACGAAACTGTTTCTTTCGATGAAAATATAAAGGAACTGAATTTAGAATATGGGCTGCCTTTGAAACCTAGCAACAATCTGGCGATGAGTAATAGACAGAGAAAATAGCCAATGAAAGTATGTAAAAATCCAAAGTGAAATTCAGCTGTCAGATATGCGAATATAAATCCCAATACCAGGATCCAGTGAAATAATCTGATTTTCAGATCCCAAACTAAGACACTATTAATAGGACGCATATTGCCGTAATGAAATACAGTGATAATTCTTTAAACTCAGGAAGCCCAAAATTTTCGATGTGCTTCGATATATGGCTGCAGTTTATTATTCCAGCCTGTGGTGGAGTGCTGACCATCATTGGGTTTTCTTTCAGGATTGAGAAACCATTTCTTTCTTGGATTATTAATGTTGGCAGATTGCTCATTTAGTAAACGGTTAAGTGAATTTATATTTTCAATGCCAGCATCAGCTGACCTGAGTTTTGTGGTTTCTGTTGCATTGACATCCGAAAAATTATTTACAACAACAATGTTCAAGCTAAAAATGAAAGTAATCGCGATTACTTTCTTGCCTATCTTATTAACGTTCATTTAAATGATCCTTAATTGTTTTTTTGATATGGCGCTAGAGTATCAAATTACGATAGATAATGCCTTGTTAATTTATTGCTGCATGTTTTAACTATTATTCCAGTATGATGAAAATCATGTTCGTAAGTTTAATGGTGAATATGACCTGCAATGTGTTCATTGTGTTTTCAGTAATTGGAATTTGTATATATTTTGATACAATTGATGCTGTTTAAATTGCGCAATGAACTGATTTTATTCAGTATATGGTACTTGATTGAATCGATGTTTTCTCCCGAGATACTTTAAGATTTACATGTATCGTTATTAGTACAATATCGCTATTCTCTTGTTACATCTTGAATTGACAATGTGGCGTGTGTTGATTATAAAAATTTTAATTGTTTTTATCTGATATAAGCTTCTCAACGTAGTTCCA
>Ga0315270_10001280_pt1 | contig 13380 bp, 7 predicted proteins | sample C1_bottom_MG_FD_204932 | JGI IMG/M metagenome (GOLD analysis project Ga0315270, IMG submission 204932) | Sediment microbial communities from Yellowstone Lake, YNP, Wyoming, USA - C1_bottom | ecosystem: Environmental > Aquatic > Freshwater > Lake > Sediment | place: USA: Wyoming | collected... | reverse complement strand
ACTGGCGATTTTGTCGAAGATGTAACGGCAGCATCGGATTCGGAAATGGCAACGGGTTTACTCCACCGCCCACGAGCAGGTGGTAGTAGTAGTGATCGTGCGCGTGCAGTTGGTAAAATATTGCAGAATCGATGGCTGCTGTGCCGCTATCGATGAGTAACGGAAGCACCGCCGCATTTTTTTCCATTTTTGCGAGTAGCGGCAGTAACTGCTCAGTCTCTGCTGTGATTTTCGCGCTTAGATTAATTGACGCCACGACCAGCCCGACGGTCAAAATCCCACAAATATTACCGGCTGCAGGCGGCAAACGCACGTTGGCGCATAACCAGGCGAGCAACACATACGTAACTGGCGCCAGCCGCAGATTGAAGTAAGAATAGTAACCCATCCAGAAGGGCAAAATGGTAAAGCCCAATAATGCCAGCGTCAGGAAAATAGACACGGGTGCTGAAACTTGCAATTGTTTCCAATCACGGGCGGCAAAAAAGCTTAGCAACCCGAAAACTGAACTCCAGAGTATTACAGCGAAAAAATTGACACCGTTGAACCAGCGCATGCCGGTGAACATCATGAAATAAAACGCGGCAACCCCTTCACCGGGCCACCACGAGATCGACCAATCGTACGTGGGTGCATTCGCCTGTGTTGCGCTGACGAAATACCAAATTACAAATACCGCGGCAATCAGCGCTAGCGGAACAGTGGTTTTGATAAACATAATGCGCTGGGAAAAATTAACAACGGCGAGGACCAGGCCAAAAATTAAAAAAGTAAGTACGCTAAACGGATGCGTAAGAAACAATAAGGTGAGTATCCCTGCCTGGTACAGTATCGAACGGATAGTTACGGCGTGCGATGCAAAGTGCCCCAAGTAAAGTAACGCCAAAAACAGCAAAGGGATAGAGAGCAGATAGCTTTGAAAGCCTAAAAAATAGGTCTGATTAAAGATAAACGGAAAGATCAATAACAGGGACCATGGGATGTGCGTGCCAGAATGGAATCGAGCGATACGCAGGACGACAATGGACATCAGCAACACGTACAGCGATGTCAGCAACTTCCCCGCTGCTTCGATAGTGGTGAGCATCGAAAACAAACGCAGTAATCCGTAGGTAAGCGTGTAAGCGCCCCCGCTGGAATTCAGTTCATAATTTTGTTGCCAGTCAAAGTCAGGTGAGTCAAACGTTGACAATACGTGGGCGATGAACAGGTGTTGCGGGTAATCCTGCATGGGCAAGAACCGATACCACCAGATCGGCCACAGGCAGGCCAAGGTCAGCACAGTCACCCACATTAGGAAACTACGATCCAAGCTCTTATGAGAGTTGCCGGGAAAGCGTGAGATTAGTGATGCCACTGCAGAGCCTCGGTCTTCACGCATGTGCCTTGGTCGTTAATGGCGCGCGGTAAATGTCGAGCATGTGCCACGGCACAGACGAAATGCCGTTTGAACAAGTAGCTAACTCAGGGTTGTACACCCCCGCAGTAACTAATAATCCAGTCCGCCGTTCATTGGATAAGGACGTGCTGTTCGCGGAATACATAAGCTCGCAAAATAATTTTGCGGCGTCCGGGTGGGCGCGGTAGGTGAGGTAGTTGCTCATTTCCATCATGAGGCGCGGATACGCGGCGGGGTTCAATGCGAGTTCCCTCATTTGAGGCCATGCATCTTTGTGCGGGTCAAAATGCAGCACCTCGTAGTGATCTATCACTGCTTGGTTTTCCGGCGCACGGCGCAGCAGGAGCACAGCAGATGAATCACGGTAAACCTGCGCCCAGCGCGTTGACGGAAACAAGCTGTCCAGCTCGTCCTTGGTATCCGCCAGAGCGTAGTTGATATTCCAGCGTTGTAGCTCGCGCGGGTTCTTCACATAGTAAGCGGTGTCGCCAAATACGGTGTGGTGGTTGTACTGAAAAATTTTTCGCGCTGGCGTGATGAAAAATGCCAGGTAACCACCCAGGCTGCCCGAGTTGTAAAGGTTGCCTCGCAAATTAACCGTTTGGATAAAATGCACCGCCCCTTCGGGATATTCAAGCGCCTTCGTGCCGAAGCCAAACCGAATTAACCCATTAGTTTCGACAAACTTCGCGTAGCCGGTGTACGCAATAACCGCGATTACACTCGAAACGACGCCGGCCTGTGTAATACGTCGTGCCGTTTGCGCTGTCCAACGTTGCGTTAGTGCCGGCAGTAACATCGCGAGCAGCGGAACCACCACGATGCCGAATTCGCTGATCGCACGCCGGTAGCGTATGGCCGCGACTGCAAATGCAATGACAACCACTAGCGTAGTGAGATCTACCCTACGCCAGCTGCACAGCACGGTCGCGAGTGTAATACCAAGTAGCATCCAAAACGGATAGTGTGCTGCCCAAGTTGCCGCCCGGAATTCCTCGACTGACTGCACCAACGTATTGCCGTTGATGAGCTGCACAAAAATATCGTAACTCAGCAAGCCCCAAGGGTTCGATATCATCACCGCCAACGATATCGCCAACCAAAAATTCAAATCCTTCAATCGCTGGCCAGACAATGCCGCGCATCCCGGCAGAGATAGCGTGTGGCGTAGCAAAAATTTGAGATTTTCACTCAACGCCCAAATGCCGAGTAACACCACGCCAAAGACGGCGCCGTGCAACCAATCCCATAACAGCATAATCAGTGGTATCCAACGCAACGCCACTGCGGACAGTCGCTCCGTCCGATATCCGTGGAGGATGTAACCCAGCAGCGCTACACCCAAAAGCGAAAACAACTCCGGGCGCACCAGGTAGCGTTCGGCGGAAATCAGAATGGCTGCAGTGCTCAGCAGTGCCGCGAGCAATGCATTTGCGCCGAGCATACGACAGGTGCGAAACAACAAAACGATAACAGTGGTCGCAATCGTGATTTTGAATAAATTCAGACCGATGTCACCCGCGAGCACGTACACCGCATACAATAAAATCTGCGCGAGCCATTCGTGGTTGCTAAACGGCGTGCCTGCCTTGGTGTAGGAAAATACTTCCTCGTTAATAATTCGACCCTGTGCCAACATCTCGCGCCCATTGGCGAGATGCCAGAAAATGTCGAAATCAAAAAATGGAAAAATTACCAAGAGCACGGCACACAACAGCAAACTGACTGTTGTTACTCGCATCAGTAGGCTGGCGTGGTTCGGCGACAAATTATTGGTCATTTCGATGTGCTTCTATGAGCAACATTCGGTTCGGATTACCGTGAGTGGTAACATCATCGGCGTACATTTTTATTGGAGAAACTCGTCGGTGATGCTGTCGGCGATATGTCGGTAACGCGCTGCGTTGGCGACATCGCCGAGCGCGGCATAGACCAGAGCAAGATTGTACGATGCGCCCCGGTTTTTCATGTCCGACTCGTAGGCCAGCGTGTAGTAACGCAGCGCCTGTTGCAGATCGTGAGTCGCGTAGGCGTTGTTCCCCAAACCGACCAAGACCGAAGATTTATTTGGTTTCATCCGGTACGCCCGCAAGAAATATTCAGTACTCCGCGCGTAGTCGCCGCGTTCACCGTAGATCAAACCCATGGCCTCGTTGCAGAACACGCGCGTCGTGATGTCGCCGATTTTTTCAGCCTCGAGAAAATAACGGATGGCATTGTCCGGCATACTTCGTTCGAAGTAATACTTGCCGAGCAGCGCAAGCGGAGCTGCGTGAATTTTTTCGAAATGGTCGGGTACCGCTAACGCAGAAAGGAAAAACGTCTCTTCGTTTTGCCAATCGCGATTTTTGGCCACGGTGAGTGATGCATAGCTCATCGCGACGACTGCAATTAGTACAGCGGTCACGACCGGCCATCGGATTCTCGATATTTGGATTCCGCGTGCGAGGATCAGCGTCAACCCGATGGACGGAGAGTACAGATAGCGCACCGCGAACGCAGGATGTTCGTAGAACGCCCAAACTAGCGGCGGTGCCAGCGTGACCATAATCCAAATGGCACCAAACGCAACCAAAGGCTCCCGCCTCCAGTAATGTAGCATCCAGATCAGCGCAACCAGCAACAAAATCCAGCACGTGATGGTTTCAGCCACGGACGCGACCGTGCCGGGTTGCAGGGAGTAGTAATAATTCAACGGCCAAGGGACCAGCAGTAGCTTGACATAAGCCGCGACAAATTCGATGAAGAATCGGATCCCTTCAATGTGCGGATCAATCGGCATCGACATGTCGAGCACGCGTGAGCGGATAACGAGGTAAACCAGCGACAGCGCAATGAAGCTCCACAGGCGAGCTGGAAAGATCGGGCGCTTGAACAGGACGTTGTACGCGACGAGGAGCACCGGTAACACGATGACGGTTTCTTTAGTCAAAAGCGCCAAGGCAAAACAAAAAACGCTCGCGACAAAAGCAGCCCAGTTATGGCGTTCAACGCTGTGCAGATAAAATAACACAGACGCGAGCACGAATAAAAACGCGAGCGGGTCCGTGGCTCCGGATATCCATGAGACCGATTCCGTATGTGCTGGATGCACCGCAAAAATCAGCGTTGCGGCGGCAGCGGCAATGTCGTCTCGCTGGCCGGCTTGCCCCAGAAGTTGTCGAGCAATGAAATACACGAGCGCGATGTTGACTAGAAACAACAACAGATTGACGATGTGGTATCCGAACGTGTCTGACCCGAACGCGGCATAGGTAACGCGCATCAGAAGCAGGTGCAGCGGACGATAGTAAAGGGCCTGAATTTCGCTGAGGTCGGATAATCCTGAATTGTGCCACACGCCCTCCGAAAAATAATTCGGAAGAAATTGCCACGAGTGTACGCGCGGGTTGTCCTCGATCATGAATCGATCATCGAGGATGAAGTCTCCATGGAGGCTATTCGCGAAAACTACGGCCGCCGCCAGTAACGCAAGCAACCAACCCGCGCGGCGTACGCTGAACAATTCCCTTTGATATACAATCATCGTTGTGTGTGCCCTGATGCCTTGGCTTCGCTGCGTGGAATCTTTCGAAGAGTTTATAAAGTGAATGCGAGCCGAGGGATTTTAACCGCTCCAAATTGATGTTTTGAAATGATATCAAACGCCGTGGGTAGTTCGCCTTACACTTACCGTTACGTTAACTTCCGAATGCCCGGTCGTCATGGAATATCCGCATCAACAAGAAATATCGCGTGCACAGGCTCGCACCGGGTGGTGCCCCAGCGTCGATAGAATAGGTAGTGCGACTTTTGTTGTTCTCGGCACGTTCATGTGCGCGCTGCTGGTCATTTACCCCCTCTCGGATTTTGACACCTTCTGGCACCTTGCCAACGGCCGTGCGATGCTGGAACAGCATCGCATTATCAGTGAAGAGATTTTTTCCTACACCGCTTATGGCGCGCCTTTTGGGAATCATGCGTGGCTGGCGCAAATTATTTTCTATCGTGTTGTCGACATATTCGGGTTGCCGGGGTTAACAATATTCAAGGCGCTGATCGTTGCTTTGATGGCGTGGCTGACCTATCGCACTATGCGCTTGCACCACGTTGGAAATGTGGTCGCGACTCTTTTGAACGTGTGGTTGGTGCTCGCCTGCGTGTACCTGCTCACCGAACGACCGAATCTTTTTTCATTATTGTTTCTAGCGCTCCTTGCCTATGTACTGGAAGGTTTTCGCATCGGGCATCACAGCGCCAAGTGGTTATGGGTATTGCCGCCGTTGTTTGTCGTTTGGGATTTTCTGCACGGCTCGGTGTATGGGTTGGTCTTCCTTGGCGCGTATGCGCTGGGTTTTTCCATTACCGAGCTCTACCGGCTGCAATGGAAATGGAATGAAGCGCTACAGGCGGGGAAGCTGCGCGCGCTGTGGTTTGTAGTTGTTTTTGTGTTGGTGGCAGTTGCTGCGAACCCCTATGGGTTTCTGCAGTATCGCTTTTTTACCGACCTGGTAAATGGCAATACCATGGCAGCGGTGGTCGGTGAATTTCAACGCACGCCGTGGATTGCGGCGTTCGTGCCGTTTTGGATTACGCTTGGAATGGCGGGGTTGGTTGCACTGGCAGGGCTGCGGCGTAAAGACATTTTGCCGGCAGCAACACTATTGCCGTTTGCCTATCTGGCGGTGCGTTATAGTCGCGCCACGGCACCATTCATGATTCTCGCCGTGCCGCTGATTGCGCAATATGCGCATGGATCGTTTAAAGAAATATTCGGCAGCGTGCGTGCGCGTACCTTTGTCAGGTCCGTACTGGTCACCATTTTCCTCGGGCTCACGCTTTATATTATGTATTACAAATTTGTCGAGCCACGTCACGTCAATAGTTTTGGCCTAGGCATCAATCCCGATTTTCATCCGGTGGCCGCGCTGAAATTCCTGGACGCGAATCATATCGCCGGCAACCAGTTCAATTCCGGCGAGCTGGGGGGCTATCTTGCGTACGCGGCGCCGCAACGCAAGATTTTTTTGTACAACCACCACCAGATATTCAATGCACTGACCCAATCGTTGTGGCAGCCGCAGGCGTTGCAGCGCTGGAATATCAACTACGCCCTGCTCGGATACAACTGGCAGCGGTATCGACATTTATTTCCGCTCGAAGAATGGGCCGTGGTGTACTGGGAATCCGCGACCATACTCATGTTGCGGCGCACGGCGGAAAATCAGCCTGTCATCGCTGCGCACGAAATCGCCTATTTCTCGCCGCGATTGAGCGGCGAACAAATTATTGCGATGGCGCGCGATCCGCACGTGTTTCCCAAATTAATGGGGGAACTGGCCGACTATTTGACCTACCGCGAGGACGACGAAATCGCACAGGCGTTTGCAAGGCTCATTGTCGTTCCACATGATGAGCTTGATCGGACGCAACGCGCCCGTCTGATAGAACGCGTGCTGTTGGGTAACCCCCGCGCTCAACTAGCGTTTTAAAATCGAACCCAGCAGTCCACGTGCAATACTGCGCCCCAGCGAACTGCCGACTGAGCGCAGCACGCTCTTTGCTACAGTCTCGAACAGTTCGGCGCCGGTGTTGCGCGCCGCCGGTGCGGAACGTGTGGGGGCCGGGCGACCCAAGGGCTCACCCATCGCCGACACCGGATTATTTTTCGCTTTGAGCTTTTCATAGGCGGACTCGCGGTCGATCGTTTGATCGTAGCGACCGCGCAACGGACTTTGTTGCATGCTGGCCTGTCGCTCTGCGGGAGTGACTGGGCCGAGACGTGATTGCGGCGGACGGATAAATGCACGCTCCACCACGCCCGGTACGCCGCCTTCGCCTAAAGTCGAGACCAGCGCCTCGCCCACGCCGAGTTCCATGATGGCTTGCGCGGCGTCGAATGCTGGATTGGCGCGAAAGGTCTGCGCTGCCGCGCGCACCGCCTTTTGGTCTTTGGGAGTAAAGGCGCGCAGCGCGTGTTGAATGCGGTTGCCTAATTGACCGAGTACGTCTTCAGGAATATCCAGCGGGCTCTGCGATACAAAATAAACGCCGACACCTTTGGAGCGAATCAGCCGCACGACTTGTTCGACTTTATCCACCAGCGCCTTGGGCGCACTGTCGAACAGCAAATGCGCTTCGTCAAAGAAAAATACCAGTTTCGGTTTTTCCAGATCGCCGGCTTCGGGTAGTTGTTCAAATAATTCCGCGAGCAACCAGAGCAAGAACGTTGCGTAGAGTTGCGGGTTCTGCATGAGTTTGTCGGCGGCCAGCACGTGTACGATGCCGCGACCGTCGGGTGTGCTGCGCATCAAATCGTGCAGATCGAGCGCCGGTTCTCCAAAAAAATGTTCGGCACCTTGTTGTTCGAGCACCAACAGTTGTCGCTGTATGGTGCCGACCGTGGCCTTGCTGATATTGCCGTATTCGCTGCCCAACATGGCGGCGTTTTCCGCGACAAAATTCAGCATCACGCGCAGGTCTTTCAGATCGAGCAACAACAGGCCTCGTTCATCTGCAACTTTGAATACGATGTTCAATACGCCTTCTTGCGTGTCGTTGAGTTCCAGCAGGCGCGTCAGCAACAACGGGCCAAAGTCGGAAATCGTAGTGCGAACCGGATGGCCTTGGGTGCCGAATAAGTCCCAGAAAATAGTCGGCGATGCCTGTGGGACGTAATCGCTCACCCCCGCAGACTTGGCGCGCTCTTGCAGTTTGGGGTTGGGAGCCGCAGGTTGACTTATCCCGGCCAGATCGCCTTTCACATCGGCCATGAACACCGGTATGCCTTGCGCGGAAAAGCCTTCCGCCAACGACTGCAACGACACGGTTTTGCCGGTGCCGGTGGCGCCAGCAATCAGGCCGTGGCGGTTAGCGTATTTCAACAATAAATGTTGAGCAGCGTTGCCCTTGCCGATCAGGATCGAGGTTTCCGTATTCATGAATTTTCTCCGGGTGGTCGGTGGCTATTGGGCAAGTAGAGAAATTGCGCGTTGCTCGGCAGGTAATCTAATGGGAGACAATCGTGCCGCTGATTTCAAGCAGTGTCCACGGGCCGGACCGTTCAACGAGAGTCGCAAAACCAAACCACCGTTGGATCGGTTCAGAATTATCCGCCCGAACCAGAACATAACGGTACCCTGAAAGGGCCTGCTGCCATTTGTTTCGTGGCACTTGCTCCAGACTTTCTGAAGTCGGCCAATAGTGGTTTTGCCTAAGATGTAACGGCAGCATTGGATTCGGAAACGGCGATGGGTTTACTCCGCCCCCGACCAGCACATGATAGTAGTAGTGATCGTTCGCATGCAGATAAAGAAATATCGCCGGATCGATGACCGTCGTACCGCTGTCGATGAGCAGCGGAAACACGGCTGAATTCTTTTCCATTTTTGCGAGTAGCGGAACGAGCTGTTCGGTTTCTGCGCTGATTTTCGCATGTACGTTGACCGATACGGCAACCAGCCCCATGGCCAGCGCTGCGCAAACGTGCCCGGCGATGTGCGGCACCCGCACGCTGGTGAAGATCCAGGCGAGCAATAGGTAGCTGACAGGTGCCAGGCGCAGATTGAAGAAAGCATAGTAGCCGATCCAATATGGTAAAAAGAGGTAGCCAAGGAGTGTCAGCGCCAGTAAAACCGCAAGCGGTGTCGAGACGCGCAGCTGCTTCCAATCACGTATCGCGAAGAACAGTAATAAACCCAGAAATGCAGCCCACAGTGTGGTCGCGTAAATGTTGATACCGTTGAACCAGCGCATGCCGGTAAACATCACGAAATAAAAGGCGGCGATACCTTTTGCAGGCCACCAGTCGATCTCCCAATTGTATTTGGGCGCGTTTGTTGGTGTTGAACCGGCATACCAGGCAACGAAGACGGCTGCCACCAGTCCAATCGGGATAATCATTTTTTTGAACGCAGCGCGGTCGGGAAAATGAAAAAGCGCCATGACAAGACCAAGAAACAGATAGGTCAGGACGCTGAATGGATGTGTAAGAAACAACAGGGCGAGTATTCCAGCTTGATAAACCGCTGACCTGACGGATCTCGAATGCGATGCCAAGTGATCTAAATCCATTAATGCCAAAAACAGCAAAGGAATCGATAGCAGATAGCTTTCGAAGCCTAAAAAATAGGTCTGATTAAATATAAATGGAAATATCAATAACAGCGCCCACGGCGGCTGTACGTCAGAGTGATAACGAGCCGCGCGTAGAACGACAACGGCCATCAACAGCACGTACAGCGAGGTCAGTAACTTTCCCGCCGCTTCGATCGTGGTGAACGTTGCAAACAGCCGCAGTAGCCCATAGGTCAGCGTGTAGGCGCCCCAGCCGGAGTTCAACTCATAGTTTTGCCGCCAGTCGAAGTTGGGCGAGTCGAATGTCGACAATACGTGGGCAATGAACAGGTGCTGCGGGTAATCCTGCATAGGCAAGAACCGGTACCACCAGATCGGCCAGAGACAGGCCACGGTCAGTACGGCTGCCCACGTCAGGAAGCTACGGTCCAAGGTGGCTTGGCCACCGCCAGGAAAGCGTGAGACTAGAGTTGCCACGGCAGACATCCGGCATTCACGTCGTTGAGCGCTTTCGTGTACACCTGCGTCGATATCTTTTGCATCGAGCGCCTCCAAGTTAACCGCCATTACCGCAAAGATGGCGCCGAAACTTTTTAGTGCAAAAGATTAATCATGCGCATCGTATCGATAGACAGCGGGAGAGCGGTTCGCCTGCTTTAGGATTTTTTGTCGCGAGCCAGTTTTACTTGTAACGCTTGGTCTTTGGCGAGCACGTTCGCCGTGTTTGCGTTGCGCTCGCTTTTTATACGTGTTGCAAGCGCGCCGTCGCTCAAGGCGAGCATCTGCGCAGCTAAATAACCCGCGTTTTTCGCGCCTGCTTTACCGATGGCGACGGTTGCTACCGGAATACCCCCGGGCATTTGTACCGTGGACAGCAATGCGTCGAAACCGTTGAGCGGTCCGCCTTCCATCGGTACGCCGATTACCGGCTTGATGGTGAGGCCGGCGACGGTACCGGCAAGATGTGCAGCTAACCCGGCAGCGGCGATGAACACCGCGCAGCCGCGTGCGTCGGCATCTTTGACATAAGCATGGGTGGCGTCGGGGGTGCGGTGCGCCGAGGTGATTTTCACTTCGTGGGTGATGCCGAGTTTCGCGAGTACATCGACTGTGCCTTGCATGGTGGGCAGGTCGGAGTCCGAACCCATCAGAATGGCGACGAAAGGTGTGCTCATGTTTTATCTCCTCATCGCAGCCCTCAATAGCAGGGAGCGGGTGTTGTAGTTACGGTTGATGTTCGCGCGCGATGGCGCGGTGGCCGATGTCCGTACGGTAATACATATCGTCCCAATGAATCTGCTTAACGACAGCGTACGCACGGGTTTGCGCCTGCCGAACCGTGTCGCCCAAACCCACCACGCACAACATCCGGCCGCCGTGGGTCACGACTTGACCGTTTTGTTCGGTGGTGCCGGCGTGAAACACTTTGGTGTCGGCGTGTTCCTGCGACGACAAGCCGTGGATCACATCGCCTTTGCGGTAACTGTCCGGATAGCCTCCCGCCGCCAAAACGACGCCGAGCGCGGCACGCGAGTCCCACTGCGCATTGATTTGATGCAGGCGCGCGTCGAGGCCCGCTTCAATCAGCTCAACTAAATCCGAACGCAAACGCATCATGATCGGTTGCGTTTCCGGATCGCCGAAGCGGCAGTTGAACTCCAGCACTTTGGGCGTGCCATAGCTGTCGATCATCACGCCGGCGTACAAAAACCCGGTATACGGATGGCCTTCGGCCGCCATGCCGCGCACGGTGGGTTCCATCACTTCGCGCATGATGCGCGCGTGCATTGTTGATGTCACAACCGGCGCCGGTGAATAGGCACCCATGCCGCCGGTGTTCGGGCCGCGGTCGCCGTCGTCGCGCGCCTTGTGATCTTGCGAGGTGGCGAGCGGCAGAATGTGTTCGCCGTCGACCATGCAGATGAAACTGGCTTCTTCGCCGGTCAGAAATTCCTCGATCACTACGCGATGTCCGGCGTCGCCGAATTTGTTGCCGGCCAGCATGTCTTGAACGGCGGCGATGGCTTCCTGTTCGGTTGCGGCGAGGATCACGCCTTTGCCCGCCGCCAGACCGTCGGCCTTAACAACAATCGGTGCGCCGTGTTGTTTGATATAGGCCACCGCTTGCGCGACATCGGTGAAGTTGCCGTACGAGGCGGTGGGAATATGGTGGCGGTGCAGAAAATCCTTGGTGAAGGCTTTCGAGCCTTCGAGTTGCGCGGCGGCCTGGGTTGGGCCGAAGCAGCGCAACCCGGCAGCGCGAAACGCATCGACCACGCCCAGCACTAGCGGCGCTTCGGGACCAACAATGGTGAGCGCGATGTGTTCGCGCTGCGCGAATTGCAGCAGGCCCGCGATGTCGGTGGCCTCAAGCATGACATTTTCGCATTTACTTTCGTGAGCGGTGCCCGCATTGCCGGGTGCGATAAATACGCGCGCGACCTTTGGCGATTGCGCGATTTTCCACGCCAGCGCATGTTCGCGTCCGCCGCCACCGATGATGAGGATGTTCATCTAATGCCGGAAATGGCGCATGCCGGTGAACACCATCGCCATGCCGTGTGCATCGGCGGCGGCGATAACTTCTTCGTCGCGCATCGAACCGCCGGGTTGGATCACCGCCGACACACCGACTTCCGCGGCCGAGTCAATGCCGTCGCGGAACGGGAAGAACGCATCCGAGGCCATCACCGAACCTTTTACTTGCAGATTAGCATCGGCGGCTTTGATCGCCGCGATGCGCGCGCTGTACACGCGCGACATCTGGCCGGCGCCGACGCCGAGCGTCATGTGGTCTTTGCAATACACGATGGCGTTCGACTTCACGAACTTGGCGACCTTCCACGCGAACAGTAAATCAGCCAGTTCCTGCGGCGTCGGCTTGCGCTGGGTGACGAGCTTTAAGTCACGCTCCGCGACCATGCCCAGATCGCGATCCTGCACCAGCAAGCCGCCGGTGACGCGCCGGTAATCCCAGCCACCCGCACTGTGCGCAGGCCAGGTGCCGCACTCCAGCACGCGCACATTTTTTTTGGCTTCGAGCGCCGCGCGCGCTTCGGGCAACACGCTGGGCGCGATGATGACTTCGACGAACTGGCGTTCCGCAATGGTCTTGGCAGTGACGGCATCGAGCGGACGATTGAACGCGATAATGCCGCCGAACGCCGAGGTCGGGTCGGTTTTATATGCGCTTTCATACGCGGCCAAAATATTCTTGCCGGTCGCGACGCCGCAGGGGTTGGCATGTTTGACGATCACACATGCCGGTTCGCTGAATTGCTTTACGCATTCCAAAGCCGCGTCGGTGTCGGCGATGTTGTTGAAGGACAGTTCCTTACCCTGGATTTGCACGGCGGTGGAGACGCTCGCTTCGCGCTGCTCGGTTTCGACAAAATACGCGGCCTTTTGATGCGGATTTTCGCCGTAGCGTAATTCCTGTGTCTTGTTGAAATGCAGATTCATGGTGCGCGGGAATTCGCTGCGCGTGCCGTCTGCGTTGATGCGACCCAGATAGTTGGCAATCGCGCCGTCGTAATGCGCGGTGTGCTCATAGACTTTCACCGCCAGTGAAAAGCGCGTGGCATCGCTGATCACGCCCGCGTGCGCACGCATTTCGGTTAGCACGGTGGCGTAATCGTTTGCATCGACAACCACGGTCACGGCCGCATGATTTTTGGCTGCCGCGCGCAGCATGGTCGGGCCGCCGATGTCGATATTCTCAATGGCCGTCGGCAAATCGCAGTTCGGATTCGCGATGGTTTTTTCAAACGGGTACAGATTCACCACCACCAGATCGATCGGTGCGATGCCGTGGTCGCGCATCACCGCGTCGTCGACGCCGCGCCGGCCCAACAGGCCGCCGTGGATTTTCGGGTGCAGGGTCTTGACACGTCCGTCCATCATTTCCGGAAAGCCGGTGTAGTCGG
>Ga0315270_10001279_pt1 | contig 13380 bp, 10 predicted proteins | sample C1_bottom_MG_FD_204932 | JGI IMG/M metagenome (GOLD analysis project Ga0315270, IMG submission 204932) | Sediment microbial communities from Yellowstone Lake, YNP, Wyoming, USA - C1_bottom | ecosystem: Environmental > Aquatic > Freshwater > Lake > Sediment | place: USA: Wyoming | collected... | reverse complement strand
CGAAGGACCGTGACATATACCTCTACGCCCAGTTTCTGCGCAGCCATGAGGAGTCAAAAGGTGGCCTGACCGCTCTGCCGACGTACACCGGTGGTGTGATCTACACCCAGGATAAACATTACGAAAAAATAGATTTCGACCACATGCGCGACAAACCACTGACACGCGATGCTGAAGGCGGTTGGGTGGCGATGTTGCAACATTATTTCCTCGGCGCCTGGTTGCCGGGCGCGAAGGATAACAACCAGTACTATACCGATGCACAAAAAGGAAACTTGTTCGCGATCGGCTACAAGACACTTACGCCAGCGCAGGTAGCACCAGGCGCAAAGACGACGCTCAGTACCCGTCTCTATGTTGGCCCGAAAGAGCAACACCGTCTTGAGAAGATGGACGAGAGCCTGAAGCTCACTGTTGACTACGGTTGGCTGACCGTGATTGCTGCACCGCTTTTCTGGGTGCTCGAATGGTTGCACAAGATGGTCGGTAACTGGGGTTGGGCAATCATTTTGCTCACCATCCTCATCAAGATCGTATTCTATCCTTTGTCAGTAGCAAGCTATCGCTCCATGGCGCACATGCGCAAGATGCAGCCGCGCATGCAGGCACTCAAGGAACGCTTTGGCGACGACAAGCAGAAGTTAAACCAGGCGATGATGGAGCTGTACAAAACCGAGAAGATCAATCCACTCGGCGGCTGCCTGCCGATTTTGATCCAGATCCCGGTGTTCATTTCACTCTACTGGGTGTTGCTGGAAAGTGTCGAGTTGCGTCAGGCACCCTGGGCACTCTGGATCAAAGATTTGTCCGCACCCGACCCGTTCTTTGTGCTACCAATTCTGATGGGCGCAACCATGCTCGCGCAGCAGTGGCTGAATCCGCAACCAGTTGATCCGTTGCAGAAGAAACTCATGTACGCCCTGCCGGTGGTTTTCACCGGCATGTTCCTGTTTTTCCCCTCCGGCTTGGTTCTGTACTGGGTGGTACAGAATGTGTTATCGGTCGCGCAACAGTGGCAAATCAACCGTGCCATCGAGGGCAAGAAGTAGACGCCACCCGCGTACGGACGGTGTAAGCATGTGGTCATGAGCACGACGCTGTCTGACCGAGACACCATCGCGGCTATCGCCACGCCACCAGGAATCGGCGGAATCGGGATTGTACGTGTCTCCGGTCCGAGCGTACCGAAGATCGCTTGCGCCCTGCTCGGTCATCTGCCCGTCGCGCGTTATGCCCATTTCTCCCGTTTCCGCAGCGTGGACGGCAGCACGCTGGACCAAGGTCTCGCACTCTATTTCCCCTCGCCTCATTCATTTACCGGCGAACACGTGCTAGAGCTGCACGGCCACGGTGGACCGGTGGTGCTGGATACGCTATTGCAGGCAGTGTTCGCACATGGCGCACGCCCCGCCCACCCCGGTGAATTCAGTGAGCGCGCATTCCTCAACGGCAAACTCGATCTCGCTCAAGCCGAAGCCGTAGCCGATTTGATTGAAAGCGCTTCAGTCGAGGCGGCACGTGCGGCGCTGCGATCGCTGGAAGGCGAATTCTCCAAACGTGTACAAGCGATAACAGATCAGTTGATCGCGCTGCGCCTGCACATCGAAGCGGCGCTTGATTTTCCAGAAGAAGAAATCAACTTCCTGGCGGATGAAAATCTGTCAACGCAAGCACAGCAGCTCACTGACCAGATAAACGCACTGCGCGCTGCCACCCGCCAGGGCCAATTGTTGCACGATGGAATGACCGTGGTGCTGGCCGGGCGCCCGAATGCCGGCAAGTCGAGTCTGCTCAATGCCCTTACGCAACGTGACAGCGCGATCGTGAGCGCAGTTCCCGGGACTACCCGCGATGTGTTGCGCGAGCGTATCCAGATCGACGGGCTGCCGTTGCACGTGCTCGACACGGCCGGCCTGCGCGAATCAACCGACGCCATCGAAAGCGAAGGTGTACGACGTGCGCATGCCGCGATGCAGCGCGCCGACCGTGTATTGTTAGTGATCGACGACAGCGAAGAAGTGGAGAGCGGTGTGCAGGCGCTGCTCGCGCAATTACCGGGCAATGTGCGCGTTACACTGGTGCGCAATAAGATCGATCGCAGTGGCCGCGCCCCCGGTTTGGTGGCATTGATAGCAGGACGTGCGGAAATGGCGATCTCGGCACAAGACGGGCGCGGTCTCGATGCGCTGCGCGCACACCTGAAGGAGTGTATGGGGTTTCAGGTCGTCGGGGAGGGCACGTTCAGTGCGCGTCGCCGGCACCTCGAGGCGATTGAATCGGCACGCGTCCATTTGAGCGCCGCACTGGTCCAGCTCAAGGTACAGCGTGGCGAGTTGGCGGCGGAAGAACTGCGTCACGCACAGCAGGCGCTCGATGAAATCACTGGCAAATTCACCAGCGACGACCTGCTAGGTCGAATTTTTTCTAGCTTCTGCATCGGAAAATAGGAGTTCTGGCCGCGGATTATTTGTCCCGCCGGTCGCGATATGCAGGTGACTGCCGTTACGCTTGGCGATATAACAGGCTTGGTCTGCCGCGGCGAGCACATCGGCCGCTGCCGTATCCGTCGTAATGCCCACCAAACCGACACTAATCCCGACGCGATAATATTCTCCGTTGGCACTGAAGCGTAATTCGTCGACCCCTTGAATAAGCGTCAGAGAAATTAATGTGGCACGCTCGACGGAGCAATTTTCCAACAACAGACCAAACTCATCACCACCAAGACGCGCGAGCAAATCGGCAATCCGGATCCGCGCCTTGAGCAGTCCAGCAATCTGTTTAAGCAGTTCATCGCCCACCGCATGACCGGCGCCATCGTTGACCGCCTTGAATTTATCGAGGTCCAAATAGCACAGCACGTGTGCCTGACCATTCAGTTTGAAATTGTTGAGAGCCAGTTGCAGGCGTCGTTCGAACTCACGCCGATTGGCGAGCCCGGTGAGTGGGTCGTGTGCTGCCTCGTGGCTCATCTGCTGCATCGCCAGCATGCGCGCGGTGATGTCACGTATCACCAGTTGCTGTTGTGGCACGCCATCGCCGGGAAGGGGGGTGAGCGAGACTTCGCCATAAAAAGGTTTATCGTCGCGACCGCGGAATACCCATTCAAAACTTCCACCACCCTGCGCGGTCACGTAGCGCAACATGCGTTCGCCGGAATTTCGGTCAACATCATTGACTGGCGTTGAAAGATCATCCAGTTGTAATCCTGAGAGATCGCCGACTCCGCGCTGATCGAACCATTCGAGGGCGCGCAGGTTCCACTCGCTGATCACGCCATTATTCAGGATCAGCACCGCATCCTGGCTGGCCTCGAACAGCGTCTTGAATTTGCTGTGTTCACGTTCAAGTTCCGCTGCGTTCTGCTCAAGCAGTACCGCCATGATCACCGCGATCGCCAGTACCGCTACTATCGCCGCCATCGTCAATGAGAGCGTCAGCAGTCGTGTGGTGTCGTGGCGATCCACGGCCTCGCGCGTCAAGCGCGCACCTTGCTCCTGGAGGTGGGTATACAGGTTTTGCAATGTTTCCAGGCCGAGCTTTTGCGTCTCAAAGGCTTTATTGAGTAATGGCAGAATGTCAGCTGAGCGCTGACCATTAACCAGCTGCTGAACGGCTTCGTTGATTAACGGTAAACCCAGTTGGGCCTCGCTGATAAATTTGTCAGCCAGAGCAATTTCTATCGGTTGATCGGCCAGTGCACGAAAGCGCAAATAGGCAGTTTCGATGCGGGTCGGGTAGGTATAAAAACGTTGCGCTGCCTCGTCTAACTCGAAGGTATCGGTCATGAGCAGCATGTCGCGCGATGTCACCAGTCGCAGAAAAAGATACTCACGCATGGTCGCGACCTCGGCCATCTTGTGCTGAAGCCGGTTCGCCAGGTAATCCAAATGCGTGCGAGTTTGCGCCATGCTGTACAGGGCCAAACCGATGACCGCCGCAATCACCAACAGAATGGCGAGAAAACCACCCACCAACACCGCGAGGCGAGTACGTTTCTCGCCGGATTGGCGCAGTAATGCCGCCAGGCGGGCAGAACGGAGTTGTGCGAAGACTTGCATACTGTTAAGAAATAGCACGTTGTGAGCGGTTTCGCTTCGCAAAAGCTACGCTGTTTGGACAAAGATTGCCGGGCTATGGGTGGCCGACAAGCTCTCGGTGTGCATGCCGAAGGCGTTCCTTCCCAGCAGCTAACGGCTTTATAAGTGTGGCAGTCGCAGCGCCGAAACCCGGCTGATCAACTCCTGGCATTGGTTGGCATCCTGTACACCGCCGTAACGCAGGCGCAGATACAAATGGGTAATGTCCATGATGGGTTCGGCGAGTTCCGGGCGTTGCCGGCAGACCCGTTGCGCGAAGACAAGCGCGCCTTCCTGCGGTGCGCGCAGCAAACCGATGCCGGAAAGTTTGTGGCAAAAGTTGAGATAGGTGCGTTGCAGTGGATCAAGACGCGGCGCACGCGATCGGGTCGTAACCACATACAGACCCATGACCACAGCAATGAGCAGGGCGAGCAAACCGATGAGTCGCGCCGGATGCACATCGTCGAAGCCTAGCTGTGCGAGGAATTCGCGCTGACGCACCTGGTTATAACCCAGCACCCAGCGTTGCCAGGAGGCGTTGGCGGCGTCCCAGGACAGGCGCAGCCGTTGTCGGGCGCTCTCCAAAACGTCTAATGCCAGCATGTCGCGCAGTGTCTCCGCCGGCAAGCCGTCGAGTTGTGCGCCGCGCGCGAGCAGTCGACGCAGGGCTTCGGCACCATAGTCGATGCGTTCCGGGGCGATCGCGGCGGTCGGGTCCACACGCACCCAGCCCTGACCGGGCAACCACACCTCGGCCCAGGCATGCGCGTCCAGTTGGCGAACAATGTAGTAATTGCCAACCGGGTTGTACTCGCCACCCTGATAGCCGATCACCACCCGCGCCGGAATCCCGGCACTGCGCATGAGTGTCACCAGTGCCGACGCGTAGTGTTCGCAGTAACCGCGCCGCGTTTCAAACAGAAACCCATCCACCGGGTCATCTTCGAGTAACGGCGGCTCCAGGGTGTAAAAAAATTCCTCCGTGCGAAAGTGTACGAGTGCCGCCTGTACCACCTCGGCGTCGTTGCGCGTCGTGGCACGCCAGTGTGCCGCCAGACCCTGGACGCGCACACTCATGTGCACCGGTAGTTGCAACGCGGCGCGGCGCTCGCTGTCGTCGAGGTTGTGCATGCGATAGCGGGTGTGCGCACTCAATTCAAGATTCAGGCGTTCGTTCAGCGGGGCAATGGCTTCAAGCACGAAACCGGGTCGCAGGCGAGTTCCGGGAGGCGCCTGCACCGGAAGGTCGAGAACCGGTAACCACGGCTTGTTGGATGGCTCAAGGGTCAACGAGTAGGTGAGGGGAGCATCCAGCGCTGCATAGTCAAGACTTGCGCGCGGCGTGACACCGCGCGTCCAGCTGGTGCCATCCGTACTCCAGAGCACGAGCGCACGCCAGTAGCGCTGCGCCGGCGGTGGGGTGGTTTGATGAAACTGCACGCGAAACACGACCTCGTCGGAAAGCGAGAGTTCGTTGATACTGCCGGGATACATTTCGTCAGACAGACCGGCAAGACCGGCATAGGCATCCTGCGGAAGTCCCCAGAGTGCACCTTGCAGACGCGGGAACAACAGATGCATGACCAGCATGAGTGGCAACGCCTGCAACAACAGTACGCCAGCCAAACGCAAAGCGAAGCGTGCACGCGCGCCGGGCACGGCGAGGCGAATCAGGGTGGCGGTGGTCAGTACGAACACCGCCAGCAAATAAACCACCAGCCACATCGCCTGTGAGTACAGAAAGCCAATGGCAATCAGAAAGTAGATGAGCAGCACGCACAACACGTAATCACGCAACCGCCGCAGCTCGAGAAACTTGAGCGCCAGCATGGTGGCGAGCAGGGCGCTGCCGGCATCGCGCCCAAACAGCGTGCCGTAGTGGCGGTAGAGCAGGATGACGAGCGCTGCGGTGAGCAGCCAGCGCCACCAGCGGTTGGGCAGCGGCCAGGCACGCTGTAGTACCAGAAATCGCCAAGCAAACAGCACGGCGAGCACCACAGTCAACCACACCGGCAGACGCGGAACGTGCGGCAACAACACCACGACGGCCGCGCCCAGCAACCAGTAGCCGGCGGCGCGCGCGGCGAGCGCATTTTCCAGCTGCACGCTCTCAGCGGTGGTTTTCATGCAGGGCCAATGCTTCGAGGCAAAGGTGCTGATGCAGCGCACCGCTGTCCGGTTCGATGGTTACACCCGGCAGGCGCAAGCCATACGCGAGGCCGCTGTCTTCTGCATCCAGCAGCGCGCGGCACAGCAGGCTCAGGCGTGTCTCGCTGGCGTGCGGCGCGAACGCGTCCCAGTCCAGCCACACACTCGTGCCCAGCGGCGCGCGGAAATCCTTGGTGTGCAAGCCCTGGCCGCGCGCGAACGTCTTCCAGCTGATGCGCGCCAGTGGGTCGCCGGGCTGGTAGGCACGCAGGCCGACGAAGTCTTCGCCGTCGTGCAGAACGCCGGGGCGGCTTTCGCCCTCGGTGCCCGCCGTGGTTTGCCACGGCGCAGCATCGGCCGGCTTTGGGTAGACGAGGCAGCGTGCTGGCGGCGTCAGTCGTCGCGACCAGGCGCGCGTGATGCCGAGCGGAAAAACACTGGCGATCGTGAGCGGCGGGCAGTCGAGCCAGCCGCGTTGCGCGGTCGGTACACTGAGCGCGACCCAGCGTGTGTCGTGTGCCGGCACATCGAATGACGGCAACACGCTGTGAGCCGATTCGAGTCGTAGCGCGTAGCGCGTAGCGCGATCGTTGTGCAGACCGACCCGAAACGTGGCCGGCTCACCGGCAAACACCGGTTCGCCGCCGGCCACGCTGACGCGCAACCGCAGCAGGTTGCGTTGCGCGTGCAGCAGCGACACCACCGCCAGGCTGGCAAGCAAAAAGGTAAGCAAATAGGCGAGGGCATTGCCATAGTTGACGGCAACCAGCGCCAGCGCGAGCAGCACCAGTGCGAACAGCAGGCCGTGCCGGGTCGGCAGGATATAAATCTGCCGCGTGCCGAGCAGCGCCTCGCCTTGCGTCATCAGGGAATCGGTACGGATTGAATCAGCTCGGCGACCAGCGCGCTGCTGCTCGCGCGTCCTTCGGCCGGCGGCAGTCGGTGCGCCATCACACTCGGTGCCACGGTCTGCACATCTTCCGGCAGCACCATGGGATGACCGCTGAGAAAGGCCCAGGCGCGCGCCGCCGACAACAAGGCGAGCCCGGCGCGCGGGCTCAAGCCATGGGTGAAGCGCGGCGAACGGCGGCTGGCGGTGATGAGGTCCTGGATGTAATCGAGCAGCGCATCGGCGGCGTGCACCGCACTCACCAGACGTTGCAACGCCACCAGGCGTGCATGATCCAGTGCCGGCTGGAGTTCCATGAGCAGCTCGCGCCGGTCACGGCCCTTCAACAGCTCGCGCTCCGCGATGCGATCCGGATAGCCCATGTCGATGCGCATCAGGAAGCGATCGAGCTGTGACTCAGGCAGTGGATAGGTGCCGACTTGATGGCGCGGGTTCTGGGTGGCGATCACGAAAAATGGATCGGGTAACGGGTGGGTGATCCCGTCGCTGGTGACCTGGCGTTCCTCCATGGCTTCGAGCAGCGCGCCCTGGGTCTTGGGCGTGGCGCGGTTGAGTTCATCGGCGAGCAGCAACTGGGTGAACACCGGCCCGGGATGAAAGCGGAAATCGCGCGAGTCCGGCTGATAAATGGAAACCCCGAGCAGATCGGCCGGCAACAGATCGCTGGTCAACTGGATGCGCCGGAACGACAGGCCCAGGGTGCGCGCCAGCCCGTGGGCGAGGGTGGTCTTGCCCATGCCGGGCAGGTCTTCGATCAGCAGATGGCCGCGCGCCAGCAGGCAGGCGAAGGCAAGCTTTACCTGGTGTGATTTACCGAGGATCAGGCTTTCCGTTTGACGAATGACCGCGGCAGTCATGGACATGTAGTCGTCGTTGCTGGTGCGCAGCGGTTCTTGGGGTATAGGTTTCACGTGGCGATATCCAGGATATGTGCGGGGTTATCGGCATCGAACCGAGTCGGCAGTGTGCAGCTATTAGAATAGTCGAACGGCCGCGGCCTGCTATCATTGGCATCAGCACGCGGACCCGGCAGGCTGATCCATGTTACACCCTGAAACCTATGACGTAATCGTAATTGGCGGCGGCCACGCCGGCACCGAGGCGGCCGCGGCCTGTGCGCGCATGGGCGCCACGACTCTGTTGCTCACGCACAATGTCGAGACCATCGGCGCCATGTCCTGCAACCCGGCCATCGGCGGTATCGGCAAGGGCCATCTGGTGAAAGAGGTGGATGCGCTCGGTGGCCTCATGGCGCGCGCCGCCGACCGTGCCGGTATCCAGTTCCGCATGTTGAACGCGCGCAAGGGCCCGGCGGTACGTGCCACCCGCGCCCAGGCCGACCGCGTGTTGTACACACAGGCCGTGCGCACTTTTCTCGGCGCATTGCCGAAACTGCGAATTTTCCAGCAGGCGGTGGATGACTTAATCGTCGACGGCACGCGCGTCACCGGCGTGGTGACGCAGACGGGCCTGCGGTTCATGGCGCGCGCGGTGGTGCTGACCACCGGTACCTTCCTCGGCGGACGCATTCATGTCGGTCTCACCAATTATCAAGGCGGACGCGCCGGCGACCCGCCGTCGAATGCACTGGCGGCGCGCTTGCGCGAGCTCATGCCGAACGTCGGCCGGCTCAAGACCGGCACGCCGCCGCGCATCGACAAGCGCAGCATCGATGTGTCGGCCATGGAGGAACAGGCCAGCGATACGCCCACGCCGGTGTTCTCGTTCCTCGGCCAGGCGTCCGAACACCCGCAGCAGGTCTCGTGTTTCATCACCTACACGAATGAACGCACCCACGACATCATCCGCGCCGGCCTCGACCGTTCGCCGATGTACACCGGCGTGATCGAGGGTGTCGGCCCGCGCTACTGTCCGTCGATCGAAGACAAGATCGTGCGCTTTGCCGACAAGAACCGGCATCAGGTGTTCGTCGAACCGGAAGGCTTGGACAGCGACGAGATTTATCCGAACGGCATCTCCACCAGCCTGCCGTACGATGTGCAGCTGCAAGCGGTGCGTTCTATCCAGGGCTTCGAGCAGGCGCACATCACCCGCCCGGGTTATGCGATTGAATACGATTACTTCGACCCGCGCGATCTGAAACCGACACTCGAAACCAAGGCGCTCGCCAGCCTCTATTTCGCCGGCCAGATCAACGGCACCACTGGCTACGAAGAAGCGGCGGCGCAGGGCCTGGTGGCCGGCATCAATGCCGCGCGCGCCGCGCAGGAAATGGATGGCTGGTGGCCGAAGCGCAGCGAGGCCTACATCGGTGTGCTGATCGACGACCTGGTCACCTGTGGCGTCACCGAGCCGTATCGCATGTTCACCTCGCGCGCCGAGTATCGCCTGAGCCTGCGTGAGGACAACGCCGATCTGCGCCTCACCGAAACCGGGCGCTCGCTCGGCGTCGTGGACAACGCGCGCTGGCAGCGCTTCGATGCCAAGCGCGCCGCGATTGCGCGCGAGCAGCAGCGCCTGCGTGGCACCTGGCTGAAGCCGGGCATGTTGGGGGAGGTCGAAGAACAGCGCGTGTTCGGCGCGCCGCTGGCGCACGAGTACAACTTGTTGGAATTGCTGCGCCGGCCGGAAGTGAGTTATTCGGTACTGACCGCACTACCCGGCGCTGGGCCGGCAGTCGATGACGCCCAAGTGACTGAGCAAATTGAAATCCAGGCGAAGTATTCCGGTTACATCGAGCGTCAGCGCGACGAAATCGAAAAACACCAGCGCCATGAAGACACGCGCCTGCCCGCGGAGCTCGACTATGCCGCGGTGCGCGGCCTATCGATTGAAGTGCGCCAGAAGCTCACCCGCCATCGCCCCGCCACCCTCGGCCAGGCGGCGCGCATCTCCGGCATTACGCCGGCGGCGATTTCGTTGCTACTCGTGCACCTCAAACGTCGTGCCTGACGGAATGTCGTAGAGGGCGCTCGCGCCCTCTACGACTGAAAATCCTCAGCGTTGATCCGTGGCAACATCGATACATGCTCCCAAACACCAGATCAGCGCACCGGCGCCGCGGCCGGCTGCGCGGCTGAGGGCTGGGTTGGGGTGGCCGACGCGGCCTCATAGGTAAAGGTATTGGTGCCGAGCGTGCCGCCGTTCGCATCGACCACCGTGACTTTCCACTCGCCGGTCTGATTCGGGTCGAGGGTCTTGTTTGAGTACACGCGCCAACGTTCGCCGCCGATGTCGAAGCTCATTTCGTGCACCACCTTGCCGTCGTGCTCCCAGCGATGCGTCACCTTCTGGTTGGGTGCGTCTTTGATCTCGCTGAAGTAGTAGATGCTGGTTTTGTCGTTAAGTAGTTTTGTCACCTTGTCCACCGGCTCGCGATCCTGAATGGCGCTGGTGAATTGGGCGCGGGCGACGGTTTCGGTGGATTTGTTTTGGGCGATCGGTTGTGCAGCGGTTGCCGGGGCAGCGGCGGCCGCGGGCGCCGAGTATTCATCGGCGGCGAATGCCGGCAACACCACGAGGGTCGAAAGCAGGGCGATTAGTTTTTTCATAGCGTCCTCCATGTGAATGTGTAAGAGTTCCCTTACTGCCGCGTCAGAGTATCCAAGGTCTGCCGACAATCCAGCCCCAATAAGACGAATCGGCTGGTGGACGCGACCGACGGTTTATTCTCAACCACAAGGAGCACACTCGATGCGTAAATACCTGATCCTATTATTTGTAGTAAGTCTGGTCTGGACCTTGCCTGTGCAGGCGGAGAACAACATGATTACCAAGAAGAGCAGTCACAGCGTCGCCGTCACCCTCGATCGCCTCGAGGCCGCTCTCAAAGAGAAGGAAATCGCGGTGGTGGCACGTGTGGATCATGCCGCGGCCGCGAAAAAACTCGACATGGCGCTCAAACCTACCCAAGTGCTGATATTCGGCAATCCCAAGCTCGGCACGCCGCTCATGCAGAGCAATCCCAAGATCGGTCTCGACCTGCCACTCAAGGTGCTGGCCTGGGAAGATGCGGCCGGTGTGGTCTGGGTCGGTTACACGGCGCCCACCGACTTGGCGGCGCGTTATCAGATCGGTGATCGTGCCGAGGTCGTGCAAAAAATGACCGCCGTCTTGGACGCGCTCACCACGCAGGCCACGAAACCCTGAAATCCGATCCACTCCTCACTCGCCTCGAACAAGGCCTGCAACAACTCGGCACGCCGCTGTCGGTCAGCGACCGGCAGCGGCTGATTGCCTATGTGCAACTGCTGGCGCGCTGGAATGCTGCCTACAACCTCACCGCGGTGCGTGATCCGCAGGAGATGGTCACGCGTCACCTGCTCGACAGTCTCAGCGTGCTGCCGCATTTGCACGGCGTGCGCGTGCTGGATATCGGCACCGGGCCCGGTCTGCCCGGCATCCCGCTGGCATTGGCGCGGCCAGATTTAACATTTACCCTGCTCGATGCCAACGCCAAAAAGACCCGCTTTGTCACCCAGGCGGTCGGCGAACTGGGCCTGAAAAACGTCGAAGTCGTGCAAAACCGCGCGGAAAATTACCGCCCCGTGCAGTTATTCGATACCCTGATCTCTCGCGCCTTTGCCAGCATTGCTGATATGCTGACCGCTACCCGCCATCTATGCGCCCCACACGGCCGGTTTCTGGCCATGAAGGGTGTTTATCCGGAACAGGAACTGGCGGCGATTCCGGCGGATTATGTCGTGCAGGCGGTGGCGGCACTCACGGTGCCGGGACTGGACGCTGCTCGGCATGTGGTCATTATCACGCTGCGGTCAGCATGACAAAGCATTCATTCAGGCGTGGTCTATGGCGAAGGTTATCGCGGTCACCAATCAGAAGGGCGGGGTCGGCAAGACCACGACCAGCATTAACTTGGCCGCCTCGCTGGCCAAGACCAAGCGGCGCGTGCTGCTCATCGACATCGATCCGCAGGGCAACGCCACCATGGGCAGCGGCGTGCCCAAAAACGAGATCGAGACCACCATCTATCAAGTGTTGCTCGGCCTCGAGCCGATCGAGAAAGCGCTGCGCAAGACCGAAGGCGGTTACGACTTGGTGCCGGCGAACAGCGACTTGGCCGGCGCCGAAATCGAGCTCATCAACCTCGATCGGCGCGAACGGCGCCTGCGCAGCGCGCTCGATTCGGTGCAGGACCAGTACGACTACATCCTGATCGACTGTCCGCCGTCGCTCAATCTGCTGACCGTGAACGCACTGGTCGCCTCGCACGCCGTGCTCATTCCGATGCAATGCGAGTATTTTGCACTCGAGGGGCTGTCGTCGCTGGTCGATACCATCCAGCGGGTGCGCGAGGCGCTCAATCCACAGCTGCAAATTGAAGGCTTGCTGCGTACCATGTACGACCCGCGCAACAGCCTGGCGAACGAGGTATCGGCGCAGCTGTTGCAGCACTTCGGCGACAAGCTGTACCGCACGATTATTCCGCGCAACATCCGTTTGGCCGAGGCGCCGAGCTATGGCAAGGCGGTCATCACGTATGATATGCAGTCCAAGGGTGCTCAGGCCTATCTGGCGCTCGCCGGCGAGATTCTGCGCCGCGAGGAGGCCGCCTGAGCAGCGATAACGAACCACGAGGCCTTCCCACCATGAGTGCCAAGAAACCACGACTCGGCCGCGGCCTGGACGCACTGCTCGGTGGTGCACTGGAATCGGCTGCGTCCGCCAAGGATGAACTGAAGCATGTGCCCGTGGATCTGCTGCAGCGCGGCAAGTACCAGCCGCGCACGCACATGGGCGAAGCCGCCTTGCAGGAGCTTTCCGATTCCATCAAGGCCCAGGGCGTGGTGCAGCCGATCGTGGTGCGCCCGATCGGTGCCGGTCGCTATGAAATCGTCGCCGGCGAGCGTCGTTGGCGAGCCGCGCAAATGGCCGGCCTGCACAGCGTACCGGCGGTGGTGCGCGATATCCCCGACGAAGCCGCGATCGCCATCGCGCTCATCGAAAACATCCAGCGCGAAAACCTCAACCCGGTCGAGGAAGCAACCGCGCTGCAGCGCCTGATCGACGAATTCGGCATGACCCACCAGCAGACCGCCGAGAGCGTTGGCCGCTCGCGCACCGCGGTGACCAACCTGTTGCGCCTGCTCACGCTCAACACCGATGTGCGCGAGATGCTGGAGCTGGGCAAAATGGATATGGGCCATGCGCGCGCGCTGCTGGCGCTCACCGGCAAGGCGCAGAGCGAGTCCGCGCGCCAGGTGGTGGACAAGGGCCTGTCGGTACGCGAAACCGAACAGCTGGTGCGCCGTCTGCTCG
>Ga0315270_10001278_pt1 | contig 13391 bp, 9 predicted proteins | sample C1_bottom_MG_FD_204932 | JGI IMG/M metagenome (GOLD analysis project Ga0315270, IMG submission 204932) | Sediment microbial communities from Yellowstone Lake, YNP, Wyoming, USA - C1_bottom | ecosystem: Environmental > Aquatic > Freshwater > Lake > Sediment | place: USA: Wyoming | collected... | reverse complement strand
AGTCGTCATGCTCGGCCAGGAACTGCGCCTCCTTCTTCTCGACGCCCAGACCGGCGGTGACGGCAAACAGGCCGACGTAGTCGGGCACGCTGCCTTTGGGTGCGACGAAGTCGGCCAGACAGCGATTGGGCCGCTTCACCCCGCCGACCACCGGTCGCTCGGACTGCATGCGCAGGCCATGCCAGGTCATCAAGACCTCGCTGCGCGATGCGTCGGCATAGATCTCGATGTCGTCGTCGTTCACCTGTGCCGCCGGGTACAGGCCGAACACGCCACTGGCTTGCAGCCAGCGCCCGTCTATCAAGCGCTGCAGCATGCGTTTGCCGTCGCTGAACACGCGCTGCGCCTCGGCGCCGACGAGTTCGTCGCGCAGGATGGCCGGGAAGGGTCCGGCCAGATCCCAGGTCTGGAAGAAGGGTGACCAGTCGATGTACTCGGCCAGCTCGGTCAGGTCGTAATTGCGTATCACGCGCCGGCCGACGAACTTCGGCGCGTGCGGCGTGCAGGTCGACCAGTCGATGTGGTGCTTGTTGGCGCGCGCCTGCGCCAGCGTGACGAGTGGCGTCTGCTTCTTGCCGGCATGCAGCTGGCGCACTTTCTCGTAATCGGTTTTCAGCTCGGCGATGAAGCGGCTGGCGCGCTCGTCGCTCAACAAATCGCTGCACACGCCCACGCTGCGCGACGCGTCGGGCACATAGACGACCGGGCCGTCGTAATGCGGAGAGATTTTCACCGCGGTATGCACGCGGCTCGTCGTTGCGCCACCGATCAAGAGCGGCGTCTGGCGCGAGCGGAAAAACTCGTCGCGCTGCATCTCGGCCGCCACATGCTGCATTTCTTCAAGGCTCGGTGTGATCAAGCCCGACAGGCCGATGATGTCGGCGCCCTCGGCCTTGGCACGCGCCAGGATGTCCTGGCACGCGACCATCACGCCCATATTGACGACCTCGAAGTTGTTGCACTGCAAGACCACGGTGACGATGTTCTTGCCGATGTCGTGCACATCGCCCTTCACGGTGGCGATCACGATCTTGCCCTTGGCTTTGGCCTCGCCGCCTGCCGCCACCATGGCCAGCTTCTCGGCTTCGATATAGGGCAGCAAATGGGCGACGGCCTGCTTCATCACGCGCGCCGACTTGACGACCTGGGGCAGAAACATCTTGCCCGCGCCGAAGCGGTCGCCGACGATGTTCATGCCGGCCATCAACGGGCCTTCGATCACATGCAGCGGCCGGCCGCCCTTGGCCTGAATCGCTTGCCAGGCCTCCTCGGTATCGAGGGTGATGAACTCGGTGATGCCGTGCACCAAGGCATGACTCAAGCGCTGATCGACATCGCCGGCGCGCCATGCCAGGCGGGCGCTGTCGTCGCGCGCCAGGCCCTTGGCGCGTTCGGCAATCTCGATCAGGCGCTCGCCAGAATCGGCGCGACGGTTCAGCACCACGTCTTCGACACGCTCGCGCAACTCGGCATCCAGATCGTCGTAGACGCCGATCATGCCGGCGTTGACGATGCCCATGTCCATGCCGGCCTGGATCGCGTGGTACAGAAACACCGTGTGTATCGCCTCGCGCACCGGCTCGTTGCCGCGGAAGCTGAACGACACATTCGACACCCCACCCGACACCTTGGCGCCAGGCAAATGGTGCTTGATCCAGCGCGTCGCGTTGATGAAGTCGACCGCGTAGTTGTCGTGCTCTTCGATGCCGGTGGCGATGGCGAAAATGTTCGGGTCGAAGATGATGTCCTCGGCCGGGAAGCCGACCTCGTCGACCAGAATGCGGTAGGCGCGCTCGCAGATCTCGATCTTGCGTTGATAGGTGTCGGCCTGGCCTTGCTCGTCGAACGCCATCACCACCGCAGCCGCGCCATAGCGGCGCACCAGCTTGGCCTGGCGCCTGAATTCGTCCTCGCCCTCTTTCATCGAGATCGAGTTGACGATGCCCTTGCCCTGGATGCACTTGAGCCCGGCCTCGATCACGCTCCATTTGGAGCTGTCAATCATGATGGGCACGCGGGCGATTTCGGGCTCACCTGCGATCAGGTTCAGAAAACGCACCATCGCGGCCTGGCTGTCGAGCATGGCCTCGTCCATATTGATGTCGATGACCTGGGCGCCGTTTTCGACCTGCTGGCGCGCCACCGCCAGCGCTTCTTCGAACTGGCCGTTCAGGATCAGGCGCGCAAACGCCTTCGATCCGGTGACGTTGGTGCGCTCGCCGATGTTCACGAACAGGCTGCCTGGGTCGATCAATACGGGCTCCAGGCCGGACAGCTTCAGGGGCGGCGGCGCGGCAGATGCTTGGCTTGGTTCAGACATGGCGGCCTCTCAAGGCTTGAGGATCCGGGCCGTGGTCTCACCACGGCCCGATGGATAAGCGGGTTGGGGTGAGCGCGGTTGAACTACAAGGTTCGAGCCTGGCGAGACGGGCGCTGCAAGCTGCAGACCGCGCGTCGATTCGTCGCAACGCTCCTCGAACCTCGCCGATTTTAGGGCAAGGCCTGCTTGTGGCGGCGCCCGGCTTGCAGCACACTCGCCGGGTCGCATCAAACGCCGTTCATTCGCAGCTTTCACCTTGGCCCTCATCCGTTTGCCTCCCAACAGCGTCCGCGCCGGCCGGCGTTTGTCCTTTTCACTGAGAGACGCGCAAGGTAACTTGCTGCTTCCACGTGGCGAATTCGTGGAGAGCCGAGCCCAACTCGAGGCCATGATGGCGCGCGGCCTGTGGGTGGAAGAGCACGAGACCGACGCGTTTCGCAAGGAAGTGGCGCATGCGCTCGACAATATGGTGCGCAGTGACGCCTTGCTGGGCGCCATCGCCAAAGCGAATCCCGAAGCCAGGGGAGGCGCGAACGAGGACGTCAGGCGCGAAGCGGTGGGCGGCTGGCCCGACCTGCACATGCACGCCAACGCCTTGCTGCGCGAGCCGCGGGCTGAAGACTTCATGCGGCGCCTGGAGCGTTTGCACGACGATGTGCTGTCGCATGTCACGGCTGACGCCGACCGCAGCCTGCTGAACTTGATTCACCACGCCAGTCTCGACCAGCACCATTACAGCGCCAGCCACTCGATGCTGGTGATGGTGGTCTGCCACCTGGCGTGTCAGCAACTGAATTGGCCGCAGGACTGGCACAGGCCGCTGGAGCTGGCGGCGCTGAGCATGAATATTGCGAATACCGCTTTGCAAGACCAACTGGCCGAACAGACCAATCCTGTTTCGCCCGCTCAGCGCATCAACATCGACGCTCACGCCCGGACGTCCGTGGAGTTGCTGCAAAGCCTGGGCGTGAGCGATCCGCTGTGGCTCGAAGCCGTGCTTCTTCACCACACCGGAACGCCAGGTCCGCTGGCCGAGCGCTCGCCGGGCCAGCAACTGGCCCGCTTGATACAGCGCGCCGACCTGTTTGGCGCACGCCTGAGTCCGCGCCGCGCGCGCAAGGCGCTGACGGCATCAGCGGCAGCGAAGGCCGCCTATCTGGATGAAAACAAGCAGGCCGACGAGGCCGGCGCCGCCATCATCAAGGCGGTCGGCATTTATCCGCCAGGCAGTCTGGTGCGCCTGGCCAATGAAGAGATCGCGGTGGTGCTGAAACGCGGACGCTCCGCCAACGCGCCACTGGTGGCCAGCGTGATCGGCAAGAGCGGCACGCCGCTGGTTGAATTGCCCGTACGCGACACGCGGCTGCCGACCCAGGCCGTGACCGGCAGCCTGGCTCCGCACGAGGTGCTAGTGCGGCTGAATATGGAGCGGTTGCTCAAACTCGGCTGAGCAGCGCTGCGCTTCAGTCCTGCTCGAGCAAACCGCTGAACAGCTTGTCGCCTGCCACGCGCGGTTGGTAGCCCGACACACGGCGTGCAATCGCGGCGATGTGTTCCGGTGTTGTGCCGCAACAGCCGCCGACGATGTTCAGGAAGCCGCTCTTCGCGAAGTCCTCCATCTGCGCGCCTGTCACCTCGGGGGTCTCGTCAAAGCCGGTGTCGCTCATCGGATTGGGCAGTCCGGCATTCGGATAGCAACTCACAAACGTATCGCCCGCCGTCTTTGACAGTTCCTCGATATAGGGCCGCATCAGGGTCGCACCCAAAGCGCAGTTCAGGCCGATGGCGATGGGACGCGCATGACGCACCGAGTGCCAGAAGGCCGTCACGGTCTGGCCCGAAAGTATGCGTCCCGACGCATCGGTCACGGTGCCCGAAATGATCACCGGCAGACGCTCGCCGGTATCTTCCATCAACTGGTCGAGCGCGAAGATCGCGGCCTTGGCGTTCAGCGTATCGAAAATGGTTTCCACCAGGAACAGATCGGCACCCCCTTCGAGCAAGCCGCTGGCTTGCTCGTAATAGGCAGCGCGCAAGGTGTCGAAATCGACATTGCGCGCACCGGCGTCATTCACATCGGGGCTGATGCTGGCGGTGCGCGGTGTCGGGCCCAGGGCGCCGGCCACCCAGCGCGGCTTGTCCGGCGTTGAATATTTGTCGCAGCACTCGCGCGCCAGCCGCGCCGCCACCACATTCATCTCGCGCGCCAGACTGCCCAGACCATAGTCGTCCTGCGCCACCGAAGTCGCGCCGAAAGTATTCGTCTCGATGATGTCGGCGCCCGCGGCCAGGTATTGTTCGTGGATCTCGCGGATCACATCGGGTCGCGTCAACTGCAAGAGCTCGTTATTGCCCTTCAAATCTTTGGGGTGATCGGCAAAGCGCGTGCCGCGGTAGTCGGCCTCGGTCAATTTGTAGCGCTGGATCATGGTGCCCATGGCGCCGTCGAGCACCACGATGCGTTGTTGCAGGATGCCGGGCAGTTGCCTGGCGCGCGTGTAGGGCTGTGAGTTCATGTCGACATCGTATCAAGCGCAGCAATTCCGCGTTTGAATCGATCAAGTGCCGGCTCAGCGAAAACCGGCATGCAAGACTGAGCTAACTCAAGTCTGGCTGACCATGCTCGGCGCCAGTCCGGCCGAGTGAAGGACAATCCCCCCATGGCTGTCCTTTCTCTTACTAATTCCCACCTCGCTTACGGCCATGTGCCGCTGCTCGATGGTGCCTCGTTCTCGCTGGAAACCGGCGAGCGTATTGGCCTGATTGGCCGCAATGGTGCGGGCAAGTCCTCGCTGCTCAAGGTGATTGCCGGGCTCGAACGCCTGGACGACGGACTGCTGCAACTGCAGCAGGGCTTGCGCATTGTCTATGTGCCGCAAGAACCCGAGCTCGACGCGCAGGCCAGCATCTTCGACGTGGTCGGCGAAGGCGTGGCCGAGGCGCGCGACCTGCGCGCCCGCTACGAGGCGCATGAGCCGCATGAAGACCTCGACGCGCTGCAGACGCGCATCGAGGCGATCGACGGCTGGACCTGGGAGCAGCGTGTCGACGAGACCCTGCACCGTCTGGGTCTCGACGGCGAGCGTCAGGTAGGCACCTTGTCGGGTGGATTGAAGAAACGGGTCGCGCTGGCGCGTGCGCTGGTGGCTGCGCCCGATGTGCTGCTGCTTGATGAGCCGACCAACCATCTGGACCTGGACGCGATCACGTGGCTCGAAGAGCTGCTGAACAATTTCAAGGGCAGCCTGCTGGTGATCACGCACGACCGGGCATTTCTGGACAATGTGGCGACGCGCATCGTCGAGCTCGACCGCGGCCAGCTGCGCGGTTACCCCGGCAATTTCGCCGCCTTCGAGGCCGCCAAGCAGTACGAACTGGAGAACGAGGCGCTCGCCTTTGCGCGCGCCGACAAGGTGCTGGCGCAAGAGGAATTGTGGATACGCAAGGGTGTCGAGGCGCGGCGCACGCGCAGCATCCACCGCGTGCAGCGCCTCACCCAATTGCGCGAGCAGCGCGCCGCACGCCGCGACGTGGTGGGCCGCGTGCGGCTCGACGTCGATACCGGTTCGAGCAGCGGCAAGATCATTGCCGAACTGGAGAACGTGAGCAAACGCTTCGGCGACAAGGTTGTGGTGCGCGACTTCAGCGCCACCTTGCTGCGCGGCGACAAGATCGGCCTGATAGGCCCGAACGGCGCTGGCAAGACCACGCTGCTCAAGATGATCCTCGGTGAGCTCGAGCCCGACAGCGGCAAGATTCGCCGCGGCACCAAGCTGACGGTGGCCTATTTCGACCAGATGCGCGAAGTGCTCGACATGGAGGCCACTTTGGCCGACACCATCAGCCCGGGCAGCGAATGGATAGAGATCGGCAGCCAGAAGAAACACGTGATGAGCTATTTGAGCGACTTCCTGTTCTCTCCGGCGCGCGCCAATTCACCGGTCAAGTCGCTGTCTGGTGGTGAGCGCAACCGCCTGCTGCTGGCGCGCCTGTTCGCGCGGCCCGCCAATGTGCTGGTGCTTGACGAGCCGACCAACGACCTCGACATCGACACGCTGGAACTGCTCGAAGAGCTGCTGCAAGACTACGACGGCACGGTGTTCCTGGTCAGCCACGACCGGCGCTTTCTCGACAATGTGGTGACCGACACCATCGTCAGCGAAGGCGACGGCCACTGGCGCGAATACGAGGGCAGCGTCGAAGACTGGCTGCGCGCCTCCAAGCGTGCCGCAGCGCTCAAGGCCAAGCAGCAAAGCGCAGCGCCTGCGCTTGCGAATGTCGCGGCAGCGGCCAAGACGCCTGCGGCCGCGCAGGCAAAACCTGCGGTCAAAGTGAAGAAGCTCAGTTTCAAGGAACAACGCGAGCTCGATGAACTGCCCGGCCGCATCACCAAGCTCGAAGCCGAGCAGGCGACCTTGAGCGCGCTCTTGTCGGGCACCGAGCTCTACACGCAGGGTGCGGCGCGCATTGCCGAAGTGCAGAGCCGATTCGCCAAGAGCGAAGAGGAATTGCTGGCTGCGATGGAACGCTGGGAAGTCTTGGGGTCGCGTTGATGAACCAAGTCGGCATCACATCGGCCGATGAGGGCGCCGACGCGCGCTTCATGGCCGGCTTGAGCGAAGCGCTGGAGCAAGAGGCTTTCGTCAGCCTGGTGCTGAGCAAGCATCGGGGCCAGACACCCGATCTGCAGCGCGTCAGCGTGCGCGAGGTGCAGCTCAAGGGGCAGCGCTGTCTGAGCTTCTTGTACCGCCACGACACGCGCGACATCACAAAAAATCTGCCGCTCGTCGAGGGCTTGCGCCATGTGCAGGCGCTGCTGTGGGAGGAATTCCAGAACGCCCATCTGCACACGCAGGCGCAGGAAATCCAGCTCGCCTACAGTCGCAAGGGCAAGCCCAGCTTGCGCGTCGGCAAGGCCAGCGCTGCGGCTGCACAGTCGACCGGGCACGACAAGAAAAAGCTGCGCTTGCTTGACATCGGCCGGCCCTTCCTGACCGGCCTTGGCGTGACCAACGAGCAAGGTCAGTTGATACCGGCGATGTCGCGCAAGTGGAAGCAAATCAACAAATTCGTCGAGGTGTTCTCGCATGCGCTCGCCGCGTCGAGCCTGGCCGATGCGAGCGATCTGCATGTCGTCGATTTCGGCTCAGGCAAGGGCTATCTGACCTTCGCCATCCACGACTATCTGCGCAATGTGCTGGGCCGCGCCGGGGCGCAAGTGACCGGCGTCGAATTGCGCGACGATATGGTGGCCTTGTGCAACAAGCTCGTGCAGCGTCTGCAACTGCAAGGGCTGGGTTTTCATCAGGGCGATGTGCGCAGCTACACGCTGCCAGCCCAGGAAGCGCTGGGCCGCCCCGAGCTTCCTGGCTCCCCCTCGGGGGGGCGGCCGTCGGAGACCGGCGGCCTTGGGGGCAAAGGTTTCAATGTGATGATCGCCCTGCATGCCTGCGATACCGCGACCGACTACGCGATCCATTTGGGGATTCGTGCTGGCGCCGAAATCATCATGTGCTCGCCCTGCTGCCACAAGCAGTTGCGCCCGCAGATGCAAAGCCCGGGACTGTTGCGCGGCATGCTGCAGCACGGCATACACCTGGGCCAGCAGGCCGAGATGGTGACCGACAGCTTGCGCGCGCTGCTACTCGACGCTTGCGGCTACGACACCCAGGTGTTCGAGTTCGTCGCGCTCGAGCACACCAGCAAGAACAAGATGATTCTGGCGGTCAAGCGAGCCAGAACTGGCAGCAACGATGCCGCAGTGGCGCAGATCAATGACATCAAGGATTTCTACGCGATCCGCGAGCAATGTCTGGAAACGCTGCTGCGCGCCGACGGGATCTTGCCGGCCGTGAACTCGACGGCGTGATCGCGGCGCATTTGCTGCACGGCCAGGCAATGGAACTGGGTCCGTCGCAGTAAGTCTGTCGCTGGCAGGCTGACTCGATGAGCGATGTCACGAAGAAGACGGTATCTACATTCAAATCCAAGGCGTCTGGAAGTATCTGCAGCCTAGCAGTGTCACAGTGTGGCTTCTTGAGCAACACTTCCAACCGCACCGCTTTGCGTCACTTGTCTGCTATGGCGACGGCAGTGGCCTGGGTCTGGCGACCGTTCGATCGATTGCCAAGGCCCGCCAAGCTCAGGCTGGCGGTTCCCACCCGGCCATGCAATTCCGCGGCGGCCACGCTTTTGCGTGATGCGTCCATCACCGTCAAGGTGACAAAGTTGTAATGCAATGGTCACAGTGCTGTTGGCATTCGGCTTCTAAAGTACTCCACATGCCCCGACAAAATCAGGGCACGCAGCGGCGGACAACGTCGCGAACCTTCGAACCTCATAGGAGTATTCATCATGAAAACCGCAATCGCCGTCGCTATCGCCATCCTCAGTCTGACCGCATTCCAAGCCCAGGCCGGTCAGTCTTACACCAATGTGAAACATCTCAACATGCACGCCATGATGAGCAGTTCGTCGCCTGCCTCATCGTATGCGGGCATCAGCCGCGGGCAAGTCATGGCCGAACTTGCCGCTGCTCAGAGCACCGGTGACGTCCTGGCGAATGGCGAAACCGGCCTCAAGCTCAACGAGGTGTACCCGGACCGATACCCAGCCAAACAAGCGCTTGCCGGCCAGACTCGTGACCAGGTCGGCTCCGAACTCCTGGCTGCGGTGCGCAGCGGCGACATGTTGGCCGATGCGCAGAGCAGTCTCAATCTCAACGACGTGGACCCGAGCCAATATCCGTCCAGGCAAACGCTGGTCGGCAAGTCGAGTGCGCAGGTCGCGGCCGAACTGGCCGACGCGCTTCGTACCGGAGACTATATGGTCGGCGGGGAATTCAGCGGCATGTGCAACGAGGTACACCCGACCATGCACGCGGCGACTCTGTTGCGGCAAGCCGATTCTGTTACCCTGAGCCAAAACTGACACTGGTCCATTGATGGGCCGCAGATCACGCGGCCGCTGAGTGTGCTCATGGCGTTCGCGCAGGTTCAGCCATAGGCCAAAACCCGCCAGCGCCGCAGTAAGCCAGAACGTCCACGGCGGACGCAGCGTCCAGGTCGGTGGCGCCACTTCGATTCAGGAAATGGTCACGGTTCATGACGGGGTCCTCGTGAAGTGAGCAGAAGCGCTTGTTGATGGCGCTACCGGCGAAATTGCCGAGCGCTCAGCCCCAGCTGATCATGGCGCGCTCACGGCTTTGCCTGCGCCGCCATTTGCAGGTGTTCAGCGACCAAGGCTTCAAACCTTGACGCGACTGCCTCGTAGCTGGCTGCGACTTGAGCCGCGGCATCGTTGCACAGTGGAGTGAACTGTAGAAAACCGACCATCGCCATCGCGTGGCCGGATCAGTACAGTCCTGCAATGTTGGGCAAGTTGCGCTGGCGCCTTGGCACCTTGGCGCCCAGCCTGCACAATCGCCGACATGAAAATCCTGATCGTCGAAGACGAGCGCCGCGCTGCCGAGTACCTCCGTCAAGGCTTGGAGGAGTCTGGCTATGCCGTCGAGGTGGCGCTCAACGGCACCGACGGCCTGCACGCCGCGATGAATGGTGACCACGATTTGGTCGTTCTCGATGTGATGCTGCCTGGCTTGGACGGCTTTGCGGTGCTGGCAGCGCTGCGCACGGCCAAGCAGACCCCGGTGCTGATGCTGACGGCACGGGCACAGGTCAACGACAAGGTCCATGGCTTCGATCTCGGTGCCGACGACTACCTCGTCAAGCCGTTCCAGTTCCCGGAACTGTTGGCGCGTGTGCGCACGCTGCTCAAGCGGGGACGACCGGCCTCGGTCGACCCCGTGCAACGTGTGGCCGACCTGGAACTCGACCCGGTACGCCACCGAGCCACGCGAGGCGGCCAGCGCATCGATCTGAGCGCGAAAGAGTTCGCCTTGCTCGCGCTGCTCGTACAGAAGGAGGGCGAGGCGTTGTCTCGCACGCAGATCGCGTCGCTGGTCTGGGACATTCATTTCGATTCCGAGACCAATGTCGTGGACGTTGCCATCCGCCGCTTGCGTGCCAAGATCGATGACCCGTTCGCGGAGAAGTTGATCCACACCCTGCGTGGCGTGGGCTACGTACTCGAACAACGGTCATGAATGCCAGCCTGAAGGTGGTAACACGTCTGCGAGGCTCGCTGGCACTGCGGATCACGATGGCCAGCGTCCTGTTCGGCGTCATCGTGGCCGTCGGCACCGTTTCGGTGGGAGTCTGGAATCTCTCGAAGCATTTGGATGAGCACGCCGAGGTCGAGATGCAGGGACGGCGAGAACTGCTCGTACAACTCCTCGCCACAATTCCTACCTTGGGCGTGCTGGCTGACTCGAAGGCACGTTTTGCCGGTCTGTTTTTTGGTCACCAGGATCTGCATCTGGCCCTGCTGGAACCTAGGACGAGAAAGCTTATCGCCGCGTTCTCGGACGTCGCCACCCAGTCTGTCGTGGGCCTTGCCCACGCGAACGCGGCTCCAGACGTGATGCATACTTGGGTGACGCCCAGTGGCACTCGATACAGCGGATGGCACGGCACGGCTGCGGTTGCCGATGGAGGCAAGGTTGTGTTCTACCTCTCCGTCGATCGGGGCCACGACGCCGCACTGCTGGAGGGCTTTGTCAAGACCACGTTGCTCGTTCTGCCTTTGCTGCTGATCGTGGTGGCGGTGGGTGCGGGGCTCATCGCCAGGACCGGCCTGGCCCCTGTGCGCAGATTCAACAAGCTGGCAGCCTCCATCGGAACCAAGTCGCTTGGCAAGCGCTTGGCGGTGTCTGGTCTGCCGAGCGAGTTGGCAGACATGGCGACAGAATTCAACGGCATGCTCAAACGCATCGACGAGGGCTACCAGCAACTCGAAGAGTTCTCCGGCGACCTGGCCCACGAAATGCGGACGCCAGTGGCAACCATGCTCGGCCGCACGCAGGTGGCCTTGTCCAGAAGCCGCACAGCAAATGAATACCGCGAGGTCATGGAGGGAGATGTCGAAGAGCTGGAGCGTCTGTCCGCGCTCATCAACGACATGCTTTTCATCGCCCGCGCGGACCACGACGCAGACTCGATTCAATCCGAGCCCGTGGACCTCGTTGCTGAAGCCCAAAGGGTGGCTGACTACCTCTCTCTCATCGCCGACGAGAAGGGGGTGCAGATTCAGGTACGCGGCAAGGCACCAGTCATATCGGCAGATCGCTTGCTGGTCCAGCGCGCCATCACCAATCTGGTCACGAACGCCATCAGGCACTCGAATGAGCGTAGCAACGTCACCATTGAGATTGCGACAACCAGCAGCCACGCTACCTTGGAGGTCGCCAACGAGGGTCAGGCGATTGCGCCCGAGCATCTCGAACGCGTCTTCGAGCGCTTCTTTCGAGCCGATCCGGGGCGTTCACGCGACGCTGGGGGCAGCGGTCTGGGCCTTGCCATCGTGCGTTCGATTGCGAGAGCCCACCAAGGCAGCGCTTACGTTCGCAGCGCGGCCGGCCATACCAGGTTCGTGATCCAGCTTCCCATAGAGCCCAATCGCAAGTAGCGCGAGTTGCCCAGGGCTCGCTCGGCACGGCCCGTTCAACGCCCCTTCGACGGCTCTCGACAATCGAGTTGGGGTCATGGATTCAGGTGACGGATCTGTAATGTTCAGGCCATGCTCTGGTCAGTCGGTGTTTTCTATAGTTGCTTCATATCGCGACAAGGCGATTAAAGCCGGGCAAGAAGGAACGATCCCGCTGCTCGAATGTGATCAAGTAACCCCCGAAAGGATTCATCATGAAGACCAAGTTTGCAGCGACCGCTCTGTTCATCGCTTCCGCCATGCTCGTTAGCAGTCCTTCGTTTGCCGATGTCACGCGCGAGCAGGTCAAGGCCGAACTCGCGGCGGCCGTCCGCGGCGGCGACATCATGTTCGGTGAGAGCGGCCTCAAGCTCAACGAGCTGTACCCCGGCCAGTACCCGGCCAAGCAATTCCGGTCGACCGTCACGCGTGAGCAGGTCACAGCCCAACTTGCCGCGGCCGTGCGCAGTGGTGACATGGTGGTTGGCGAAAGCAGCCTGAAGCTCAACGAGATGTACCCCGGCCGCTACCCGGTCAAGCAAGTTCAGTCGACCGTGACGCGGGCGCAGGTCAACGCCGAACTGGAGGCTGCCTTGCGTACAGGCAACTACATGGCGCCCGGCGAGGCGAGTGGCCTGTGCAATGAGGTGCACCCGAACATGCATTCGAACACCTGAGAAGGTGCCGGCGCACCATACGCATCGCCAGGCCGAACTCCCTACGGCTACCGGTCTGCCATATGCGCGGGCTCTCTTGTATCCGTTGAAGCGGTCGCTGGTGTTGCCAGCCGATGCCAATTTGCCCTGGTCAAATCCGTATCGGCGGCAACAACGAGAGCGAAGCCTGCATCGTTGCCTCGCATTGACACAAGTATGTCCAAATTGGCATAATGGCCTCGATGTCGAAGCAAACTCGTAAGCCGCTGAAGTGGGTTGGCTCCGCCAAGCGTGACTTGGACGCCATGCCGGAAGACGTCAAGGACCTGTTCGGCCATGCTATCGACCTCGCGCAAGCTGGCGGTAAACACCAGGACGCCAAGGCACTGACCGGCTTCGGTTCGGCCGGCGTGCTGGAGGTGGTGGAAGACGATCGCGGCAACACCTACCGCGCCGTCTACACCGTCAAGTTCGCCGGATGGGTCTACGTCTTGCACTGCTTCCAGAAGAAGTCCAAGAGCGGCATCAAGACGCCGAAGGAAGACATGGATCTGATCCACGCGAGATTCAAGGCCGCGAAGCAGGACTTCGATGCCTGGCAGTCTAAACAAGGAGCACGTTGATGACCCGCAACACCGAGATCACCATTGAAGAAGGCAGCACCAACGTCTACGCCGACCTCGGCTACACCGATGCCGCCGAAATGCAGCGCAAGTCGCAACTCGCGGCTGAGATCGCCCGCGCCATCAAGGCCCGTCGCCTTACCCAACAGGACGCGGCCGAGCTGCTGGGTATCGACCAGTCCAAGGTCTCCCGCATCACCCGCGGTCAGTTCCGCGGCGTCAGCGAAGCCAAGCTGCTGGAGCTGGTCA
>Ga0315270_10001276_pt1 | contig 13396 bp, 21 predicted proteins | sample C1_bottom_MG_FD_204932 | JGI IMG/M metagenome (GOLD analysis project Ga0315270, IMG submission 204932) | Sediment microbial communities from Yellowstone Lake, YNP, Wyoming, USA - C1_bottom | ecosystem: Environmental > Aquatic > Freshwater > Lake > Sediment | place: USA: Wyoming | collected... | reverse complement strand
ATGAGCTCCATAAAGGTGCGCCACATCCAAGCTTGGTTGCAAAATTGGATCGACAGGGTGGGCGAAATAACACCGGTAGGATTACTGTTCGCCACCAAGGTGGTGGCCACAAGAAGAAATATCGTATAGTGGATTTCAAACGCGACAAAGACGGCATTGCTGCGCGCGTTGAGCAGATCGAATATGATCCAAATCGCAGCGCGAACATTGCGCTGGTAGTGTACGCGGACGGCGATCGCCGTTACATTTTGGCACCCAAAGGCGTTGTTGCCGGAGCCCAGCTGATGTCGGGCAGTGAAGCGCCGATCAAAGCCGGGAACGCGTTGCCGTTGCGACATGTCCCAGTGGGGTCGACGGTTCATTGTGTTGAAATGAAGCCTGGAAAGGGCGGGCAACTTGCTCGTAGCGCAGGCGCGTCGATCCAATTGGTGTCGAAGGAAGGCGCGCATGCGATGCTCAGACTTCGGTCCGGGGAAATTCGCAAAGTGGCGCTGGATTGCAAGGGCACGATCGGCGAAGTCGGTAATGCTGAGCACAATTTGCGGTCGCTCGGGAAAGCCGGTGCAGCGCGCTGGAAGGGTGTGCGGCCGACTGTCCGCGGTACGGCGATGAATCCGGTTGATCATCCCCACGGTGGCGGTGAAGGTCGTACCAAAGGTGGGCGCCATCCGTGCAGTCCTTGGGGTACGCCTGCCAAGGGGTACAAGACACGCCACAACAAGCGAACTGACGGCATGATCGTCCGTCGCCGGAAATAATTAAGGTAGAGGACTGAGTATGCCGCGTTCGGTAAAGAAAGGGCCGTTTGTCGACGAGCACCTAGCTAAGAAGGTCAAGGAAGCAATTGCGTCCAATAACCGCAGACCCATCAAAACCTGGTCGCGCAGGTCGATGGTTTTGCCTGATATGGTTGGTTTGACGCTAGCTGTGCACAACGGAAAGCTTCATGTGCCTGTCGTCGTCAGCGAAAACATGGTTGGTCACAAGCTAGGTGAGTTCGCCATTACCCGGACGTTCCGAGGCCACTCGGGCGACAAAAAGGCGAAATAGGGGAATTTGGATATGCAAGTCGATGCGAAATTGATGTTTGCGCGGATATCCCCGCAAAAGGCCCGCTTGGTCGCTGACCAAGTGCGAGGCGTGCCGGTGGATAAAGCGCTGAAAATACTGTCGTTCAGCAACAAGAAGGGCGCGGCAGTAATTAAGAAAGTGCTCGAGTCTGCGATCGCAAACGCCGAACACAATGAAGGTGCCGACGTTGACGAGTTGCGCGTCTCTGCAGTCATGGTGGACGAAGGTCCAGTCCAGAAGCGGATTCATGCTAGGGCCAAGGGTCGGGCGAACCACGTGGTTAAGCGAACGAGCCATATTCGTTTAACTGTGTCTAATCGGTAGGGGGGTAAGATGGGTCACAAGGTACATCCGATAGGGTTCCGTCTAGGAATCGTTACCGATTGGAATTCGAAGTGGTATGCGACGAGCAAGCAATTTCCCGGGTACTTGTACACGGATTTGCTGGTGCGAAAATACTTGAAAAAGAAACTCGCGCACGCCTCCGTGAGCAAAATCTTGATCGAGCGTCCTGCGAAAAACGCGCGCATTACTGTATACACAGCGCGGCCCGGGATTGTGATCGGCAAGAAGGGTGAGGACATCGAGAAATTGCGGCAAGATGTCTCTGGAATGATGGGTGTGCCCGTGCATATCAACATCGAAGAGATAAGAAAACCCGAGTTGGACGCACAGCTTGTAGCTGAAAGTATCGCGCAGCAGCTGGAAAAACGAATCATGTTCCGCCGGGCGATGAAGCGAGCGGTAACTAACTCGATGCGCATTGGTGCCTTAGGTATCAAGGTCAATCTTGCCGGCCGTCTCAACGGGGCAGAAATCGCCCGTACAGAATGGTATCGAGAAGGTCGGGTTCCACTTCACACCTTGCGAGCGGATATCGACTATGGGTTCGCTGAAGCCCAAACGACGTACGGCGTGATTGGGGTGAAAGTCTGGATTTTCAAAGGTGAGGTCTTCGCGACAGGGGCTGCGAAAGCCGACGAAGGCTCGGCACCGCGAAAAGTTGCGGTTGCCTAGAGGAGTCGACAAATGTTACAGCCAAAACGAACAAAATATCGGAAGCAGCACAAAGGCCGGAATCGCGGGCTCGCCGTTAGTGGCAGCAGCGTAAGCTTCGGGGAGTTCGGTCTGAAGGCGCTTGACCGCGGTCGGCTCAGCGCTCGACAGATTGAATCGGCCCGGCGGGCAATGACTCGCCACGTAAAACGTGGGGGCAAAGTCTGGATTCGAGTGTTTCCTGATAAGCCGATCACGCAGAAGCCACTGGAAGTGCGCATGGGTAACGGTAAAGGGAACGTCGAGTATTGGGTTGCTCAAATCCAACCTGGTCGCATGCTTTACGAAATGGAAGGTGTTACAGAAGAGGTGGCACGGGAAGCGTTCAAGCTGGCTGCGGCGAAGCTGCCCCTCAAGACTATATTTGTGACTCGGACGGTAATCTAATGAAAGCGATAGAGATGCGAGGTAAGGACGCAGGCGAGCTCCAAAAAGAGCTTGAGGCGTTGTTGCGGGAGCAGTTCAATCTGCGGGTTCAGCGCGCCACCGGCCAACTGACTACATTTCATAAAATGAAGTCTGTCCGGAAGGATATCGCACGTGTGAAAACCGTGCTGTGCGAAAAAACGCAGAGGAGTTGATTTATGAGTGAAGAAAAGAAACTGCTGCGGACAGAAACAGGTCGTGTCGTCAGTAACAAGATGGACAAAACCGTCACTGTCCTGATCGAGCGACGGGTGAAACATCCTCTGTACGGCAAGTACGTTCGGAAGTCGACCAAATTGCACGCCCATGACGAGGGGAACGAGTGCAAAGAGGGAGATCTGGTTATGATCCAAGAGGGCCGGCCACTCTCGAAAACCAAGCACTGGCGCCTCGTGAAAGTGATTGAGCGCGTGACCTAATTAGGTCAGCGGGCTTGCGCTGTTAATAAACTGTGATACAATCCGCTGCCATTTTTTGGTCAGGCGGGATTCGGTGGAGAATAGACGATGATTCAGATGCAGTCGGTACTTGATGTCGCGGATAATAGCGGCGCCCGCCGGGTGATGTGCATCAAGGTGCTCGGCGGCTCGAAACGGCGTTACGCCCGAATTGGGGACGTGATCAAAGTAAGCATCCAGGACGCCATTCCACGTGGGAAAGTAAAAAAAGGGGACGTCTACAATGCCGTTGTTGTCCGCACGCGAAAGGGTGTTCGGAGAAATGATGGATCTTTGATACGTTTTGATGGTAACGCGGCTGTGTTGCTGAATGCTCAGCTTCAGCCGATTGGGACGCGTATTTTCGGGCCCGTAACGCGTGAATTGCGGAACGAGAATTTTATGAAAATTATCTCGCTCGCGCCTGAAGTTCTTTGATTAATTCGCGGAGAGGCGAAGGCAATGGGTAAGATTAGAAAAGGCGATGACGTTGTGGTCATTGCAGGTCGAGATAAAGGCAAGCGCGGAAGCGTGCTGGTCGTGTTGTCCGACAGGCAAGTTGTTGTGGAAGGTGTGAATGTCGTTAAGCGACACACTAAGCCGAACCCGAATATGGGTAAGCCAGGTGGAATAGTGTCTAAAGAGGCGGCGGTGGACGTTTCGAATGTGATGCTTTTCAATCCGAAGGCCGGTAAGGGTGATCGCATCGGGTTCAAGGTCCTGGATAACGGCGCGAAAGTCCGGGTGTTCAAGTCCAACGGCGAAGTGTTGGACGCGTAGGCTGGGTGGTTTATGGCGAGATTGCAAGAATTTTATCGTGAGAACGTTGCCAAGCAACTGGTCGAACAGTTGGGGTACGCATCTCTAATGGCTGTGCCGCGTATAACCAAAATCACTCTTAATATGGGTGTAGGTGAGGCGGTAGCGGATAAGAAAGTGTTGGATCATGCAATGGCTGAAATGGCCAAGATCAGTGGTCAGAAGCCGGTCGCCACCTTGGCGAAGAAATCGATTGCTGGCTTCAAGATCCGGGAAGATTGGCCAATTGGCTGTAAAGTCACATTGCGTCGCGCAAAGATGTATGAATTTCTAGATCGTCTCGTAAACGTTGCGATTCCGCGAATTCGGGATTTCCGGGGGGTCAGCGCTCGCGGTTTCGATGGGCGGGGCAATTTCAGCATGGGCGTCCGTGAGCAGATCATCTTTCCGGAAATTGAGTACGATAAAATCGACGCACTTCGTGGAATGGATATAACGATCACGACTACGGCAGCGACTGATGCCGAAGGCCGTGCGCTACTAGCAGCGTTTAATTTCCCGTTTAGGGCGTAGAGGGCGAAAACATGGCGAAGAAATCCGTGCGGAATCGCGCAGCAAAGCGGCTGGCGACGGTGACCAAATTTGCGGCGAAGCGGGCTGATTTAAAGTCCCGAATGATGAACGCGAAGTTGTCGGTCGAGGAGCGTGAGGAATCGGCGAAGAAGTTTCACGCCCTGCCGAGGGACGCCGCACCGGTTCGGGTTCGTCGTAGATGTTCGCTGACGGGCCGTCCGCACGGGGTCTATCGAAAGTTTGGGCTCGGACGCAACAAGCTGCGGGAAGCCGCGATGCGCGGCGACATCCCGGGGCTCGTCAAGGCGAGCTGGTAATAGTAATCGTAGCTTTTTTGGAGATATAGCCGTGTCGATGTCGGATCCAATCGCGGACATGTTAAATAGAATTCGAAATGCTCAGGCGACTTCGAAGCCGCAAGTAGTCATGCCGCACTCCGGTTTGAGACAGGCGATCGCCGTGGTTTTGAAGGAAGAAGGTTACGTGGGTGACGTTTCTCGGTCGGAGAACGATGGCAAACCCGCGTTGGTAATTCAGCTGAAGTATTTTGAAGGCCGGCCGGTCATCGAGCAGCTAAAGCGAGTGAGTACGCCGGGTCTTCGGGTGTACAAAGGCGCTGGCGCGTTGCCAAAGGTCAAGGGCGGACTTGGGGTCGCTATTGTGACGACGTCGCAGGGAATCATGAGCGATCGGGCGGCGCGCAAGGCTGGCATCGGTGGCGAAGTGGTTTGTTTCGTCGTCTGAGGAAGGGGTAGGCAATGTCTAGGGTAGCTAAAAAGCCGATTCTTCTTCCAAAAGGAGTTGAGGCCATGATTGACGGGAACTCGTTCTCGGTTAAGGGTCCTAAGGGAACTGCAGAATTGCGCGTACATGACAGCGTCAAGATTGCCGTTGCTGATCGGGTTATCAATGTTGAGCCGGGTGACGCAGCGGTAACGTCTGACGCTCACGCGGGCACTATGCGGGCTCTGGCCAATAACATGGTCGTGGGTGTGTCGCAAGGATTCGAGAAGAAGCTCCAATTGGTTGGCGTTGGATATCGTGCGCAGGTTCAAGGCACTAAATTGAATCTGACGCTTGGATTTTCCCATCCGGTTGCGTTCGAAATTCCCAAAGGAATTTCGATCGAGACGCCAACTGTCGGTGAAATTCTCGTAAAAGGGATTGATCGCCAGCAGGTCGGGCTCGTAGCTGCAAAGATAAGGGCGTATCGGCCGCCGGAGCCCTACAAGGGCAAGGGTGTCAAATATGCTGGGGAGCAGATAGTGCTCAAAGAGGCTAAGAAGAAGTAGAGGCGGGTTTCGATGGATAAGAGAGCAGCAAGAACGAGGCGCGCTACGCGCGCCCGGGCGACGATACGGCGCCTTGGGAAGAATCGACTTACGGTTTTTCGGACGCCGCGTCACATTTACGCCCAGATTATTGGTCCGTCGGGCGGCGACGTCTTGGTAGCGGCGTCCACGGTTGAAGCCACTGTCAAAGAAGGCATGGGTTACACCGGAAACGTCGATGCCGCCAAGGTTGTTGGCAAGGTGCTGGCAGAGAGAGCCAAAGAGAAGGGAATAGCGCAAGTAGCGTTTGACCGGTCTGGCTTCAAGTATCACGGACGCGTCAAAGCTCTAGCCGACGCGGCTAGAGAAAACGGTCTCGAATTCTAAACGAAAGGTGAGTTATGGCGAAGTTCGACGCAGGTGCGAGCAGTGATGAGTTTGTAGAAAAGCTCGTAGCGGTGAACCGGGTGGCGAAGGTCGTGAAGGGCGGCAGACAGTTTTCATTTTCCGCGTTGACCGTGGTCGGAGATGGAAAAGGTCGTGTCGGCTTCGGACTGGGCAAGGCGCGCGAAGTGCCGGCAGCAATCCAGAAGGCAATGGACCAAGCGCGGAAAAATCTTGTGCACGTTGAGCTGAACGGCAAAACGCTGCAGCACGCGGTTACTGTTAAACATGGCGCGGCAAAGATTTTCATGCAGCCTGCATCGGAAGGTACCGGGATTATTGCAGGCGGTGCGATGCGAGCGGTGCTTGAATGCATCGGAGTTCAGGACGTTTTGGCCAAGTGTATCGGTCGAAGCAATCCGGTCAACGTCGTGCGGGCAACGGTGAAGGGTTTGGAGCAAATGTCTTCGCCCGAGCGCGTTGCGATGAAACGCGGCAAAACCGTTAGCGAGATCATGGGGTAACGCTGTGAGCAGTGGAAAAAAAATTCGAGTTACGTTGGTCCGTAGTTATTTCGGAAGGTTACCGACACATAGGGCGACCGTGGTTGGTCTCGGGTTGCGAAAAATGCATCACACGGTGGAGTTGGCCGATACGCCTGAGAACCGCGGGATGATACGCAATGTGTCCTATATGCTTCGAGTCGAGGAAGTCTGATGCGTCTCAATACATTGGCGCCCGCACCGGGTGCAAAGAAAGAACGGATTCGGGTTGGCCGCGGTCGTGGGTCGGGGCTGGGCAAAACCTGCGGAAAGGGGCATAAGGGGCAGAAGGCTCGCGCCGGCGGAAGCGTTAAGGCTGGGTTTGAAGGTGGTCAGATGCCTCTGCAACGTCGGTTGCCGAAAGTGGGCTTTAATTCACCGTCCAAGAATCTGACGGATGAGGTTCGGCTGCACGAGCTTTCGAAGGTTGCCGGTGACGTTGTTGATTTGTTGACCCTGCGCGAGGCTGGCTTGCTGTCAGGTGTTGTGTCTCAGGTTAAAATCATTGAGTCTGGCGCTATAGATCGAGCGATTGTCGTGCGGGGCGTTGGTGTCACGGCGGGCGCGCGGCGTGCGATAGAAGCTGCTGGCGGAAAGGTAGAGTAGTCTGTGAGTAACGCACGGTCTGCGGCAGCCGCTGCCTTAGCAGGGGGTAACCTAGCTGAGTTGCGGCAGAGGCTACTGTTTGTGCTCGGCGCTCTGATTGTTTTCAGGATTGGTGCCCACATCCCGGTTCCTGGAATCGATCCAGTGGCGCTTGCGGCGCTGTTTGAGCAGCAGAAGGGAACGATCCTGGACATGTTCAACATGTTCTCGGGTGGAGCGCTAGGGCGCCTTTCTGTCTTTGCGCTTGGTGTTATGCCTTACATCTCGGCGTCAATCATCGTACAGCTATTGGGTACGGTGGTGCCGCAGTTGGAGCAGTTGAAGAAAGAGGGTGAGTCCGGGAAGCGGAAGATGACGCAGTACACGCGGTATCTCACGCTTGCTCTGGCGGCGTTTCAGTCGGCCGGGGTCGCAATCGCTCTTCAGCAACAGCGTATTGGTAATGTGTCTGTGGTCGTTGACGCGGGTCCGCTATTTGTTATGGTCGCGGTGATTACACTTGTTGCGGGCACCCTGTTTCTCATGTGGCTTGGAGAACAGGTTACAGAAAGGGGGGTAGGCAACGGCATCTCCATGATCATCTTCGCAGGCATTGCGGCGGGTATTCCTGCGGCCGTTGGCGGAACTCTTGAGCTTGGTCGTACGGGCGAGTTGGGTTGGTTTACGATCCTGTTTCTGTTTGGGTTGGCATTAGTGGTCACGTTTTTGGTTGTCTTTGTTGAGAAAGGGCAGCGTAGAATTACGGTCAATTATGCGAAGCGGCAGCAGGGCAATAAACTCTTTGCTGGTGGTACGAGTCATTTGCCACTGAAAGTAAATATGGCAGGAGTTATTCCGCCGATTTTTGCGTCGAGCATAATATTGTTTCCTGCCACAGTTGCAGGTTGGTTTGGGTCCGGAGTGGACGGGGTTAGTTGGTTGAAGGATCTGGCTTCTACACTGTCGCCTGGTCAACCGCCTTACGTAGTGCTCTACGCTGTTGCGATAATATTTTTCTGTTTTTTCTACACGGCGCTGGTGTTTAATCCAAAGGAGACTGCGGATAATCTGAAGAAGTCCGGGGCGCTGATTCCTGGGGTGCGGCCTGGAGAGCAGACGGCGAAATACATTGATTTGATAATGTCGCGGTTGACGTTGGCTGGCGCGATCTATATCACGATCGTGTGCCTGCTGCCTGAGTTCTTGATTATCTATTGGAACGTGCCTTTTTACTTCGGGGGCACATCGTTGCTCATCGTTGTTGTTGTGGTAATGGATTTTATGGCGCAGATACAGGCGCATTTGATGTCCCATCAGTACGATAGCCTGCTCAAGAAGGCTAACTTGAAGACGCAGGGTCGAAGTGGTGCTTAAGTTTGGTAGTTAAACGGCCTCGTTGTAGGTTTGGAGAGTAGGGTATGAAGGTTCGGACATCGGTAAAAAGGCTTTGTCGAAAATGCCGCATCGTGAAGCGGAGCGGCGTTGTTAGAGTGATTTGCGAAGAACCGAAACATAAGCAGCGTCAAGGTTAGGCAGGCGCTGCTTGAAATAGATTCAGACAAAGAGTAGAATACCGCGCCTCACGCGGGTTAGGGTAGGAGAGAGCGCATGGCGCGTATAGCAGGAATTAATATCCCGACGCAGAAGCATGCTGTTATTGCATTGACTTCGATTTTTGGCATTGGCCGGACGCGGGCGCAGAAGATTTGTGGAGCGGTCGGTGTAAACCCCGCGACTAAGATTCGTGATTTGAATGAGGCGCAGGTCGAACTGATTCGCGCAGAGGTCGGCAAATATACGGTGGAAGGAGATCTTCGCCGGGAAGTGTCGATGAGTATCAAACGCTTGATGGACCTGGGGTGTTACCGCGGGCTGCGTCATCGACGGGGGTTGCCGGTTCGTGGGCAACGAACGCGCACAAACGCGCGTACCCGGAAAGGTCCGCGTAGAGCGGTTAGAAAGTAAACGTAGTACATAAGGGCGCTAGGAAATAACATGGCGAAAGCGGTAGCGGCGGCTCGTACGCGTAAGCGAACGAAAAAGAATGTGTCAGATGCGGTGGCTCACGTCCATGCATCATTTAACAACACGATCGTGACAATAACGGATCGGCAGGGTAACACCCTCGCGTGGGCCACCTCCGGTGGGTCGGGCTTTCGTGGGTCGCGCAAGAGCACTCCCTTTGCAGCTCAGGTTGCGGCGGAGAAGGCGGGGCGAGCGGTTCTGGACTTCGGGGTTAAGAACGTCGATGTGTTCGTGAAAGGGCCTGGTCCCGGTCGCGAATCGGCAGTTCGCGCGTTGAATGCAGTGGGCTTTAAAATTACCAACATAACGGATGTCACGCCCATCCCCCATAACGGCTGCCGACCGCCTAAGCGTCGTCGTGTCTAATTCCTGGAGAGCGTATCTTGGCTAAGTATAGTGGATCGAAATGTAGGCAGTGTCGCCGCGAAGGCGCGAAACTGTTCTTGAAGGCAGAGAAGTGCTTCACGAGTAAGTGCCCCATTGACAGCAGGGCGTTTCCGCCTGGGCAGCATGGTCAAAAGAAGGCGCGGTTGTCGGATTACGCCGTTCAGTTGCGTGAAAAGCAGAAAGTGCGCCGCGTGTACGGAATCCTGGAAGGGCAATTCCGTCGGTACTACAAAGAAGCCTCACGGGTTAAAGGTTCAACCGGCGAAACCTTGCTCCAATTGCTGGAGTCGCGATTGGACAACGTGGTCTTCCGGATGGGTTTTGGTGGTTCGCGGGCAGAAGCCCGGCAGCTGGTGCGACATAAGTGCATCACTGTCAACGGTCGAAAAGTGACGATCCCTTCGTTTCAGGTGAAAGCTGCGGATGTCGTCGCGGTGTCTGAGGCGGCCAAGCAGCAATTGCGCGTAAAAGGCGCTCTTGCCGCGGCTCACGGGCGTGGCTTCTCCGATTGGGTTTCTGTCGATGTTGAAAAGGCCGAAGGCGTTTTCAAGTCGAAGCCGGAACGCAGTGCGTTGCCGTCGGACATCAATGAACATCTCATTGTTGAGTTGTACTCCAAGTAACCAGCTGTCTGGAAAAGAGGATCTTGCATGCAAGGCGCATTTGGCGAACTTCTAAAGCCTAGACTGGTAGACGTTCAAAAGACCTCTGGTACAAAGGCGAGAGTCGTACTAGAGCCCCTTGAGCGTGGGTTTGGCCACACTTTGGGTAATGCGTTACGAAGGATTCTGTTGTCGTCCATGCCGGGCGCCGCCGTGGTTGAGGTGCAGATCGAAGGGGTTCTGCACGAATACAGCACGATTGAGGGTGTTCAAGAGGATGTTATTGAAATCCTTTTGAATCTTCGTGAGCTAGCGATACGCATGCATTCGCGCAATGAAGCTACGGTCACGATCAATAAGAAAGGACCTGGCGTGGTTCGCGCGAGCGACATTCTGCTGGATCACGACGTTGAAATTGTTAATGGCGACCACGTCATAGCGAATCTGACGAAGGTTGGCGAGCTTAAGATGCGGATGACGATTGCTAAAGGGCGTGGTTACGTTCCGGCGGCTAGTCGTGAGTCCGACGAAGAGCGGCCGATCGGCGGTTTGGTGTTGGATGCGTCGTTTTCCCCTGTTCGTCGGGTTTCCTACAGTGTTGAGAGTGCGAGAGTTGATCAACGGACGAATTTGGACAAGCTTATTATTGAGCTTGAGACGAATGGTACGGTCGATCCTGAGGATGCGATTCGAGAGGCTGCCAGCATTCTGCAAGAACAGCTGCGGCATTTCATTGATCTGAAGGGGCGGACTGAAGAAAAGCCGAAGATCGAAGAGCCTGACATCGACCCAGTGTTGTTGCGCTCGGTGGATGATTTGGAACTCACGGTTCGGTCAGCGAATTGTCTGAAAGCTGAGAATATCTTCTATATCGGGGACTTGATTCAGCGTACGGAAGTCGAGTTGCTGAAGACGCCGAATCTTGGGAAGAAGTCGCTGACAGAGATCAAAGATGTGCTAGCGTCACGTGGGTTGTCCCTGGGGATCCGTTTGGATAACTGGCCGCCGGCACAGTTGAAGGACAGGCAGAAAGAGAGCGCCTAAATGGGCGCGGTATTTAGTTGATATATCCGGGCGGGATTTTATAAATGCGTCACAATAACAGTGGTAGACAGTTAAGTCGCAACGGTAGCCATCGTAAGGCACTGTTGAAGAACTTGACTATTTCGTTAGTTGAACACGAAACGATTAAGACAACGGTTGCCAAGGCTAAAGAACTCCGTCGTGTGGCTGAGCCGTTGATCACTCGGTCGAAGGACGATAGCGTTGCGAATCGGCGTATTGTATTTGCGCGTCTTCGTAGCGATGCTGCGGTTTCGAAGTTGTTTGGTGAGCTGGGTCCACGTTTTAAGGAACGTCCCGGTGGTTATCTGCGGATTTTGAAGTGCGGGTTCCGAGCGGGCGATAAAGCGCCGATGGCGTATGTAATGCTGGTCAAGGGCAGTGACAGCGCAGTGGCCGAAACCGGTAGCTAGCGGTTGGTCGGCGGTGTGCGTGTCGGATAGGAAAAGCCAGGTGCGAGCCTGGCTTTTTGCGTTTTGGGGCGCTAGTTGGTTTCGAAGACCTTAGAACCGTTGTTCGATGCATGTCCTTTTGGGGTGCGCGGAGGTCGGGTGCTCTACCAGGTTGCAACTAGTTGGGTTATGCTGGCCAACTCAGGAACGCGCGGATAGTGGGCGGGTCGCGGGTTCGTTCCAGGGATAGACGGCATACCCTGTGCGTAAATACGTTGGCGCCCCGCTTCGTTGGGGTTGGTCCGAAGAATTGGCATACTAGGAAGGGATTCAAGGCTGAATGATAGCGACTTACCTGGCGGCCCTGCCCAGAACCACTAAGAAAGCCGTTCTAGTCACATCCGACGCGGTTTTCTTTCCGGTTGCGTTGGTCGTGGCGTCGTTGTTCCATCTTGGTGTCTTTCCGAGCGAGTTAGTGGCTCAATGGTATGTCACCTTACTGGCGCCGGCCGTCGCTATTCCAGTCTTTGTTACCATCGGACTTTATCGAGCGGTGGTTCGTTATATCTCCAGTCATGTGGTGTTGACGGCATTTAAAGGGATGACGTTAGCTACCTTGGCGTTTGGGCTAGCTTCCCTATTTTTTGGTATTGAGTGGGTAAATGGTTTTACTCTCGGTATCTATTGGGCTTTGGGGATGATCTACATCACCGGTTCGCGTTTCGCCGCGCGCGATTTTATGCACCGGGCGCGGCGCGGTAGCAGTCGGCAGAACGTAGCGATTTATGGAGCGGGATCCGCTGGGGCGCAGCTGGCGATGGCTCTGAAGTCGGGTCGGGATTTTCGGCCTGTGGCGTTTATTGATGACAAGAAGGAGCTGATTGGAACCACTGTGCGCGGTATCAAGGTGTTGGCGGCTACGGCGATTCCAGAACTGGTCCAGAAGCGCGGTCTCGCTCAGGTGTTCCTGGCTCTGCCGTCTGCTGGCGCCACCCGCAGGCGAGCTATATTGCGCGAGTTGGAAAAGCATCCTATCCGCATTCGAACCATTGCCCCACTGGTAGACATATTGAGTGGACGGGCGAGCATTGACGAAATTCGGGATATTGACATCACTGATTTGTTGGGTCGAGATCCGGTGCCACCCATGCCAGCACTGATGGGGCAATGCATAACTGCACAAACCGTCATGGTCACCGGTGCTGGTGGTTCGATTGGGTCAGAACTCTGTCGTCAAATTCTCGCGCAACGGCCGAAAAGGCTCGTCCTCTTCGAAAAATCCGAATTCGCCCTCTACCAAATCGAGCAAGAGCTCCATTCCGTAGAGACTCTTCAGGCGTCAGTGCAGCCGACGGAAATTATTCCTGTCTTGGGTAGCGTTACGGATCGGGCACGCGTGTTTGATGTTATGAATTCGCTTGGCGTCCAGACCGTATACCATGCTGCCGCCTATAAGCATGTGCCACTGGTGGAGCAGAATCCCGCTGAGGGTGTGCGCAACAACGTGTTTGGGACCCTTGCGGTGGCCAGTGCCGCTATCGATGCGGGTGTTCGGAAATTTGTACTCATCTCCACAGATAAAGCGGTGCGGCCAACAAACGTAATGGGTGCGACCAAACGGACGGCGGAATTGATCCTGCAAGCACTAGCCAACCAAACGCCAGCCGGCACTACGTTTTGCATGGTCCGCTTTGGCAATGTGCTGGCCTCGTCGGGGTCGGTAGTTCCACTGTTCCGGCGGCAAATTCGGGCCGGGGGTCCAATCACGGTTACGCACACCGAAATCACTCGGTATTTCATGACCATCCCCGAAGCGGCGCAGCT
>Ga0315270_10001275_pt1 | contig 13398 bp, 14 predicted proteins | sample C1_bottom_MG_FD_204932 | JGI IMG/M metagenome (GOLD analysis project Ga0315270, IMG submission 204932) | Sediment microbial communities from Yellowstone Lake, YNP, Wyoming, USA - C1_bottom | ecosystem: Environmental > Aquatic > Freshwater > Lake > Sediment | place: USA: Wyoming | collected... | reverse complement strand
TCATGCTGGACCTGAGTTAAATATGTTTAAAACAATAGTTCAGTTTTTAACGAGTAGACCTTGTATAGAATTATCTGTTTCCATTTGAACAATCCCTTTCTCCAGGGAAGTTTCTGGACTCCAATGGGGAACAGGTTTGAACTTTGACCAGGGTATCATCATTTCTCTGGTTCTATAGGGTAAAGCCCCCCACTTTACATTGATACATAAATTGGTTACTTCACAATAAACTTTTACAAGTTCACGCAGCGAAATAGATTGTTTGCCAGCGATACCATAAGTTTCGTTACTAGCCTCGGGATACTCAATTAATGACTTCCCGGCTAGAATGTAAGCTTCTGCGACGTCTTCGCCATAAACAAGATTTATTTTCTGTTCGCCTGGCGACATGTTGATTGCTTGTCCAGAGCGAGCTGCATTGCGCAATAAGTAAAAAATTTTTTTTCGTTTATCTCCCGGACCGTAGGTATCAAATAATTTTAGAGTATTTATCTTGAAGTCATGTGCATCTACGTAATAGGTGATTAAACGTTCAAAGGCATCTTTTGTCGCGGCATATAAATTAACTGGGCAGTATTCTTTGTCTTGATAGTGTTGCCATGACGTGCCGGTGTTTACAAGATTTCGAATGCCACAATGATGCATCGCTTCCAGTAGTAGGTTGGGGAATAGAATATTGCTCTCAATAAGATTATTGATGTCTTGAGGTTGATGTTGCGCCAGAAACAGGGATGCCAAGTGAAAAACTACATCAGGCTGACTATTCTTAACTGCCGACTCAATGCTTGTGAAACTGCCGTCAGTTCGATGTATGGTTAATAAATTCGATAAATCAGATAGTCCATCAAGATTGGAATTCTGGCGTAAAATTAAATGTACTTGCCAGCCATTTTTAAGTAGCTTCCTGGTTAAACACTCCCCTACAAATCCGCTTGCTCCCGTAATTAATGCACGATGTGCCATTTTAAATCCTAGTGGGCTCAAATTTGAAGGGCGACTTGAAGTTTTCTAAAGCAATAAAATTCGCATCCCTCGGAGATATGATAGGCGTTGAGCAATTCCAATCTAGTGGAATACTACTCCAAAGGATGCCCGAATCATGTTCTGGCGAGTAAATTGACGATACTTTGTATTGCATAATAGCCATATCGGCCAGTGCGCAAAAACCATGCGCAATGCCTTCAGGAATATAGATAATATTGCCCTTTTCAGCTGAAAGCTCTATCGAACAGCAAGAGCCGAAGGAGGGCGAGCCAATTCGCAAATCGAGAAGTACATCTTGTACAATACCTTGAAGACAGTAAACCATTTTTGTATGTTGCATAGGGGGAGTTTGGAAATGCAGGCCACGTATTACGCCGCGGTTTGAAACGGAGTAATACTCTTCACGCCAATCTGTACATAAGCCCTTTTCGATGAATTTCTCTTCATGATAAGTTTTTACAAAAGCTCCTCTATTGTCACGAAATATATTTGGTTTAATTTCGAAACAGCCTGGTAACTTGGTTTGATGAAATTCCATTGTTGTATAGTTAAGTGTTAAAAATTCACGCCCAGAAAAGTTTCAATTTTCTCAACGATAAAGCTCAGCATTTCTTCGCTTAACCCCGGGTATACTCCGATCCAGAAAGTATTGTTCATGATGTTATCGGTGTTGGTGAGCTCGCCGCTGATACGGTAAGTACGGCCGTCAAAGTATGGCTGGCGTGTCAGATTGCCGGCAAACAGTAACCGTGTGCCGATCTTGTTCTGATCCAGATACTTCAACAGCTCAACTCGAGCCACACCAGCTGATTCACGCATGGTGATTGGAAAGCCAAACCAAGAGGGCTCACTGCCCGTTGTCGCTTCCGGCAATAGCAGAAACTCTTCGCAGGACTTGAGGCGTTCTTTCAGGAAAGCAAAGTTGTGTTTGCGTGCTTCAATAAAACCGGGCAGGCGATCCATCTGCGCCAGTGCACAAGCAGCTTGCATGTCGGTAATTTTAAGGTTGTAGCCCAGGTGTGAGTAGGTGTACTTATGGTCGTAGCCGAAAGGCAGGGAGCCCAATTGCTGGCCAAAACGCTTGCCACAGGTGTTGTCGCATCCCGGGCCGCAATAGCAATCACGTCCCCAGTCACGGAACGATTCAATGATGGTGCGCAGATCCTTGTCCTGGGTGAAGATCATGCCGCCTTCGCCCATGGTGATGTGGTGTGCAGGGTAGAAGCTGCAGGTGGCGATGTGACCGAAGCTGCCGACATGCTTGCCCTTGTATCTTGAGCCGAGGGCATCACAGCAATCCTCGATTAGCCATAAGTTGTGTTTCTTTGCTACCGCCATTACCGCATCCAGATCAAACGGGTTGCCCAGGGTGTGGGCGATCATGATGGCTTTGGTTTTTGGGCTGATGGCCGCTGCGATTTTGCTGGGATCGATGTTGTAGGTGGTGGCGTCCACATCCACAAACACGGGCACCATGCCATTCTGCAGCATGGGATTGACGGTGGTGGGGAAGCCGGCTGCCACGGTGATGACTTCATCACCTGGTTTTAGTGCACGCCCACCCAGCTTGTGCGAAGTGAGCGCGGTGAAGGCCAGCAGGTTGGCGGATGAACCGGAGGTGGTGGTTAGTGCATACTCTACGCCTACAAATTCGGCAAAGCGTTTTTCAAAGGCTTCGTTGAAGCGGCCAGCCGTCAGCCATCCATCAAGGGAGGCATCGACCATGTTTTTAAGTTCGCTTGCCCCCAGTACTTTGCCGGAAGGTGGCACCACGCTACTACCTGCCTGGAAAGGTTTGTCAGCAAAATGCAGCGCACTGTATTGATCGACCAGGTCGAATATTTGCTGTTTAATTGTTTCTTTACTCATGCTTGCCCCTGCATCAAAATTTTAAATTTCTCTATTTAGCTATTCGTATAATGCTGGATCTGTCTTAGCGATAACGTCCGCATATCTTTACCATCGCGGTGCGCACGATGCCATTCAACAATAGCATCCAGTGTTGTGTCGAGGTGCCATTTGGGTTGCCAACCGAGCTGAATTTTGGCTTTGGAACAGTCCAGCTTCAAATAGTGAGCTTCATGTGGGTGGACCCCTCCATCCAGTTTCCAACTGGCACCCTCGCCCCATGCTGCGGTTAAATTTTCTACTATCCATTGAACCGGCTTGGCATCTTCGTCATTCGGGCCAAAGTTCCAGCCTTCAGCGAAGGCCGTGCCATCGATATAAAGTTTTTGTGCCAGTTGCAAATAGCCTGCTAACGGCTCCAGCACGTGCTGCCAGGGACGTATAGCGTGTGGGCTACGGATATTGACGGGTGTGCCTTGCATGATCGCCCGCAGGATATCCGGGATCAGCCGGTCTCCTGCCCAGTCGCCTCCACCAATGACATTGCCCGCACGGGCCGAAGCGATTGCTACGCCATGCTGTTGATATTTGTCCGGATGGAAGTATGAGTTGCGATAGGCTGAGGCGACAAGCTCGGCACAACCTTTGCTGCTGCTGTAGGGGTCATAGCCACCCATCGCCTCGGTCTCGCGATAGCCCCATACCCATTCGCGGTTCTCATAGCATTTGTCGCTGGTGATGTTGACCACTGCTTTTACGCTGGGTGTGCTACGGACTGCTTCGAGCAGGTTAACTGTGCCCATGACATTGGTGGAGTAGGTTTCAACCGGTTCAATATAGGAATAACGCACCAGAGGCTGTGCTGCCATGTGGATGACGATCTCGGGTTTGTGCTCAGTGAAGACGGCACGTAATTTCTCTAGATCGCGGATGTCACCGATGATGCTGGCCATGGCTTTGCCGACTTCGGCGACATCAAACAGGCTGGGAGTCGTGGGTGGAGCGAGTGCATAACCCACCACCTGCGCGCCCATGGATTGCAGCCACAGTGATAGCCAGCTGCCTTTGAAACCGGTGTGCCCCGTCATGAGCACGCGTTTACCGCGCCAGAAAGTAGCGTTCACTTCCAAACCTTCCATGGAGCATTGCCGGTTTGCCAAAGCTCTTCCAGGTGTATTTTGTCTCGCAGGGTATCCATAGGCTGCCAGAAACCTTGATGTTGGAAGGCGACAAGATTGCCCTCATGTGCCAAATGTTCTAATGGCTCTCGTTCCCAGATTGTTTGGTCGTCAGCTATGTAATCTATTACTTTGGGTGATAATACAAAGTAACCTCCATTGATCATACCGCCATCGCCTTTTGGTTTTTCTCTGAAACTATTCACTTTGTTGCCGACCATATCCAATGCACCGAAGCGTCCAGGAGGAATTGTTGCGGTCAATGTAGCCAATACTTTATTTTCTTTATGGAAAGCAATTGATTCAGTAATGTTGACGTCACTGACACCGTCACCATAGGTAAAGCAGAAAGCATCCTCATCTTTTACATATTCCGCCACACGCTTCAAGCGCCCGCCAGTCATGGTGTCTTCCCCCGTGTCCACGAGGGTTACCTTCCATGGTTCCGCATATCGTTGATGAACTTCCATTTTGTTATGCGCCATATCAAAAGTTACATCAGACATATGCAAAAAATAGTTGGCAAAATATTCCTTGATGACATAACCTTTATATCCGCAGCAAATAATAAATTCATTGATACCATGAGCCGAGTAGGATTTCATGATATGCCACAAAATAGGTTTGCCACCAATTTCGATCATTGGCTTTGGTTTGGTAGTGGTTTCTTCACTAATGCGCGTTCCCAAACCTCCTGCAAGAATAACTGCTTTCATGATATATTTCCTGATAAATGAATATGTTGAAGAATTGATATCTACGGCGTTGTGCTAATGACAGCAAGTGACTGTAGCATTTTATTAACTTTGTGCTGCCATAGCCATTTTTTTATCAAGCTACGAGGTAAATTCGTCTTGAGCGCTTTGATACGGAGTTCAGTACGAATGGCCAATCCTTCATTCCAAACTCCTTGTTGATATAATTTCAAATACTCTTCAAGGACGGCCAAATTGTCTTGGCGGTTGTGGTAAAGAATAGCGTGGGGATGCCGGCGCTTAAAAATATTTTTGTTGCGCTTGATTAGTGCGCGGGCTTGAGGATTGTCAGAAAAGCTTGAGCCGCCAACATGGTAAACAAAAGCGTCTTCGCATATCAACATTTTGGTGCCGATCTCTTTGGCGCGCATACTAAAATCGGTATCTTCATAATAACCTAGGCCAAATATTGGATCGAGTCCGTGTAATTTATCCCATAGTGATTTTCGAATTGCAACACAGAAGAAGTCCAATCGATAACAGGGGATAAAGCCATGACAGGGAAACTGACTAATAAATTTAGCTTGTTGAAAGATGTCGGCTGCAGTCCCTTTAAACGGGTAACCTTGGCCATTGCCAGCTGCATTAGTAACGGGACCCATCATGTCAACTCTTGGTGGTTGCGCAAGTAGCGAATGGTAAAGTGTATCAAGTGCACCAGGTGCAAATATAGTGTCACTGTTCACCAGTAGCAGCCATTCTGCAGTGGCTAATGATGCACCAAAATTCATTCCCCCCGCGAAACCGGTGTTCTTTTCCAGAAAGCTGGTACGAATATATGGATAGTATTTTAGATATTCCCTAATTTCATTCGCACTGTTGTCGGGCGAGCAGTTGTCAACAACTGTCAGACAGTAATTGGGATTATTGCAATCAGGGAGTAGAGAATCGAGGCATGGCTTGGTTGTGGTTGCAAATTTGCCATAACTGAGCAGGATAATATCGATGTAAGGTGCTTGCATTGGTAAACCAATCAAATTGTTTTAGTGTGTGAAATTTATCACTATATAATGAGATGACAAATGAATATGATGTGCCCCAAGGCTGGGAATCAATAAATTAGCAACATTGTGCAATAATATACTAGAAATACATTTTAGTTTTGATAGGGGAAATTTAATGAGTAAACATCTTGATCTGGGTTGTGGTGATAAACCAAGAAATCCTTATTCCTGCGATGAGTTATTTGGAATTGATCAGTCTAATTGGTTTGTCGGTGCCGAAGTAAGGGCGTGTAAGCTCGGCTTAGAACCATTCCCTTTCCCATCTGATTATTTTGACTCCGTTTCAGCATATGATTTGCTTGAGCATATACCTCGCCAGTCCATAGATCATGTAAACAATACAATTCACTTCCCATTTATTGATGTTATGCAAGAAGTATGGCGTGTATTAAAACCGGATGGTAAATTTTTTGCGCTTACGCCGGCATATCCAGGAAGGCAGGTATTCCAAGATCCAACGCATGTCAATTTTATTACCAAGGATACACATTCATATTTTTGCGGGCATGAGCCACATGCGGCTCGATATGGTTTTAAAGGTCGCTTTGATTCAGCTCAAGTAAGGGCAGTGCTTCCTGAGGAGATGTATGGAGATGTCTCACTTAAATTACGTTGGCGTCGTTTCAGACACGAATATTTTAAGGGTGGCCTGAGCCATTTAACATGGGAACTTGTGGCTAAAAAATAATTGATGCACTAGGGTGAAAATTTTAGTTACGTCGCTTCAAAATTTAGGTGTAATAAATTATGAAAAATGTTGTACTTTACTGCAAATCATACCGTAATGATGTGCTGCGGGTAAAAAGATTGACTAAAAGCATTCAGCAGTTTAATGAAGGGCGCATTCCATTTTATGTATCAGTGCCACGGGCAGATTTTCAGTTGTTTGAAGAGCAGCTGGCAGGCCTGCCAGTAATCTTAATTAATGATGAAGATATTATTCGAGAAAATCCATCTCTGGATCAAAATAAGATTGACGCATTGCCGGGCGGCTATTCACAACAGATAGTGAAGTCTGAGTTCTGGCGGCTAAAAATATCCAATTCGTACCTATGTGTTGATTCAGATTGTGTATTTATTAGACCATTTTTTGAAAGTGATTTTGTTGCAGCAGATGGCTTCCCATACATGGTTATGCATCAGGCAAAAGAACTGCTTCAATTTTCGATTAATCACGGTATGGAAAAAGTTTGTGACAATTTTCACAAAGAGCGACAGAAATTAATGGATATATTTGGTCGGCAAGGCCCCCATTACGATTTCGGGCCACCGCCAATGCTATGGAGTCGACTCGTTTGGCAAGCATTGGATGAGCAATTCCTGAAGCCAAAAAATATGAATTTTTATGATGCGATTATTTTATTCCCTGGAGAAATTCAATGGTACGGTGAGGCAATGTTAAAGTACCGGCCTTTTCCAATAATTCCTGTCGAGCCATATTTTAAATTTTACTATTATGAAAAAAATTATATTGTCGGAAAACAACAGGGCGATAGAATAGAGCGACTGGCAAGGGATTATATCGGTGTTTGCTATCAGTCTAATTGGGAGCGAAAGATTGACTTTGATAAAAAACCATTGGTGTCTCGATTAGCTAGATGGATTAGACGTAAGATATTTCGACGTTATGCTTAAAAATATTGCTGCTAACCACAAAGAAGCGAAGTTGTGATGAATTTTCCCTAATTAAAAAAATCCGATTAGGGCTATGGGCAGAAAGGCGAAAATACAGGTGTAAAAAATAAATCGCACAGCTTGTTTAGAGTAACTTCCCATTTATAGCATGAGCTATAAGCCAATCGCGGTAGAACTAAACTTTGAGGTTTATTTAATGGATAACTTAGTAAAGTCAATTGGATTAGAGCATTCGTTTAGTTCATAAAAGCGGGCGGCATCACGCGCTCGGTCCTCGGATCGACATCGAATGTGAAAGCAATGTGATATATTTTCCAATTTATCTGATGTATCAGCGAAACACCTTATTGAGTCACCGTTAAAGTCAATACGTGATGCTGGCGTTACTTTAATCCCTTGCCGATGCAAGCATTCTCCGACCATAGCATCATCGGCCAATCTGAAATCTAGCATTTTATCTGATAGAACCCGTTGAACATTCTTTCGACTGATCCAGAAGCCTGCGCCGGAGGCGAATGGGACGATGTTTCTCGGATGAAATAGCTCAGCCAATTTGCGCATAATTCTGAAAGGCCAAACGTCGTTCAGGTTGGCATTAATGATTACTCCTGCATAGAGGTTTTCATCAGAAATCGCATTTGCCCAATTGATAAAGTTTTCAATGAAAATAAAAGATGATAGATTCGTCCGGTAAATATAGTCGTACTCAATGCCTGATTTTTCAATGTACTCAAACGCACGGAAAAGTTTGATTCCTGTATTATCGAGTGAGTCGTCAACAGCCAATTTTAATTGATTATGTTCAAGTACGTTATTTGATGCTCCCCCTTCATAGAATATGCAAGGGATGGAGTGTTGCTCTGCACGGTTAACCCATGTGCGTTTGCATGCAAGCATAAAATCTGTATAGCGAGTGTCTGTTGTGCTTAATATTAAGATTAAAATTCTAGGCATTTTTCTACTTAGACAAAAAAGTATCGTGAGGTTTAATTTTAAGCAAGGAGACGAAAAGCAATATAGCTATTGGCGCAAATTGAACGATTATCTGTTCTTGATTAAGGTTTTATCCAAGAGTCCGCGTAATGATAACATGATTACAAGTAGGTATATGATAAACGAAGAGGGTCGCGACTGATTTGTCATGATTTCCAGACACACCTGCCGAGGTAAAATTGCCATATTAAATATAATGAGTAGTCCCCATGTAGTCCAAAACCGATCCCGTTGTTGGGGATATATGGAATGTTTGCAATGGTGTATTCCTCCATCACAAGATGGCGGGATACACCATGAATGCGTCGTTAACAAGCTGCAACCTTTGTGAGTCCAAGAAATTCGCAAATGGGCAGAGTCTTCTACGAGATCACCATTTGATGTGTTGGGTAAACCTAATCCCACATTTATATTTTTAAGGCATTGGTTGTGATAGTCGATGTCCAATGCAACCGGTGCTGTTTCGATAAGATTTTACTAGCGCGGATTGCATTTCAGGCATTAGTATGGCCTTGGCGACGGTCGTGCTAAAGCGCATTTTAAATAAAGAAAGTGCATATCGAGCTCCATGCCAATGATTAATGCTGCGGAGACGCTCTGCCATTGCTACTTCCATTCGTTTAAAAATACGGCATGGCGCTTGGCGATTAATGTTGAAATAAGTAACATTAAAATTAGCAGTAAAAAATGAATAGAGTAATACGAAGTACGATCAAGAAAGTTTTAAACTTTACGTGTAAAAAAATAAATGAAAATATAAAAGGAAAAGTCGGAAATACATTACGAAACACTATGACATCTATTAGAGACGGGATATATAGAAAAATTATTATGACAGCAACAGATTCAGAGATTTTGCATTAAGTGTAATTAAGTTCAATATAGGCTAGCGTAGCCAATATAAATGGGTACGATTTAACTAGTAATAAGTCGTGCCGGGAGCTGTAAAAACTAATTGAAAAATTATATACACATTCTTCGCAGTCACAGATTAGAATGTCAATTTTATGCATCTGCACAAGTGAGAACATGAGTGATCGACGGAAAATATCAATAATCGTCCCCTTTTATAACGAGAGTGAGGCTATTGACCACTTCTATGCGGCTATGCGTCCGATACTTGATCGAATTAATGAACATGACTTCGAAGTCATTTGTATCGATGACGGAAGCCGTGACGACACCTTAAAGAAATTGATTGCCCTGGCAGAGCAAGATAAACGCTTTTACGTCGTCGAGCTATCCCGCAACTTTGGCAAGGAGGCAGCGCTGACGGCCGGTATTGATGCAGCAACGGGCGATGCGGTCATCCCTATCGATGCCGATCTGCAGGATCCGCCCGAGCTTATCCCTGAGATGATCAAAGAATGGCTAATGGGCGCAGAAGTTGTATTGGCCAGAAGAGTAGATCGAACTTCGGATTCCTATCTCAAGCGGAAAACGGCTGAATTTTTCTACCGGTTTCATAACCGTCTTTCGACCATCAGAATTCCTGAAAATGTGGGTGATTTTCGCCTGATGGATAGAATTGCCGTAGATGCGCTCAAGCAGCTTCCCGAGCAGCAACGTTTTATGAAAGGCTTGTTCGCTTGGGTTGGTTTCAAAACTGTCACGCTGGATTACGCAAGAAGTCCCCGGGTAGCCGGAACAACAAAATTTTCAGGATGGAAGCTATGGAATTTTGCACTTGAAGGCATCACCAGCTTTAGTGCCGCCCCGCTTAAATTCTGGTCATATATTGGCGGCCTGGGCGCTTTGGTTACACTTGTGTATGCGCTATTTATTGTTACCAGAACCTTGATTTATGGAGTGGATATCCCGGGTTATGCGTCGTTGCTGGTGGCCGTTCTCTTTTTTGGAAGTTTGCAGTTAATTAGTGTGGGCATGCTGGGTGAATATATTGGACGGATTTACATGGAGACCAAGCACAGGCCGCTGTATTTGATCAGAAAACGCTATGGGGTAAAAGAATGAATCCCGCGGCCTATCTCGAAATGGCAGAAACCGAATCCAGGCATTGGTGGTTTGTTGGCAGGCGTGTCATTCTTACGCGGATGATAGAGACGCTTGGTTTGCCGCCGGATTGCAAAATTCTGGAAGTGGGTTGCGGTACTGGGGGTAATCTTGAGATGCTGTCAAGATTCGGAGCAGTAAGCGCGCTTGAACTGGATGACACTGCACGAGAAATTGCAGAAAATAAGACTAGCAATCGATTCGACATTAGAGCTGGTCATTGTCCTGATGAAATTCCTTTCGAAAATCAGAAGTTTGATTTGATATGTATGTTCGACGTATTGGAACACATAGATCAGGATACTGAATCTTTAATTGCCTTGAAAAATATCTTATCAAAAAATGGCCGAATTTTACTTACAGTGCCAGCTTATCAGTGGTTATATGGAGTGCATGATGAGTTTCTTCACCACAAGAGAAGGTACTCAGCAAAGCAATTGGAAAGAAAAACGGCCGCTGCCAATCTCGTTTCAAGCAGAATTTCTTATTTTAATACAATTTTGTTTCCGCTTGCGGCAATTATCCGTTTAAAGGAAAAGCTATTTAGAAGTAATGTTGCAACAGGCTCACAGATTCCGCACACTTTCATTAACAACCTGTTCAGCAAAGTATTTGGTTCAGAGCGTTTCTTGTTGGAGAGAATAAATCTTCCTTTTGGAGTATCACTTTTATGCGTGCTGCAAGCCACAGATGGCAAATAGGTTGAGCTAATATGCTTATAAGACGTGCAGTACGTTTTGCTTTGTCCGGTGTGCTGGTTACCGTCCTGCACGTGGTAATTGCTACCGCATTTATTAACATAATTTTACCTGAAGCGTCATTAGCCAATGGTGTCGCATTTTTGATTGCTACTGTTGCTTCATATTGGGTTAATACTCATTGGAGTTTCTCAAGCCAGTTACAAGGAAAAAATTTATTCCGATTTGGCGTTGTTTCACTACTTGGGCTAGGTCTTGCCGTGGGTATTTCCGGCACCGTTCAACTATACGGCCTCCCTTACTGGTATGGCATAAGTGCGGTTGTTTTTGTAGTACCGCCGATAACATTTATCCTGCATAATTTCTGGACATACAAATAAGTATTTCAGAAGAGTTAGTATTAAGTGCTGTAACCGTCTGTAAAATTAGCTCTGAATTGAAATCAGAAATTTAAAGTTGGCATTGTTTAATAAGAAAGCATGAGTATGAATGAAACCCACCAAACAAGTTTTGTAACAAAAGTGATTATTGTGGCCGTTGCGGTCGCCGTGGTGATATCAATTTTGATGCCTGACACAGATAAATTGAAAAGTCTGGATACACCAATTAACAAAATATTTGCGCTGTCATTTATTCAAAATCCGGAAGCTCTCTATATGGTTAGTGAGCATTGGGAGGAGCAAAAAAAATATGATCATGCAATTAGAGAGATGAGGCTGGCTATCGGCTTGCTAGAAATGCACCATGCTGACGCTACCGTTCTTAAACGATATAGGGACAGGCTGGAATATTTAAAGATCATTAAATGAAAGAGGTGTTTATCTAGATTTTGTTAAATTCTAGGGTTACATCACAAGAGTTGTTTGAAGTTCGATTTGATTCATAAATTATATTTCTTGAGAGTTCCTTGGATAAATATTGAGACCAATATTTGTCATTCCCAGTGATATGAGTTTTCGGCGCATTATTAGTACAAATTGAGGATTGCTTATTGGGATCGAAAGGATGTTGTTTTAAACTAATGATAGCCTTGTTCCATAAAATGCTGGCTTCCCTATTTGTATCTGCCAACTGACTCCATCGAAGATAATTATCGGATGCCGAGAAAAAAAACACATATAGAATTATAAAAAAAAGCGCTTTTTCGTGCTTAGATTTTTGACCTCCGACAAGATAGAGTACAAAAAGCGTAATAGCCATAGCTAAGGGAAATGAACTGAAATAATTTCCGACATAGTGTGGATCTGATGATGCCCACCTTCTATAGGTTTCGACAAATCCGAACAGAATATTGGGAGAAAATATAAAAAATCCCAATATAAGAAGTGAGCTTTTATTATACAAATACGAAGGTGATAAATTATTTTCAATGCGTGGAATGATAAGTGCCATCCCAAGAAGCAGCAATCCAGCAAAAGTAACTGCTAAAAATATATTGGTTGGTGTATTCAAGTTTAATATATACACAGAAAAAGGCTTTGCAAGAACGTGTAATCCGTGAATTGAAAAATTAAATATAGTCCTGATTACGTCATATAAATTTCCAAATGAATCAATACCTCGGGTGCTTGTTGCATATAGTTTTCGAAAGCTAAAATACAAAATAATATATAAAAGTACAACTGCTACAAGTGTGAGATTTTGAGCTAAGAATTTTTTTGTGTGAATTAATAAATTAGGTTTGTAATTAGAACCATCGGTTTTTTTTCTCTGATACAAATAGAGTGCAGGAAAAACAAATGAATAAAAAAGCATGGGCTCATAGGCTAATAAGGAAAAAGCAAATAGCAAGTAAGGCATCACTATTTGAGAAGAGTTGCTGGGATTTTCCAATTTAACTAAAAATAAATAGAAGCTTAGAAATAAGATAAGAAATTGTAAGTTAAACATCAACAAGTATCCATGAATAGGGCTGAAATCACTAGAATTGATATCAATTAATGCTAGCCAAATCATCCCAATCAGTATGCCGGTGAATTTGTTCGTTAATTTCGTGCAAAATAATATGAAGCTTAAAAAAACAAGTCCATTAACTATAATCTTGAGGGAGTTTACAAATATCCAGCTATCAAGGAGATGAGGTAATTGTGCAATAGACAATATTGGGATGAGCCAAAATCGCCCTTGAACTCTTGCATTCTCAATGCTTCCCTGAAGAATGCCTTTAGAGTAACCCATTTGAGCAATAACTGGGTCATCTGGATTAGTGAAGGTCATACCCCAATGTGGCATTAAAACTAAAAATAATGCACCAATGGTCATTAGGAAACAAAATCTCCAAATATGTTTT
>Ga0315270_10001274_pt1 | contig 13403 bp, 3 predicted proteins | sample C1_bottom_MG_FD_204932 | JGI IMG/M metagenome (GOLD analysis project Ga0315270, IMG submission 204932) | Sediment microbial communities from Yellowstone Lake, YNP, Wyoming, USA - C1_bottom | ecosystem: Environmental > Aquatic > Freshwater > Lake > Sediment | place: USA: Wyoming | collected... | reverse complement strand
ATCGGCAAAGTCTGACTCAACCAAAATCAAAATAAAATAAAATCAGAAAAATCAGAAAAAATCAGAAATTAAGAGCAGAAAAAATCAGAAATTAATAATAATAATATCAATCGCTATCGCTCAGATTTGCCGTTTGCTTCGTCTCGGGAAATTTCAAATAACAGTATTTTAACGGAAAATGTTTCTTGTTCAAAATTACTAATTCTTTAGTCAGTTCTGGTGTCCAATTACTTGAAGTTCGTCTTGGAATAATTAATTTTAACGGAGATTTCTCTTATTTTTATTCTTCATATTTGTCTGTTTTTAATATTATTTTCGGTAGATTAAATTGTAATCCAGAAGAAATATTTTGACAAAGTCGTTTTTTAGGATTTTCATCTTCTTAAACTTTACAGATATAACACAATTTATATTTAATTAAAATCCGCTTTGACTGACAGTACTCGCACAAAGTAGTTTCATTTTGTATAAATTAATTATATAAATCAATATAGTTTTTGTTGATTTCGTCCGGAGTTTTTTTAGTCGGAATTGAATTGTCTAATTAGTGAATTTCGCAGAATTTTGAATAAATATATTTATCTTATTTTTTGAGCGTTTTAAGTACAAAGAAATTGTCTGACATTTATATCAGTAAAAATTAAAATAAAAAAATAATCAATTCTAACACAAGGTCTCTTTAATTTTATTTCGATATTATTTGATCAAATCTGAAGTTGATGTAATTCACTGCCAAGTCCTTTGAAAAATTTAAATTTAATCGGAAATGAAAATATTACAAGAAGATAGCCGTAACGCTGATCTGTGCAAAAGTTGTATAGATCTAAAAACTGTTTTGGTGCAAGAGTACTAGAAACCTCTTCTCGGATTTTGGCGACCTCCTTTTGATTTGAAGTAGAAAACGTTATATAGTGGCTAAATTAAGATCTCGCAATCGGGTGCATAGATTTTAAATATTAACTGATTACAATTATACTAATTTAATGATGACGCATCTTACACAACATTTTTGCAAGTTAAGAATGTGCAGAGCTCATATCTATTTCTAATAAACAATCATCCAGTACGATTAGAGATTATATTTACGGCGTTTTCTACGATTTTGAGTCCATTGATTTTTCTACTAATTACTAATAAATCGTGCTCAAACTTTGCTCGAGGTCCTTACTGAAGAATTAATCTTATTCTTTGAAATCGTGATCTTAAGTCGATCGTTTTTACAAATCTAATTTAACATCTAGCCAGGCATCATCGATAAGTTACGTTGGACAAAGAAGATAGATATTATCGACCCAAAATTTGTCTTTTATCCCGAATGAAGAATCTGTCAAAAGTGACTTCACAAGTTGGGATTTTCCACTTCCACTCGACGCTGTAATTAAAAGACGAAAGCTTAAGAAATCCGAAAATATTTAACTTTTGGTTGGTTGATATTTTGTTTACATTTATAAGTAATATATTTTTTCGTTTGTATAAATAATGAGCTAGTACGAACTTATGAATTAAGTTGAAGAAACTAAAAATGACGTCATCGATGAAAGCCTTTTAAATAAATTCTAAACAACTACTTAAACTACAGAATAACTGAATTAATAGTTCAAACCAACGCCCGAGTAAATTTTACGGGTAAAAGACAATTGTAAGTATCTCGTTTCTGGGGACACTAAAATTAAAGAAGAAAAATTAGAATCTGTTATGGTCGGCCTTAATAACCCCAAAGATCTTATCTTATTGTTTCTTGTAAATACTTGTGAACACGGATTGAAGTTGATTGATGATATAGAAGAATAGAAATATACACTATTTATCTGCTGTGAATTTTTCAAAAAATTAGAGATTGACGACTGTCGTTTATTTTAAATTTCTAATGATATTTTTGATTGCGTACTTGAGCCGGTTGTTGTTTTTGAAAATCACAAATTTATACAGATTTGGTCTGATATTGTCGAATATTCTACTATATCAGTTGAGAATAGAAATAACGAAGAAAACTTTCCTTTTTGTATGTCAGAATTAGCGGAATCACTTAAAATAAAATGAATAAATTTATACAACACCAGTCCTATTAATATTATTTTCTTATTTTTTTATACAGTGTAAAATGGAATCTGAAAACAGTTTTATGGACGATCGGATGAATCTTGCATAGATTTTTGCTCGAAAGTCCGTTGACGTCATATATAATTAAACGCCCATTCAACCCCTTCAGGAGAGTTACTCCCCTGGATAAAATATCAGGCTCGTATTTTAGAGAAGTAAATCAGTAATAAACCTGGCGGAAGTTTAATTATTGTTCAGACCCGTAATCTGCTGGTCTGGTGCCGATTCACTTCCAGACGTCGCTAGAAAATCATTTTTGTGCATTACACCAACTTAAGCATCAGATTTCTTCTAATGTACTTCAATTACTTTTAATAACAATCAACTTCTGTCCTAAACGGGAATCGCCCAAACGACACCCCGAAATCTCTTCATGAATTATTATAACAGTCTTAGTAATAAAAAAAAGAACGATATTGGAACCGACGATTATATCGCAGGAATTTGCACAGAATTGCCAGGAGGTCAGTTGAATTAAGTCGTTGGAACTGAGGAGATTTTGATTGGCACCCACCCATATTCTAGTGTCGGAAATACCGTTATAACTCGTACTGAATTTGACGCTTTCCCCCGAGCAATTGTTTCAAAAATTTGGACTTACAACATGGAGCACATGTTACCAGCAACAAATGGACCGACTTTAACTTCAAACGCATATTTTTCAGGAACTATGGATGCTTTAGCGAATTGCGCTTCGAATTAAACGTTTGGCGGTGTTGCTATGCCTGCCGGCGATGGCAGCATCGCAGGAACTTCGGGAGAGGGAACCATTTCATATTCTGCAAATTTTCCACTTTTATCGTTAATGGTTAGTTCTAGTGTCGCAGTTTACAAAGGCCAACAAGAAAGATTTTAAAGGACTAGAATGAGATTTTTGACGGCAACAACAAGCATTTATCCATACGTAGCAGCAGCAGATGTGGCAATTTAAACCAACACGATTTCACCAATTGGGATGCCAATTGCTGCAGATTATGCTCGTTTGAAATGTATTGGTAATAGTGGTGATTTTGTTACGGGCCCCTAGAGGATTTGCTATTCAACGAGCGTTTAGGGACCCTATGGGTGCTACCAAACAGCAAGCCAAAACGGAACGCAAAGATTCAACGGTTAACAATGGACTTCATCAAATTCTACTTATTTCCCAAAAGAATAATACACAAACATGAGCGTTTAACTTTCTGAACTTTCAATAGAACTCGCGTAAATTTAAAACGTTTGTATGGATTCTACTTAAGTCGTTATTTTACTTTAGCCTTCAAATCCAAATTAAGTTTTAAGCAGCTATTTATAAACAGGGTTATTTAAACAAACGAATTTGGTCAAGCCAGGGCCAAGCGGCGCAGCTTAAACCTATTCCCCAGGGGCAAGCTCAGATGAATGCCAGCAATTTTTAAATGCATGTTTAATCGGCAGTGCTACGTATAAACTCACGGATTTGTGCTGCAGAATACCTTACCAAATTTACCCGGAATCGAGCTTTTCTTTGATCAGGAGCCTGTTATTCTAGCCGGTAAGTTTCTAAAGTTTAAGAATTTAGGTGGACTAGATCAACTCATTAACCTCGAGCTTCAGCCAGAGAATCGCAGTAGGCGGTTCTGCGTTGATAAATGGCACAATATCCTTCGTTATTGCAAATTCAAGAGTTTTAGACAATCAGACCAAACCTTTACGACCACAAGATTTAATTCTCAATTTTCAAACGCTTTAGCCGCCCTGCTTGAATGACCTTCGTTATGTGGCTGCTTTTGATAGCCTTTACATCCCGTACAGCTAGTGGTCTGTCTTTTTAGATAGTTAGTGCTACGAAGCCAGTCCGTTAATTCCGATTTCTAATCCGCAGTACTCAACATATCTTAAAACTCGAGACGCTTGGCATTAAATGTTCAATAAGCATTTTTGCGTAGATCTAAGAGATTTTCTCCATAACAGATCGTGCGTGGCAGTCTCAATAAATCCGTACAATGATAGATCCAAGATGTGTGTTGATTCCCAGCTAGTAATAACTTGTTAATTTGACGGAACTGATCGAATTGCACTTTCTCAAACTCTCGGTCTCCAAACACAGTCTTACGTACCAGGGAGTTTCAGCCTTTATACGGTTGTTGTGTGTTCATAAAGTCTTGTAAATGATGATTATGTTAAAATCTGAAAACGTGATTTATTTTATTATAATATTACTTATTCTCACCAAAAAAATATATTTTAAGTAAATCTTTTTTTACGTCTTATAAATATGTAAAGCTAAAGCGAAAAAACAATCGACTAAGTATTTCATACACAAATAACTTAAAGAGGTTATACGGTAGATTAAAATAACCATACACTAACATATAAATTCGACTAAAGACTTAATATACACACAGTAAATCTTACTTAAATGAACTTCTTCAACATTTGGCCAAACATTAATAAATTCTACAATTCCTTTCAACTCGAAATTAACGGAGTTTCTTTTCTTGTTACGATTCCGCCTTCTTTATATTCTTTCTGGTCTATTTTTGATATGTTAACAATTTTTAATACGCAGATCAATTTGCAAATTACAGCTTACGGAACTTGGACATTTTCTCTCGTCGGTAATAACGCAAAATTTGTTTAATTAACAAATACATCCAGCACTCCATTTAAATTTATTTAATCAGAATCGATTCAGTTTAATTAATTATTTTCGTATATTGGTTTTGGGGCATAATCAAACGCATTTAAATAATATAAAACAACATAAATCAGCGAGGTACCGTATAATGTTACAGTAAGTTCTGCCGTTCACGTCTGTTGCCGAAATTTAACTTTGAACACAGAAATTTAGTCCTGTTTGGCGTCAATTCCTATAAATGAAGGAATTTTAAATTTAATTCAGTATATATCTCCGTTCTACCAGTGTAATCGCCATATTTTATCCAAGAATATTCCCTACGCAGTGACAGATTTGACTTTAATTTTTCTCGATGATAATGGCTTTCCCTTAATTGTAGAAAATAATAAAATAAGCCTTGTATTGATGTGGGAGGCGTATTCGAAATGAGTTATTTGATTTGATTTAGTATTACATTTATATGTTGAATGCTATTTTAGTTTTTTAACTGCAGAATAGAATTGAGATTGTCTAATCCGATTTGTAAATTATTAAAAGTGATTTTTGGCAAATTAATCAAAAACGTCTTTATCGAATTGTGTTGTTTTAGCAGATTTGAGTATTAAAAGACCGAGATCTATATCAAAAATTTGTAAAGCCCGGGTAGACGTCTTTTTTAATGTTTTATTCTATTACCTAAGGATACTGAGACGCGGGCTTTTAGAATTTTAAAATCGACAAAGTCTGACTCAACCAAAATAAAATAAAATAAAATCAGAAAAATCAGAAAAAATCAGAAATTATGGCGAGATTGAAATATTTAAAATTGTTTTTTTTAAACACATAAAGACATTACTAAAAAAGAAATGCACAAATATTTATTGCCCCAGAACTGCGAAGACTGTCCAGACAATCCTGGATATACAATCAGTGCGTTTTTAACCTAATATGATTGTGCCGAAAAGGTCAGAAAGGAAAAAGAATCAGCCGATATTCTTACGCTTTACAAATAATTAAAACTACAACATGTTCTCAAAGAAAATAACGATTTAGAAGAAGGCTTAAAAAAATCAATGCTTTACACAAATTATCGTCTGATAAATTAAATCGGAGACTTAATAGAAACGACAGACACAGATTATCCAAAATCTTTTTAATAAGTGACAAAATCAGAAATTAATAACATTATCCTTACATCGATTTAACTTCGAGCCTAACACTTATTAACAGATCCTTTAAAAAATAGAGCAGTTTGAACCACTATATTTATTTTTTTTTATCTTTTCTATGATATAAATGGCGAATACTTCTGGATTTACGGCCTTACCCAACAAATTATAAAATACGCCGATTTCATCAGAAACTTTAGATGCAAGTCATATTATCTGCGGTTTCCCAAATCCTGAAGATATACAGATAAAAGGAATAGTCAATTTTGTGAATCCCATAATGGTAGAATTAGACATGATCAAATCTTTAACAGTGCCAGATGTAAATGTAAAGTGTTTAGACGACCATATTTAAATAAATAATAACGAGGGGTTCTTTGATATAGACGCAAGTTAAATATATAGTAATACTGAAATAACTACATTTAATTAAACTTAAGATTTCAACGTGACGTCATAAAATACATCTATAACTGGAGACATTTAAGTAAATCTATAATCATCGTCGGCTCAAATATCAGTAAATGAGAATATAGACATAGTCAATAACGTCGAATCATTTATCAATATCACAAATTAAAACGGCCTGATTAATTTAACTGCAGATGCTATAAGTATTGTTGGCGATGATTCAATAAATTTAACAACGAATCTTTTAACAGTAAATGGAAATATATCAAATTTAACATTATAAGACGGCAATCAAATTCAGTCAGACGGTGGGGCTTCGTCTATATAATTTTCTACAATTGCTATGAATATTGCATCAGATAACCTGGTAAATATAAGTTCTTAAAATATAAATTTAACAGGAAGCTCTGGTATTGTTGTCTCTGGTGAAATTAACATGTAAACTAATAAAATAAAAAATCTAGGAGACGCAACTTTACCGACGGACGGATTGAATTTATAAACCGGTAATAATTTCTATTATTAAAATACGGTGCCTTTGAATAATATAATTGCGCCAACCGGGAATCTTTCGTTAAATTCGAAAAGAATAGTTAATTTAGCAAATCCAACTCTACCAACTGACGGATTGAATTAATAGAGCGGAGACGGGAGATATTACTAAAATTCAGTCCCTTTGAACAATATTACATTAGCAACTTCAAATCTTTCATTAAATTCATAAAAAATCACTAATATGTTACCGGGCACTCTTTCAACAGATGCTGTAAATTTTTCGCAATTAACAACGGCTGGTGCTTTAGTGGGCAGTATATAGATGTTTTGCAGTGATGTGGTTCCAACAGGCTATTTACAATGTGATGGTAGTTCAGTTTCTAGAATCACGTATGCTAATTTATTTGCTATCATTGGAACGAGATTTGGTTCATTAAATGTCTCAAGTTTTAATTTACCAGAAACGAGGGGAATTTTTGTCAGAGGATGGAACAATACAAACACAACTGCGAATTTTAACGATGTCGACTCTTCAACTAGAATTGCTTTAAAAACTGGTGGTAATACTGGAAATAATGTCGGATCTTATTAAACGGATTAATTTGAAAGCCATTACCATAATCTGTCTGCAACTTATAACGCACCCAATTTAGTTATCGAGCCGATCCGCGCCCCACTCGACGTTAATAGGCAATATTGCAATGGAACAACAAATAATTCGATAAATACAGCTACGAGTAACACGGGCGGAAATTAAACAAATCCAATGAACGTCTACGTAATGTACATTATAAAATATTGAAAATAAATTATTACGAGTATAAAATGGAAACAAATATTTACTCTGGGCTGATCATTTAGCATTTAGAAAATTAGAAAATACCAGATCATTTTACATTTATTTCAGCGATACAATACACTAATAGAAAAATTGAACTGTCAACATCGAATCGTTTATAATATTTAATCGGTAATTTCTAAGACATGAAAATTGAAAACGACGTACTTTATTTAGATATGGCTTGTTGTAAAGAATAACATGAAGAAGAACACAAAGAACACGAATAATTACTATGATTTACTTTAAAAATACATTACTCGCAGATAGGATGTTTTAATAATAAATATTTTTTTTTATGTGTGTAAATGGAAATAAATAAAACTTAAAACACATAAGATAGAATAAGTATTTTGGCAGTATTAATAATTTAAATCCTGACGCTTTTAACTAATTTCGTTTAGAGCATAATATAGCAAATTCATAAGAATAAATTAGATGAAATTCATGAGCAAAATTAATCGTAAAATAAAAAAATAGAATGTCTTCATCAATAAAACACAACACTTCACGAGATAATTTCTAAAACCCAAAGTGATCATAATTCTACACAATAAAAACTAGTTGAAGATGAAGAACCAATCAATAAACAAAACTTAAAATGAAAACAACAACACAAGACTTTGTGAAAATCTTAAAATTATTTTTTTTATCTTTTCCATAAACAAGATTATGTAAACGCAAGTTTCGAAAACTAATCTAGGGGCGGATGCAAAAAAGAGTAAAAACATAGAAGTCTTGTTATAATAAATGTAAAACGACCCTGTTCAAAAAACAAAAGTTATTATTTATCTTAAAAATTATTAATTACTGTCTAGTGCTTCTGAAAATCCTCAAATAAAAACAATAAAGGCGGCATTAAATAAAATATAAAACGACGAAGTTTTTGAAGAATTATTAAGCAAAGAAAAGTCTTTATATAGATTGTCTTCATATGATAAAAGCGTTTCTTAGATAACAGAACCGGCCTAAAAATCTCAAGCAAAAATTCGAGGAGTTACCGGGGAAACAATAACTTAAAGCGATCTGTAATCAGTTTAAAATAAAGCAATAAGTAAAAGATAGGATATAGAAGAAAGCAAAGATTTACCATAATTCAAAGAAAATACTAGTGATTAGTCTAAAAAATCTACTAAATCTCAAATTTAAAAAGACAGCAAAAATCCACTTTTACAAGATAAATCAATCAATAGTAATTCAGTCTAATCAGTAAAATAAATCAAAAACAAAACAGCACATTCCCAAAAATCAAACAAAAGCGTAAAATCAGAATAACTTGAAACTGCGAAGCAATTACATTTTGAATTAGAAAATAACTAACAATTAAGAAAGATTTTGCCATAAATTAATAAAGCAGATTAGCTTTTGTAAAGCGGTAGTATAGATTCAAAATAAGCAACTTAAATGAAATCTGAAGCAATTAAAGACGGTATGAGCAATAAAACAGTAAAATCAATTGTATATTAAGCCATAAATTAGTCACTTTAAAATAAATTAGATTCGTCTAAAACATAAAAAAGCGTTTTTGGCTAAGCACCGCAAATTGTTGATGATTAAAATGTTTAAAAAAATAGTTAAGACAATGTAATTTCTGGCCAATCAAATTAAATTCCTAAAGACGTAATTGGTCCTAATTTTATTTAAGCAAAAGAAAGAAATACCGACATTCCTCATTTTACAAAAAGCTTAGATAAATTGTCCTAAAAGCACGGATCCGCTGTTTCAGAAAAGGCAGAATTACTCAAGAAATAAATAGAATAAAGCACAAAAGAAGTAAATTAGATTGATAAAAATATTATGGAGCCTATAATTTCACATAATTCAACCCCATCTGAAGAATAAATTATTACTGAAGTAAAACAAAATCCTTTACTAGAAAAAAGCCCAAAAACAATGGAAGATGTACTAAATAATTAAATCGTAAAAGAAAAAATTACATCAATAATATAGGGCGTGGATTTGACAGATTAATAAGAATAATTAGCGAGGCGAACTGTTTTTGATATTCAATCAGTAAATGACCTCGTGACAGAACAGCTTCTTAAATTAGAATAGAGTGGGGCGATTAAATCTGATAAAAAATAAAAAAAAATTTAATAAAACAAAAAGAACTTATTTGAAGTAGAAAGTTCAAAGTCGGAACAGTTTTAGCCAGCAAACAGTTTAAATTATTAAAAAAGATCACAGATTTCAATTGGTGATTTGGGAAACAGCAGTTCAAAAACGAAATAAACAGTAAAGGCGGGGAAATACGAAGAAAAAATATAAGAAAGCTTTAATAAATCTGAACAGTAATTGATAGATGTATCCGGCCAAAAAGTTACCCAATAATTTATTTTAGATGTGATTAAAGATACAATTGAACAAATAAGTAAAATTACAGGCGAAATCCCGACAACGGCAACTTATTCTACTTTTAAAAATTAAACACAAGTATTCGAAACTAAAATCGTTAAAAAAGAGAGTAATTAATTCGCAGTTAAACAGGGATCTGCTTTTCGATTAAGACAGTGTAAATGAAACTTGTGATAGAATATTTTTTATATTTATATATTTTTTTTCTCAGTATATTTTCTCAATTATAAATAAGAACAATTATGGTCGGTAAGATTATAGGATCGGAAGTTGGAATTCAGGCGATTTTAGGAAGCCTAGGCGTCGAGGCTGCGAGTCTTTAATTAGAATTGGTTTTAGCAGAAGTTGCCGTTTTAGGAGTTGTTTTATCCGCGAAAGCAATAACTAAAAAGATCTAATAGCATAAGCGCGAAAAAGAAATTTAAGACAGTCTCGATTAATAAAACTAGGAATAAATAGCAGAAAATAATGAATACGAAAGACAAATTGAAAGACGAAGAGAGCAAGAAAGAAATAACGAAGGGGTTACTACAACAGAATAATTTCATAGATAATCTGGTGTTTTAGAAAATGAAAGAAATTCAAGAATTAATGCCCTAGAAATTCAAATGGGACTCGATCCTGAAAATTCTAGAATTCATATGTAAACCCCCGACCCAGATCTATACATGATGTCGGACGAGGCAAGAGATGAAATTAATAGGGTAGAAGAAGAAGAAAAAAAGAATAACAACAACAACAACAACGATCCAGACGACGGCCCAGACAACGGTCCAGACAACGGTGGCGGTGGTGGTGGTGGTAATCCAAATCCAAACCGTAATGGAAGAAATATTATTCCTAAAAATCCTTACTAAAATATGATAAATTGGTTATAATCTTTGGTCCAATAATAATAAAATCGAGAAAAAGAAAGACAAAAGGCAGAAGACGATAAAAAATAATCAGAAACATAAACTGCAGATTAGTAACTTTAGACTGAATTACAAAAAGAAACTTTAGACAATTAACATATTATGCAAGAATAATTTAATGCACAGCTTTACGCCCTGGGAGAATCTGAAAAAACAACTGAAGAAGTTTTGGTCGAGCTCGAATCGATTTCGAAGTTAATAGATGATTAAATACCCGATTAAGTAAAGATGGATCCTACTTCGATTTTCAGCAGTGAATTGATTAGCTTTTGATGAGTATGGTGTGTTTTTTTTCTTGATTAATTAAATTTTGTTTTAAAAAAAATAACTTAAATCTCTTTAAATATAATGTGATTACTTCTAATTTAGAAACATCTTAAAAAAATATTATTCACATCAATTACTTTCTTGTTCACTTAAGCTATACTCGTTATTATTAAAGCATTTTGTTCTGTGCTTTTTAAAAGGGCCCATTGTTTTAAAATTTCTTTTGCATTTTTAACAATTTAAATTATTACTTTCGTGAATGGACTGATGATGTATTTGCCAATATATTTCTCTGTTTCTAATTTCTTTTTCGTCATAATATTAGAATTTTTCAATCGTAATAACTTAATAAATAAATAAAAGCTCGTGTTGTAAAAGTTTAAAGAATGGAATTTTTATTACAGATGTTAATGATTAAATATGCTAATCTATACGTTTTTGGATATTGTCTGATGTAAATCCAACGTAATCTATTGTTTTATATTATTTATGTTTAAATCCGTAAATAAAGCCTGTTTTACAGCAACTTTCGTATTTTATTTGTAGTTAAGAATTTTATTCTTTTACCTGTTATATTTCTTAAAGTAATTATTATTATTGTTATTTTTGAGTTTCGAGTTAATGATCTATAAAATCAAATGCAATCGTTTCGAGTTTAATGTAATATTTTCTAGTTTGCGGGTCTGATAACATTATCATTAACTTAACACCTTCTTATGATAGTAAATAGATTAATTTTTGACCTACACCTTATAGGTGTACCTTATAATCAGTGTCTAAAACCAGTTATTTTTAGATCTCTCTTGTGAATGTTTAATATCTTTTAAAATGAATTTTTCCAAACCATTCGTACAGCACATCGCTTTAGATCCAAGTATTTCTGTTTTCGTAATTCTTTGCAAATTTTGAAATAAAATCTTATGGGATATCTAATGTAAGTTATTGATCAAGGAACGATTACATTTAACAGTAGAAAAATAATTAATATAAATAAATATTTGACACTACTTTTGCGTTTAAGATAATTAAATTCTAAAATTATTATGTTTTTTTTCTACTATAAAATGTCAATTAAAAATACAAATAGAAAGCAATTAATCACGTAAGTTTATTGTTTACAAGAGGCGTTGTATTAAAAACAAGAGACGTAAGAATAAAATGAATCTGAAATAGAAAGCAGTTCCAGTGAAGATGATCCGATGCTTGGTCAATTAATGTAAAATAATAAAAAGATTTAATAAATTCTATAAGAAACAAATACTGTTCTTTTCAATAATTCTGAGTTGTTTTATTCAAGAAAAAGATTAAAAAAGAAATTACACAAACAGATGAGCAAAAAGATGAAAGATTCTATGTATGTGTGATATATTTTACTAAAGTGATAGTGTTTTTTTTTCAGATATTTCTTCGTTATTGTTCTAATGCTCTAGACATAGATCTTGTTTAAACTTAATTTTATTGGCGTAATAATATTTAGAGCAAATCTAATGCCCTTTAAATAGAATTTCTGTCTGTTGTTTCTATCGTTAAAACAATACTATTATTATTATTATTCAAAACAGTTTAACTTGAACTTGAGCTTTAACTTTAACTTGAACTCGAACTTGAGCTTTAATTATTAGATTATTCCTGGATTTATTAAAACGATTCTGATTAGGATTGAGAAAAATAACTGTAAGAAAACACCGTTTCAGATTATTCTTGTTCAATATAATACGGATTAATTTATTTGCAAAAACAACAGATAGTCTTGTCTAAAAGTTACACAGAACAATCAATACAGACTTTGTGAAATTCGTTGTGACAAACTCGCTGAAAATAATCGATTTATATTTATTCGTAACATATTTGGCATTCCATATTTTGTTTTATATATTGAATAATTAATTTATTTTTATATTATCATACCATTAAATGCAATCTTAAGAATAATCAGCCGAATCTGAAAAAACATAATCAAAATCTAAATCCAGCATATTCGTTTGTAAGACGTGCAAATCAGCTGAAGTGAAAGTACCAAGAATTAAAAAAGAAAAGGATGAAAACGAAAAGATAGTAGCAAAGCTCTCGGCAACAAAAGACACTCATTCTGATCAAAAATATATTATTAAAATTTAGGGAAAGACAATCTCGTTCGGGTAGAAATTGGCGTCTGATTATACTATTTCAAAATCAGAAGAAAGGCGATAGCTTTATATTGCTAAACACTCAAAAAGAGAAGAAAAATATTGGGAATTAAAAGAAAAATAAAATCTATTTACGGCGTCGTTTTGGTC
>Ga0315270_10001273_pt1 | contig 13411 bp, 7 predicted proteins | sample C1_bottom_MG_FD_204932 | JGI IMG/M metagenome (GOLD analysis project Ga0315270, IMG submission 204932) | Sediment microbial communities from Yellowstone Lake, YNP, Wyoming, USA - C1_bottom | ecosystem: Environmental > Aquatic > Freshwater > Lake > Sediment | place: USA: Wyoming | collected... | reverse complement strand
ACATCAGGCACGATGGTCTAGAAAATTGCGCGTCTATCGATGCCAATACGCGCCATGTCGCGTTTGAGCTTGATCAGCGCCTCCAACTGGATCTGCCGTATGCGCTCGCGCGTCAGACCCAGGCGCTGCGCCAGCACGTCAAGCGTCTCGGGCTCACGATCAGCCAGACCATAGCGTCCCGACAGGACCTCGCGCTCGCGCTCGCTCAAGCCATCCATGCCCTGCCTGAGCAAGAGCTCGAGTTCATGGTTGAAGGCGACGCCCTCGGGGTTCTGCGCAACTTCGTCGGCCACCTGGTCCAGCATGGTGTCGCCGCCATCGGCACTGTTGCGGTCCATCGGCGCATCGAGCGAGCTCGGATACTCTGCATAAGTCAGCAGCTCTGCAACGACCTGCACCGGACGACCCAGCATCTTGGCAATATCCTCGGCGCGAACACTGCTCTCACCGCCTTCGAAGACCGACAAGCCATGCGTCGCACCGTTCGCACCATCGGCTCCGCCAGCACGGTCGCGGCCTTGCGCAGCTTCCAAGATGCGGCGCGCCTTGAGCACATGGTTGAGCTCGCGCACGATATGCACGGGAAGGCGTACCAGTCGCGCCTGATGCATCAGCGCACGCTCCACGCTTTGGCGAATCCACCAACTGGCATAGGTTGAAAAACGGAATCCGCGCTCTGGTTCGAACTTGCCGATGGCGTGCATCAGCCCGAGGTTGCCCTCTTCGATCAGGTCGCTCATGGGCAGGCCACGTCCCAGGTAATTCTTGGCGACACTGACCACCAGTCTCAGGTTGTGTTCGATCATGGCCTGGCGCGCTTCGAAATCTCCTGCGCGTGCGCGCAGGGCGATGTCGAACTCATCTTGCGGGCTCAGCAATGGTGTGCGGCGTATATCGCGCAGATAGCTCTGCAAGGCATTGCCCGATGCGCTATCGGCGGCGTCAGCCTTGACCAAGGGGAGCGTCGCCAGTGCATCCTGATCGGGCTCCAGGATGTCGTTCGCCCCAGGGTCAAGCGGGGACGACAAGCCCTTCTTGGGTGAACCAGTGGCCGGTGTAGCGCGCTTGGACTCTTTCATCGTCGCGCTCCATGGTCTCTAGCTGCTCGCCGACATCAATCAACGCACAGGCAACAGCTTGGCCGGATCTATCGGCTTGCCTTGCTTGCGAATTTCGAAGTGCAACTCGACTTGATCGGCGTCGCTGGAACCCATTTCGGCAATCTGCTGTCCGCGTCGCACCGCCTGATCTTCCTTCACCAGCAGGGTCTGGTTGTGCGCATAGGCAGTCAGGTAGGTGGTGTTGTGTTTGATGATGACGAGATTGCCATAGCCACGCAAGCCCGATCCCGCATAGACGACGCGGCCATCAGCCGCGGCCAACACCGGGTCGCCGGCTTTGCCCCCGATCGCCAGCCCCTTGTTGCGGACTTCATCGAACCCTGCCAGCAGACCGCCGGCAGCGGGCCAAGTCCAGACCACGTCATCGTCACCATCGCGCGGCAGTGCGGGACTGACACTCGAGGGCGCCGCGCCGACCGTTGACCCGGCAGCGCCTGGAGGCGGGACCGTCGCCGGCCGGGCGTCCAGCGGACGGAGCTCAAGTTTGGCCGAGTTCACTGCGTGGGTGCTGACCGATGCGGCGTCGACACCGGGAGGAACAACGCGCAAGACCTGACCGACTTCGATCTGATTGGGCTTGTCGAGGTTGTTCCACTTGACCAGATCGCGCCAGTTCTGGCCATTGTCGAGCCCGATGCGGATCAAGGTATCGCTCGGCTTGACGGTGTAATAGCCGGGCTTTCCAGCATTCTCGGCACCCGGCAGCAGTTTGCCTGCGTCGCTTGCGGGCGCCTGCGGCGGCGCGGACTGAGTCGTCGCGGCTTGAGCACCAGTCTTGGGTATCCCCACGCCTGTGGATCGTTGTTCGACAGGCGCGCGTTGCGGAGTCGAGCTGCAGGCGGCCAGCAACACGAGCGCTCCCAGGCTGCACAACAGCGAAGCGATAGAAGGGGATTTCACAGCAATGTTCATTAGGATGGAATGAGCCGATAAGCGCATCAATTTGGGACCCGACACAAACACGGCCCGTCTACATGACGCCTGATTTTAGGGGAACGAAATGAACTGCCTCGTAGGCATTGCGAACAAATCTTGAAACACCGTTCTCTACGACATGATCAACCACGACCAAAACCTGCCCCTGGCCGGTGGCCTGCTTCATGGGCGCGACCAGGCGACCACCGGGCGCCAACTGGTCCAACCATGCGGCCGGCAGATCTTCGCCGCCCGCCGCTGCAATGATGCTGTCATAGGGTGCATTCGGGCGATGCCCTAAGCGACCATCACCATAAATCAAACGAATCGTATGCCCGCGCATGTCAGCCAGATTTTTGAGCGCCTGGTCATGCAAAGGTCGCACGCGTTCGATGGACACCACGTCACGCGCTAAAGCGGCCAGCACGGCAGCCTGATAGCCACAACCGGTGCCGATCTCCAACACCCTACCCAAGTGACCACTACGCTGCGCACAGTCGCCGCCAAACAGCAAGGCGATCATGCGCCCGATCACCGAAGGCTTGGAGATGGTCTGGCCATGGCCTATGGGCAGACTCGTGTCTTCATAGGCCTGCGTGGCCAGCGCCGAATCGACAAACAGATGCCGAGGCACCGAATTGAGCGCCTGCAGCACTCGCTCGTCGCGCAAGCCGTCCTGCTGCAGACGCTGCACCAGACGCTGACGCACGCCCGCCGAATCCAGTCCCAAGCCGGTGGGTGCCATCTGGCGCGCAGCATGCTCGGCAGCGTGCTGCATATGCAGTTGCGGTCTGAGCATCGCGCGCGCAGCGCCCGCAGGGCCAGGCTTGGTTTTCGAAACCTTGTCGAGTGCCAGCGGAAAGCGACGAGCGCTCGCGTCCGGGCCGCTCATGTCGAGGCGCCACCCAATCGCTGGCGCCAGGCACCGAGCGCTGCATGTTCGGTCAGATCGATCTGCAAGGGAGTGATCGAAACGCAGCCATTCGCGGTCGCGTGAAAGTCGGTGCCCTCACCGGCCTCGCGCGCGTCGCCGGCAGGGCCGATCCAAAAAATGGTTTCGCCGCGCGGGTTGACCTGGCGTATCACCGGTTCGCTCGCATGGCGGCGACCCAGGCGCGTGATCACGCGAGGCAGTGACATCGCGTCGGGCCGGTTCGGGATGTTCACGTTGAGCAGGAACGGACCCTGCGCGGCGCTGGCCAGCACCTGATCGATCACGGCGCGCGCGGTTTGCGCGGCTGCGTCCAGATGCGTCCAGGCCCGCTCCGACTGTGAAAACGCAATCGATGGAATGCCAAACAAATAGCCTTCAGTGGCTGCCGCAACCGTGCCCGAATACAGGGTGTCGTCTCCCATATTGGCGCCATTGTTGATGCCCGACAGCACCAGATCGGGCCGCCACTCGAGCACGCCGGTGAGAGCCACGTGGACACAGTCTGACGGCGTTCCGTTCACATAGCGAAAACCATTCGCTGCCTTATAGACATTGAGCGGCCGGTTCAAGGTCAAGGCGTTCGACGTGCCGCTGGCATTCTGCTCGGGCGCAATCACCTCGATTTCGCCCAAACCCTCGCAGGCCTTGACCAGCGCCAGCAGGCCCGGAGCAAGGTATCCATCGTCATTGGCAATCAAAATACGCATGCGGCCATTGTAGGCACCCTATGATGCCTGCGCACCCTGATTGGAGATGACTGATGAAAGCTTGGCTCTGTGAAAACCCGACCGGCGTTGAAGCGCTGACCTGGCAGGAACTGCCCGACACCGCGCCCGGTCCGGGCGAGTTGCGCGTGGCCATCAAGGCCGCCAGCCTGAATTTTCCGGACCTGTTGATGGTCCAGAACAAGTATCAGGTCAAGCCGCCCTTGCCCTTCGTACCCGGCGCCGAGTACGCCGGCTTGGTCGACGCAGTCGGTGATGGCGTGACGGGCTTCAAGGTTGGCGACCGGGTCGCCGCTCTTTCGGGCACCGGCGGCTTTGCCACCCATATCAACGTGATGGCCGCGTCGGTCATGCCCTTGCCTGCGGAATTTTCGTTTGAAGATGCGGCGGCCTTTGTCTGCACCTACGCCACAAGCCACCATGCCTTGATCGATCGGGCGGTGCTCAAACCCGGCGAGACGGTGCTGGTATTGGGCGCGGCCGGCGGCGTCGGCACGGCCGCGATTCAGGTCGCCAAAGCTGCCGGTGCGCGTGTCATCGCGGCAGCCTCCAGCGCGGAAAAGTGCGCGCAATGCATGGAGATCGGCGCCGACGCCGCCATCAACTACGGCAATGACGATATCCGCCAGGAACTCAAGGCGCTGACTCAGGGCAAAGGCCCCGACGTGGTCTATGACCCGGTGGGCGGTGACCTTGCCGAGCCGGTGTTTCGCTCACTCGCCTGGCGCGGCCGCTATCTGGTAATCGGTTTTGCCCAAGGGACGATTCCCGCGCTGCCGCTGAATCTGGCGCTGCTCAAGGAAGCTTCGATTCTGGGCGTGTACTGGGGCGAATTTGCGAAACGTGAGCCGCTCAAGAACGCGGCATCACTGCAGCAACTGGTGCAGTGGTATTTGCAGGGGCGCATCAAGCCGGTGCTGGACCGGATTCTTCCCATGGAGCAATTGCCTGCGGCCTTTGAACGGATGGGCAGCCGCCAGGTGTGCGGAAAACTCGTGCTGGTGAACGGTTGAATCCGTTTGACGTCATTCCCCTTGCGGCAAAATTCCTGCGTGGTTTTGCCGCCTGCCTGCGCTAATATGGACGCTGCGCGGGAGGCGCACACGCAATGACCGTCAAAGTATTGATTGTCGAAGACAACCCGGTTGCCAGAACTTTTCTGAATCGGGTCGTCAAGGATAGCTTCAGCGATCCCATGGAGATCACCGAGGTCGGAGATCTGCTCGGTGCGCGCCGCCAGCTCGAAGGTACCAGGCACGAGGTCGGGCATGAGTTCAAACTCATGTTGGTCGATCTGGAACTGCCCGATGGCAGCGGGCTTGAGTTCCTCGCCGAGGTGGGTAACTACCCGGCCGTCAAGATCGTCACCACGCTGTACTCTGACGACGAGCACTTGTTTCCCGCATTGCAATGCGGTGCGGACGGTTACCTGCTGAAAGAAGACCGGTTCGAGATGCTGGTCGAGGAGTTGCAGAAGATCGTGCGCGGCCAACCGCCGCTGTCACCCGCGATTGCGCGGCGCCTGCTGTCGCACTTCCGCCCTATCGGCAATCCCGACACGGGCGCGGCACCACTGGCCTCGGGTTTTTCGTCTCTTGCGAACACAGCTGGGTCCAACTCGCGTCCGGTCCGGATCGAACCCGAGCCAGAATGCGAGCGGCTCACGCCGCGTGAGACCGAAGTGCTCACCTATTTGAGCAAGGGCTTCACCATCAAGGAAATTGCCAGTTTGATGGGCATAAAGTGGTTCACTGTGAACGACCACATCAAGTCCATTTACAAGAAACTCAATGTATCAAGCCGCGCCGAAGCCGCCGTGCTGGCCAGCAAGCAAGGTTTGGTCTGATTCGCTCGTTTCGTGTGGCCTTGATCAATGCCTCCGGATCACTTCAGCCAGAGCAGTCTTGATCTCGCGGCAGTTGCGCCGAACCCGTCGCCTGACAATGCTGAAGCGCCGACTCGGACCCTGGCCGGCTGGTCACCGTCACTGAGACCGCTGCTGCTGTTGCTCGTTCTTGCGGGCATCGTGTGGATCGGGCTGGCGCAGTGGCTCGTGAGCCAGCCACGCCTTCCGATTCGACTGGGCGCCAATGCGCAACACGAGTTGGTGCTGCAGTCTGCGCATGACGCCGCATTGCAAGCCCATGTCGGCAAGCGCATCACCGTGATCCGCTCCGAAGCTGGCGTGCTCGAGGCTCCCGACACCTTGCTCATGCGGCACTCGACGCGCTGGCTCACCCGCGACGCGCAGCGCAGCAGCCTGTTCGACCAGCACAAGCAACTGATGCAAATCATCAGCAGCGGCACTGTGACGCTGGAACTTTCCGACGGCCACAGCGCTGATCTGGTCGCGACGCGGCTCAAGCTTGCCGAGCTGACGCCAGGATTTTGGCTGCGCGCAATCGTAGCCACCTTGCTGGCCTTGACCGCCTTGGCTTGGCTGTTGGCCACCGCGCCTCAAATCCACAAGTCGCTCGCCTTCTTGACGTTATGCCAGGCGGTGCTGGTGGCCTTGGACGCGGTCGGTGCGGGTCTGGGCACACCCGTGCCTTCACAGTTTCTGACGCTCGATTTGGCGCTGCGCAATATGGCCGAGCTGACCATGTTCGGGAGCATTCTGCAAGCCAGTGGCGTGCATATGGCCCGTGTGACTTGGTCGGGCCAGGGCCGCGCGCTGGCATGGCTGGCGCTGGGCCTGCTGGCCTTGCTGCTGGGTCTGCGTGTGCTGCCCCAGGCTTGGTGGTGGACGCAATCGGGCGTGCAACTGGTGCTCACGGTGGCCATGTGGACGCAATACCGTTCGCAGCGACAGCGGCCCCATCCCTGGACAAGCCTCTTCAGCCACTTCACCCTGCCGGCAATGTTGCTCTGGCCGCTCATTACCTTGGCGCAAATCAGCGGCATCAATGTCACCAACGACGCGCTGGCCATGCGCGAAATGGCGCCGCAACTTTGGTCCGCTGCGTTGAGCGCGCTGTTTCTGGCATTGCCATTCATGCTGCACTCGCAGCGCGTGGCTCGCGAAGTCGGTCTCTGGTCGGCCTTGGCCTTGGGCAGTCTGTCCGGGGCGCTGCTATGGACAGCGCTACGCGGCTCTATGCCTTTGTCTGCACTTTGGTTGGACTTGCTTGCGGTGCTGGTCTTGGGTGGCGTGGCACGCTGGTGGCTGTCACACCATGTGTTCGAGCGCCCGCCCGTGCGTGAAAGCCAATTGTTCGACGCGCTGTACCGGGCGATCCGCTTGGTGGACAGCCAGCCTCAACAAGCGCAAACGGCATTGAGGGCACTGTTGAGCAGCACTTTTTCCCCTCTCAGGGTCGAGCCGCTGGAGCGTCAATTGTCAAGCAGCGTGATTCTTGCCGACGGCGCCAGCCTGCTGATTCCCGTCCCGAATCTGCACCCGTCAGACGCTGGGCCAGGCGTGCAAAGCACCTCGCTGATGCTGCACGGCTCGCAATCGGGCCGGCGTTTGTTCACGCCGGAAGATGCCCATCTGGCTGATCTGATCGTCGAGCAGATTCAACGCGCCGTACTGTTTGAGAAAGCGGTGGAACAGGGCCGCAACGAAGAACGCATGCGTCTGGCGCATGATTTACACGACGACATTGGCGCGCGGCTGTTGACGCTGATGTACAAGGCCCCCACGCCAGAAATGGAAGACTACATTCGCCACACGCTGAAGGACTTGAAAACCCTCACGCGTGGACTGTCTGCGGGCAACCGCAATTTGTCGGGTGCCTGCGCCGAATGGAAGACCGACATGGCACAGCGCTTGGCTGCGGTCGATTGCGATCTGCAATGGACCGCCAGTTGGGATCAGGATCAGGAATTGAACGTTGTGCACTGGTCGGCGCTAACACGCATCCTGCGTGAGCTGGTCAGCAATGCCATTGCGCATGCCCACGCAAGTATCGTGCGCATCGAATTGAACCTGGAGTTGGAGCAATTGATGCTGCGCGTGCAAGACAACGGCAACGGCAAGCTGCCCGAACTCTGGGCGCACGGATTGGGCTTGAGCGGCGTACGCAAGCGCGTCAAGCAACTCGGCGGCAGCGTGCAGTGGACGTCCCTGCAAGAAGCCGGCATCCAGTGCGAAATCCGCGTCACGCTCGGCAAGCCCAGCGATCTGCGTTGGAGCTGAGGCAGCAAAGCTGCGCGCCGACTGCGATCGACGTCCGAACTCGGCAAGGCGCCCATGCGCATTCCCTGACACCGGGTATGTCTTGTGGTATGTCAAGCTGGAGTTCTGTACTATGCCGCAGCCGGCCACTCGCTGGCGCTTAGGGAGCGAGCTCTATATGGTGGCCAAGCGAGCACAGGGCAGGCATCAGGGGTCAGATCTTGACCGCGGCGGCGCATCGATACCGACGGGGTCCGAGGCTGTAGCGCGCGTGCGCGAACTGGCGCTGGCGGGCCAGCAGGAACAGGCGATTGCCGCTTGCAGCGAGGCGCTTGCCGGGCAGCGCCTTAAAGAAACCGATCAACTCGATCTGCTCGACCTGCGTGCCGAGAGCCAGATTGCCATTGGTGACTTCGATGCCGCCTTGGCGGACGCCAAGGCAATGCAGACGCTGGCCAAGACCATAGGCAGCGCGACCGCCCAAGCCTTGGCCGGTTGCCGGCTTGCGCTGGTTCAGGTGCGACGCGACGACAACAAGGCTGCTGCACGAACAGCACGCCATGCGCTCGCTAGCGCGCGCAAGTCCCGCGACACCCGGCTCGAAGCGCTGGCCCTGCATCGGCTCTCCGAAGCGCTATGGAGCATGGATGAGGCCGCGGCCGGCCTGCGCTGCGCCCAGCAAGCGGGCGCCCTGTTCGAACGGCTTGGCGACGCCCTCTGGCAGGGCCGTTCGTTGTGGTCACAGGCCATGGCCCTCTTTGCGCTTGGCCAGCGCACCGAATCGAAGCAGTCCGCAGAGCATGCGCTTGCGCTGGCCGAACAAACCGGCGACCAGTTCGGCTTGGGCAACGCTTACAACGTCAGCTTCCGCATGGACCCGGACCTGGCGCTGCGTCTGCAGGGTTTGAAGCAGGCCATAGCGGCGTTTGGTGCGGCTGGCTACAGCGACCGCCAGAGCGGCATTCGTCATAACCTGGCCTTGGTCTATCACTCACTCGGCTTGTACAGCCGCGCGCGGCGCATCGCGATCGAACTGATGCAAAGCAAGACGCATATGCAGAGCGCTTTCAAGGCGGTGATTTCCACCGGGATGCTGGCCTGGGTGGAGACCGAGCTCCATCACTTCGAAGCAGCCCGCTTGCGGCAAGCCGAACTGAGCCGCATCGAGTGGATTCAAGACGCTCACTTTGCCCCTTGGCTGGCCCTGATGAATGCCGCCCGCATCGCCGAGCACCAAGGCGATTGGCAAGGCATGCGCCGCCATGCGCAAGCCGCCATACTTGCAGCGCAGCAGGATGATCGCCTGCTGATCGTGGCGGGCAGCATGCTCGCCAAAGCCCTATTGAAGCTGGGGCAGCGCAAGCACGCCTTGACCGAGTCGCGCCGCGCCTTCGCGCGGCTCGAAGCGCGCGATTCGTTCCCCATGATGGGCGTTTTCTCTTCTCCGCTGCCGATCTGGTGGGTGCAGGCGCAGTGCCTGGAGGCCAATGGCCGCAGCGTCGAAGCCGCCAGCATGCTCGAACGCTGCTATCGCTATCTCTGCGACAGCATGGCCAATGTCAGCGACGCCGGCCTGCGTCGCAGCGGCTTCAACAAAGTCGCGGACAACCGCGAAGTCATCGCCGCTTGGTGCACGCAAGTGCGCCGCGCCGGCCTGGCCCCGGGCGAAACCTTGCCACACCTGGCGTTCGATGCCGGAAATCTGCGCGAGCCGTTCGAGCGCCTGAGCGATGCCGGACTGCGCATGAACGAGCTGCGCAGCAGCGCAGATCTGCACGAGTTCCTGGTCGACGAGGCCACCGAACTCTCGGGAGCCGAGCGTGCGATGCTGGTGCTCGACACGCCCGCTGGCTTGCACATCGCAGGCGCGCAGCTGCCGCAGGGTGAAGACGCAACCGCACTGCTGCAAACCATCACCCCATGGCTGCTTGAGGCGCACCGGACCCGCGCGGTGAGCCTGCGCCATGGCCCCGACGGCGCCGCAGCCATAGACCAGCGTTCGTGCGTCGTAGCGCCATTGATCGCACAGCAGCAACTGCTGGGTTTTCTCTACGCCGACATCGAAGGCCTGTTCGGCCGATTTGCCGACAGCGATCGCGATCTGCTGGCGATGCTCGCCAGCCAGGCCGCGGTGGCGCTGGCCAACCTGCGCGCCGCCGAGGGCCTGGAGGCCAAGGTGGCCGAGCGCACCACCGAGCTGGAGCGGCGCGCCCACGAGCTGACCGTCATCAACAGCATCCAGCAGGGCATGGCTGCCAAGCTGGAGTTCCAGGCCATCGTCGACATCGTTGGCGACAAGCTGCGCGAGGTGCTCCGCTCCGGCGACGTCCAGATCGTTCTTTGGAACGCAGCGAGCGGCACCGCGCACCCCGTGTATGCGTTCGAACGTGGCGTAAGGATCGAGGTGCCCCCGATGCGGCCGAATGTCGACGGGCCGATGTTCAAGGCCTTGCTGTCGAAGCAAGCGGTGATCGCCAACAACCGCGCCGAGATGAGCACCTGGGGACTGCACACCGTCGATGGCACGCGGCCGAGCCTGGCGACGGCGATCACGCCGGTCTTCTCGAATGACCGCTACATCGGCGCCATCGTCCTCGAGAACCACGAGCGCGAGAGCGCCTTCGGAGAGTCCGAGGTGCGACTGCTGTCCACCGTGGCCGCGAGCATGGGCGTCGCGCTGGAAAGTGCGCGCCTGTTCGACGAGACGCAGCGGCTTTTCAAGCAGAGCGAGCAGCGGGCGGCCGAGCTGGCGATCGTCAACAGCGTGCAGGCGGCGTTGGCCTCCAAGCTCGACGTGCAGGCCATCCACCAACTGGTGGGCGACAAGTTGCGCGACGTGTTCGACGCGCAATCGGTGCTGATCGGGCTGTTCGACCATACCCAGGGTATCGAGGTCTTCACCTACAGCTGGGAGAAGGGGCAGTACCACGCGGCGCCGCCGCGCCCGCTCAACGGGCTGCGCCGTCACCTTATCGCCACGCGCCAGACGCTGTTCAACAACCACATCACGCCAGAGGCGTCGGCGCGCTTCGGGGCGCAGCCGATCGGCGACACGCAAATGCCCAAGTCGTCGATCTTCGTGCCGATGCTGGTCGGCGACGAGGTCAAGGGCTACGTCAGCATCCAGAACGTCGACCACTTCGAAGCCTTCACCGAAGCCGATGTGCGGCTGTTGGAGACGCTGACGAGCAGCCTGAGCGTGGCCTTCGAGAACGCCCGCCTGTTCAACGAGACGCAGCGGCTGATCAAGGAGACGCGCGAAGCGCTCGAGCGCCAGACCGCGACCGCCGATGTGCTGCGCGTGCTGGGCAGTTCGATGACTGATCCGCAGCCGGTGTTCGACGCCATCGTCGCCAACTGCAGCAATTTGTTTCCGGGCAGCCGCGTCGTGCTGTGGCTCAAGGCTGAGGGCGAGTTGTGGGCCAGCGCCAGCAATGGCGACATGCCGAGCAAGCCGCTGACGATCAGCCGCGCCAGTCCGATCGGCGCGTGCGTGATGGACGCCGAGCTGATCTACCTGCCGGACATGGAGGCCATGATTCCCAAATATCCGATGCTGCCCGAATTGGGGGTCAAGTACGGATATCGCTCGGGCATCTACGCGCCGCTGGTGCATGGCGGCGAGGCCGTCGGCGTGCTGGTGATGCGGCGCAAGGACTTGAACGCCTTCAACGAGCGCGATGTCGCCTTGCTGCGCACCTTCACCGATCAGGCCGTCATCGCGACCCAGAACGTGCGCCTGTTCAACGACACCAAACAAGCGCTCGAGCAACAGACCGCCAGCGCCGAGATACTCAAGGTGATCAGCGAATCGCCCACCGATGTGCGGCCGGTGTTCGATGCCATCGTCGGCACTGCGCTGAGGCTGCTGTCTTGCGACAAGACCTTCTTCCTGCGCCGCGATGGGGATAACTATGACTACGTGACCGGCGCCGACGCGACCGGCCTGATCGGATCGACCGTTTCGCAGCAAGTGCCCATCGATGCGAGCCTGAATTTTCCGTCGCGCGTGTTCGTCGGCAAGACGCTTTTGCACCTGCCCGACTGGTCGCAGATCGAGCTGCCCGAGCATGAGCAACGCGTCTATGAAACGCGCGGTGTGAGATCGTCACTGATGTTGCCGCTGCTGCTCGACGGCGAGTGCGCCAGCGTGCTGGTGTTGGCGCGAAGCAAGCAAGAGGCTTTCGACGACCGCGAGATCGCGCTGGCCAAGTCTTTCGTCGACCAGGCAGTGATCGCGATTCAGAACGTGCACTTGTTCAACGAGACCAAGGAAGCGCTCGAGCGCCAGACCGCCACGGCCGAGATCCTGGCGGTGATCGCCGATTCTCCTGAGGATGTGCAGCCGGTGCTCGACGCCATCGTCGAAAGCGCCAAACGGCTTATCGGCGGCTTCTCGGCCACTGCGTTCCGCGTTTTCGACGGCATGGTGCATCTGGCGGCCTTCACCGCCACCGACGAGGCCGGCGCTGCGGCGCTGCAGGCCAATTTCCCGGCGCCGCTGTCCGCGTTCTACGGTTTCGAGCCTTTGCGCAGCGGCCGCGTGATCCAGGTTGAAGACACCGAAACCGACCCCCAGGTCACCGGCGAGTGGCGCGAACTGGCGCGCCGCCGGCACTATCGCGCCAACATCAACGTGCCGATGCTGCGCGACGGCGTGCCCATCGGCATGTTCAGCGTCACGCGCGCCGAGCCGGGGCCGTTTGCTCGGCATCACGTCGACTTGCTCCAGTCCTTCGCCGCCCAGGCGGTGATCGCGATCCAGAACACACACTTGTTCAACGAAACCAAGCAAGCGCTCGAGCGGCAGACCGCGACCTCCGACATCCTGAAGGCGATTGCCGGATCACCGTCGGATGTGCAGCCGGTGTTCGACGTCATCGTCGAGCGCGCGGTGACGCTGTGCGGCGCCCAGCACGGCCGCGTGATGGAATACGACGGTTCGCTCATCAAGCTGGTGGCGAGTTGCGGTGTGACCGACAGCGGCCTGGGCGTGAGCAAGAAGGTATTCCCCAGGCCCGCCACCGACGACACGATTGCGGGCATCGTTATCAAGGGGCGTCAGCCCTATCTGATCAGCGACATCGAACTCGACACCGGCGTGCCCGAGCTCTCGCGCCAGATGATTGTGGCGCTGGGCACGCGCAGCCAGGTGGTGATACCGATGCTGGCAACCAGCGGCCCGATCGGCATCATCGTGGTCGGCTGGAGCGAGCCGAACGCCTTCGACGAGGCGCATGTCTCCCTGCTCAAGACTTTTGCTGACCAGGCCGTGATCGCGATCCACAACGTGCGTCTGTTCAACGAGACCAAGGAGGCGCTGGAGCGGCAGACCGCCACCGCTGAAATCCTGAAGGTCATTGCCAGTTCGCCCTCCGACGTGCAGCCGGTGTTCGACGCCATCGTCAACAGTTCGCGCCGCCTGGTCGATGGCTTCTCGGCCACGGTGTTTCGCATCATGGACGGCATGACGCACCTGGTCGGCCTGAGTTCGACCAATCCGGCCGGCGATGAAGCGCTGCGAAGCTTTTATCCGCAACCGCTGTCGCAACTGAACGCTGGCACCCTCGAAGCGCTCAGCGCGGGTCGGTCGGTC